>Ga0114945_10000128_pt1 | contig 44338 bp, 49 predicted proteins | sample OV2TP3_FD_87194 | JGI IMG/M metagenome (GOLD analysis project Ga0114945, IMG submission 87194) | Hot spring microbial communities from Beatty, Nevada to study Microbial Dark Matter (Phase II) - OV2 TP3 | ecosystem: Environmental > Aquatic > Thermal springs > Hot (42-90C) | place: USA: Beatty... | reverse complement strand
GCGGGGGGTCTCGAATGACTGAGGCCTCGTCCCGCCGCGGCTTCCCGGCCGGCGTCCGGAGCCCCGGCCTCCCCTCCCCCCGAAGGGTGGGAGGGGACGGGGGTGCGGGGGGTCTCGAATGACTCACTGGGCGTTCGTCGCGGCCGCCTACGCCCTCGCCGCCGTGGTCCTCTTCGGCTACTGGCGACGGGTCGAGCGCCGCATCCGTCTCCTCGAAGCGCGCGAAGAAGGCCGGAAAGGATCGTGAACCGGTACCGCAAGTTCCTGATCGGCGGCGGCGTCATCGCCCTCGCGCTCGCCGGGCTGGTCGTCACCGGGCTCCGCGAGTCGGTCGTCTATTTCGTCACGCCGTCGGAGCTGCGCGCGGCCACCGGCGCGACCGCCGGCAAGGCCTACCGCCTCGGCGGAATGGTGGTGCAGGGCTCGCTCCGCAAGGACCTGGCCACGCTCGACCACCGCTTCGTCCTGTCCGACGGGAAGGCCGAGGTCCCGGTCCACTTCCGCGGGACGCCCCCCGATCTCTTCGCGGAGGGGCGCGGCGCGGTCGTGGAGGGCACGGTCGCACCCGACGGAACCTTCCGGGCGACGACGATCATGGCCAAGCACTCCGAGGAGTACAAGGCGCCGCACGACGCCCAGAGCGGCTACCAGGAGCTGCTCAGGACGCTCCGCCGCGACGACGCGCGCGGGGCTACCCCGGAGCGCGGCCCGAAGCCTCCGGGATGAGACCCTGACCGACCCGCGAGGGCTCTCTTGATACCCGAGATCGGCCACGCCGCACTGATCGTCGCGCTCGTGCTCTCCCTGTACGGAGCCATCGTCGCGGCTTTGAGCGCCCGCTCCGCGGCCCCGCGCTGGCTGGCGGCCGCCCGCCATACCGCCGTGGCTCAGTTCGTGCTGGTGACGGGGGCCGGCGTCGCGCTGGAGTATCTGCTCATCACCAGCGACTTCAGCGTGCGCTACGTCGCGAACACGAGCATCTCCACCAGCCCGCTCCGCTACAAGGTCGCGGGGCTGTGGGGCGCCCTGGAAGGCTCGATCCTGCTCTGGGAGTGGCTCCAGGCGCTCTTCGTCCTGCTCGTGGCACGCAAGGCGGCGACGCTTCGACGGGAGCTCGGGGGGTACACGCTGGCGGTGCTCTTCGTGGTGTCGGGGGTCTTCCTGCTGCTCGCGGCCGTCATCACGAATCCCTTCGAGCGGCTCCCGACGCCGGCCGCCGAGGGTCGCGGGTTGAACCCGCTGCTCGAAGTCACGGACATGCTGATTCACCCGCTTTTGCTCTATACGGGCTACGTCGGCTTCGGCGTGCCCTACGCCTTCGCCCTGGCGGCGCTCCTGGCCGGACGCGTAGACGAGACGTGGCTCACGGCGACGCGGCGGTGGACGGTGACGGCCTGGCTGTTCCTGTCCGCGGGCATCCTCTATGGCGGCTGGTGGTCGTACCGCACCCTCGGCTGGGGCGGCTACTGGGCCTGGGATCCCGTGGAGAACGCGTCGTTGATGCCCTGGCTCATGGGGACGGCGTTCGTCCACTCGGTGATGGTCCAGGAGCGCCGGCCCATGCTGAAGATCTGGAACCTCACCCTGATCACGCTGACGTTCGCCCTCACGATCTTCGGCACGTTCCTCACGCGGAGCGGCGTGCTCTCATCGGTCCACGCCTTCGCCAGCGGAGCGGTCGGTCCGTTTCTGCTCGGGTACTTCGCCGTCATCCTCCTCGGCTCCCTCGGCCTGCTGGTGTGGCGCTGGGACCGCCTCGGCGAGCGCGCCGAGCTGGAGACGCTGCTCTCGCGGGAGTCCGTCTTCCTGGTGAACAACCTCCTCCTGGTGGCCTTCTGCTTCACGGTCTTCTTCGGGACCATCTTCCCCCTCCTCGCCGAGGCGGTGAGGGGCGTCAAGGTGAGCGTCGGCGTCCCGTACTTCAACTTGGTCACCGTGCCGATCATCCTCCTGATTCTCGTCATGATGGGGGCGGGTCCCCTGGTGCCGTGGCGTCAGGGCTCGTGGGGTCGCCTGGCCCGGCTCCTGCGGCTGCCGGCGGTGCTCGCCCTGCTCGGGAGCCTCGCGCTCTGGCTCGTCGGAGGGGTGCGCGGCGACCTCGTGGCCCTCGGCTACACCCTCCCGTTCTTCGTCGCTGCCGCCGTGATGCTGGAGTTCTGGCGCGCCGCGCGGGGGCGCCGCCGGGCGACCGGCGAAGGGCTCCCGACCGCGTTCGCCCGGCTCCTGCGCCAGAACCATCGGCGCTACGGGGGCCTGATCGTTCACCTCGGCGTCGTCCTGATCGCGATCGGCGTCGCGGCGTCGTCCGTGGGGAAGGTGGAGCGGGAGGTCCAGCTCCAGCGGGGCGAGAGCCTGGAGCTCGGCCGCTACCGGCTGCGCTTCGACGGCCTCGGCGCCTCCGAGCAGCCGACGCACCTGCTCGTCAGCGCCGAGGTGCAGGTCTTCGAGGGCCCGCGGCTCCTGACGACGCTCCGGCCCGGCCAGCGCCTCTACCCGACCTCGCAGTCGCCGTTCGCGACCGTGGGCGTCCGGTACGGTCTGATGAGAGACCTGTACGTGATCCTCGCGGGCTTCGACCGGGAGGGGCGCTGGGCGACCTTCAAGGCCCAGATCCACCCGATGATCGCCTGGATCTGGCTGGGCGGCGGGGTCGTGGTGCTCGGCGGGCTCGTTGCCGTCTGGCCGCTCCGGCAGCGGGTTGTGACGACGGTGTCGGCCCCCGAGGGGGTGGTGATCGCCGGTGCCTCCGAGCAAGCGCCATGATCGGCACCTGGAAGCGCTGGCTCGTGCCCCTCGCGGCGGTCCCCGTGCTGGGCCTGCTCGCGTACGGGTTCCGCACGGACCCGCGCGCCATCCCCTCCCCGCTCGTCGGCCGCTCGGCCGCGGCGTTCAGCCTGACCACCTTCGACGGTCAGCCCGTGAGCCTCGAAGCGTACCGGGGCCGGGTCATCGTGCTCAACTTCTGGGCGTCGTGGTGCTACCCCGCCTGCTACGAGGAGGCGCCGGTGCTCGAGGCCGGCTGGCGAGCCTACCGGGACCGCGGCGTCGTGGTCCTGGGGGTGGACATCCAGGACACGGAGGCGGCGGCGCGGCGCTTCATCGCCCAGTTCGGGCTGACGTTCCCCAACGCACCCGACCCGACCGGCCGGGTCTCGATCGACTACGGCGTCTACGGCGTCCCGGAGACCTTCGTCATCGACCAGCGGGGCAAGATCCGCGCCAAGCACGTCGGGGCGGTGACCGAGGCGCTCTTCCGCGAGAAGGTCGAGCCGCTCCTCGGGGAGGCCCCGGGGTGAGGCGGGGATCCATCGTGCTGCTCGTGGGCCTTCTCGCCGCGGCGTGGGTGGCCGAGGCCGCGGTGAACGAAGACCAGGTCACGGCGATCGCAACCCAGCTCCGCTGTGTGGTCTGCCAGAACCTCTCCGTCGCCGACTCGCCCTCGGAGATGGCGCGCCAGATGCGCGACGTGATCCGCGAGCGGCTCGCCCGCGGGGAGTCGCCCGAGCAGGTCGTCGCGTACTTCGTGGACAAGTACGGCGAGTGGATCCTCCTCTCGCCCCGCCCCCAGGGGTTCAACCTCGTCGTCTGGGTGGCGCCGTTCGCCGGCCTCTTCGCCGGCCTCGGCGTCGTTCTCCTGGTCGTGCTCCGGTGGACGCGCCGTCCGGCCGCGCCCCCCGAGGCGCTCGCGCCCGCCGACCGGGAGCGGGTGCGGGCGGAGCTGGAGCGCCTCGATGAGTAGCGCCGTGCCGATCCCCGTCGCATCTCTGCGTCCTCGGTCGTCGGCGAGCCTCAACGTATGCGGCATACGCCTCGGCCCGCCTCCTCCCTGCGTCCTTGATCTGCTCGGGTCTCGCCCCGGCGCGGAGGGTGAGTAGCGCCGTGGTCACCCTCATCGCCGCGCTCGCGATCGGACTGCTCGCCGCAGTCTTCGTCCTGTGGCCGCTCCTCCGACGGCGGGACGACCGGCGAAGGCCCGCGGCCGACGATCTGAGGGCCTCGCTCGAGGCCGAGAAGGTCCTCGCCCTCCGCGCGATCCGCGAGTTGACGTTCGACCGGGAGGCGGGCCACCTGACCGACGAAGACTACGCGGGGCTGCGGGCGCGGCACGAGGCGCGGGCGAGCGCGATCCTCAAGCGGCTCGACGAGCTCGGCCCGAGCGAGGCGGCGCCCGCCGCGGCGGCCCCGGCGGCGCCGGCGCCCGCTAAGACCCGGTGGTCGCGTCACCCGCTCGCCCTGGCCGGTGGGGCCGTCGTGCTCGTCGCCTTCGGCGTCGTCCTCGGGGTGCTGGTCGTCCGCTACACCCAGCCGGACCCCTCCGCGGCCACCCAGGGGCCGACCGGCGGAATGGCGGCCGCAGGAGCGATGCCCGGGATGGCCGCGCCCGGCCCGGTCACCGGCGGCGAGACCGGCGGAGAGAGCGCCCGCCCACTGGCGAAGGAGATGCTCGACGGGATGCTGCGCGCGGCGCACGCGGCGCTCGACGAGGGGCGCTACCCGGAGGCGATCGCCGCGTACAAGGCCATCCTGAAGCGCGACCCGGAGAACGTCGAGGCGATCACGCACATCGGGGTGATCCTCGGCGTCGCCGGTCACGCCGAGGGCGCCCTCGAGGCCTTCGACCGCGCGCTCGCCCTCAGGCCCGACGACCCGCACACCCTGTGGGACAAAGCCCGGGTCCTCTACGACCTGGGCCAGGACTACGCGGGGGCCATCGCTGCCTGGGAGCGCTTCGTCAAGGTCGGGCCCCCCGGGAAGGACCGCGACGAGGCCCTCGCCAAGATCCGCGAAGCCAGGGCCAGGCTCGCGGCCGCGCCCCCGGTCCGCCCCGGCGCCGCCAAGCCCTGAGCGCGCCCCGCCCCCGCGCCCCCGCCGCGCGTGACCGCGCCCCGCCTGGTCCGGCAGGTCGTCCTCGTGGCGGCCCTGGGCGCCGCCGTCGCGCTCGGCCTCGCGATCACGGCCAACCTCGGCGCCACGCTCGACGCCCTGGGTCGGTTTCGCTGGCGGCTCCTCCCGCTGGTGATCGCGGCCGCACTGGCCAACTGGGGTCTGCGCTTCCTCAAGTGGGACTACTACCTCGCCTGCCTCGCGATCCCGCTGCCGCGACGCCAGAGCCTCCTCGTGTTCCTGGCCGGGTTCACGATGGCGATCAGCCCGGGCAAGCTCGGGGAGCTCCTCAAGGCGATCCTCGTGCGGGACCTCGTCGGAACGGAGCTCTCGCGGACGGCGTCGGTGGTCGTGGCCGAGCGCCTGACCGACGTGGCGGGACTCCTGGTCCTGAGCGCCCTCGGCGCGACGGTTCTGCCGCACGGCGGCCCCGTGCTCGGCGGGCTCGCGGCCGTCTTCGCCCTCACCGTCGTCGTCCTCCGGGTCCCCGGGCTCGCCGACCGCGTCCACGACGCCCTCGCGCGGGGACCGCGCCTCGCGCGCCTCGCCGAGCCGCTGCGCCTGTTCCTCGGCGCGGGCCGAGCGCTCGTCGCCCCCGGGCCGCTGGCGGTCGCCGTCTGCCTCTCGGCCGTCTCGTGGTTCTTCGAGTGCCTCGGCTTCTACCTGATCCTCCTCGGCCTCGGCGTCGAGACGTCCCTCCGCGTCCCGACCTTCACCTACGCCTTCGCGTCCCTGGCGGGCGCCGTCTCGATGCTGCCCGGGGGCCTCGGCGTCGCCGAGGCGAGCCTGACGGGCCTCCTCGTCGCCTTTGGGGTCGCGTTGCCCGAGGCGGTCGCCGCGACGCTCCTCATCCGGGCGGCGACGCTCTGGCTCGCCGTCGCCCTCGGGGTGGCGACGCTGCTCGTGGCGTTCCCGGGGGGGCCCGACGCGGCCGCGCAGCCCGCCGCCTGACGCGCGCCCGGCCGAGGGCTACCGGGTCCTCGCGGGCCGAGCGGGCAGGTGGAGCGTCAGACCGGGGACCTGCTCGAAGTGTGGATCGAGAGTGAAGACTGCACAGCGGTGTTCTAGGGCGAGGACGGCGATGATGACGTCCGAGAGAGGAAGCGTGATGCCTTTCCGCCTGAGGGAAGCCGACAGTTCTCCGGCGCCCTTCCAGGTCGAGAACGTGGTCTCCAGGAAGCGAAGGCCGGCCAGCTTCGAGAGGATCGTGTCCGCCTCTTTCGCGGATCGACACCCCTGAAGCAGCTCGGCCAGGACCACGCCCACGAGGACCGCCTGCGCGGCTCGGATGAGATCCCGCAAAGCCCTCCGGGCGGGCTCATGGCCACCTTTGAAGTATTCGATCCAGACCGACGTATCAGCGATGACCACGCCAGCGCCGCTCGCGTTCCGCCTGGCTCTTCAACTCCCGCTCCTCCAGCTCGCGCCAGCCCACGTCAATGGGAACCTTACCCTCCAGCGCCAGTAACCCCTCGATCTTCCTTCGCCGGATGAACTCCGAGATAGCCAAGTGAATAGCCTCGGTCTTCGTTCCGGCCTTCGTCATCTTCATCAGCTCCTGGACCAAACCGTCATCGAGGTTCAACGTGGTGCGCACAGGATACACCTCCGTCGTATGTCTAAGATATATGCCTCACTGGGATGCAGTCAAGTGTATGGCGAAGACGTTCCCAGACGCGAAGCTACGAAGGCATCCACGGTGTCACCGGTGATCAAGCCGTGCGGTCGCCGATAGCGGACGAGAGGCAGCCATGCGGTTCCGACGCGCAGGTCGAAGCGGATGACGTCCACGGGTCTCCGCCTCCCCGCCTCCGAGCGCGTGCTATCCTGACGCCATGAGCGCGCCTGCCGCGGCGCGCCGGCGGGCGGAGGAGCTCCGCCGGCTGATCGCGCACCACGACCACCGCTACTACGTCGAGAACCGCCCGGAGACCTCCGACGCCGAGTACGACGCGCTCGTGCGCGAGCTGCGGGACCTCGAGGCCCGGCACCCGCAGCTCGTCACCCCGGACTCCCCCACGCAGCGCGTGTCGGGCCAGGTCGCCGAGGCGTTCGCGGCCGTCGAGCACCGGGTCGCGATGCTCTCGCTCGACAACGCGACCACGGCGGACGACCTCCGCGAGTTCGAGGCGCGCCTCCGGCGGGCGCTCCCCGGGGAGACCTTCGCCTACGTCTGCGAGCCCAAGGTGGATGGCCTCGGCGTCGCGCTCCTCTACGAGCGGGGCCGCTTCGTCCGGGGGGCGACCCGCGGCGACGGGCGCATGGGCGAGGAGGTCACCGCGAACCTCAAGACGATCCGCTCGATCCCGCTCGCCGTGCGCGGGCGGCTCGCCCGGTGCGACGTCCTGGAGGTGCGCGGCGAGGTCTTCATGGAGCGGGCGAAGTTCGAGCGTCTCAACGCCCAGCTCGAAGCCGCCGGCGAGCCGGGGTTCGCGAACCCGCGAAACGCCGCGGCCGGCTCCGTGCGGCAGAAGGACCCGGCGGTGACGGCCCGCCGCCCGCTCGACATCTTCGTCTACCAGGTGAGCCACGCCGAGCCGATGCCGCTGAGGACCCATTCGGAGGTCCTCGCGGCCCTCCGGGAGGGCGGCTTCAAGACCAACCCGCGGAGCCGGCGGTGCGCCTCGATGGACGAGGTGGTCGCGACCTGCGCGGAGCTCGAGGCCGAGCGCGACCGGCTCGGGTACGAGGCCGACGGCGTGGTCGTCAAGCTGGACAGCCTCGACCAGCAACGGCGCCTCGGCGCGACCGCCCACCACCCGCGCTGGGCGATCGCGTACAAGTTCGCGGCGCAGCAAGCCACGAGCGTCGTGCGCCGCATCCTGATCAACGTCGGCCGCACCGGGGCGCTGACCCCGTCGGCGGAGCTCGACCCCGTGCGGATCGCCGGGGCCACGATCAGCCGGGCGACCCTGCACAACGTGGACGAGATCGAGCGCCTCGATGTCCGGGAAGGCGACACGGTGGTGGTCGAGCGTGCCGGCGACGTGATCCCCCACATCGTCCGGGTCCTCGTGGAGAAACGGCCCCACGGCGTGAAGCGCTTCGTCTTCCCCGGCCGCTGCCCGGTCTGCGGCTCGGCGGCCTCTCGGCCGGAGGGGGAAGTCGTGGTGCGGTGCACGAACGCCGCGTGCCCGGCGCGCCTCAAGGAGGCGCTCTTCCACTACGGCTCGCGCGGGGCGATGGACATCGAGCACCTGGGCGAGGCGGTCATCGACCAGCTCGTGGAGCGGAACCTGGTGCGGGACTTCGCCGACCTCTACATGCTCACGGTCCCCCAGCTCGCCGAGCTCGAGCGGCTCGCCGAGAAGTCGGCCACGAACCTGGTCAACGCGATCCAGGCGTCCAAGACCCGCGGGCTCGCCCGGCTCCTGTTCGCCCTCGGCATCCGGTACGTCGGGGAGCGGGCCGCCCGGGTCCTCGCCGACCACTTCGCGAGCATGGACCGTCTCATGACCGCGCGCCGCGAGGAGATCAACGAGATCTACGGCATCGGCCCGCGCATCGCGGAGTCCGTCCGGCTCTTCTTCGACCAGCGGGCCAATCAGCGGGCGGTCGCGCGCCTCCGCGAGGTGGGGGTGCTCCTGGCCGAGCCGCGCGCCGCCACCGGACCGAAGCCGCTCCTGGGCAAGACGTTCGTGCTCACGGGCGGGCTCGAGCGCCTGTCCCGGGACGAGGCCAAGGAGCTGATCGTCCGCCTGGGCGGGCGCGTGACCTCCTCCGTCTCGCGGAAGACCGATTACGTCGTGGTCGGCAAGGACCCCGGGTCGAAGGCCGACGACGCCCGCCGGCTCGGGGTCGCGACGCTCGACGAGGCCGAATTTCTCCGCCTCGTCGACCGGAAGGAGGACGCGCGGCGGTGAGCATCTGGATCGTTCCCGTGCTCGCGGCCCTCCTGTTGGCCGCGCCGCCGGAGCAGGCGGCGCTGCTCGAGCAGCTCCGCGGCGGGACGGCCACCGAGCGGCGTGCGGCGGCGACCCGCCTGGGCGAGGTCGGGGACGGGGCCGCGACCGCCGACCTCGCGCGGGCGCTCCGCGACCCGGACGCGGCGGTCCGCGAGGGCGCGCAGGCGGCGCTCTGGGCGATCTGGCAGCGCTCCGGCGACCGCGAGGTGGACGCGCTCCTCCAGCACGGCATCGGGCTCATGGGGCTCGGCCTGCACGAGGAGGCGGCGGCGACTTTCACCGAGGTCATCGCGCGCGCGCCCGAGTTCGCCGAGGGGTGGAACAAGCGCGCGACCGTCTACTACCTCATGGGCGAGTACGACCGTTCCCTGGCCGACTGCGAGGAGGTGATCCGGCGCAACCCCATCCACTTCGGCGCCCTGTCGGGGTTCGGCCTGATCTACCTCGAGAAGGGCGACCTCGAGCGTGCCGCCCGCTACTTCGAGCGGGCCCTCGCCGTCAACCCGAACATGACCCAGATCGAGCGCGTGCTCGAGCGGCTCCGCGAGGTGCTGCTCCAGCGCCGCCGCCAGGCCATCTAGCGGATCCAACGGAGGACTCATGGCGACCCTCGACCCCAAGCTCCTCGACGAGCTCCGCAAGATCTCCTCGCCGACGATCGCGAACGCCATCGAGACGTTCAACGTCCGGCCGCGCAGCGCCGGGTTCGTCGCGTCGGAGATCGTCTGCCGGTTCCCGAAGCTCGGCGTCATGGTCGGGTACGCCGCCACCGCGCTGATCCGCGCCGAGCCGGGGCCCGTCGAGGGCCACCGCGCCCCCGAGTTCGCCTGGTGGGACCACGTCGCCGCGAGCCCGGGGCCGCGCGTCGTCGTCATGCACGACCTCGACGAGCCCCGCGGCCAGGGCGCCTACTGGGGCGAGGTCCAGGCCAACATCCACAAGGCGCTCGGCTGCGTCGGCACGGTGACCGACGGGACCGTGCGCGACCTCCCCGAGGCCGAGGCGCTCGGCTTCCACTTCTTCTCGGCCCACGTCTCGGTCTCCCACGCGTACATCCACATGGTGGACTTCGGGCTGCCCGTCAAGGTGAGCGGGCTCTGGATCCGCCCGGGCGACCTCCTCCACGGCGACCAGCACGGCGTCGTCGTGATCCCTCCGGAGATCGCGCCCCAGATCCCGGAGGCGGCCGCGCGGATCGAGGCTCGCGAGCGCAAGATGATCGCCGCCTGTCGGAAGCCCGGGGTCACCCTCGACGAGCTCAAGGCCGCCCGCAAGGCGATGCAGCAGGCGTACTGACGCCCGCGCGCGAGAAGGGAGGGAGTTTGAGGCGCGACTTAGAGTAACAGCCCGGGTACAGGGACGAGACGCCGGCTCACCGGATCGGCAGCCAGCCGCAGCCCCTCCAGCGTGTAGGCCCCCAGGAGCGGCTCGGTTCCGGGGTCGGCGAAGACGACCAGGGTGAGCTCAAGCCGCCCATCCACCCGCACCCAGGTGCGCCCGATGTCCCGTTCCACGCGCCGGCCGTCTGCCAAAACGAACGTATCGCGGGTGTGCGGCGTCACGGCGAGGCGCTCCAGCAGGGGCGCCGGCACGCTCGTATAGGTCGCCCCGGTGTCTACCAGCGCCTCGATCGCTTCGAAGTGCTGGCCCGCCGTGTCTCCAAGCTCGATCCTGACGCGAAAGGTGCCCACGCCCTCGCCCCAGCCTTATGCTACGGGCCACACCCCGGGCGGGTCAACCATCACGGGATGACCGACCGACTACCGGAACGCCGGGGCGACGTCGGCCATCAGGCGGTCGAGCTGGGGGCGGGGGTCCTTCGGCAGGAAGAAGGTCGGGACCCAGAGCATCCCGGCGCCGGCGTCGCGGAGGCGGGCGAGCTTGTCTCGGACCTGACCGACGCTGCCCGCCAGCACGGTGTCGCGCGCGGCGGCCTCGCTCGAGCCGAAGCGGCGCTGAAAGGTCTCGCGAAGCCGCTCGGCCTCCGCCCGGTCGTCCGTGATCAGGAGGGGCATGTTCGCCGACCGGAGGAGCGCCTTCGGGTCGCGGCCGACGGCGGCGCAGTGCTCGTCGAGGATCTTTCCCTTCCGCCCGAGGGTTTCCGGGCCGCCCCAGACGTTCCAGTGGTCGGCGTGCTTCGCGGCGATGCGCAGCGTCACCCGCTCCCCTCCGCCCCCCACCATCAGCTCGGGGTGCGGGCGCTGGACGGGCTTGGGCATGAGCGGCGCGTCCTCGAGCTGGTAGTAGCGTCCACGGAACGTCGTCCGCTCCCGGGTCCACAGGAGCTTCAGGACCTGGCACGCCTCGTCGAGGCGCGCGAGGCGCTCACCCACGGTGTGGAACGGGATCCCGTACGCCCGATGCTCGTTCTCCTGCCACGCGGCGCCGATCCCGCAGATCAACCGGCCGCCCGAGACGATGTCCACGTTCGCCGCCATCTTCGCCAGCACGGCGGGGTGCCGGTAGGTGTTCCCCGAGACGATCGTCCCGACCCGGATCCGCGGGACGAGCACGGCGAGCGACGCGAGCGCGGTCCAGCACTCCAGCGTGTCCCCGGCCCGCTCCGCCGTGTTCGGCATGAAGTGGTCGGTGACGCACGCAGCGTCCCAGCCCGTCGCCTCGGCGTACCGCCAGAGGCCCAGGACGGTCTCCCAGGTCGTCTGGGTGAGGCTCTGGAAAAGCCCGAACCGCATCGGCGCGCGGCCCTCGGCTCTCAGCGATTCTCGCCGACCCGGTGGAGCCGCATCACGTTCACCGTGCCGCGGACCCAGAGCGGGGCGCCCGCGACGACGATGAGGACGTCGTTGTAGCGTACCGTGCGGTCGGCGAGGAGGGTCGTCTCGACCTCCGCGACCATTTCTTCGATCGAGTCCAGTCGGCTGATGGGGCGCGGGATCACGCCCCAGTCGAGCATGAGGCGCCGCCGGACCCGCTCGGACGGGCTGAACGCGACGATCGGGACGGGCGGGCGATCCTGGGAGATGAGCCGCGCGGTCGAGCCCGACTGCGTGAAGGCGACGATCGCCCGCGCTTTCAGCTCCTTCGCGCTGAACGCCGCCGCGTCCGAGATCGCCTGGGGGAACGAGATCTCCCCGCGCCGCGGCCGGTCCATCGTCGCCGGCGGGAACGCGGCCTCGGTGCGCCGGATGATCCGGTCCATGACCCGCACCGCCTCGACGGGGTAGGCGCCCACTGCGGACTCGGCGGAAAGCATGACGGCGTCGGTGCCGTCGAGGATCGCGTTCGCCACGTCCGAGACCTCGGCGCGCGTGGGCCGGAGCGCCGAGACCATGGACTCGAGCATCTGCGTCGCGATGATGACCGGCGTCCGGGTCAGGCGCGCCTTCCGGATGATCTCCTTCTGGGCGACGGGCACCTCCTCCAGCGGCAGCTCCACCCCGAGGTCGCCCCGCGCCACCATGACGGCGCTCGCCGCCTGGAGGATCTCGTCGAGCCGCCCGAGCGCCTCGGGCCGCTCGAGCTTGGCCACCACCTGGGCATCGGAGCGGTGCTCGTTGATGAACTCGCGGACCTCGAGCACGTCCGCCGCCGACCGGACGAAGGAGACGCCCACGTAGTCCACGCCGTGCCGGAGCCCGAAGGCGAGGTCCTCGCGGTCCTTGTCGGTAAGGGTGGGGAGCCGCACCAGCGTGCGCGGCAGGTTGACGCCCTTGTGGTCGCGGACCTCGCCGCCCGTCTCCACGCGGCAGAGCGCCTCCTCGCCCCGGACGTCCTGCACCTCGAGGGCGATCCGGCCGTCGTCGATCAGGACGCGGTCGCCCGGCTTGACGTCGCGACAGAACCCCGCGTAGGAAATCGAGGCGCCCTCCGCCGTCCCCGTCACGGGCGCCGTCGTGAGGATGAACGAGCTCCCACGGCGCAGCGTCGCGGCCCCGCGTTCGAAGGTGCCGAGGCGGATCTTCGGACCCTGGAGGTCCTGGAGGATCGCGATCGGCCGGCCGAGCCGCGCTTCGACGGAGCGGATCCGCTCGATCGCCTGGCGGTGCTCGGCCTGCGTGCCGTGGGAGAAATTCAGGCGGGCGACGTCCATCCCGGCCCGCGCCATCTGCTCGATGATCCCCTCGGCCACCGACGCGGGGCCGAGGGTGCAGACGATCTTGGTCAGGCAGAAGTCCGCCACCTCAGCGATCTCCCGGCGCCACGACCGGATTCCGGAGGCAACCCAGGCCGTCGATCTCGGCCTCCATCACGTCACCCGGCTTGAGGTACGCGCCCGTCGCCGCGCCGACGCCCGACGGCGTCCCCGTGGCGAGGATGTCGCCCGGCTCGAGCGTCAGGCCGAGGGAGAGGACGGCGAGGAGCGTCGCCACGTCGAAGATCATCTGGCCCGTCGTCGCCTCCTGCCGGAGCTGGCCGTTCACGCGCAGCCGGATCCCGAGCGCCTGCGGGTCCGGGACCTCGTCGGCGGTCACGAGCGCCGGGCCCATCGGACAGAAGGTGTCGAGCGCCTTCCCCTTGAACCACTGCTGGTGCGCTTTTTGAAGATCTCGCGCGGTCACGTCGTTCACGATCGTGTACCCGAAGACGTGCCGGAGGGCGGCCTCCGGCGTGAGGTCCCGCCCGGGCCGTCCTACCACGACCGCCAGCTCGACTTCGTAGTCGAGGGCCTGCGTCGCCGCGTGGTGCACGACCGGCGCGCCGGGTCCGACGACCGCCGTCGGAGGCTTCGTGAAGAAGACCGGCCGCTCGGGCGGCGCCGCGCCGCGCTCCGCGGCGTGCTCGGCGTAGTTGCGTCCCATGCAGAAGACGTTCTTGCGCGGGCGCGGGACCGGCGCCAGGAGGCGTGCCCGCGCGAGCGGCCGGGCCACGCCCCGCCGCCGGAGATCGGCGGGATCGAGGCGATCCACGAGCTTCCGGCCGTAGTCCCAGATCTCCTGGGCACGCGCCCAGAGCGCGGGCCCGCCGTCGATCAACTCCAGCATCGTTCCCGGGAGCAGCGCCTCGCCCCGCGGGCGTTTCGTGCGCTGGGCCGCCATGTCGATCGACAGGGCCCGGAGGTCCAGCAGGGTGTCTCGCCAGACGGCCCCGAGCCGCGCCGTCCGGCCCGCCAGGTACGTCACCAAGTGCACGCGATCGCTCCTGTGGTCAGAAGGCGCCCTTGTCCAGGCTGTAGAAGTTCCCGTAGATGGATTCGCACGACGCCTGGAGGCGGCGCCGGTCTCCGTACCGCGCGCCGAACCGCGTCAGCGCCTGGGTGGCGGTGTCCGCGCGCGTCCGCCCCTCGAGGACCAGCTCGGCCATCCATTCGCCGACGAGGAGCGACCCCGCGATCCCGATCGCGTTGCACCCCGCCGCGACGTAGAGCCCGCCGGCCTGGGGGACAGCGCCCAGCAGGTACTGGCCGTCCGGCGTGAACGTCGGCAGCCCCGCGCACCCCTTCAGCACCGGCGCCTTCTCCAGCGGCGGGAAGACCTCCGTGAGCCCGCGCGCCAGCTCCTCCAGGACACCGAGGTCCTTCTCCGTGTGCTCGATCTCGAAGGTCGGCGGAAGGTCGGCCATCCGGAACGCCTTGGGGCGCGCCTCGAACCCGCCCAGCATCAGGCCTCCCACCTCGGGCCGGATGTAGACCGACGCGTCGGGGACGCGCACGACGGGCAGATCGCGCGGCACGGCGTCCATGGGCGCGGTCGTCCAGTGCTGGTGCCGAAGCGCGACCGTGTCGAAGGCCAGCCCCGCCGCCTCGCCCACGCGCTCGACCCAGGGGCCGGCGGCCACGACCACTCGCGGCGCCGTGACCGGTCCGCTCGGCGTCTCCACCCCGCGGACCCGCCCGCCCTCGACGCGGATGGCGGTCACGGGCCGCTGCGTCTCGAACCCGACGCCGAGCTTGCGGGCCGCGCGGGCGATCGCCATCGCCAGCGTGTAGGGCTCGACGTAGCCGTCCCGGGGGATCCAGGCGGCGGCCTTGACAGCCTCCCGGCGAAGGAACGGGACGCGGGTCTGCGCGGCTGCGGGGGAAAGGATCTCCACCGCGAGCCCCCAGGCGCGTGCCTGCGCGACGTGACGCTCGAGCTCCCCGGCGCGCGCGTCGGTCAGGGCGAGCTTGAGGCTCCCGACCTGGCGGAAGCCGCACTCCTCACCGTGCTCGCGCTCCCACCCTTCGAGCCGGCGGACCACCTGCTGGATCGACCGGCACATGAGCTCGGAGGCCCGGAGCTGCCCGACGAGGCCGGCCGCCTGGGGCGTGTTCCCCGAGGCAAGCTCCCCGCGCTCGAGCACGACGACGTCGCGCGTGCCCGCGCGGGCCAGGTGGTAGGCGATCGAGCACCCCCAGATGCCCCCGCCGACGACCACCACCGCCGCCTCAGTCGCCGCACTCATCCCACCACTCGGTCAGGCGCCGACGGGGCAGGTCGCCGCGGGTGGCGCCGGGTGAGCCCCGCGGGGTCCCGGGCGAAGTGGGACCCCTTCGGCTTCCTTTCGCGATTCGCAGAATCGCGGAAGGAGGCGAACGGGTGACGAGCCCGGGCGCGCGGGGCGAGCCCGGCGACAGGACCCGTGGCGGCTAGGCAGCCTAGTAGTTGCCCCAGCCACCGTATGCCACCCAGCCGCCGTCCACGTCCACGCTCGCCCCCGTCACGTACGCCGCGTCGTCGGAGGCCAGCCACGCGGCGACGCGCGCGATGTCCTCGACGGACCCGAACCGCCCCGCCGGGGTCCGCCGGGTGATGTCCGTGTCGGTGTAGTCGCCGACGGACTGGTCCTGGACGTCCATGGGCGTCTTGATGTAGCCGGGGTTGATGCAGTTCACCCGCACGCCCTGGCGCCCCCACTCGACCCCGAGCACCTTCGTCAACCCGATGAGGCCGTGCTTGGAGGCGCAGTAGGCCGCGCGCTTCGGCAGACCGAGCTCGCCCAGGATCGAGCCGATGTTGATGATGGCGCCCGAGCGCCGGGGCAGCATGACGCGCGCTGCCGCCTGGCACCCGAGAAAAGCCCCGGTCAGGTTGAGGTCGATCGTGCGCCGCCAGTCGGCCTCACCGAGCTCGACCGACGGGGCGATCATGGACGTGCCGGCGTTGTTCACCATGACGTCGAGGCGCCCCCACCGGGAGACGGCGCCCTCCACCAGGCGCTCGACCCCCGCCCGGGTCGAGACGTCCGCCGCAAGGGCCAGGGTCTCCCCCCCGCCCCGGCCGAGCCGCACCGCCGCCTCGTCGGCCCGCTTCTGGTCGCGCGAATTGACGACCACCCGCGCGCCCTCCCGCAGGAAGGCCGCGGCGATCCCCTCCCCGATGCCCATGCTCGAGCCCGTTACGACGGCCACCCGACCCGCGAGCTTCATCAGGCCACCCCCTTGTCGCGCCGCACCCGCGCCGGACGGCGTCCCCGCGCACACATCCCCCCGGGCGCTGGACTCCGGACTGGATCCGACAGGCGGGAAAGCTACGAGGTCGAGCTAGTGCGGGTCCAACTAACTTCGCCTAGCGTCGTCCTCGGTCGTCGGCGCCCCTCAACGTATGCGGCATACGCCTCGGGGCGCCTCCTCCCTGCGTCCCTCGCTATGCTCGTTACTTGGCCCCGCACATCGGACAACCCTGGGCGACTTCGCCCAGCTAACTTGGGGTCGAGCTGGACACGGAGCCGAGCGGCTTGCCGGCGTGGCGCGCCAGCTCCAGCAGCTCGTGGGGCAGGCCGAACCGGACGTCCTCTTCGACCACGTTGAGCTCGCGCACGACCGGAGCCGCGCAGGACGACAGGTACGCCACCACCTCCCGGACGAGGAACTCGGGCGTGGACGCGCCGGCCGTGACGCCGACCCGGCCCGCACTCTCGAGCCACTCCGGGCGGATGTCGTGCACGTCGTTGATCAGGTGAGCCCGGATCCCGACGGCCTCGGCCACCTCGCGCAGCCGGTTCGCGTTCGAGCTGTTGGCGGCGCCGAGCACCAGGACGAGGTCCACCTCGGCCGCGAGCTTCTTGACCGCCACCTGCCGGTTCTGGGTCGCGTAGCAGATGTCGTCCTTCGACGGGCCGACGATCTGGGGGAAGCGGCGCCGGAGGACGTCGATGATCGCGCGCGTGTCGTCCATCGAGAGCGTCGTCTGGGTCAGGTAGGCCACCTTGTCGGGGTTCTCAACCTCGAGCCGCTCGGCCTCGTCCACCGAGTCGATGACGACGATGCGGTTGGGCGCCTCGCCGGTCGTGCCGATCACCTCGTCGTGGTCTTCGTGACCGACGAGCACGATGGTGTAACCGTCGCGGGCGTACCGGATGGCCTCGACGTGGACCTTGGTGACGAGGGGACAGGTCGCGTCGATGACCCGGAGGCGCCGCGCCTTCGCCTCGGTGCGCACGGCGGGCGAGACGCCGTGGGCGCTGAAGATGACGGTCGCTCCGCCGGGGACCTCGTCCAGCTCGTCCACGAAGATCGCGCCCTTCCCCCGGAGCTCCTCGACCACGTGGCGGTTGTGGACGATCTCGCGCCGGACGTAGATTGGCCCGCCGACCACGTCGAGGGCGCGCTCCACGATCTCGATCGCGCGCTCCACCCCCGCGCAGAATCCGCGCGGGCCGGCGAGCACGATCTCGTGCGCCGGCTTCCCGCTGGCCGCCGATACCGACACGCGCTGACCTCCCCGGGCGCGAGCGCGCCCCGAAAACCGTCCCAAGTATAGGGGCCGCGCGGCGCCAATGCAAGGCGGGGCGGCCGTCCCGCGCGTCACGGGAAGAAGCGGCTCACGCCCAGGACGAACATGCTCGAGTCGAGACCCGGGTTGCCGTCGCACGTGTTCCCGTTCGAGAGGTGGTGGAAGCGGTAGCCGGCGGTGATCGCGGTCCGCTCGGAGACGAAGACGAGGGCGCCGATTCCCCCCTGGAGGGCGAAGGTGACGTGGCACCTGGTCTCGCGCAGCCGCAGGGAGCCGGCGAGGACGCCGCCCCCCGCCTCGAAATACGGCCGCACCCGTCCCGTGCCGGCGAAGACCCACCGGCTGAGCACCGTGACCCCCGCGAGCGTCGTCGTCTCCTGGCCCTCGATGACGAGCAGGGTCGGCTCGGTCACGAGCTCGAGATTCCCGCGCAGCCAGCCCCGCCCGGATTCGTCGGTGAGGAAGTAGCCCACGTGCGGGAGCACGTGGTAGGCGTTGAGGGTGTCCACGTTCCCGACGAGCTCGTTGTGGCTGAGCGAGTAGCCGGCGACCAGCGCGAGCTCCTTCGCGCCGGCCTGGAAGGGCTCCGCCCGGGACGCGGCCGCCGTGAGCCCGAGCGCACCCAGGGCGACCGCTGCCCCGACGAGCCAGCGGCCCGTCCGCGCGACACGCCTCACTCGCCCGCCTCGCCCGGCGCTCTCAGGGGTGGATCAGGACCTTCAGGGCCTCCCCGCGACTTATTAGGGCGAGGGCCCGGGGGACGTCTTCGAGCCCCATCTCGTGGCTCACGAGCGGGCTCGGGTCGAGCCCGCCGCTCGCCAGGAGCCCGACGGCACGCCGGATGAGCGCGGGGGTGTGGTGGAAGGCGCCGAAGAGGCGCAGCTCCTCGTAGTGGATGCGCCGCGTGTCGATCTGGATGCTCGTGCCGGGGGCGCATCCCCCGAAGAAGACCACCGTCCCTCCCTTGTCGGTCGCCGCCACCGCCTGCTCCCACGCTTCCGGGCGGCCGGTGGCGTCGATCGCGCAGCGGACGCCGCCCCCCGCCGCGGCCCGGACGAGGCCGGCCGGGTCCGGACCCCCCGTCACGTCCACGCACGCCGCGAAGCCCAGGCGCGACGCCAGGGCGAGGCGCGCCCCCGACTTCCCGGCCAGGTGGACCCGGGCGCCGGCCCCCTGCGCGAGGAGCCCCAGCAGGAGCCCGAGCGGGCCATGCCCGAACACGGCCACGGTGTCGTCGCGCCGGACCCGCGCCAAGTCGAGAGCGTGGAGGCAGCAGGCCACGGGTTCCGCGAACGCGACCCGCCCGGCCGGCACGCCGGCCGCCACCGGAACGAGGTTACGCGCCACCAGGCGCGGGGGCAGCACGATGTACTCGGCGTAAGCGCCGTTGACGAAGAGGAGGTGGTCGCAGAGGTTCTCCTGCCCACGCGCGCACGGCGGGCAGGCGCCGCACGGCGCGGAGTTCGCGGCGACGGCGCGCTCCCCCGCGGCCACGCCCTCGACGCCCGGCCCCACGGCGACGACCGTCCCGGCCAGCTCGTGGCCGAAGACCGTGGGGATCTTCGGGATCATGACGGGGTGGCCGCGGCGGAGCGTCTTGACGTCGGTCCCGCAGGTGAGCGCGGCCTCGACGCGCAGCAGCACCTCGCCCGGCCCAGGCTCGGGGACGGGCACCTCCTCGAACCGGAGGTCGCCGGGGCCGTGGAAGACCTGCGCTCTCACCCCGACACCTCCACGTACACCTTCAGCGCCTCGTGGCGCTCCGCGAGCCGCACGGCGTCCTCGAGTCGCTCGAGTGGCAGCCGATGGGAGCACAGCTCGGCGACCCGGATGGCGCCCGTCGACACCAGCTCGAACGCCTCCGCGAGGTCGGCCGGCGACGACGAGTAGGTGGCGGTGAGAGTCAGCTCGCGATGGTAGAGCTCGCCGACGGGCAGCGAGCCCTCACCCTCGCCGACGAAGAGATGCACCGCCCCGCCGTCGCGCACCCAGCCAAAGGCCTGCCGCACCACCGGTGGCGCGCCCACGGTGAGGATCGCGCAGTCCGCGCCACGACCGTCGCTGAGACGGTCGAGCGCCTCCCGCGCCCGCTCCGGCTCGACCGCCGCGTCCGCGCCGAGCGCGCGGGCCAGCGCCCGCCGCGGACCCAGCAGGTCCGTGGCGACCACCCGGGCCCCGGCCCGCGTCGCGAGCTGGACGAGCAGTCCGCCGATGGCGCCCGCGCCCACGACGAGCACGGTGTCGTCCGGCCCGACGCCGCTGCGCCGGATCGCCCGGAGACAGCAGGCGAGTGGCTCCGTGAAGGCCGCGCCCGCGTCGGGCACGCCCGCCGGCACGCGAAACGTCGCGTGCCGCACGTTCTCCGGCGGGACCCGGACGTACTCGGCGAAGCCGCCCGGGTCGAGGTTGGACTCCCGGAAGGCGCGGCACGCCGAGGTGCTGCCGCGCCGGCAGTAGTGGCACGCCAGGCACGGCACGTGGTGCGCCACGACGACGCGGTCGCCGGCGCGGAACGCGGTGACACCCGCCCCCGCCTCGGCGACGTCCCCGACCACCTCGTGGCCGAGCACGCCGGGCGGCCGGCCCGCCGCGCGCAGCTTCGCGAGATCCGAGCCGCAGAGTCCGCAGCCCCGGACGCGGACGAGCAGCTCGCCGCGACCGATCGCGGGGACGGGCCGCTCCTCGAGCCGGATCACGCCGGGCGCCGTGTGAACCGCTGCCTTCATCGGGAGGAAACCGCGGGGGCCCGCGCGCGGCGCCCGCTCAGGGCGCGAGGTGGGCGCGAAGATACACGCCCAGCGCCAGCGCGAGCTTGCGCGGGGCCGACAGGCGCACGCGCTCCTCGAAGACGCGGAACCGTCGCGCCTCGATCGCGCGCAGGAGGGCGTGGTAGATGACTCCCATGATCTCCGCGGCGACGAGCCGCCGGCGGTCGGCCCGCGGGAGCGCGGCGTGGGCCGCGCGGTAGTACGCGTGCGTCCGGTCCGCCTGGAAACGCATCAGCTCGAGGTAGGGGCGCGTGTACCGGCCGTGCAGGAGGTCGTCCTCCGAGTAGCCGAATCGGCGCAGCTCGTCCAGCGGGAGGTAGATGCGCCCCCGTTCGGCGTCCGTCCGCAGGTCGCGGAGGATGTTGGTGAGCTGGAGCGCCACCCCGAGGTGTACCGCGTAGTCCCGCGCGCGCGGATCCGTGTACCCGAAGATCTCGATGCACCCCAGGCCGACTGCCCCGGCGACCCGGTAGCAGTACTCGAAGAGCTCCTCGAAGCTCGCGTACCGCCGCTTGTCGATGTCCATCTCGACGCCGTCGAGGATCGCCTCGAGGTGCTCCCGGGGGATGGGGTAGACCCGCACGGTCTCGGTGAGCCGGATGCCGATGGGATGCGTCGCGTCCCCGGCGTACGCGCGGCGGAGCTCGGCCCGCCACTCCTGGAGGATCCGGCGCTGGTCGGCCGGCGAGCCCGCACCCTGGTCGACGGCGTCGTCCACGGTTCGGCAGAAGGCGTAGAACGCGTACATCGCCTCGCGCTGGCGGCGGGGGAGGAACAGGAACGAGTAGTAGAAGTTCGACCCGCTGCGACGGGTGAGGGTGGCGACGAGTTCGGCTGCGTTCATCTGCCTCGGAAGGGGGCTCCGCCCCCCGGGACTCTCCGTTCCCTAGCTCACTCGCGTCTTCAAGGCATCCAGCCCGATCGACACCCGACCGGGGCCAGAAGGCGCATGCCATTATACAGGAGTCGGAAGCACCTCCGGGCGACGCGCCCGAGGTCGGGGGGCGTACCCGTGGGCCCAGAACCACTCCACGGCGTCCCGCAGGGCCGTGTCCACGGGCGTCTGGGGGAGCCCGACCTCGCGGATCGCCTTCGACGGGTCGAAGAACATCCGCTTCGCGGCCATGCGCACCGCGGTCCGCGAGGCGAGCGGCTCCCGCCCCGTGAGCCGCGAGACCCCCTCGAACACGGTCGCCATCGCGAGCGCCGCCGCGTAGGGGATGCGGCGCCGCGGGGCCGGGATGCCCGTGTACGGCGCGAGCCGCTCGAAGATCTCCCGGAGCCCGAGGTTCCCCTCGGCGTGTCCGAGGATGTAGCGCTCGCCCACGCGACCCCGTTCGGCGGCCGCGATGTGGCCCCGCGCGACGTCGCGCACGTGGACGACGTTCAGCCCCGTGTCGACGTAGGCGAACATACGCCCCCGGAGGTAGTCCACCAGCATCTTGCCGGTGGGCGTGGGCTTCCAATCCCACGGCCCCACCGGGGCCGAGGGGTTGACGATGACGACGGGGAGCCCGCGGGCCGCCGCCGCCTCGGCCTCCCGCTCCGCGAGGAACTTGGAGCGCTTGTAATCGCCCACCATGTCCTCGAGGCGCACCGGCGTCGTCTCCGTCCCCGACCGGCCGCCGACGGGGAGCCCGAGGGTCCCGACGCTCGAGGTGTAGACGACGCGGGAGACCCCGGCGGCCTCGGCCGCCGCGAGGAGGGCCCGTGTGCCGTCCACGTTGACGCGGTAGAGCTCCGCGGGGTCGGGGGCCCAGAGCCGGTAGTCGGCGGCGACGTGGTAGAGGACGCTGACGCCCCGCAGCGCCGGCGCGAGCGAGGCGGGGTCGCGCAGGTCGCCCGCCGCGATCTCCACCGGTAGTCCGGTGAGGGCGCGCCGGTCGCTCGTGGGCCGGACGAGGATGCGGACCGCGGCGCCGCGGGCGAGCAGCTCGCGGACGAGATTCGCCCCGATGAAGCCCGTCCCGCCAGTCACCAGCACCGTCACCGGCGAGGCCTCACGCCCGCCGTGCCGGGCCGAGACCCGAGCAGATCAAGGACGCAGGGAGGAGGCGCCCCGAGGCGTACTCCCCGTACGTTGAGGGGCGCCGACGACCGAGGACGCAGAGATGCGACGGGGATCGGCACGGCGTCAGAAGGGATAGTCGAGGCCGACGAAAATCGCCGGCCCCTCGCGGCTCACGCCGATCTCGATGTGCCCGACGACGCTCGGCGGCGTCAGCCCGCGGAGCCCGATCCCGGGGGTGACCTCGAATCCCCGTTCGGTGAAATCGCGCGTCGTGTTGAAGACCTTGCCGACGTCGACGAACGGCGCGAGCTCGAACTCGGCGATCACGCCGAACAGCCGCATCGTCAACACCTGGAAGCGCGTCTCCACGTTGAGCAGCACGCGGGCGTCGCCGTAGAAGCGGTTGTCCCCGAACCCGCGCAGGGTCGCCTCCCCGCCGAGGGAGGGCCGCACCTGGAAGGGCGTGTCGGAATCGCCGGAGAGCCCCTCCAGGAGCCCCCGCACGACGAACACGGCCCAGTGGTCTACGAGCGAGCGCAGGTAGATCGCTTCCACCCCCGACTTGATGTAGTCGCTGTGGCTCCCCAGGAGCTCCGTCGAGGCCTCCGAGAACACGGACAGGTAGGCCCCGCGCTTCGGCGTGATCGTCGAGTCGCGGCTGTCGTAGGCGATCGTGATGCGCTGCGCGTGCACCGTGGCGCCATCGATCCCCGGGGTGCCCGGGAACCGGTCGCGCGTGAACGGTAGGTTCGGCACGCCGCCTCGCCGGACTTCGAACCGCTGGATCGTCTCGCCGAGGGACAATCGCGCCGTCGGCGTGAGGTTCACCCCGAAGATGGCGTAGAACCCCGTCACCTCGAGTGTCATGTTGGTCTCGTTCTCGGCCTTCGATTCGGGGCCGAGGCCGAAGAAGCGGATCGAGGCGTCGCGGTCGTGGAGGAACTGGAGATCCGCATGGAAGCGGCCGTCGAAGAGGCCGAAGTTCCGGTAGTGCAGGTTCAGCTCGCGCTCGATCGTCTCCGAGTAGCCCGCGACCACATCCATGCGCTCGTCGGCGCTCGGGTACGAGAAGTAACGGAAGGTACCCGTGATCCCACGGATCTCGTTGTACGTCACCGACGGCGCGAGGATGCTCCGCACCCGGTCGGAGTCGTCGCGGAAGAGCACGGCCGGCAGGAGGCCGTACGTCTCGCCGGAGTTCGGGTCCGTGTCGAACGCGGGCAGCGGGATGAACGACCACTCCCCGGCCGCCGCCACCGGCAGCCAGGGCACGAGCGCGAAGAGGATCCGGCCGACGCGCCTCAGGGCCGGACGGGGGTGGGAGGGGCGAGCGCGGCCAGGAAGCGCGCCAGTCGATCCAGCGCGAGCTCCGACCGTCGCCAGACGCGCCACCCGGCGCGGAGGAGCGCCGGGCGCGCCAGCCAGGCGGCCACGGTGGCGGGGTGCACCCGACCCGCGGGGCCGACGGCGCGCGTGACCCCGATGGGGAGGAGGTCGGCGGGCCCGTCCGCCACCGCCCGCACGGCGAGCGCCGGGAACCCCGCCCGCGCCGCCCAGTGGAGGACGCGAGCACTCTCCATGTCCGCCGCCACGGCGCCGTGGGTGTCCCACGCCGCCGCCTTCTCGGCCGGGGTCGCCAGCGGCGCGGGCACCGTCAGCAGGGGTCCGACCCGATGCGGCAGTCCGGCGGCGCGGAGCGCGGCGAGCGCACGGTCCGCGAGCGTCGCGTCGGGACGGAGCCACGCGCCGCCCGGGGCGGGGCCCACCACCTCCCCGAGCACCAGGTCGCCGGGCGCGATGTCGGGGGCGCAGCCGCCGGCGAGCCCGGTGACGAGGACGGCGCGCGGCCTCAGACCGTCGAGCGTGCCCTCGAGGCCGGCGAGCGCCGCCGCGCCCAGGCCGACCGCGCGGAGGAGATGCCCGGGGCCCTCCCCGGACCTCCCGAGCCGCCGGGCCAGCCCCCTGACCTCGAACTCGACTGCGACGAGGACCAGCAGGGGCCCCTGGTCGACGGCGGTGCTTCGCGCGTGAACCGCGGCGTCAGCCGACGGACCCGGCATCGTGCCGTCCCGCTCGCGCGCCCTTCTCCCGGTCCTGGCGCTCGAGCCAGGCAGCGTACGAGTTGCCCGCGGCGGTGTCCTTGCCGGTGAAGCGGATGGTGCGGATCTCCCGGTAGCGGATCGTGATGGGGCCGGCGCCATCCGCGCCGAACATCTGGATGAACGGCTCCGGCGCGTCGGCGTCCCGGTTGAACACGTAGCCGTCGATCTCGGTCCCGTCCACCTTCACGACGGTCGTGTTCCCGCGATAGTCGAACGCGAGATCCACGACCCGCGAGAGCGGCAGGTCCGGCCCGATCTCGGGCATCCAGCCCTCGAGCGACTCCGGCTCGCCGGGCCGATCCCCGTCGCATCTCTGCGTCGTCCATCTCGCCGGGACGCGCTCGGCCTGCGGCCTCGCGGGCGCCCCGTCCCTCCGGTCGGGCCCTCCGGGCGCCTCAACGTATGCGGCATACGCCTCGGCGCCCGTCGGGCCTGCGTCCTTGATCCGCTCGGGTCTCGACCCGGCGGTCACGGGCGGCCGGTCACGGTCGCGATCACCGTGTCGCGGAATCCCCTGAGGCTCGAGAAGGTCTCGTGAACGGCCGTCGCCTCGAAGCCGCAGTGGACCATGCAATCCCGGCACCGCGGGTTCCCGCTCCTCCGGCCATAGCCCTCCCAGCGGGTGCCCTCCATCAGGTCCTGGAAGCTTCCGGCGTACCCGTCCTGCAGGAGGTAGCACGGCCGCTGCCACCCGAAGACGTTGAACGTCGGGTTGCCCCACGGCGTGCACTCGTAGTCGCGCTTGCCCATCAGGAACTGGAGGAACAGGGGTGACTGGTTGAACCGCCAGCGTCGCTTCGGGCGCGAGAGGATCCGGGAGAAGAGCGCGGTGGTCTTCTGGCGCCCGAGGAAGTGCTCCTGGTCCGGCGCCTTCGAGTAGCTGTACCCGGGCGACAGCATCATCCCCTCGACGCCGAGGTCCATCATCGCGTCGAAGAAGTCGCGCACGCGCGCGGGGGAGGCGCCGTCGAACAGCGTGGTGTTCGTCGTGACCCGGAAGCCGCGCCGGAGCGCCTCCCGGATCCCCTCCACCGCCCGGTCGTACACGCCATCCCGGCAGACCGCGGCGTCGTGCTCTTCGCGGAGACCGTCCATGTGGACGCTGAACGACAGATGCTTGGACGGCCTGAAGACGCCCGCGTCGAGCTTCTCCTTGAGCAGGATCGCGTTGGTGCAGAGGTAGACGTACTTCTTCCGCGCCACCAGCTCGTCCACGAGTCGCCCGATCTCCGGGTACAGGAGGGGCTCGCCGCCGGGGATCGACACGATGGGGGCGCCGCACTCCTCGACCGCGCGCAGGCACTCCTCGACCGTCAGGTGTTTCCGCAGGATCTGGGCCGGGTACTGGATCTTCCCGCAGCCGGCACACGCGAGGTTGCACCGGAACAGGGGCTCGAGCATCAGCACGAGCGGATAGCGCGTCCGACCGCGGAGCTTCTGGCTGACGACGTACGTCGCCACCGCCCACATCTGGGAGAGTGGTACGCTCATGCGCGACGATCCCTTCCTCGAGGTGTCCCGAATCTCACGCCGCACCCCCGGCGTGCACGGTCCGACGCAGAGACGCCACACAGGATACCACGATCGCGGCGAGCGGGGCATGGGCCGCGCACCCGGCCCAGAAGAGGGCCGGCTCCGCCACCGCTGCGGTCACGGCGAGGTTGAAGGCGAGCACGACGTAGTAGAGGGTCACCGCGTGGTAGGGGCGCCCCGGAAGGCGCGCGGCCCACGCGGGCGGCCCACCCCCCACCCGTCCGCCGAGCACGAGCCAGAGGCCCGCGACGAGGCCGCCCAGCACCGCCCAGCCGACGAAGTTCGCCAGGGGGACACCGAAGTAGAAGCCGGGCTCGGGGTAGTAGAAGATCCGGCCGAGGAACCAGCGCTCTCCGCGCACGGCGAGCGGGTCGATGACGAGGTCGAGCCACGTCATGAGGATCCCGGTCGCCACGGCCAGCGTGGCGCGGCCCGGGGCCGGTCCCCGCCAGCGCTCGAGGACGAACCGCGCGAGGCCCAGGCTCGCGTACGCCAGGAACGTGAAGGAGAGCGAGTCGAAGAACGGGACGTTTCCCAGGTACAGCTCCCGACCGCGCGTCAACCCGGTGTAGTGGTAGAGCCCGAATGGCACGCCGATGCGCGTCGAAGTCCACTCGGCCCCGAAGGCCAGCCCCCACGCGAGGCCCGTGAACGCCGCGGCGCGCCGCGGGCCCCATTCGCCGACCGCAGCGAGGAGGTAGAGCGCGAGGAAGGCGAAGACGTAGGGGCGGAGGATCAGGCTCCCGACGAGCAACTCGACGAGCTCGCGCATCGCTCGGAGCGAAGATTACCGCCGTCCCCGGGGGCTGGCAAGCCGGCCGCACGCCGGGAACCCCTTGGTCGGCCTCCGGGGCGCATGTTACACTAGGCGCCGTTCGCTACCCGCGAACGCGCATGCTCCAGACGACGATCGACGCCGCAATTCGCCGATCGCAGGACCATCTGCTCGCCCTCCAGGCCCCGGCCGGGTTCTGGCTGGGGGAGCTGGAGGCCGACACCACCATCACCGCCGAGTATCTGCTGCTCCGGCACCTGCTCGGGACCGCGGACCCCGCGCTCGAGGCCAAGGCGGTCCGCTACCTGCGGGCGCGGCAGGGTCGCGAGGGCGCCTGGAACCTCTATGAGGGCGGCGCCGGCGACGTCTCGGCGAGCATCAAGGCGTACTTCGCGATGAAGATGGCGGGGGTCGCGCCGACCGACCCCGCGATGCGCCGGGCGCGGGAGTGGATCCGTGACCAGGGCGGCGCCGTCCAGGCGAACGTGTTCACCAAGATCACCCTCGCCCTGTTCGGCCAGTACCCGTGGGGCGGGGTGCCCGCCATGCCGGTCGAGATCGTCCTCCTCCCCCGGTGGTCGTACTTCAACACCTACGCGATCTCGTACTGGTCCCGGACGGTGATCGTCCCCCTCCTCATCGTCATGGATCGCCGCCCGATCCACCCGATCCCGGCGGAGCGCGGGGTGGAGGAGCTCTGGGCACACCACCTCCACCTCGAGGATCCCGCGTACGCCCGCAAGCGCTGGCTCTCCTGGAAGAACCTCTTCATCGGGGCGGACGGCTTCGTGAAGGCCTGGGAAGGCTACGCGCCGCGCCCCTGGCGCGCCCGGGCGGTGCGCGCCGCGCACGACTGGCTCGTGCCGCGCCTGACGGTCCCCGGTGGGCTCGGCGGCATCTACCCCGCGATGGCGAACGCGGTGCTGGCCATGCGGCTCCTCGGCTACGCCGACGACCACCCCCTCGTGGCGGGCCAGCTCAAGGAGCTGGAGGCCCTCGGCCTCGAAGAGCCGGATCGGTTCCACGTCCAGCCGTGCGTGTCTCCCGTGTGGGACACGGCCCTCGCGGTCAACGCGCTCCGGGCCTCCGGGCTGCCCGGCGGGCACCCGGCGATGGTGCGCGCGACCGACTGGCTGCTCGACCGGCAGATCCTCGAGCCCGGCGACTGGAAGGTCGCGCGCCCCGACGTCGAGCCGGGGGGCTGGCCCTTCCAGTTCGCCAACGAGTTCTACCCGGACCTGGACGACACCGCGATGGTCGTGATGGGGCTGGCCCAGGTCGACTACCCGGACGACGCGCGGGTCCGGCGGGCGATGGAGCGCGGCCTCCAGTGGCTCGTCGGGATGCAGGGAAAGGACGGCGGGTGGGCCTCCTTCGACGCCGATCAGACGCGCCTCCTCCTGAACAACATCCCGTTCGCGGATCACGGCGCGCTGCTCGACCCGTCCACCGAGGATCTGGCGGCCCGCTGTCTCGAGTGCTTGGGGCGCCTCGGCGAGTCCCGCGACCACGCGGCAATCCGCGCCGGGATCGGGTACCTCCGGCGGACCCAGACGCCCGAGGGGGCCTGGTACGGCCGCTGGGGGGTCAACTACATCTACGGGACGTGGTCGGCGCTCCGCGGCCTCGAGGCGGTCGGCGTCGGACCCGACGACGAGATGATGCGGCGCGCCGTGGCCTGGCTCGAGCAGCGCCAGAACCCGGACGGGGGCTGGGGGGAGACCTGCGACTCGTACGCGGACGCGCGGCTGGCCGGAACCGGGTCCTCCACGCCGAGCCACACCGCGTGGGCGCTCCTCGGCCTGTTCGCGGCCGGGCGCAGCGACGGCCCCGTCGCGGAGCGCGGGCTCGCGTACCTCGTGGGGACCCAGCGCCCCGACGGCGGGTGGGAGGATCCCTTCTGGAACGGGACGGGCTTCCCGCGGGTCTTCTACCTCAAGTACCACCTCTACGCCCGCTACTTCCCGCTGTGGGCTCTCGGGGTATGGCGCCGGCGCCACCCGTAGAGCTTCGGAGGGGGACCCCCGGCACGTCCGGCAGCGCATGATCGGGGCGCTCTTCGTCGATCCGGTGGAGCGACTCGGGCGCGCGACGTTGGGCTGCGTCACCGCGTTGGGCCGGTTCGGCGTCTTCTTCGCCCAGGCGCTCTTCTGGTTGGTCATTCCCCCCTTCAAGCTGGAGCAGACCCTCCACCGGATCTCCTTCATCGGCTTCCGGTCGCTCTCGGTCATCCTGCTGACGGGCGCGTTCACGGGGATGGTGCTGGGGCTCCAGGGCGTGATCCTGCTCCGGCGTGTCGGGTCCGAGGCGTTCGTCGGCGCGGCCGTCGCCGTCTCGCTGGTGCGGGAGCTCGGGCCGGTCGTGTCCGCGCTCATGGTGACGGGCCGGGCGGGCTCGGCGCTGGCGGCGGAGATCGGCGTCATGCGCATCACCGAGCAGATCGACGCGCTGACCGTGATGGCGCTCAACCCGATGCGGTATCTGGTCGTCCCTACCATCGTCGCCGGCGTCGTCGCCATGCCGCTCCTCGGGGCGATCTTCGACGTCGTCGGGATCTACGGCGGCTACCTCGTGGCGGTCCAGCTCTTCGGCCTCTCCGGCGGAACGTACTTCGGCCAGATCCAGAGCTTCCTCACGACGACGGACATCTGGGTCGGCTTCTGGAAGTCGCTCGCGTTCGGCGTCATCATCACCTGGGTGGCGTGCTACAAGGGCTTCTACGTGGGCCACGGCGCCGAGGGCGTGGGGCGCGCGACGACCGAGGCGGTGGTCCTCGCGTCGGTGCTGATCCTGGTCCTCGACTACTTCCTCGGGTCCGTCCTGCCGTAGCGCGCGATGACGACGGGGCAACCACCCTCGGGCGGGACCGCGACCCCCGGCCCGGCGCCGGCGATCCGGATCGAGGGGCTCCACAAGCGCTTCGGCAGCCAGCCGGTGCTGCGGGGCGTGGACCTCGAGATCGCCCCCGGGGAACTGATGGTGATCATCGGCCGGTCGGGCGGCGGCAAGTCGGTCCTCCTCCGGCACCTGCTCGGCCTGGTGCGGCCCGACGCCGGCCGGATCCTCATGGACGGCCGGGACCTGACGGCCCTGCGCGGTCGCGAGCTCGACCGCGTGCGGGAGCGGTTCGGGGTCGTGTTCCAGGGCGGTGCGCTCTTCGACTCGCTCACGGTCTTCCAGAACGTCCTCTTCCCGATCAAGGAGAAGAGCCGGCTCCGGATGAGCGCGATCCTCCCGCGGGTCCAGGAGGCGCTGACCCAGGTGGGGCTCGCCGACATGGGGCACAAGTTCCCGGCCGAGATCTCCGGGGGGATGCGGAAGCGCGTCGCGATCGCGCGCGCGCTCGTGACCGAGCCCCACGTGGTCTTCCTCGACGAGCCGACGACCGGCCTCGACCCCATCCTCGTCAACTCGATCCACCATCTCATCGTCGAGCTCCACCGCAAGTTCAACTTCACGGCGGTCATGGTCAGCCACGAGATTCCCGAGATCTTCCGGATCGCCACCCGGGTCGCGATGCTCCACGACGGGCGGATCCGCGAGGTCGGCACGCCGGCCCGGATCGAGGGATCGGAAGACCCGGCCGTCAAGCAGTTCATCCAGGGAGAGGTCGAGACGCAAGCGACGTAGCGCCGGGAGACGGAGGAGGCGGCGATGGAGCGAAGAGTCGAGATCAGCGTCGGGCTGTTCATGCTGGTGGGCATCCTCGGGATGGGCTACCTCTCCGTCCGCCTCGGCCAGGTGGAACTCTTCGGGGCGCGCGGGTACGTGGTCCACGCCGACTTCCCGACGGTCGGCGGCCTCAAGGACGGGGCGACCGTGGAGATCGCGGGGGTGACCGTGGGCCGCGTCGAGTCCATCCGGCTCCGGGACTACCGGGCTCGCGTCACGATGCGGATCACGAGCGGCGTCCCCCTCCAGGACGACTCCATCGTCTCGGTCAAGACCAAGGGGCTGATCGGCGAGAAGTTCGTCCAGATCAACCCCGGCGGCTCGGAGAAGGCCGTGCCTCCGGGAGGCCGGCTGACCGAGGTGGAGGCGCCGGTGGACATGGAAGAGCTGATCTCGAAGTACGTGTTCGGGAAGATCTAGTGCCGTGCCGACAACCGTCGCATCTCTGCGTCCTCGGTCGTCGGCCCGCCTCAACGTATGCGGCATACGCCTCGGCGGGCCTCCTCCCTGCGTCCTTGATCTGCTCGGTTCTCGGCACGGCACAGCTTCTAGGGCGGCGATGCGGAGCGCCGGGATGCCGCGTCGGCTCCTTCCCTTCCTCGTCGCCGTCTCCCTGATCGCGCCCGCGGTGCGGCCCGCAGCGGCGCAGGCCCCCGCCGGCCCGCCCCCCGCGCGGACCGTCACGCTCACCCTCGAGGAGAGTCTGCGGATCGCGCTCACGCGGAGCCCCGAGGTCCGGCAGGCGGAGGCGGAGGTCGAGGGGATCCGCGGCAAACAGCTCCAGGCCGAGGGCCTCGGCTGGCCCCAGGCGAGCCTGACCGGCGTCCTGGGTCCGTCCCCCCGCGCCCGCGGCGACCAGGTCTCCTCCCCGGACGACCAGTACTCGCCGGACATCACCGGCGTCTTCGTCCTGGGCGCGCTCGACATCATCCAGCCCGTGTTCACCTGGGGCCTGATCCAGAGCGCGCGGCTCGCCGCCGAGCACGGGGTCCGCGCGACGAAGGCCGGCGTCGAGGTCAAGGGCACCGAGGTCGCGCTCCGGGTCAAGCAGGCCTACTGGGGCGCGGTCGTCGCCCGGATGATCCGCGACTTCCTCGTCGAGGTCCGGGAGCAGGTGGATCAGGCGATCGAGCGCACGGCGCGGGTCGTCGAAGGCGGGTTCGCGACCGACGCGGACGTGTACCGTCTCCGGGCGAGCAAGGGGGAGCTCGAGAAGAACGTGAACCTCGTCGAGCGTACCCTCGACCTCGCGCGGGCCGCGCTCGCCGCGTGGACCGGGCAGCCGCCGGGCACGGCCGTCGAACCCAAGGACACGACGCTCCCGGCGGGGCTGCGCGACCTCCGCGCGCTCGAGCTCTTCGTGGAGGACGCGCGCGGCAAGCGGCCGGAGCTCGTCCAGCTCCGCGAGGGCATCAGGGCCCGGCGCTACCTCGTCGAGGTCGAGCGGAAGAAGCGCTGGCCCCTCTTCTTCATGGGCATCGTCGGCTCGGCCGCCTACGCCACGAACCGCGATCGGCTCGACAACCCCTACGTCGTCGACCCCCTCAACCACGTGGCGATCGGGCCGGTGATCGGGTTCCGCTACAGCCTCGACTTCGGCATCGCGGCCGGCCGGATCAGGGAGGCGGAGGCCGAGCTGCAGAAGCTCGAGGCCCTGCAGGAGTTCGCCGACGAAGGGATCCCGCTCCAGGTGCGCCAGGCCTACGGCGCCGTGGTCGAGGCGCGGCGGAACGCGGAGGCGTTCGACGAAGCGCACCAGAACGCGAAGCGCTGGCTGGTCGCGGCCTCCTCGAGTTTCGACCTCGGTGTCGGAGAGCCCCGGGACCTCGCCGACGCCGTCGTCGCGTACGCGCGGACACGCGGCGAGTACCTGCAGGCGCTCTACGCGTACGTCGTCGGGCTCGAGCAGCTCGCCCACGCGGCCGGGCTCGACGTCGAAGAGGTCCGCCGCCTCGTGCCGGAGATCCGACCGGGCGCCGGCCGGACCGCCGGAGGGCCGGGATGACCGGCCTCGTCCTCGCCGCCGGGGTCGGCAAGCGGCTCGCGCCGCTGACCGACGATCGCCCCAAGGGGCTGATCGAGCTGGGCGGCCGGAGCCTGCTCGCGCGCCTCCTGGACGGGCTCCAGGCCGCGGCGGTCCGCGAGACGGCGCTGGTCGTCGGTCACCGCCAGGAGGCGATCCGCGCGCACCTCGGGTCGGCCCACCGGGGCATGCCGCTCCGCTACCTCGAGAACCCCCGGTACACCAGGGGGCCGCTCCTCTCGCTCTGGACCGGCCGGGGCGAGTTCGAGCGGGACGACGTCGTGCTCGCCGACGGCGACGTGCTCTTCGCGCCGCCGCTCCTCGACCGGGTGGTCCGGGCGCCCGAGCCGAACGTCTTCCTGGCCGAGCCCGAGTTCGTGGACACGGGGGAAGAGATGGTCCTCTACTCCCGCGGCGGGCGCGTCGTGGCCATCCGCCGGGGGGTTCAGGGCCCGCCCGCCGTCCCCTACGACGCGCGCGCGGAGTGGGTGGGGTTCGTCAAGGTGGGACGGGCCGCGGGTCGGGAGCTCGGCGCGCTCCTCGACCGCTGGGTGCGCGAGGCGCGGACCGAGGGCGACTACGAGGCCGCCCTCGACGCCCTCCTCCCCCGGCACCCCTTCGTCATGTGCCCGACCGCCGGGCTCCCCTGGATCGAGATCGACTTCCCGCAGGACCTCCAAGCCGCGGAGACGGAGGTCCTCCCGCGCATCGCGAGGCTCGAGGGATGAGCCGCAGCGCCGCCGCGCTCGCCCTCGCCGGGCTCGTCGTCGCCTCGCCGGCAACCGCCGAGGTCGTTCGGATCGTGGACGCGGAGGGGGTGATCCACCTGACCAACACCCCCTGCGACCCGCGGTACGTCCGGCTCGCGCCGGACGCCTGCCCGCCGCCCGAGGTGGCGGCGCCGACGGAGACGGCCGCGACGCCGTGGCGCCTCGACGACGAGATCGCGCGCGCCACCGCGCGCTACGGCGTGGACCGGCGACTCGTGGAGGCGGTAGTCCGGGTCGAGTCCGGCGGCGACCCGCGCGCCGTCTCGCCGAAGGGCGCCCTCGGCCTCATGCAGCTCATGCCGGAACGCGCCGCCGCGCTCGGCATCCGAGACCCCTTCGATCCCGTGGCGAACCTCGACGGCGGCGTCCGCCACCTGCGGAATCTCCTCGCGGGGTTCCGCGGCAATGTCACGCTCGCGCTCGCCGCGTACAACGCCGGCGAGGAGGCCGTCCGCGCCCACGGCGGCGTGCCGCCCTACCCGGAGACGCAGGCCTACGTCCGGAAGGTCAGCGCGCTCTACGGCCCGGCCACCCGATCCGCTCGCCCGTAGCCTGCCGGTCTCACGGAGGGAGCGATAGTCCGGGGTGCCGGCTTTTCCTTTTTTTCTTCGGGTCGCTGATGAATCCGAACCCGGCCGGGCTCGACAATCCAGAGGCGACCGGTGATAGGCTCGCCGGATAGCACGTGCATCATCTGCTTGTCCCTGAACAAGAGGAAGAGGCGGCGCGGGAGCTCCCCGGTCTGGATGAACCGCTCATTGAACGCCGCGACAACGCCCGAGTGCTTGGCTCGGCGCACGTCGCGGGTCAGAAGAAGGGCCTGGGCCGCGTAGAACATCGCGTAATAGGCACGGGACACGGCGAAGTCGTGGTCTCCGTGCTGGAGCAGACGCTCTGCAGCGTTGAGGCTGCGACGGGCTTTCTCCATGAGCCCCTGGACCTCCTTCGGGCTCATACCGGGATCCCCTCTTCCCGGATATTCTGGAACATGGAGAAGTCGCCCCGTTCTTCCCGTATTCGCTGATCCACGACCAGCAGTGAGAGCACGATGCCGGAATCAATGGAGATCTCCCCGGCTACGTGCCGAAGCTGTTGCTTTTCCGCAAACGAGAGACACTCGGTTTCAACCTCCACAAGCACATCCATGTCCGAGTCCGGCTCTGCCTCCCCCCTGGCCCGTGACCCGAAGACCGTCAGCCGAACGGCAAGGCTCGGGAGCTCGTGACGGACGCGCCGCTCGAGCTCAACAACAACAGCGCGTTCCGCTTCGGTAAGATCCCGAATGGTCTTCTTCATCGCTACCCGTCGTCCTCCCCCTCGGCCTCCAGGCCCTCGGGCTCTTCGTCCTCGAAGCCCTTGACGCCGAGCGCGGCGAGTCCCTCGGGGGCCCGCCCGATGAGCCGGCCGATCGCCTCGACCAGCTCGGCCTTCGGCCGGCCCGCAAGAGTCTTGAGGAAGCCGCCCACGTCGAAGAAGCTCCGGGGATTCGCGCGCCACGTGTCCTCGAGCGCGTGGACGTGCTTGCACGGCCGCCAGTCTGACGGGCAGGTGCACCCGGAGTCGAGGCGCTGGCGGCCCAGGAGGACCCACGTTCGGTAGACCCCGTAGTTTCCATGGATCCTGGCAGAGAGCCGCCGCTTGAAGCGCACGCGGTGGGTCATCAGGGGGGAGTCCACGTAGACGGCCACCCGGTCGTCGGAAGTGGGAGCGCGACGTTCGGGCTTTGCGCTGCGCACGCGTGAACGAGAAGGTGTCATGGGTCGCCTCGCATACGTGATCTCCTGCCGGCAGCCTGTTGCCCGTGTCGCTCGCTCATTCGGGTCCCCCGACACCCCCGCCCTCTCCCCCCCTGAGGGGGGAGGGGCGGCGGCCACGCGCCCCGCGCACCGGGGGTTGCCACGCGGGCCGGGATTTTTGTCGAGCTCGAGCCTCCTCCGTGACCCGTCGGTCGCGCCGTCGTCACGGCCGTTCCAGGCCCAATTCCCCCCGGAGCCACCCGAAGTCGTAGGCTGGGCGGCCCGCCCGCCGGAGGCGCTCCGCCTGGCTCTCGAAGTCCAGCAGGGCAACCAGCCTCGGGCGGACCGCCTCGAGGCCGGCCGCCACGCGCGGCGTCGGGTCCCCGAGGGCCGGGAGCGGGGTGTCGGGCCAGCTCCGGTCGTGGCGGTCGTAGAAGGCGAAGGCGAGTCCCCGCGCGCGCTCGATCACGTCCCGGCAATCGACGTCGAGCCGTCCGCGGCCACGGAAGCGCGCCACCGAGGAGAGTCGCCCGGCACGTGGAACCCGGGCCGACGGACGAAGTCGGCCGCGTGCTGGGGGCGCGTCTGGGCGAGGACGCGCATCCCCGCGCCGCCGGCCGGACACGGAACGGCGGCGAACTCGGCCAGCGTGAGGCCGGCGCTCGTGGTCGTCGGGATGGGGCACCGCTCGCCGACGCGGGGCGCGCGGAAGGCCCGGCCGAAGGCGCCGCGGAGGGTCGAGCCGAGGTAGGCGGGGAGGACGAGCGGCGCCGGGGCCTCGACGGTGCCGCGACGGCGCATCAGGGCGACCCGAGCGTCCACTCCGATCCCGGCCAACACGGTCGCCCGACTATACCGTGAGACCGCGAGGCCGTACAAGAGGCAGGCACCGCCAAGATCGAATCGCCCCCGGCCGGGAAACTCGCGCTGGTCGGCGTCCTGCTGGCAGCGGGCACTGGCTTCATTCGGGCCACGGCGTCGCCGCCGTGGAAACAAGCGTGTTTTGAGTTTTTCAGTCCCCTCCTCCTCGGGGAACGTGGTGCGACTCGGCCAGCCGACTGCGCGGCCAGCCCCCCGGCGTCCTTTCAGTCCCCTCCTCCTCGGGGAACGTGGTGCGACCCGTCAGCGCGGCCGGCTCGCCGATCGCGCCGATCTCTTTCAGTCCCCTCCTCCTCGGGGAACGTGGTGCGACTCGCCTTCCCGGAGCGTCAGCCACTCGAACATCTCCCCTTTCAGTCCCCTCCTCCTCGGGGAACGTGGTGCGACGGAACCCGAGGCCACCGGTGATAATCACGCGCATCGTCCTTTCAGTCCCCTCCTCCTCGGGGAACGTGGTGCGACTGCTGGGTCAGGTAGACGTCCAGGCTCCGCTTGACGTCTTTCAGTCCCCTCCTCCTCGGGGAACGTGGTGCGACCAGGCCGTTCGAGGCTACGAGGCGCCGGATCTGCGCTTTCAGTCCCCTCCTCCTCGGGGAACGTGGTGCGACAGCGTCGCGCTCTCCAGGTCGTAGGGATCGGCGAAGCCCTTTCAGTCCCCTCCTCCTCGGGGAACGTGGTGCGACTCTACTCCGACCGCCTGGCCGAGGCGATCCTCCAGCTTTCAGTCCCCTCCTCCTCGGGGAACGTGGTGCGACGCGGGCGCCGACATCACCCCGGCGCTGCCCGCCGGATCTTTCAGTCCCCTCCTCCTCGGGGAACGTGGTGCGACCGCCCGGCACCACCATCGCCGCGCCCTGCCCAACAGCCTTTCAGTCCCCTCCTCCTCGGGGAACGTGGTGCGACTCAACGCGAACACGACCCTGGAGATCGGCGACCTGATCTTTCAGTCCCCTCCTCCTCGGGGAACGTGGTGCGACCCACTACCCGACGCCCTCCGACGCCCGGCGCGCCGCCTTTCAGTCCCCTCCTCCTCGGGGAACGTGGTGCGACTCCCCCCGTGGACCACCCCGCCCGCGGTCTCGACCTTTCAGTCCCCTCCTCCTCGGGGAACGTGGTGCGACTCTGCTCAAGGACCGACCGGCACGCGCCGCACTCGTCCTTTCAGTCCCCTCCTCCTCGGGGAACGTGGTGCGACACCGGTCCCGCCACGCCAGGGCCAGCAAGCATCTTCTTTCAGTCCCCTCCTCCTCGGGGAACGTGGTGCGACCGCAAACCGAGGGCGGCCTGCCGCGGCGTCAATGCCTTTCAGTCCCCTCCTCCTCGGGGAACGTGGTGCGACCGCTCGCGGCGCACCGAAAATCCGCGGGCATGCGCGCTGGTGTCTGGCCTCCCGTTTCGCAAGGTGGACTTCCGCAGCGGCACCCCAGCCATTTGCGAACCCGAGCCTTCTACCAGATGTCCCCGCAGAAGTTGCGGTACTCGCAGACCTGACAGCGCGCCCGGACCGAAGTCGGGTCGGGAAGTCGCTGCTCGCGCACCATCCGCCGGACCTCGCCCACGGCGCGCACCACCTCCGCACGCTCGGCCTCGCCCACCGGAACCCGCACCACCTCGTTCGACGGCACGAGATAGACGAACGCGTCCGGGGCCCGTCTCGCGAAGGCCTCCTCGGCGAGGAGCGCGTAGCCGGCGAGCTGGACCCGGTGGTTCCGCCGCACGCCGCCCTCGGTGTCCTTGAAGTCGACCGGGTAGCACGCGTCCGAGCCCAGAATCAGGAGGTCGAGCTTCCCGGACAGGCCGAGGCGCTCCGACCGGAGCGAAACCCCGAATCGCCGCTCTCCGTCGCCCAGTCCGTACCGGCGAAACCCACGGCGCCGCTCCAGCGCTTCGACCGCCGCCTGCACGTCCTTGCCCCGCCGCATTTTGTAGGTGGGCGCGACGCTGACAGGCAGCACGTACCGGTAGTATGGAATGCGCGGGCAGTAGGCCCACTGCTTGAGGTCGGTCACCGTCAGCTCGGGCCATGGAACCTCCGCGCCCTCACCCACCCGCCGCCTCGTCGGCGGCCTCGTTGAGGATCTCGCGCCGCGCCTGCGCGTCCTTCTCGCACACCGGCAGCACCAGGATCTTCCCGACCCCTCGGCCCAGCGTGTCGGCCAGCCGCGCGAACAGCTCGCTCCGGCGCGCCGCCTCGAGGGGGCCGCAGAAAGCGCTGTACTGGATCCGCTCGAGACCGTAGTCCTTGCAGGCGTTGGCCACCCGGACGCGGACCCGGTCGTCCCCGATGTCGTACACGACGAACGTGAGAAGCTCCTGCCCCCTCACCACTTGAATGCGAACCCGCGGTACGCCTCGCCGCCCCGCAGGTAGGCGGCCAGGTTCCGCGCCTGGATCTGGACGACCGACTTGAGGCGGTGCCGGCGGCCCCGGAAACCGACCTCCGTCTCGAGGCGCTCGAGAACCGCGCCCGCGACGAGCCGCCGGCTCGCCTCGGTCAGCATGCCCTCGCGCATCTCGAGTTTCGACCCCTTGGTCAGCGATGCGAGCACCGCCCGGTCCACGACCGGCTGCCGAAACTCCTCGATGAGGTCGAGGACGAGCGACGGCTTGCCGGGCCGATCCACGTGGAGGAACCCGGCGAAGGGCTCCAGCCCGGCGTTCATGAGGGCGCCCCACACCTGGGTGTAGAGGATGCCGTACCCGTAGTTCAGCGCGGCGTTGACCGGGTCCGCGGCCCCCCGATGCTCCCGCGAGTCGAACGGGACGTGCCCGCCGAGGAGCGCCCGGACCCCACGCCAGTAGTGCCGGCCGGCCGCACCCTCGATGGCCAGGAGCGCGCCGCGGGCGTCGTCCACCCGGCTGCCCGGGACGCTCTCCACCTCCCGGCGGCCAGCCCCCAGCGCCCGCGCGGCTTCACGGACCTGCCCGAAGGCGGCCGGATCGACCGTCTTCAGGTACTTGCCGAAGTACTTGAGCAGCGCCGCCTGGTTGCCGAGCTTGCCCCGGACGACGGCCTTCGCGACCTCCAGGCCCCGCCCGTCGCCGTACGCGGCCATCTGCTCGCGGCGCGTCACGACCGTCGCCGTCAGCATCGGCGAGGTGAGCATCGCGATCGGCCGCCCGCTCGGCGCGAGGAAAGAGAGGCGGATGCCCCGCTCGCAGCAGGCCTCGATCAGGTCGGTCGAGACCGACACCCCGGGGGCGGCGACGACGATGTCGCTGATCCGGAAGAGCGGCAGCTCCACGCGCTCCGGCGTCAACCGGGGGCCGCCCTCCGCCTTCGACCGGCGGAGGGGCTGCGGCGGGCCCTTGATCCCCGCGGACGTGACGAGGCGGAGAGGCGGCCGCGCCGGCAGCTCGATCGGGAGGAAGAGCTGCGGGCCGCCCTCGACCAGCTCCAGGCGCGGGCGCGGGCCTCGGACGACGAGCCGCTCGCTCGTCTTCCCCAGCATGACGCCCGGCGCGCTGACGATCACGCTCTCCATCAGCGTCCCCTACGGGCTCTCGCCGAGCAGCCGCCTGTAGAGATCGGGGAGGCGGTCGGCGATCGCAATGGCCCGCCGCGCGGCCGTCTCTCCGAACAGCGCCGAAGCCGAAACTCCCGCGGCCTCATCGCCATAGAACGCCGGTGCCCGCTTCCTGGGCACGCTGGTCGAGGCCCGGCGTGAGCCCGCTAACTGCGTCTTGCCATGCCTGCAGGATCCTGCTGTCGAAGGGCGACCCGCGCGCGCCGTGCCCCGGCATCGCGGTCGGGCTGACGGGGCCCTGCAAATTATCCTTGAAATCTTGCAACACCACTGAAATGATTCGCCCATGGGCCTTCACCCTCGACGCCTCCTCGGTCCCCTCCGGGCGCGGCTCGTGACCCGGCCGATCACGGTCCTCACCGGCGCCCGCCAGACGGGCAAGACGACACTCGTCCGCAACCTCCTCCCCGTGACCGGGGCACCGCCGGCGGTCTACTTTTCCCTGGACGACCCCGACGAGCGCCTGCGCCTGGCGACCGACCCTGTCCGCCGGCTGGACCACGGCTCGCGCCTCGTGATCCTCGACGAGCTCCAGAAGCAGCCCGGGCTCCTCGATGCAGTGAAGCTGCTCGCCGACCGGGGCGAGGGGCGGCACTTCCTCCTGTTGGGGTCGGCCCAGATCCTCCTGCTCCAGCAGGTCCGGGAGACGCTCGCGGGACGCGCCGCGCTGCTCGAGCTGTGGCCGCTCGGGCTCGTCGAGCGGGTTGAGGACGGCGAGTCGCCCCCGTCGGGTCTCGACCGCGTCTGGCACGAGGGCGAGGCCGCCGTCCGGCGCATGGCCGACGGGCCTCCGTCCGCCGACGCAGCGCGCCTCTGGCGCGGGCGAGCCGAGGAGCACTTCCTGTGGGGCGGCTATCCCGCCTTGGAGCCCCTCCCGGCCGAGGACCGCCGCGCCTGGCTGCGGGACTTCCGGCGGACGTACCTGGAGCGCGACCTGGCCGACCTCGGCCGCGTGGCCGACCTCGACCAGTTCGCCCTCGCCCAGAACCTGCTGGCCGCGCGCACCGCCCGGCTCCTCTCCTACTCCGAGGTCGCGCGCGAGCTGGGCGTCGCGGTCAACACCGTCAAGCGCTACGTGCGCTTCCTGGAGATCTCGTACCAGGTCGTCCTCCTCCGGCCGCTCCTGCCGACAGTCGCAGCGCGGCTCGTCAAGAGCCCCAAGCTCTACTGGACGGATCCGGCGCTCGCTCGCCTGCTCGCTGAGCCGGCCGGCGCGTCGGACGGCGCTCTGTTCGAGACCGCCGTCCTGGACGAGCTGCTCCGCTGGTCGTCGTGGCGGTCCGACCCGCCGGCCCTCCACTTCTTCCGCACGCACGCCGGACGGGAGGTCGACTTCGTGCTGCACGCCCCCGACCGTCTCCTGGCGATCGAGGTCAAGGCCGCTCGCCAGGCCCACCGGGCCGACGCGCGCCCTCTCACCGAAGTGCTCGGCACGCTCGCGGTCCGGGGCATCGCGCGCGACGCCTGGCGTCTCGGCCTCGTCGTCACCCGGGGCCGCGAGGTCGAGCCGCTCGCCCCCGGCGTCTGGGCCGTCCCCGACTGGCGGCTGTTCGGGCCGGCGGGGTAGTGCGCTCGACGCTCGGCTGCCGGCGAACCCGCTCATGAGCTCCCGGGCACCTGCTTCCCGACACGCCGTCGTCTGGTCCCCCCGTACAGCCGGACCTTCAACCCCATCCTCCGACATGCGCGCGCCGTCCTCTCCGGGTCCACCGGCTTGAGCCAGGCCTCCAGCCGCAAGCCCCTGGTCGCGCGGTACTGCGACTCGCGAATCTCATGGATCCACTTGGGCGACGCCGACTCCCATGCTTCTTTCCGGCTCACGCTCACACCTCCTCTGGCGAGACGATCTCGAGCAGGGGATACCCTAGGCGCAGGTTCACGGCGTGGACCGCGCGCCGTGTCCTCAAGTTGACCAAATGCCGGAAGTTCCACGAGACCAGCGCGTCAACCCGCGCCACGGTGGCGACCGCCACGTGCCGCAGATCGTTGCGATATCGCCGCGGCACGATCCGCGCCGCCAGATACTCCTCGAACAGCCGGATACTCTCGACGCCCTCGGTCACCAGGTCGAACTCGACCTCCCTGACCTCCTCGAGGATGAGCCGGCGGACCTCGGCCGGCGCCCCTTCCAGCTCCTCCTGGACGACGTTCGGGATAACCGCCTTGTCGGCGCCACCCAGCACCTCGCGGAGCCGCCGTCGCGTCGCGGCGACCCGGCGGTCGTCACCGGGGTCAGTCAGGGCGCCCAGGACGGAAGTGTCGAAGTAGAGGAGCACGTTTGTCCCCTGTGCTCGGCGTCAGAACAGTCCGTCCCCACCGGCCGCAACTCCGGCCCCGGGACCGGGGTGCCGGCGATTGAAGGCGCCCGCCAGGCCCACCGCGCCGATGCGCGTCCGCTGACCGAGGTCGTGGGCACGCTGGCCGTCCGCGGCGTCACGCGCGACACCTGCCGCCCCGGCCTGGTCGTCACGCACGGCAGCGACGTGGAGCCGCTGGCCCCCCGGCGTCTGGGCCATCGCCGACTCGCGGCTGTTCGGGCCGGGGATGTGAGGGCGAGGCGCCTTCACGCTGAGATTGTCGCCCTGACGGATCAGGTTCACCGGCTTTGTGCTCGGCCCCCTCGGTGCCAGAGCTCGATCAGAAGCAAGGCAGCCCCGTCAAATGCAACGAGGTACTTCCCCGTCTCGAAAATGGGCAGTCGCCAGTCCACCTCGTCCTGCACAGCCGCTCTCGGCACCACAGTAAAGATGCGGCTTTCCCGACCCATGAGGTCCGAGACCGGTGTCGAGTCGCCGTCCTGGTAAAGCAGCAGATTCGGATAGTCTTTCGTCTCCAGAATGATTCCACAGTCGTCGTCACCGAAGATCTCGCTCGCGTGTACGCGGCGGTACTTCCCGATCCCCCTGATCGTCAACCCCACCTTGTCGTTCCAGGCAAGGCCTACGGCGCGTTTCAGGAGTGCAGCCAGGTCGATGTCATACTCGCCGAGCTCCCAGTCCTTGCGCCGGCTCTGCTCCATGAAGTCGTGGACTTTGACACTCGGGAGCGAGGTGCGAAAGCGGTTCATCCTCCGATAGGTCCCGACCCACCGCGCGCCCGGCTTGCCGGCGGCACAGCGCTCAAAGGCGCTCTTGGCCTGAAGGTTCTGAGCGGCACAGCCGAGCCGCTCCGCATGATCGGCCAAAGCCGCTTCGACTCGTCCCCGGAGCTGTATCAGGACCTCCGGGCGGGCGTTCCCATCCTTCTCGACAGTAGCGATGAGGTTCTCGGTCAGAGCGCGGGCGGTGACCATGCCGTGCACAGTGGTGGTGAACCACGGGCGTGCCGCGGCCGAAGGATACCAGGCATAGATGCGCTTCTCGAAGGCGGTGCGGTCGATCTCAGGCGGCAAGCCGCTCATCCCCTGGAAAGCGTTGGGCGGCACCAGCACCACGGCCTTCCCCGGCCGGTGGCGCCCTACGCGGCCGAAGCGCTGGAGGAACGAGGCCGCTTCCGAAGCCTCGAACATCAGGTAGTCGCAGCGGAAGTCCACCCCCACCTCGATGGCCGACGTGCCGAGGGCGAGGAGCTTACCCTTCGTATCCCGGATCGCCCGGTGCGACAGACCCCGGATGATCCCCAGGGCATCCCGCAGAAACCCCGATTCGACCAGGCGATCTTCCAGGCGGATAGCGTTCAGGACCGAGTTGAGGATGACCACCCCAGGAAGATAGTCGTCGTCCCCCGTCGCGGCCCGCAATCGTTCCAGCTCGGGCCTGAGCGCAACGATCCTGGAGAGGAGGACCTCCACCGGGTCTCCGTGGGCGACCTGAACCGGCGTCAACTCGACCGCGTGGACCGCCGTGCGCCAGCGGTCGAACGAGTGGTCAGCCGGCACCTGGCAGTCGATCACCGACGGGCTGATGGCCCTCTCCAGCAGTCCCCGGACCTCCTGGTGGGGCGTGGCGCTCAGAAGGATCAGTCGCCGGAAGATCCCGAAGCCTCGGGCCAGAGCGACCATGACCAGGGCATGAGCCAGCTCCACTGCCTGATAGAGATGGAACTCGTCCATAATCAGCGTCTCGTACCGGCGCAGGGCTTCGAAGGGCTCGGCATGATACTGGAGTCCGAGGATCAGGAAAAGGATATCGGGATTCGTGAAGACAACCTTGGGCTTGTCCGGATCAAGGAGCCGCCGCAGCGTCTCGCCCCGGCTCTTGCAACGCATCACTTCCTGCCACTGGTCGAGCATGGCCCCGTCTACCGGTACCAGCACGTGATCCGCTCCGCTGTATCCCTCGGCCCGGTCCGCGCTTGCCCACGTCTCCGGAGTCCAGACCAGCGGACGGATCCCCTCTTCCGCGGCGAACTTCGCCACCGCCCTCACCTGGTCTCTGACCAGCTCGTTGGTCGGATAGATCGCGACGGCCCACTCGCGCCCCTTCAAGACCGGCAACATCGCGGCCCTGGTCTTGCCCGTCCCGGTCCGGGCCGCGAGCAACATCGTCGAATGCTCCTCCCACCCCTCCCACATCGCCACTTGGTGTGGGTAGAGCGGCACACGTGATGCGGGGTGCTCGATCAGCGGCAAGCAAAGCTCCCTGACTCTCACGCTGACCCCGTCACCTCAAGGGCTGGTCGCGCTGGTCGCCATCGACCTCAGTCCAGATCCCGTGCGGCAAGATGCGAAAAGCCTGAGGGACGGGATGACTCACGGTCGCACCTCCTCTGGCAGTCGGGCGATCATCGCCTCGTAGAGCTTCCGAGCGAGAACAAGCGATGTGTACCTCATGAGCGGCACCGACCTGTTGATGACCGTGGCCGGGCCTTGTCGACGTTCGTCATGCGTCATGCGCCGCCGCCCTTGAGCTGCCACAGGCCGTTCTCCTTGATGAACCAGGATGTCTCCGGGCCCGTAACCACTGAACCCGGGGCCCACAGGGGGTCTGGCGCCAGTTGCTCAAGATCGCTGCCCTTTCCCCGATCCCAGCCTCCGAGTGCCTCGAGCTGACCGACCATGGGCACATCGGCCGATGACTGAGTGCGTATTCCGGCCATCATGATCGCTCAGTCCGACCGATCGTGATCACGTGTTCCGTTGATCGTGATCGCTCGTCGGAGCGCAGCGACGACACGCGATTGTCTCTTGTCTACGTCCTCCT
>Ga0114945_10000127_pt1 | contig 44351 bp, 38 predicted proteins | sample OV2TP3_FD_87194 | JGI IMG/M metagenome (GOLD analysis project Ga0114945, IMG submission 87194) | Hot spring microbial communities from Beatty, Nevada to study Microbial Dark Matter (Phase II) - OV2 TP3 | ecosystem: Environmental > Aquatic > Thermal springs > Hot (42-90C) | place: USA: Beatty... | reverse complement strand
GTTCTACTTCCGCACCACGGACGTGACCGGGTCGGTGACGCTGCCCGCGGGGGTGGAGATGGTGATGCCGGGCGACAACGTCAACATGGCGGTCGAGCTCATCACCCCGGTGGCCATCGAGAAGGGCCTGCGCTTCGCCATCCGCGAAGGCGGCCATACCGTCGGCGCCGGCGCCGTCACCGACATCACGGAATAAACGACGATGCGCGAGATTATCACGCTGGAATGCACGACCTGCAAGGAACGGAACTACACCACCACCAAGAACCGCAAGAAGCACAGCGAGCGCTTGGAGGTGAAGAAGTATTGCCCGCGGTGCCGCAAGCACGCCGGCCACAAAGAAGTGAAGTAGGCGCGGAGGAAGGATTTGGAGGGGCGTAGGTTCAACGGTAGACCGTCGGTCTCCAAAACCGAATGTGGGGGTTCGAATCCCTCCGCCCCTGCCAATCCCGCCGCAGGCGGGATTGCCCCGAGCGAAGTCGAGGGGCAGACGGAATCATTGAGGTAGCGAATGCGCGCAGTGAAGGAAGTCCAAGAGAGGCTGGGGGCGGCAGCGGCCGGTGGCGGTCCGCCCGACGAGCCCACAGCGCAGCGCATCATCGGCTACCCGGCGCGGGTGCGCCAGTTCCTGCACGACGTGCGCATGGAGCTGCGCAACGTTACCTGGCCAAGCAAGGCCGACGTGCGGGCGACGACCGTGGTGGTGCTGATCGCGACGTTCTTTTTCGGGTTTTACCTGGGCACGGCGCTCGATGTGCCGCTGTCCCACTTGATGACCTGGTTGCTCGAAAACGCTCCGAAATGGTTGCTCCCATGACCCCTATGACCGGCGCGACACAGGAAAAGAAAAAGCAGTGGTACATCATCCACACCTACTCGGGCTTTGAGCGCAAGGTGGCCGAAAGCCTGCGCAGCCGGGTGGAGGCGTTCGGCCTGCAAGACAAGATCGGCGAGGTCAAGATCCCGACTGAGCCCGTGATTGAGATGAAGGGCGGCAAGAAGGTGACCACCGAGCGCATGTTCTACCCCGGCTACGTGCTGGTGGAGATGGAGATGGACGAGCACACCTGGCACGTGGTGCGCTCCACCCCGCGCGTCACTGGCTTCCTGGGCGCGGCCGACCGCCCCACGCCGCTGTCGCCGGCCGAGGTGGACCAGATCTTCCACCGCGTCGAAGAGGCCGCCGACAAGCCCAAGCCCAAGCTCAGCTTCGAGCGCGGGGAGAACGTGCGCATCAACGAGGGCGCCTTCAACGGCTTCCAGGGCGTGGTGGACGAGGTCAACCACGAGCGCAACACCCTGCGCGTGATGGTGACGATTTTCGGACGCTCCACCCCGGTGGAGCTCGACTTCCTGCAAGTGGAGAAGGTGTAGGTCATGGGCACTTTCAAGACCAAGTTGAAGGTATGGAACCCCGCCACTCCTGAGCGTATCGAAGAATTCGATGTGTGGGTCGACACGGGAGCCAGCTACAGTTGGCTGTCACGCCAACGGCTGGAAGCCTTGGGTGTCATCGGAACCCGGCGCGTGGAATTCCGTACCATCGAGGGTCGGCAAATCGAACGCGAGATGGCGCCCGTGTTTGTCCGCATCGACGGCCGCGTTGGCGGCGACACTGTGGTTCTCGCTGAATCCGGTGATGCGGAAGTGATGGGTGCCTTCACTCTGGAGAGCCTCGGCCTGACCGTGGATCCCGTGAAGAAGCAGCTGGTCCCAGCGATTGGACTCGCCCTCAAGGCTGCCGCTGCACCCAAAGGCAAAAAGATCAGCGCCTTCGTGAAGCTGCAGATTCCCGCCGGCAAGGCCACCCCGGCCCCGCCGGTGGGCCCGGCGCTGGGCCAGCACGGCGTGAACATCATGGAGTTCTGCAAGCAGTTCAACGCCAAGACCTCCGGCAAGGACGCCGAAGGGCTCATCATCCCGGTGGTGGTGACCGTGTTCGCGGACCGCAGCTTCACCTTCATCACCAAGACCCCGCCGGCCGCGGTGCTGCTCAAGCGCGCCGCCAACATCGCCAAAGGCTCCGGCGAGCCCAACAAGAACAAGGTGGGCACGGTTACCGAGAAGCAGGTGGAAGAAATTGCGCGGGTCAAGATGCCCGACCTGAACACGGCCACGCTGGAGTCGGCCATCCGCACGGTGAAGGGCACGGCGCGCAGCATGGGACTCGACGTGGTTTCCTGAGCGAGGACGAGATGACGACGGCAAGCGTGGCAATCGATCGGTCGGGCAAGAAGATGCGCGCGGCGCGCGCGGCGGTGGAGAAGCGCCCCTACACGGTGGAAGAGGCCATGGACGTGCTTAAGAAAGTCCACTTCACCAAGTTCGACCAGACGGTGGAGCTGGCGCTCAACCTGGGGGTCGACCCCAAGCACGCCGACCAGATGGTGCGCGGCACGGTGGTGCTGCCCCACGGCCTGGGCAAGTCGGTGCGCGTGTGCGTCATCGCCGGGGGCGAGAAGGTGAAGGAAGCCGAAGCCGCCGGGGCCGACATCGTCGGCGGCGAAGACCTGGTGCAGAAGATCCAGCAGGGCTGGATGGAGTTCGACGCCGTCATCGCCACGCCCGACATGATGAAGTCCGTGGGCAAGCTCGGCCGGGTGCTGGGCCCGCGCGGGCTGATGCCCAACCCCAAGACGGGCACGGTGACCTTCGACGTGGCCAAGGCCATCCAGGAGTCCAAGGCCGGCAAGGTGGAGTTCCGGGTCGAGAAGGGCGGGATCATCCACTCGCCGGTGGGCAAGATTTCCTTCGAGGCACCCAAGCTGGTCGAGAACACCCGCGCGCTCATCGCCGCCGTGGTGCGCGCCAAGCCGCCCGCCGCCAAGGGGCGCTACATGAAAAAGATTACGCTGACCTCCACCATGGGGCCGGGAATCCTGATCGACCCGGTGTCGGTGGAAGCGAACGTGTAAGGAGCCGGAGCCGTGGCCAAGAAGCGCACGCAAAAGCAGCAGGAACTCGAGCAGCTCCAGCAGGAGCTGCAGAAGGTCTCGACCGTGGTGCTGAGCACCTTCCAGGGCCTGACCGTGCAGCAGGACACCGAGCTGCGCCGCGCCGTGCAGGCCGCGGGCGGGCACTACCAGGTGGTGAAGAACACGCTGGCGCGGCTGGCCTCGAACGGCACACCCGCCGAGGCGCTGCTGAAGCAGCTCAAGGGCATCAACTCCATCGCCACCACCGAGGGCGACCCGGTGGCGCTGGCCAAGGTGCTGACCAAGTACGCCAAGGACAACCCGGCCTTCACCTTCCGCGCCGGGGTGGTGGAAGGGCGCGTGCTCTCGCTCGACGAGCTGCAGGCGCTGGCGGCCCTGCCGGGGCGCGAAGAGCTGTTCGCCCGGCTGCTGGGGCTGCTGAAGGCCCCGGCCTCCCGCCTGGTCTCGCTGCTGAGCGCCCCCGGGCGGCAACTGGCGGTGGTGCTGAACCAGGGCGTGAAGGAAAACAAGTTCAAGCAGGAAGACCTGCCTGCGGAGGCAGGACGAACTGATTCTTAACTCAAGAAGGAGGAGCAATCCCGTGGCAGAAGCAAATCTCGACAAGATGGTGGAGCAGATCAAGGGCTTGACCCTGCTGCAGGCCGCCGAGCTGGTGAAGCGCCTGGAGGAAGAGCTGGGCGTCTCGGCAGCCGCGGCGGTGCCGATGATGGCGGCCGCGCCCGGCGCAGCCGGCGCCCCCGCAGCGGCGGCGGAGGAGAAGACGGAGTTCGCCGTCGTCCTGAAGGAGGTCGGATCGAACAAGATCAACGTGATCAAGGCAGTCCGCGAAGTCACCAGCCTGGGCTTGAAGGAAGCCAAGGACCTGGTCGACGGGGCCCCCAAGACGGTCAAAGAGGGGATCAACAAGGACGAGGCGGAAGCCATCCGGAAGAAGTTTGAAGAGGCGGGCGCGAAGGTCGAAATCAAGTAACAGCCCCGGCCGGCACGGGGCCGGTCCGGGCGGTAGTGTCTGCGGAGGGACAAGGACGAACCTATGAAGAATCCGAAGAATTCATTGAACGGCCGGGGCCGGGCGCGGCTCGACTTCTCCAAGATCGAGACCACCGTTCGGATTCCGAACCTGATCGAAGTGCAGCGGCGGAGCTACGACCGCTTCCTGCAGATGGACCGGCTGCCGGCCGAGCGCGAAGACACGGGGCTGCAGGGGGTGTTCACCTCCGTCTTCCCCATCCAGGATTTCCGCGGGCTGTCGCAGCTCGACTTCGTGGACTACTCCATCGGCAACTGGGAGTGCAAGTGCGGCCACCTGAAGGGGCTGAACCACCTGCGCACGCCCTGCCGCGGCTGCGGGGCCAGCCTGCGCACCGACCCCAAGCATGTGGGCGACCTCATCTGCCAGCGCTGCGGCACGCCCAACAAGAACGCGGTGGTCATCTGCGACCGCTGCGGCGACCCGGTGAGCCTGCAGTTGAGCTACGACGTGCTCGAGTGCCAGGAGCGCGGGATGACCTACTCCGCGCCGCTGCGCGTCACCATCCGCCTGACCATCTACGAGAAGGACCCTGACACTGGAGCCAAGTCCATCCGCGACATCAAGGAGCAGGAGGTCTACTTCGGCGACGTCCCGCTGATGACCGAGAACGGCACCTTTATCATCAACGGGACCGAGCGCGTTATCGTCAGCCAGCTCCACCGCTCGCCCGGCGTCTTCTACGAAGTGGCCGACAACCGCACCTACTATCTGGGCAAGATCATCCCCTACCGCGGCTCGTGGGTGGAGTTCGAGTACGACGCCAAGAACCTGCTCTACGTCCGCATCGACCGCAAGCGCAAGCTGCTGGGCACCATCTTCCTGCGGGCGCTAGGACTGAAAAACAGTGAGGAAATTCTCCGCACCTTCTACCAAATCGAGCGCATCACGCTGGAGGACAAGAAGCTGCACTGGCAGGTCTCGGAAGGGCTCATCGGGCGGCGGCTGAGCAAGGAAATCCGCCGGCAGCGTTCGGAAGAGCTCATCGCCTCGGCCGGGCGGCATCTCAGCGCCGACGTGTACAAGGAGATCGTCAAGGCCAAGATCTCGTCGGTCGAAATCGGCCCCTCCGACCTCGAAGGCGCCTTCACCGCCGCCGACGTCATCAACACCCAGACCGGCGAAGTGCTGGTGGAAGCCAACCAGGAGCTGACCCCGGAGTCGCTGGGGCAGCTCATCGACTCCGGGGTGACCGAGTTCCAGGTCTTCTTCCCCGAGCGCGACGACCTCGGGCCCGTGCTCTCCAACACCCTCAAGCGCGACAGCCTGCACGCGCCGCAGGAGGCGCTGATCGAGATCTACCGCAAGCTGCGCCCGGGCGACCCGCCCACGCTGGAGACGGCCACGTCGCTCTTCCAGGGGATGTTTTTCGACTCGCGCAAGTACGACTTCTCGCGCGTCGGCCGGCTGAAGTTCAACATCAAGCTGGGGCTCAACACGCCGCTGGAGAAGCGCACGCTGGAGGCGCGCGACTTCATCGAGGGCATCAAGTACCTCTTCAAGATGCGCAAGAACCCGGAGAACAAGTTCACCCCCGACGACATCGACCACCTGGGCAACCGCCGCGTGCGCTCGGTGGGCGAGCTGCTGGAGAACCAGTTCCGCATCGGCCTGGTGCGCATGGAGCGCGCCATCAAGGAGAAGATGTCGGTCTACCAGGAAATCGCCACCGCCATGCCGCACGACTTGGTGAACGCCAAGCCGGTGATGGCGGCCATCCGCGAGTTCTTCGGGAGCTCGCAGCTCTCGCAGTTCATGGACGAGACCAACCCGCTCTCGGAGATCACGCACAAGCGGCGCCTGTCGGCGCTGGGCCCGGGCGGGCTGAGCCGCGAGCGCGCCGGGTTCGAAGTGCGCGACGTCCACCCCAGCCACTACGGGCGCATCTGCCCCATCGAGACGCCGGAAGGGCCGAACATCGGGCTCATCAGCTCGCTCTCCTGCTACGCCCGCATCAACGAGCTGGGCTTCATCGAGTCACCCTACCGCAAGGTGAAGAGCGGGCGGGTGGTGGACTACGTGACCATCACCAACGCCGGCGACACCGAGTTCAAGGTGGGCGAGCACGTGGAGCAGGACCTGGTGCTGGAAGCGAACGAGAAGCTGGCGCCCAAGCGCCGCGGCGAGTCCGACCCCTACTGCTTCTACCTGACGGCGTACGAAGAAGACCGCTACGTGATCGCGCAGGCCAACGTGCCGCTCGACGCCCGCGGGCGCATCACGCAGGAAATCGTGACCGCGCGCCTGGGCGGCTCGACGGTGCTGAAGGCGCGGGAAGAGGTGGAGTACATCGACGTCAGCCCCAAGCAGCTGGTGAGCGTGGCCGCCAGCCTGATTCCCTTCCTGGAGCACGACGACGCCAACCGCGCGCTGATGGGCTCGAACATGCAGCGCCAGGCCGTTCCCCTGCTGCGGGCCGAGTCGCCGCTGGTGGGCACGGGCATGGAGCGGGTGGCGGCGCACGACTCCGGCGCGGTGGTGCTGTGCCGGCGCGAAGGGGTGGTGGAAGCGGTGGACTCCGAGCACATCCTGGTGCGCGCGGTGGGTGAGCGCGAGCTGGGCACCATCTCGCTCGACATCCACGCCGACCTCTACCCGCTGACCAAGTTCAAGCGCTCGAACCAGAACACCTCCATCACCCAGAAGCCGGTGGTGCGGGTGGGCCAGAAGGTCGTGAAGGGCCAGGTGCTGGCCGACGGCCCCTGCACGGAGATGGGCGAGCTGGCGCTGGGGCGCAACGTGCTGGTCGCCTTCCTGCCCTGGCGCGGGTACAACTTCGAAGACGCCATCGTGGTGAGCGAGCGGCTGGTGAAAGAGGACTACTACACCTCGGTGCACATTGAGGAGTTCGAGATCGAGGCGCGCGACACCAAGCTGGGCCCGGAGGAAATCACCCGCGACATCCCCAACGTCAGCGAAGGCTTCCTGCGCAACCTGGACGAGGCCGGCATCATCCGCATCGGGGCCTCGGTGAAGCCGGGGGACATCCTGGTGGGCAAGGTCACGCCCAAGGGCGAAACCCAGCTCACCCCGGAAGAGAAGCTGCTGCGGGCCATCTTCGGCGAGAAGGCCGGGGACGTGCGCGGCGCTTCGCTCTACTGCCCGCCGGGCATCGAGGGCGTGGTGGTGGACGTCAAGGTCTTCGCCCGCAAGGGCGCGGAGAAGGACGAGCGGCACCAGCAGATCGAAGCCGGGCAGATCGCGCGCCTGGAGCAGAACCTCGCCGATCAGATCAACATTCTCCAGGACGAGCGCCTGAAGCGCCTGGAAGAGCTGCTGGGCGGACAGGAGCTGGTGAGCGACCTGCACGACGAGAAGACCAACAAGCGCCTGCTCACCAAGGGCACGGAGCTGACGCGGGACATCCTGGCCAAGGTCTCGGCCCGCAACCTGAAGCGCATGCGGCTGAAGGACAAGGACCCACTGCTGCTGGAGAAGATCGACGACATCGAGGAGAAGACCTCGCGGCAGATCGACGTGCTGAAGAAGATCACCGAGTCGAAGAAGGACAAGCTGCGCAAGGGCGACGAGCTGCCCCCGGGCGTCATCAAGATGGTCAAGGCGTTCGTGGCCATGAAGCGCAAGCTGTCGGTGGGCGACAAGATGGCCGGCCGGCACGGCAACAAGGGCGTTATCGCCCGCATCGTGCCGGAAGAGGACATGCCCTACCTGCCCGACGGCTCCCCGGTGGACATCGTGCTCAACCCGCTGGGCGTGCCGTCGCGTATGAACGTGGGGCAGATCCTGGAGACGCACCTGGGCTGGGCCTGCAAGGACCTGGGACGGCGGATCGGCGCCCTGCTCGACGAGGGCGCGCGCGCCGAGGCGCTGCGCAAGTACTTCCACGACCTCTTCCGCGGCACCGTGCTGGCCAAGCGCGTGGACGCCCTGCTGGAGGAGCTCGAGGACAAGCAGGTGCTGACGCTGGCGGAGGACTGGCGGGGCGGCATCCCGGTCTCCTCGCCGGTGTTCGACGGGGCCCGCGAGGAAGAAATCAAGCTGCTGCTGGAGCGCGCCGGGCTGCCCACGGGCGGCAAGATCCAGCTCTACGACGGCATGAGCGGCGAGCCCTTCGGCCAGCCGGTGACGGTGGGCTTCATCTACATGATGAAGCTCTCGCACCTGGTGGACGACAAGATCCACGCCCGCTCCATCGGCCCCTACTCGCTCATCACCCAGCAGCCGCTGGGCGGCAAGGCGCAGTTCGGCGGGCAGCGGCTGGGCGAAATGGAGGTGTGGGCGCTGGAAGCTTACGGGGCGGCCTACACCCTGCAGGAGCTTCTGACGGCGAAGTCGGACGACATCTACGGCCGGGCCAAGATTTACGAGGCCATCGTCAAGGGCGAGCCGGCCATCGAACCCGGGGTGCCGGAGTCGTTCAACGTGCTCATCCGGGAATTGCAGGCGCTGTGCCTGGACGTGGAGCTCATGAAGCGGCAGAAACAGCAGGTGGAAAAAGAGTAGCGCGTCACAAAGTTCGAAGAGTTAGAAAGCTGGGAGGTAACGGCCTTGTTCCGAAGCAGCCCGTATGACCGAGCACCGTTGATTGCGGACTTCGACGCCATCCGTATCTCGCTGGCGTCGCCGGAGAAAATCCGGTCGTGGTCGCACGGCGAAGTGACCAAGCCGGAGACCATCAACTACCGGACGTTCAAGCCGGAGCGCGACGGCCTGTTCTGCGCGCGCATCTTCGGCCCGGTGACCGACTGGGAATGCCTGTGCGGGAAGTACAAGCGCATGAAGCACCGGGGCGTGATCTGCGACAAGTGCGGGGTGGAAGTCACGCTCTCCAAGGTGCGGCGCGAGCGCCTGGGGCACATCGAGCTGGCGGCGCCGGTGAGCCACGTCTGGTTCTTCAAGGGCGTGCCCTCGCGCATCGGGCAGCTGCTGGACATCTCCATGCGCGACCTGGAGCGCATTCTCTACTTCGAGTCCTACGTGGTCATCGACCCGGGCGAAGCCAAGCTCAAGGAGCGCGAGCTGCTGAACGAAGAGGAGTTCCGCAAGGCGCGCGAGGAGTACGGCAGCACCGCCTTCCGCGCCGGCATGGGCGCGGAGGCCATCAAGGAGCTGCTGAAGAAGGTCAACGTCGAGAAGCTGGGCGAGGACCTGCGCAAGAAGATGAAGGCCGACCCGTCGCTGCAGAAGCGGCTGCGCTACGCCAAGCGCCTGCGGGTCACCGACGCCTTCCGCAAGTCGGGCAACAAGCCGGACTGGATGATCCTGGATGTGCTGCCGGTGCTGCCGCCGGAGCTGCGGCCGCTGGTGCCGCTCGACGGCGGCCGCTTCGCCACCTCCGACCTGAACGACCTCTACCGCCGCGTCATCAACCGCAACAATCGCCTCAAGAAGCTGATGGAGCTGCGCGCGCCGGAAGTCATCATCCGCAACGAGAAGCGCATGCTGCAGGAGGCGGTGGACGCGCTGTTCGACAACGGGCGGCGCGGGCGCGTGCTGCGCGGGGCCAACAACCGCCCGCTCAAGTCGCTCTCCGACACGCTCAAGGGCAAGCAGGGGCGCTTCCGGCAGAACCTGCTGGGCAAGCGCGTGGACTACTCCGGGCGCTCGGTCATCGTCATCGGGCCGGAGCTGAAGCTGCACCAGTGCGGCCTGCCCAAGAAGATGGCGCTCGAGCTCTTCAAGCCCTTCATCTACCACCGGCTGGAAGTGCAGGGCCACTGCACCACCATCAAGCAGGCGAAGGAGATGGTGGAAGCGCAGGAGCCCATCGTGTGGGACATCCTCGAGGAGGTGATCCGCGAGCACCCAGTGCTGCTGAACCGCGCCCCCACGCTGCACCGGCTGGGGATGCAGGCGTTCGAGCCCACGCTGGTCGAGGGCAAAGCCATCCGCATCCACCCGCTGGTGTGCACGGCGTTCAACGCCGACTTCGACGGCGACCAGATGGCGGTGCACGTGCCGCTGTCGCCGGAGGCGCAGGTCGAGGCCTCGGTGCTGATGCTGGCGTCGAACAACATCCTGTCGCCGGCCAACGGCCAGCCCCTGGCCATCCCGACGCAGGACATGGTGCTGGGGCTCTACTACCTGACCAAGGCCGTGCCGGGCTCGAAGGGCGAAGGCCGCGCCTTTGCCAACTTCGAAGAGGTGCTGCTGGCGCTGGACGCGGGCGAGGTGTCGCTGCTCACGCCCATCCGCCTGCGCTTCACCGGCGAGGTCATCGACCTGACGCTGGCCTACGACGACCAGGACATCATCCACACCGAGCCCATCCACCTCGAGCGCCAGTTCCTCAACACCACCGTGGGCCGCGTCATCCTCAACGACCACCTGCCGGAAGGCATCCCCTACATCAACGGGCTGCTGAAGAAGAAGGGCGCCGGCATGCTGGTGCAGTACGGCTACCTGAAGTTCGGCCTGGCGGCAACGGTGAAGATGCTGGATGAGATCAAGGAGCTGGGCTTCCTCTACGCCACCCGCTCCGGGATTTCGCTCGGCATCGACGACCTCATCATCCCCGAAACCAAGGCCAGCATGGTGGAGCAGGCGCAGAAGGAAGTGCTCAAGGTGCAGCAGCAGTACCTGGACGGCGCCATCACCAACGGCGAACGCTACAACAAGGTCATCGCCATCTGGTCGGACGTCACCGAGCACGTCGCCGAGCAGATGTTCAAGCGGCTGGAGGAGCAGGACAAGACCGGGCAGCTCAACCCGGTCTACATCATGGCCGACTCGGGGGCGCGCGGCTCCAAGCAGCAGATCCGCCAGCTCTCCGGCATGCGCGGCCTGATGGCCAAGCCCTCGGGCGAAATCATCGAGACGCCCATCACTTCCAACTTCCGCGAAGGGCTGACCGTGCTGCAGTACTTCATCTCCACCCACGGCGCCCGCAAGGGGCTGGCCGACACCGCGCTCAAGACCGCCGACTCCGGCTACCTCACCCGCCGCCTGGTGGACGTGGCCCAGGACGTCATCATCAGCGAGCTCGACTGCGGCACCGCCGACGGCATCGAGGTGGGCTCGCTGGTCGAAGCCGGGGAAGTGGTGGAGCCGCTGCGCGACCGCATCGTGGGCCGCGTCAGCCTGCAGAAGATCAAGGACTACGAAGGCAACGTGGTGGTCGACGTCAACGAGGAGATCACCGAGGAGCTGGCCAACGCCATCCAGGGCGCGGGCATCGAGCGGGTGAAGATCCGCTCCGTGCTGACCTGCGAGTCGCGCCGCGGCGTGTGCGTGGCCTGCTACGGCCGCAACCTGGCCACCGGCCGCATGGTGGAGCTGGGCGAGGCGGTGGGGGTGATCGCGGCGCAGTCCATCGGCGAGCCGGGCACGCAGCTCACCATGCGCACCTTCCACATCGGCGGGACGGCGACGCGCGTGGCCGAGCAGTCGCGCCTGGACGCCAAGAACAACGGCTTCGTCAAATTCATCAACCTGCAGACGGTGAAGAGCCGCGAAGGCGACCTGGTGACCATGAACCGCACTGGGGCGCTGGCGGTGGTGGACGAGAAAGGCCGCGAAAAAGAGCGCTACGCCATCGTCTACGGCGCGCGGCTCAAGATCGAAGACGGCCAGCCGGTCACCGTCGGCCAGTTGCTGGCCGAATGGGACCCGTACACCTTCTCCATCCTCACCGAGTCGAGCGGCACGGTGAAGTTCAAGGACCTGACGCCGGGCGAGACGCTGGAAGAGCAGGTGGACGAAGTCACCGGTCTGGCCCAGCGCGTGGTCACGCTGCCCACCGGCGACGAGAAGAACCAGCCCACCATCCTCATCGCCGACGACCGCGGGCGCTCGAAGAAGAAGTACCTGCTGCCGTCGCGCGCCCACCTGATGGTCGAGGAGGGCGACGAGGTCTACGCCGGCACCGTGTTGGCCAAGATCCCGCGCGAGACCACCAAGACCAAGGACATCACCGGCGGTTTGCCGCGCGTGGTCGAGCTCTTCGAGGCGCGCAAGCCCAAGCAGCCCGCCGTCATCAGCGAAATCGACGGCGTGGTCAAGTACGGCGAAATCTCCCGCGGCGTGCGCAAGATTGAAGTCACCGCCGACGACGGCACCTTGAAAGAATACGCCATCCCGCACGGCACCCACATCAGCGTGCAGGAGGGTGAGCGCGTGAAGGCCGGCGAGCCGTTGATGGACGGCCCGCTCAACCCCCACGACCTCCTGGCGGTGCTGGGCGAGAAGTTCACCCAGGCCTATCTCGTCAACGCCATCCAGGAGGTCTACCGCCTGCAGGGCGTCAACATCAACGACAAGCACATCGAAGTCATCGCGCGGCAGATGATGCGCTGGGTGCGCATCGAAAACCCCGGTGACACCGACTTCCTGCTCGACGAGCAGGTCGACCGCTTCCGCTTCCGCGAGGAGAACGCGCGCGTCAAAGCCGACGGCGGCAAGCAGGCCGTCGGCCGGCCCATGCTGCTTGGCATCACCAAGGCCTCGCTCTCGACCGAGTCGTTCATCTCCGCCGCCTCCTTCCAGGAGACCACGCGCGTGCTCACCGAGGCTGCCGTGAGCGGCAAGGTCGACTACCTGCGCGGCCTCAAGGAGAACGTCATCATGGGCCGGCTCATTCCCGCCGGCACCGGGCTCGACCACTACCGCGCCCTCACCATCGGCACCGAAATGCCCAAGGAGGAGGAAGCGCCCGCGCCGCTCACCGAAGAAGAAGCGCGCGCGCTCGAGTTCCTCCGCAGCGGCGCCAAGCCGGAAGCGGAAGAGGAGGAGCGCACCCAGGCCGACTAGCTTTCTGGCAGGTCACGAAGCGGAGCGAAGCTGGCTTTCTCCAGCCTCTAGCTTCCAGCCTCGAGCCTCTAGAGTTTCCCGCACGCGGCCCCGTCCCGAGCCATCGGGAGCGGGGCCCAACCGGCCCCGATTCGTCGGGGCCGGTTTTTTCTCTCCGCGAAGCGGAGACCCTGAGCAAGCCCGCGCAGCGGGCGCGCTGAAGGGTGCACAGCCCGCCCACGGCGGGCGAGCAAAGACCCTGAGCAAGTCCCGACGGTTAGTCGGGACGCGCCGAAGGGTCCCCCTGCGCTGTCAAATTGGCGTGGATTCGCCCACAGTCGGCGCCATTCGCCCAGCTTGCGGTTGCCCCTGCCTTCAGTCGAGCTCAACCGCACCTTCACCCCGCCGCTGCCACAACTCCACGCGCCTGCAGGGGTCAGCGCGTAGCCTCGGCCGGCTGGCTCGCACCCTCCATGCTGAGGCGCCCTCGCATCGCGAGGGTCCGATGGACGGCGTTACCTTTTCAAAGAGCTGCTGCCCGCCTTCAGCGAGCAACGGGCAGACATTCGTGTCTGCCGGCCTGCTTACCCTGAGTCGCGCTTGGCGCGGCGAAGGGGCAGGTCTTCCCAGCCTCCAGCTTCTAGCATCCAGCCTCTAGGAAGTCTCAGGATTCTGTTTATCCCGAGCGCAGGACCCCGCAGGCGGCCGGCCGAGGCCTCCACGTTTTTTCAAAGAACTGCCCCGCCTGGCGGGGACACCAAGCCCCGGGCTTGGCAACCAACAGCTAAGCAGAACCATCCCGCCCTTGTCTAAGGATTTTGCGGATTGTGCGGATTTTGCGGACGTTTATTTTCAGCTTAGGGTTTTTGACCCCCAAAAACCCTAACGCGACTTCCGCAAAATCCGCAAAACACGCACAATCCGCACAATCCGCAAAATCCGCATCCGCCTCCAATGCGTCTTTTGTCCTGTCGTAGACCCTGTCGAAGACCCTGAGCGAGTCCCGATGGCATCGGGACGAGTCGAAGGGAGCAAGCCCCGATGAAATCGGGGCGCGTCGAAGGGAGCGCAGCCCGCCGCAGGTAGGCGAAGCCGAAGGGCACAATCCGTGATTCCCCAAGGGGAATCACCCTGAGCTCGTCGAGGGCCACAATCCGCATCCCCCCGCCACTGCACTTCCACCGCTTCTCACCGCAACCGCCCGCTCCGGCCACAAGAAAAGCAGTTGACTTGCCCTGACTCATCCGCTATAGATTGACCCAAGTCTTCGCCGTGACGGTTCTTCCTGGGTCCTCTTCTCCGGCGAATAGGCATTCGAGGCCACCCATGCACAAAGGGTCTGGAGTGGGAACAGCCCATGCTGTTTTCGTCACCCTGCTGTTCTTCGTCACCTTCTGCTCGCTGGTAGTCGGCCTCACCGCCGAGCAGCCGCTCTTCCACACCGAGCACCCCTTCCACAGAAAGGTTTTTGCATTCTTGCTCGGCATCTGGTTTGCCTATTTCTTGCTCCACCGGCTGCTGCGCATCCGGCTCCTCCCGGCGCGGTTCCATTTCTCCTATTTGTTCCAGCCCTTCCCCAACTGGAACCTGTTCCTGCTCCTCGCCGCTTGGGCGGGTCTCGTGTACCCGTGGAGCTCGACTCTACAGAACATTGGCTTGCTCCCCGCGCTGGTGGTGGCGGCTTTGGTGGCCGCTCTCTGTGCGGCCATCGTCCACCGCGGACTCGAGTTCGGCACCCTTACCGCCGCCGTTGCCCTCCTGGTCTCCGTCTGGATTTGGGAGATGGCCGGCCGCTCCGGCCTCGCCGTCCTGCCTGTCGATTTCCCCGACCGCAACGACTCCGAATTCACCCCCGAGGGCGCGGCCAAGGTGCTTCTGTCGGAAATCGCCAACTGGCCTCCGCCGGACCCAGTCCTCGTGGAGGACCTGGAGCTCGGCTCCCAGGAGGAGGAGTTCTCCGCCCGTTCCCTGGCCCGCCAGCAGCTCAGTCGCCGCTCCTCTTCTCTCGGTCTCGGCGTCGGGCTTGTCCAGGTCGTGGATATCCCCCTCGGTGAAGCCGAGCTGGGCGGCATTCACTTGGGGCCCATCTACCATACCCTTCGTCACCTGCGCCACAAACCCACCCTGGAGGCTCAAATCCTCTTCGGAGAAGGCGGCGCCTGGACCCTCGCCCTCCGCCGCTCCGACCTGCCCCCCGACTGCTTCAGCGACGACTTGCCCCGGAAACTTCTCGAGCACGACATCCAGTCGGCCGGTGAAGAAGCCCTCCTGGAGCTGCGGGCGATTGTCGAACAGGATCGGGACAACCAGCGCAAGACCGCACGGGAAGCCCAGCCTCAATGCAACCCCCGCGCCATGCACAAGCTCCTCGCCTTTCTCGGCATCTCCGAGATTCCGACCGGCCAGGACGAGCGCATCAGCGACGTCACCGTCGCCGCCCTTACAGGTGACGAGCGCCTGACTCAGCTCGTTCGCCGTGCCGTCTTCACAGGCATGGACAGGATTGCCCCGGCCTCTCTCGGTCTCTACTTCGACCAGGCCGGCAGGACGGATTCCGCCCTCTTCTACTATCGCCGCGCTCTTCCCCACGCCATCCTCGAAGCCTCCCAAAAGGGCAGCTCGCCCCGCGAGCGCAGGCGCGTGGCCTTGCTCCTCATGCGCATCGCCGAACTCGAGACCAAGCCCAAGAAGGAAAGACGCACGGAATATGAAGAAAGCGCCTTGCGCGCCCTCGGGCGCGCAGGCGACCGCTACGCCTCCGCGGCCCAGCTCGCACCTGAATATCCGCCCGTCTTCATGGAAGTCGGTTATTTTCTTCTCACTCAGGTCCGGTCCATCCAGCGCGACCTCTCCAAGGTCGACGACGGAACCCGAAAAACCTTGGTTGATCTCTATGCCGTTTCGGCCCTCAGCTACGAGAGACTCATTGCCGACTTCCCCTTCGATCAATTGCGAAACGATTTCGGAAGCGACGCCGCTGAGAAAGTCCTTACCTCTACCTACACGGACTTGGCCTTCGTCCGCGCCCTTCAGGCCGAGCTGCGCATGGAGGATGGGCAGTGCACCAACAACCCAGCCCAGGAAGAGCAGGCGGACAATTCCACGGAGACCGAAGGCCGGTCGTGCGTTCGACTCCTAGAGGAGGCCGAAAGAAACCTTGTTCTCGCCAAAGAAATAAAAAACAGGAACAGGGGAAGCGGAAGCCCCCCGGTGCAAGCCACCACGCAGGAAGCCCAGACGGACTTTGTCGACTTCGAGCATCTGGCCACCGCCGCCTACGTCAACCTCCTGCGGAAGACAAAATCCTGCGGCGAGCTCATGCTTGATTTCGAAGCCGCCTGGCAGAAGGCCTCCCTCAAGGAACCGCCCCTCGTCCTGGCCTTGCTCCTCGAGAGGGTTGACAGAGGCATGCAGGAATGCGAGCAGCGCAGGCTGTGGCAACTGGAATACTTCTATGCCCACGCCGACCTCGGCATTGACCGCTTCGACATGGCTCATCAGCACCTCGGCCAGGCCCAGGAGCTCGTCCCGCAGGACACACGGCTGCAGGAGCCGGATAGGAACAAACTGTTCGCCCATATGAAGTTCCTCCAGGGCGTAGCTCTCTGGCAACGCGCCTGCGACCATGAGGAATCACTCCCCCCGCAGCAGCAAGACGACCTGCGCCAGCGAGACCTCTTGCGCCAGCAAGCCCTCTCTGACTCGACCAACAGCATTCACCTCAATCCCGACCAATGGCAAGCCCCCTACATCCGGTTGGCCCTCCTGGCCATGTCACCCAGCCTCTCTTCCCAGCAGGCCCAAGGGGCCCTCTCGGAAATCGAAGCCCTCGCCCGCCGCCACCACCACATCGCCGAGCTGCATCAAATCCACGGCGCTCTCCTCCTTCGCCTCAACCGGCCGAAAGAGGCCGTGGATGCTCTCTCCCGGGCCGTCCAGCTCTCTCCCTACGACCCCGAGATTCACTACTTCTATGGCTTCGCTCTCTTCCAGCACGGCCAGGTCGCCCAGGCCAAAGACGAGTGGGCGTACGCCAAAGCCCTTGATCCCCAGCGCTGGAAGTACATCTCCAATCCCTTGCCCGGCTGCGGCCCCCGCCTCGGCCTCTAGCAGCCTCCAGTCAGTTTCGCGATGGCCTCTAGGTACTTGGCACCAGCTACGGGATACCGCAGTTCCCAGCGGCAGACGCCGCGGGGCTGAACCCTCCCTGAGACTCAAGCTGTTGTGGAAGAAAATCGGAGGAAGACTGGTACTGCGGGTTGGCGGAGGGCTCCCTACTCCCTATCTGTGTTCTTCTGTGTTCATCCGTGGTTCCAATTACTTCTTGAACAGGTTTTCGAAGGCTTGCCGCGCGCTCGTCGGGCGCGCCTGCGCCTTGCCGGGCGAGGTGTCTTTCTCCACCCGCACGCGCAGCTCGAAGAACGTGCAGGCGTTCCCCGCGCTCTTGTCCGGGATGCGCTCGGGGATGGCTTCGGTGCATTCGAACCGGCTCCCCGGGTCGAAGTGCGTGCACTGCTTGCAGGAATGCAGGTGGAACCCGCACTTGGGGCACTGGCCCAGGTGGTCCACCGCCAGCGTCAGCTCCACCCCGCAGTGCGAGCAGCGCGACACCACTTTCGTCCCCGGCATCTGCGGCGCCCGCGGCCCGGTGGCCTGCACCTTCTGCCACTTCGCCCCGCCGACCTGCTGCGGCGGCGGCTTCTTCTTCTCGCCTTTTTCGCCCTTGCCGCCCTTCTCCTCGCGGTACCCTTCCATGTAGCCGCGCTGGCGGTATTTGCGGTCAATGCTCACGAACTCTCTCCCTGTCCTGAGCCCTCGCCATAGCGAGGCGAAGGGCGCTGCGGGCCTGCCCGCCGAAGCCTGCCTGCTTGCCTTGAGCCTGCGGAACGGCGACAAGAGGAGCGGGCGCAGGCGGGTTAGAGGATGCCCGCAGTCTACCACAGCACCACGCACGAAGCACCAGGCACGCTTTTTTCGTTGGGTACTTGGTACCTGGTACTAGGTACTGCCTTATCTAAGATGCTCCTTCAGGTACTTCTCGATGTACCGATTCAAACTTGATGCTGCCGCAATCCGTGGCACAGGCACTCTTGCCTGTGCTGATTCCGCGCCCTTTCCGCCAAGTACACAGCCACGAGTGGCTGTGTCACCGGAGCTTTTCAGCACCCCCTTAGCCCTGACATGAAACGCGGCCAAAAACCTTGTCATTCCGAGCCTGTCCTCCCGTTCTGCGGGAGGGCAGGCGAGGAATCTGCTTTTCACTGCAGGTGTTTCTTCAAATACTCCGCAACGGTGCGCCAAAGATGCAACTGCGTCTTCGCCGGCCGTATCGAATGCGTCTTCTGCGGATAAATCAGCAAATCATACGGCTTCCCCGCCTCGACCAGCGCGTGAATCAACTGCACCGTGTTCTGGATGTGCACGTTGTCGTCCGACGTCCCATGAATCAGCAGCAGCCGCCCGCTCAGCTTCCCCGCCGCCGTCACGCACGAAGTCTTCTCGTACGCCTCCTTTTCCTGCTGCGGCAATCCCATGTAGCGCTCCGTGTAGATGGAATCGTAGAGGTGCCAGTCGGTCACCGGCGCGCCGGAAATCCCCACCTTGAACAGGTCCGAGTGCGTCAGCGCGAAGCAGGTGCTGAACCCGCCCCCGCTCCAGCCGTAAATCGCGAGGCGCTCCGCGTCCGCCCACGCCTGCTGCTTCAGCCACTCCACTGCCACCCGGTGGTCGGCCAGCGCCGTCGGCCCGTAGGCCCGGTTCAGCGCCGCCTCGTGCTTGTGCCCCAGAATCGACGACGCCCGGTCGTCCACCTGCAGCACCACAAACCCCTCCTGCGCCAGATACTGGTGGAACAGGTAGCGCGCCCCGCCCCACGCGTCCCGTATCGTCGGCGCGTGCGGCCCGCCATAAACATACATCACCACCGGATACTTCTTCTGCGCCGCTTTCTTCCCTTTCTTCGCCGGCTCTTCTTTGGGCTTGAACAACAACCCTCGCACCAGCGCCCCGTCCGCCGCCTTCAGCTCCAGCAGCTCCGGCTTCACCATTTCGTGCTCATCCACCGCCTTCGCCCGGTGCACCGTCGTCACCCGCCCGCTGGGCAAATGGTGCACTCGGATCTCCGGCGGTCGCCCCAGCGCGGAATACGTGTCCACATAGGCATCGGCGGCGCCGTTCAGGGTGATGCCGTGCGTGCCTTCGTCCGTGGTCAACCGCTCGTGCCCGCTGCCGTCGAGCTTCACCCGATAGAGGTTGCTTCCCAGCACGTTGTCTTCCGTCGAGGTGTAGTACACCCAGCCTGCCCCGATAGCATCGGGGCCACCCTTCTCATCCACACCCTCGACTTCAGTCACTTCCCAGTAGGCTTCCGTCTTGACCTCAAAGTCCACCGTCCGCTTCAACGTCCCATCGAACCCGTAGAGATAAAGATGGTTGTAGCCCGTCCGCTCCGACGCCCACAGGATCTCTTCGCGCTCGGCGAGAATGTTCATGTCGTCGGTGATGTTGATCCAATCGGGCGCCCGCTCCACCAGCAGCGTCTTCGACTTCCCGCTCTCGACGTCGAACGCCACCAGCTCCAGCTCCCGCTGCGCTCGGTCGAGCAGTTGCACCCAGGCCCGCCCGGCGTCAATCCACCCGAAGCGCGGCGTGTACTCGGCCGCGCGGTCCAGCCACAGCACATCCGTCACCGACGCGCCCCCGCGCTCCGCCCACTCAATCCCCACCACGCCCACACGCGCCCGCGGGTTCGGGTCGCCCGCCTTGGGATAGCGCTGGAGGTCCACCGGCGCCTCCACCGGCACCAGGTCGCTGATGGGATAGGTGGGCACCTGCTGCTGGTCGAGCTCCAGAAACGCAATCCTCTTGCCGTCGGGCGACCAGTGGTACCCCGTCCGGATCCCGAACTCTTCCGGGTACACCCAGTCCAGGTCGCCGTGCAGCACCAGCTCGCTCCCTCCCCGCGTCAATGGCTTCTCCTGACCGCCCGCCGCCGGCACCAGCCACAGGTCGTGCTCATACACGAACGACACCCACTTTCCATCTGGCGAGAACTTGGGGTCGCCCACCCCGCGCTTGGCCGCCGCCAACGGCTTCGACTCCCCGCTCGCCAGGTCATAGAGGTACAGCCGCCCCGCGCTGGTGAATAGAATCTGCTTCGAGTCGGGCGCCCACACATAGGCCGCCACCGCGTAGCGCAGCAGCCGTTCCCGCTCCCGCTCGTCCGCCGCCAGTTGCTCCGCCGGCGGCGCCAGCTTGGTCAGTTGTTCATAGCTCACCAGCACCCGCTTCTCGCCCGTTTCCGCCTCCACCACCCACAGGTCGCGCTTTTCGCCCTCGTCCTCCTGCAGGATGTAGGTCAGCCGCTTCCCGTCCGGGCTCCAGCGCATCTGCGTCGGCATCCGCCCCGTCAGCCCCGCCTCGCTGAAAATTTCCTCCAGCTTCAGCGGCTTCTTCACCGGCGCTGTGGGCGTTTTTTGCGCCGCAAGCGGCGCGGCAGTGGCTGCCGCCAGGAGCAGGGTGATGCTGAGTATCATCAAACGAGCGCGCATGGATCGACTCTCCTCAACGGAAGGGTGGCCTGAACCCGGGAGTACCGCCCGCCTCGGAGGGCGAGCTAGTGCTTCTCAGAACCCTTGGGCTTCTCGGCTTCGCCGGGCCCCAGCGTCCGCAGATGGTTGACCAGATGCCACCGCTGCACCTCGCGCAGCCGGTCGCCCTGCCCCGGCATGCTCCCATGCCCGGTGCTGATGATGTAAAAAAGCTCGCCGTCGGTGCGCTTCTTCTTCCACTCCGCCGTCGTCAAATCCGGCACCGCCAGCTTCATGTCGGCCGCCAGGTCCCCCTTGCCGTCGCCTTTCGCGCCGTGACACAGCGCGCACTGGCTGGCGTAGAGCTTGCGCCCGATCTCCAGCGACTCCTCGTTGGCGGGAACCGGGTTCTTCCGCTTCTTGTCTTCCTCCGGGATGACCAGCGGCTTGGGCAGTTCGGCCTGGGGCTCCTCCTTACCTGTCTCCTGGGAGACGGCGCGGAGAAGTCCGCCCATCGACAGCAGCAACCCGAGCAGAAGCAGCGCACCGACCTTTGCAGTTCGGGTGGGCATCCGACCACCTCCGCGTGAGCTCGGGGCCACTCCACGCATACCACATCCCCACGCCCCACTGCAACGCTTTACCTCCGCCCCGTATCTTTTCCTTTGTCTCCTTCTGTCTTTGTGGCTATCCTCTCCTGCGCCCATGGCCGCCAACCGCCCCTACAGTCTGCTGGCACGCTACTACGACGAGCTCACCCGCGGCGCCCCGCGCATGAACCGCCTCGCCCGCGGGAAAGTCCTCGGCCGCATTCTCCCCCACGTCGGCGCCGTCTGCGACCTCGGCTGCGGCACCGGCACCGCCGCCATCGAGCTGGCCCGTCGCGGCCTCACCGTCTTCGCGCTCGATCTCTCCCCGGAGATGGTTCGCCAGGCGCGCCGCAAGGTCCGCCGGCTGCCCCCTCGCCTGCGCGCGCGCCTCACCGTCCGCCGCGCCGACCTGCGCCGCTTCCGCCTCCCCCGGCCCGTCGACCTCGTCCTCAGCCAGTTCAATCCCATCAACCACCTTCCGCGCAAGTCGGACCTCGGCCGCGCCTGCCGCGCCGTGGCGCGCGCCCTGCGCCCCGGCGGCTGGTTCTGCTTCGACGTCAACACCCGCCGCACCTACGCGCAGGTCTACTCCATGACCCGCTGGGAAGAGAAGTCCGGCTTCTGCCTCGTCTACCGCGGCGGCTTCAATCCCCGCCGCGACAAGGCCTGGCTCGACCTGGAGTGGTTCATCCGAAGCGGCGCGACCTGGAAGCGCCACCGCGAACGCATTGAGGACACCTGCTGGTCCGACGCCGAAATCCGCCGTGCCCTGCGCCGCGCCGGCTTCCGACGCATCCGCCACTGGGACGGCGTTGACGTCCGCCCGCCCTCGCCCTACCAGAAGCGCGGCATGGACGCCTACTACCTCGCCCGGAAAAAGTAATCGGCAGAGGGCAACGCTTGGGAAGGGCGGGGTTTCAACCCCGCCGTAATGCGGGCCAGTAGTAACCGGGCTTCAGCCCCTGAAGTGAGTTCCTTCCTTGTCTCCGTATCTCTGTGTCTCTGTGCCTCCGTGGCCAATCCTTTCTAGGTCCCGAATCCGCCGGCCTGCTCGAAGGCATTCGCGAGCTGCAGCAGCCGCGCCTCATCGAAGTGCCGCGCGAAAAGCTGCACGCCGATGGGCAACCCGCTCTTCGACTTCCCGCACGGCACCGAAATCCCCGGCACCCCCACCAGGTCTCCGGTCACCGTATAGATGTCGGCCAGGTACATCTGCAGCGGGTCGTCGGTCTTCTCGCCCAGCTTGAAGGCCGGTGTGGGCGAGGTCGGCGTCACCAGCGCGTCCACCTGCTCGAATGCTTTCACAAAATCCTGGTAGAGCAGCGTGCGCACTCTCTGCGCCTTCAGGTAATACGCCTCGTAGTAGCCCGCGCTTAGCGCGTAGGTCCCCAGCATGATGCGCCGCTTCACCTCCGCGCCGAACCGCTGCCCGCGCGTGCGGTGGTACATCGCCTCTAGCGTCTCCGCACGCGTCGCCCGCGGCCCGTAACGCACCCCGTCGTAGCGCGCCAGGTTCGAACTCGCCTCCGCCGTCGCAATGATGTAGTAGCAGGCGATGGCGTAGTCGGTGTGCGGCAGGCTGACCTCGCGCACCTCGCAGCCCAGCTCGCGGAAGCACGCAATCCCCTTCTCCACCTTCGCCCGCACTTCCGGGTCGAGCCCGGCGCCGAAGTACTCCTTCGGTATGCCCAGCTTCATCCCCTTCACCGGATTATCAAGCGTCGCCAGATAGTCCGGCACGGGCACATCGGCGGAAGTCGAGTCGTTCGGATCGCGCCCAGCCATCACCTGCATGACCGCGGCCGCGTCACGCACCGTGCGCCCAAACGGCCCGATGTGGTCGAGCGACGACGCGAACGCAATCAGCCCGTAGCGCGACACCCGCCCGTAGGTCCCCATCAACCCGGCCACCCCGCAGAACCCCGCCGGCTGCCGGATGGAGCCGCCCGTGTCCGAGCCCAGCGCCGCCACCGCCAACCCGTCGGCCACCGCCGCTGCCGAGCCGCCGCTGGAGCCGCCCGGCACCCGTGCCGTGTCGTGCGGGTTGCGCACCGGCCCGTAGGCTGAGTTCTCGTTCGACGACCCCATGGCAAACTCGTCGCAATTGGTCTTGCCGAGAATGACCGCGCCCGCCTGCTCCAGCCGCGCCACCGCAGTGGCGTCGTAGGGCGGCGCGTAGCCTTCAAGGATGCGCGAGCCGGCCGTGGTCGGCACGCCGCGGGTCACGATGACGTCCTTGATGGCCACCGGCACGCCCGCCAGCGGCGGCAGCGGCTCGCCCGCCTTGGCCTTGCGGTCGATCGCATCGGCCTGCGCCAGGGCCCTCTCGGGACACAAGGTCAGGAACGCGTTCAGCTCCGCGTTGCGCTTCTCGATGCGCGCGAGGTGCTGCTCGGCCAGCTCGCGCGCGCTCACCTTCCGCGCCCCCACCAGCTCCCGCACCTTCGCAACTGTCAGCTCCGCCAGCTCCATCGCGCTTCCCACAATCGAGTGTCATCCCGAGCGAAGCCCCGACGCTAGTCGGGGCGCAGTCGAGGGACCCGCTTCTGCCTTCTGCCTTCTGCCTTCTGCCTTCTGCCTTACTTCTCAATCACCTTCGGCACCTTGAAGAACGTCCCATTCGCGTCCGGCGCCGCCGCCAGCGCCTGCTCGCGCGGCAAGCACGGCTGCACAGCATCCTCACGCACCGAAGGGTTCGGCCAGGTGTCCGCCTGCCCCGACGAAGTCGGGGCCAGCACCTGCGCCATGGGCTCGACGTTCGTCGTGTCCAGCCGGTTCAACTGGTCGATGTACTCAAGAATGGCGTCGAGCTGCTGCGCCATGCGCTCCAGCTCCGCCGGCTCCAGCTCCAGGTGCGCCAGCGCCGCCACGTACTCCACGTCTTTGCGCGTCAGCTTCATGGGAAACTCCGCATTCTAGCATCCCTCAGTGGCGCAGACACTCTTGTCTGCGCCCTTCGATATAATTGGGCCGCCATGCTGCGCCTTATCCTTGCTTCCGCTTCGCCGCGCCGCCGCGAGCTGTTGACCAACGCCGGCATTGAGTTCGAGGTTATTCCCAGCGAAATCGAAGAACCCGGGCCCAGCGGCGCCCCGCCGGCGGCCTACGCCGAGCGCGTGGCGCAGCTCAAGGCGGAAACCGTGGCGCGCACCTTCGCACCTACCTACCGCGCCGTCGTTCTCGGCGCCGACACCGTCGTAGTGGCCGGGGGCGAGCTGCTGGGCAAGCCGCGCTCGGCCGAAGAGGCGCGGGCCATGCTGGAGAAACTGTCGGGGCGCGAGCACCAAGTCATCACCGGCGTGGCCCTGGTCAACGCTGCCGGTCGCAGCGCGCTGGCGCATGAGACCACGCGGGTGCAGTTCCGCGAAGTGACCGCAGAGGAAGTCGCCGAGTACATTGCCAGCGGCGAACCGTTCGGCAAAGCCGGCGCCTACGCCATCCAGGGGCGCGCCTCCCGCTTCGTCACCCGCATCGAGGGCTGCTACTTCAACGTGATGGGCTTGCCGGTGGCGCTGGTGGACCGACTCTTGCGCCAGTGGAAGGTCTAACTCGGCTTCGGTTTCTCGTTCGCCCCTTCGGGCTTGTCCTCGGACTTCATCTCATCCTTGAAGCCGCGGATGCCTTTGGCCAGCCCGCGCATCAGGTCGGGGATGCGGGTGGCGCCAAAGAGCAGAAGGATGACGACGGCGATGAGCAGGATTTCCCACATGCCGAAGCGCACGGTTTTTTCTCCTCACCCGCATTCTAGGCGCTCTGTCCTACCCCGTCAATTGAAATAAGGACCCGCCGCCCTAGAGCAGGATCACGCGTTCGTCGCCCACCCGCCGGGTCAGCTTCTGCCGGTCGAGGTACTCCAGCAACGGGATGGCGTACTTGCGCGTCACGCCGGTCAGCTCCTTGAACGCCGGCACCGCGATGCGCTCGCCCTTCTTCTGCTTGTAGCCGCCCAACAGCCCCGTCAGCCGCTCCAGCGCTGCGCGGTGAAAGAGCAGATCCTCAGTCACCTTCACCAGCACGCCCTCGCGCACCAGGATGTTGACGATTTTCTGCGCGCGCTTGGGCTCCACCGCCGTCTTTGCCAGCACGTCCTTCACCGCCGGCACCGTCAATCCCGCCTGCGCGAAGGCCTGCTCAATGATTCTCCGCGTCTCTTCTTCCTCGCGGCTCAGCGTGACGATGCGGCCGGGCCGCCGCACGACGTCGCCCGCCAGCTCCAGCTCCTTCTCCTCCACCAGCTCCGCCACCAGCGGCTCGAACAGCGCTTCCGCCCGCGCGAACACCCGCTCCCGCAGCTCTTCCTTGGACAATCCCGGCAGCAGCGGCTCTTTCTTGTGAAACGCATCCACGGCCGCGAGCACGGCTGCGCGCAGCTCCGCCCAGCGCGGCGCGGCCACCACCACCAGCGGAGCCGCGGACACTCGCCGCAGCTTGCCGGCTGCGATCAACCTCTCCGCCGCTGCCCTCACGTCCGCCTCGCACCAGCCCGTCAACGCCACCAGCCGCGCCGCCGGAGCTCCGCCCTTCGCTTGTCCAACCAGCGTCTCGAGAATCTCCTCCCGGCTGCCACGGGCCAGCGTGTCAAGGTACACCCGCACGGCGGGGTCGTCTCGCCGGTGCTTCTCCGGCTGCGCGTGCAGCACGCGCCCGCCACCGATGGTGATTACCGGAGAGAACTGCCGGAGGATAAAGCGGTCGCCCGGCAGCAGTAGGCCCGGCGCGCGCAGCCGGAGCTGGGCATAGGCGTCCTGGCCGGGCTCCAGCGGCGCGCGCTCGAGCAGCCGCACCTCGGCCACGGTTTCCATCGTCCCCTGATGGAAGTGCACGCGCGCGCCGTGCTTGAGCGGCCGCGCTGAAGGCAGCAGCAGAAGCTGCGCATCGAGCCGGTCGGTAGGCTCGAACACTCCCGGTGCGGCAAGAACCATCCCACGCTCGAGCTCGGCCACGTCCATCCCCGCCAGGTTGACCGCGGTGCGCTGCCCGGCGAAGGCGCGCTCCACCGGCTGCCCGTGCACCTGCAGCCCGCGCACCCGCGCCCGCCGCCGTTGGGGAAACACTTCGACTTCTTCTCCGACGCCGACCTGGCCCGCCACCAGCGTCCCGGTCACCACCGCGCCGAAGCCTTTCATCGCGAAGCTGCGGTCAATAGGCAGGCGAAAGTGATGCGTCGAGTCCTTGCCGGGGACCTCCGAAGCCAGGCGCCGCAGCTCGTCCTTCAGTTCCTCCACCCCGGCGCCGGTCTTGCTGCTCACCGGCACCACCGGCGCACCTTCGAGGAACGCACCCTTCAGGAACTCCTCCACCTCCAGCCGCACCAGCTCGAGCACGTCGGGCTCGACCAGGTCGGACTTGGTCAGCGCCACCAGGCCGCGCTCGATGCCCAGCAGCCGGCAGATGTCGAAGTGCTCGCGCGTCTGCGGCTTGATGGACTCATCGGCGGCGATGACCAGCAGCACCAGGTCGATGCCGCCCACGCCCGCCAGCATGTTGCGCACGAAGCGCTCGTGCCCGGGGACGTCGACGAACCCCAGGCGCACGGCGCCCAGCTCGAGATGCGCGAAGCCGAGGTCAATGGTGATGCCGCGGCGCTTCTCCTCCTCCAGCCGGTCCGGGTCAATGCCCGTCAGCGCCCGCACCAGCGCCGACTTGCCGTGGTCGATGTGCCCGGCGGTCCCGACGATGACGTTCTTCATGGCGGCGGGGCTAGCGGAGGACGGCAGCCACCTCGGCGGCGATTTGGTCGAAGGCGCGCTTGGGCGATGCTGCGGCGTAAACGGCGCGGCCGACGACAACATAGTCGGCCCCGGCGCGGATGGCCTCGGCCGCGGTGGCCACGCGCGCCTGGTCGCTGGCCGGGGCGCCGCTCGAGGTCTTGATGCCCGGCGTCACGATGAGGAACTTCTTCCCGCAGGCGCGGCGGATGGCGCGCACGTCGGTGGGCGCGGCGATGACGCCGTCGCAGCCGTTGGCCTGCGCCATTCGGGCCAGGCGCACCACGTTGGATTCAATCGTCCCGCGGAAGCCGATGCGCCTGGCCTCGGCCGCGCTCAGGCTGGTGAGCAGCGTCACGCCCAGCAAGCGTGGACGTCGCCTGCGGCCGCGCTCCAACGCGGCGCGGGCGGCGCACAGCATCGCTGGGCCGCCGGCGGCGTGCACGGTGAGCAAGCTGGCGCCCAGGTCCGCACCGCGCACGCAGGCTTCGGCGGCGATGTGGGGAATGTCGTGGAACTTCAGATCAAGAAAAACGCGCTCGCCCCGGTTCACGAGCCAGCGGACGATATCGGGTCCGGCCGCGGTGAAAAGCTGCGCGCCGACTTTGAACAAGCCGGGCCGCCCCGCGAGTCGCGTCGCCAGCGCGCGCGCCTGCGTCGGCGTAGGCAGGTCGAGCGCCACGATGATGCGCGCGCGCGCGGCGGCCAGGCGACTCTTTGAAACCTTCAAGGAACTCTCCCGGAACGGACGGGAGAGATTCTACAGTGGAGTGTTGGCGGCGCGATAGACCTCAATACGCACGCGGGCAAGTCCTTGCTCCCGGAAGCCGAGCACTTCAGCGGCGGCTTCGGAGACATCAATCTCGCGATCCTCGGGCACGGGGCCCCAGTCGTTGACCACCAGCACGGCGGTGCGCTGGTTGCGCAGGTTGGTGACTCGGACCACGGTGCCTGCACGCAGCCGGCGGTGCGCCGCCGTCAGCGCAAAGCGGTTGTAAGGCACGCCGCTCGAAGTCGGCCGGCCGTGAAAGCCCGGGCCATACCAGCTCGCTCTGCCGACAATCACCTCTGCCGGCTCGACGCTGGGCGAGGGAGAAATCAGCTGAATGGCTTCCTCCTCCTGGGGCGGCGGCTGGGCCGGCACGGTGGCCTCCAGCAGCAGGCGCAACCCCGCCAGACTGAGCAGAACCACCAGCGCTCCGGCGAAACACAGTTTCCTCATAGGTAACGGCCTCGTCTCCAGGTTTTAGGTTGAGTACAGATAGGCGTGTTGTTGTTTTCGCTTCGGCTGTTTTAGATGAGAAGGAGGATACCTGAAGGCGAACGAAATGTCAAGCTATATTTCGCCTCACGTTCGCCCGTCGTAATCTGTTCTGAGCGTTCCACTTAGCTCCCGTACTGCCGCTATCTTGTTCATCCGGCAGTAGTTCTCTAACTCTTCTAAGATGCGCACGGTCGCAAAAGGTTGCACGAAGTTTGCTGTGCCCACCTGCACAGCCCGCGCGCCGGCCACAAGAAACTCCGCCGCGTCTTCCCCGCTGGAGATGCCTCCCAGCCCGATGACCGGGATGGAAACAGCCCGCGCCGTCTCCCAGACCATCCGCAGCGCCAGCGGCTTGATGGCCGGCCCCGAAAGCCCGCCGGTGGGCAATCCCAGGCGCGAGCGGCGCGTGGCCAGGTCGATCGCCATCCCGGTGAAGGTGTTGATGACCGAGAGGGCGTCGGCGCCGGCCTCGGCGGCCGCGCGCGCCGGCACGGTGATGTCAGTCACGTTGGGGGAGAGCTTGACGATGAGCGGCCTCCGCCGCGCCGCCGCCCGCGCCGCGCTCACCACCTCACCCGCCAACGCCGGGTCGCGCCCGAACTCCACGCCGCCCTTCTTCACATTGGGGCAGGAGATGTTGAGCTCGTACGCGGCGATGCCTTCCGCTTCTTCGAGATGTCGAATGACTTCGATGTACTCCTCCACCGAATGGCCGAACACGTTGGCGATGATGGCGGTGTCATAGCGACGCAGCGCCGGGAGTTTTTCGGCAATGAAGGCGCGCACGCCGATGTTCTGCAGCCCGACGGCGTTGAGCATGCCCGAAGCGGTTTCGCACAAGCGCGGCGGCGGCGCGCCCTCCATCGGCTTCACCGACAGGCCCTTGACCACCACCCCGCCCAGCCGGTTCAGGTCCACCTGCTCGGCGAACTCGACCCCGTAGCCGAATGTCCCCGAAGCCGCGAGCACCGGATTCTTGAGGCGAAGCCCCGAGCGCCCCGCCGTCGGGGCGACCAGCTCGACGCTCAGGTCAACCGCCATGCGCTACCACGTCGCCGGCGCGGCCGCCTCCAGCTTCATCTGCTTGAGCCAGCCCAGGCTGCCGGTGTCGGTGGCGTCGAGTTGCAGGGGCGTGACAGCTATATAGCCGTTCAGGAACGCCCAGACATCCGTTCCTTCCTCGTCTTCCGTCCGGCTGGCGTAGTCGGCCCAGACGTACAGGGTGTCGCGAGGACTGGTGAAGCGGGTGAAAAGCTGCGGGGTCGACTTGGTGCTCTGGCGCGTGACCATCACACCCTTGGGCGCGCCCGCCGGCGCGTTGATGTTGAGGAACAGGCCGGGCTGGAGCCGCCCGTCGGCCTTGAGCTGGCGGATGAGCTCGCGGATGAACTCGGCGGTGCGCTTGTAGTCGGCGGGATCATTTCCGCCCATGGAAACGGCGATGGCGGCCGCGCCGGCGATGGCCGCCTCGCGCGCCGCCCCCAAGGTGCCCGAATAGTTGACCACAATCCCGAGGTTCTGGCCGCGGTTGATGCCGCTTATCACCACGTCCGGCTTCTTTCCGTCCAGCAGGTTCTCCAGCGCCATGCGCACGCAGGTGGCCGGGCGCGCGGCGATGGCCCAGCCTTTGACCCCGGGGACAATCTCGACCTCTCGAACGCGCACGAACTCGCGCGTCGTGGTGGCGTGGCCGACCCCGCTGTTGTTCTCATGCGGCGCGGCCACCACCACCGTCCCCAGCGGCGCCAGCGCTTCGGCCAGGGCGCGCAGGCCGGGGGCGTCGTAACCGTCGTCGTTGCTCAGCAGGATGAACAGCCCGCCGTTGTCGGCCGCCCGCGCGCCCGCCGCCGGGGCCGGCACCACGACCAGCACCATGCACACCCACGCCGCTGTCGTTGCCCGCAGTTTCATCTCTCCTCCTGAAAGGGACGGTTGTGCGAAAGCCGCCTGCTTGCCGCAGGCGGGCTCAGTCTATCACAGCCGCCGGGCCTTCCTTGACACCCCGCCGTTGCCCCACTACTATGGGTCGGCCTCTGAGTTTCATGCCGATTCGAGAAAAACATCAGTTGATGAGCGCGGCGGAGATTGACCGCACGCTGGTGCGCCTGGCGCACGAGATCGTCGAGCGCAACCAGGGCGTCGAGTCGGTCGCCCTGGTCGGCATCCGCCGCCGCGGCATCCCGCTGGCCGAGCGGCTGGCCGACCGCATCGAAAAGATCGAAAGCCGCAAAGTCCCCACCGGCTCGCTCGACATCTCGCTCTACCGCGACGACCTCTCCACCGTGGGCTCGCAGCCGGTGGTCAAGACGCCCCAGCTCGGCTTCCCCGCCGACGGCAAGACCGTCATCCTGGTGGATGACGTGCTCTACACCGGCCGCACCATCCGCGCCGCCATGAACGCGCTCTTCGAGTGCGGCCGCCCGGCGCGCGTGCAGCTCTGCGTGCTCATCGACCGTGGCTGGCGCGAGCTGCCCATCGAGGCCACCTACGTCGGCCGCCACGTCCAGACCGCCGCCAATGAGATCATCGAATGCCGCCTGCGCGAAACCGACGAGCAGGAGCGGGTGATGCTGGTGGAGAAAGTCCCCGACTAGTGTCTCTGAGACCAACTGCTTGGGAAGGGCGGGGTTTCAACCCCGCCGTTTAGAAGGCACAGAGTCTTGGGCTTTAGCCCCTGAGGTCAGTCCCTCGGGGCCTGAAGGCCGGAGTAATGGAAGCGGCCTGAATGTCAGCCCTAAAGGGCTGACCCGCCTGGAAACAACATGGCCACTCAGAAAACCTCACCACCGCTGAGCACAAAGCATTTGCTCGGTATCGAGCCGCTCAGCGTTGAAGACATCGAGCTGGTTCTCTCCACCGCGCAGAAGTACCAGAGCCGCACCGCGCGCGAGACCCGGCCGGTGCCGCGCTCGGAAATCCTCAAGGGCAAGACGCTGGTGCTGGCCTTCTTCGAGGCGTCCACCCGCACGCGCGTCTCGTTCGAGATGGCGGCGCAGCGGCTGGGGATGAACACCGTTAACCTGCTGACGGAAGTTTCGAGCGCGCAGAAAGGCGAGTCGCTCCTCGACACCATCAAGACGCTGGTGGCCATGCGCCCCGACGCGCTGGTCATCCGCCACTCCGGCTCCGGCGTGCCGCACTTCCTGGCGCGCCACACCTCGGTGCCGATTCTGAACGCCGGCGACGGCGTCCACGAGCACCCCACGCAGGCGCTGCTCGACGCCCTCACCATCCGCGACCACAAGGGCACGCTCGCCGGGCTCAAGGTCGCCATCCTGGGCGACATCCTCCACAGCCGTGTGGCGCGCTCGAACATTCACCTGCTCTCCAAACTCGGCGCGCGCATCGCGCTCGGCGGCCCGCCGCCGCTGGTGCCGAAGCAGTTCGAAAAGCTGGCCTCCGGCGTCGCCGTCTGCGCGCGCATGGAAGAAGCGCTCGACGCCGCCGACGTGGTGATGATGCTGCGCGTGCAGCTCGAGCGCCAGCGCGAGCCGCTCTTCGCCTCCCCCGCCGAGTACGCCCGGCACTACAGCCTGACCCTGGACCGGCTGGCGCGGGCCAAGCCCGACGCCATCGTCATGCACCCCGGGCCGTTCCTGCGCGGCATCGACATCGCCGGCGAAGTCGCCGACAGCGCCCGCTCCGTCATCCCCCATCAAGTCGAAAACGGCGTCGCCGTCCGCATGGCCCTACTGGAGCTGCTGACCGTATGAAGCCGCTACTCATCAAAAACGGCCGCGTGATTGACCCGGCCTCCGGGCTGGACGACAAGCGCGACCTGCTCATCGAAGATGGTCGCATCGCCGCGATTGACAAGAACATCACGCGCGCCGACGCCGAGGTCTTCGACGCCTCGACCCTCGTCGTTGCCCCCGGCTTCATTGACCTCCACGTCCACCTGCGCGAGCCCGGCAAGGAAGGTTCCGAAACCATCGCCACCGGTGCGCGCGCCGCAGCCGCCGGCGGCTTCACCGCCGTCGCCTGCATGCCCAACACCCAGCCGGTGAATGACTCGCCGCTGGTCACGCGCTACATCCTCGGCCAAGCCGCGCAAGCCGGCGGCGCCCGCGTCTATCCGGTCGGCGCGGTGACCAAAGGACAGGCGGGCGAAGAGCTGGCCGAAATCGAATCCATGCGCGCCGCCGGCGTGGTCGCCGTCTCGGACGATGGCCGGCCGGTGTGGAACAGCCGCATCTTGCGGCGCGCGATGGAGTACTGCGCGGCGCTGGGCATCCCACTCATCGACCACTGCGAGGACCCGCACCTGGCCGCGGGCGGCGCCATGCACGAAGGCGAATGGTCACTGCGGCTCGGCCTGCGCGGCATCCCGGCGCTGGCGGAAGAGCTGCCCGTGCTGAGGAACGCGCGCCTGGCGGCGCTGACCGGCGCGCGCGTCCACATCGCGCACCTCTCGACGCGCGGCGCGCTCGAAATCGTCCGCGCCGGGAAAAAAGAAGCTGTGCGGATTACCTGCGAGGTCACGCCGCACCACTTCACGCTGACCGACGAAGCCTGCCGCGACTACGACACCCGCGCCAAGATGAACCCGCCGCTGCGCACCGCCGAGGACGTGGCGGCGCTCATCGAAGGCCTGGCCGACGGCACCGTCGACGCCATCGCCACCGACCACGCCCCGCACAGCGAAACCGAGAAGCAGACCGACTTCGAGGCCGCACCCTTCGGCATCATCGGACTGGAAACGGCGCTGGGGCTGGCGCTGGAGCGCCTGGTGCACAGCGGGAAGATTTCTCTCAAGCGCCTCGTGGAGCTGTTGTCCATGAATCCGGCGCGGATCCTCGGCGTCGAGGGCGGCGCGTTGAAAGTCGGCGCGCCCGCCGACATCACCATCTTTGACCCCGAGCGCAAGTGGACCTACCGCGCCGAGCAGGGCCTGTCGAAAAGCCGCAACACGCCCTTCGACGCCCGCAGCTTCCGCGGCGGCCCCGTCGCCACGCTGGTCTCCGGCGCCTTCACCTTCCGCCTCGGAGACATCTAGGATTGCCATGAGCAGGCCGTTGAAGAAGCCCATAGTCGCTGTGCTTCTCTCCCTCCTCTATACCGGCCTGGGCCAGGCCTACAACAGGCAACCCCCCAAGGCTGTTCTCTTCGCTATCTTGCCGTTAAGTGCGGTACTTGCCTCCTCGTGGGTTGGCGGCCTTCACACTTTTTCAAGACTTGTACTCGTGCTTGCCGTCGTCTATTCCTTCGAACTCCTGGTGGCCATCGACGCTTGGCGGGTCGCACGCCGAGCGGAAGTACCCTCCGCAAGTCGGGAGGCGGTGTGGCTCAGCTATGCCTGTCTTGCGGCATTTCTTGTCGCGCAGCTACTTCTCCTTGGGAACATTGACTACCTTGGCAGGGTTCTTCGAGTCCGCGCCTTCCGAATGCCTTCCTCTTCAATGATTCCCACTATTCTCAAGGAAGAGCGGATCATCGCCGACATGCGCGCCTACCGCGAGGAGCGCCCGAGGCGGGGAGACCTGGTGATTGTAGATCTGCAAGACCGCGGTCCTTTCGTACGACGAGTTGTTGCGTTGCCTGGAGATGTGGTTTCAGGAAGCATTGAGCAGGGCATTCGCGTGAATGGACAACCGCTGCCCGGACCTCACTGGCGGGAAGAAACGTCCTGGCTTTCCTCCACGACATTGGCCGCCCTGTTTGATTTCGAACCCATCACCATCGGCCACGGAGAGATTTTCCTGTTAGGGGACAACTACGTCAGAGGTATCCAACCGGGCAATCCAAGGCTCAACCTGGTGCGGCTGGAACAAGTCCAAGGCAAACCCCTGTACATCTACTGGTCGGAGGAGTTCTCTCGAATCGGGCGGCCTCTGGAATAGAGACGGCAGGGGACAAGCCCCTGCCCTACACGAATCAACAACTGACTAGAAGTGGCTGATGCCGTGCGCCGCGCCTTCGCTGGGCGTGTGGATGGAATGCGAGTGCACGATCTGACCGTTCTGGTAGCGGTAGAAGTGGTTGAGCGCCCCCTTGCCCTTGCCGGTGGCGAAGCCCTTCTCGATGGCCTTGACCACGTAGGCCTTGGCCAGCATGACGGCGTCATCGAGCTGCCGCCCGTTGGCCAGGTTCGCGGCCACAGCGGACGAAAAGGCGCAGCCGGTGCCGTGCGTGTTCTCCGACTTCACCTTCTGCCCGCCGAAGGGCGTGAACTGCTGCCCGTCGTACAAGAGGTCGACCGGCTTTTCCAGGTCGCCGCCGGTGATGACTACGGCGCGCGCGCCCATCTGGTGGAGTTTTTCGGCCGCCGCCTTCATCCCGTCGAGGTCCTTGATTTCGAGGCCGGAAAGCGCCGCCGCCTCGGCGATGTTGGGCGTGATGACCGTGGCCAGGCTGAAGAGACGCTTGGGCAATTCCTTGACGCCGCTCGGGTCGAGTAGCTCCATCCCCGAGCTCGCCTTCAGCACCGGGTCGAGCACGATGGGAACTTTACACTTCTCCAGGACTTCCGCCACCGCGGCCACGTTGGCTCGCGTGGCCAGCATGCCGATCTTGACCGCTGAGACGGCCATGTCTTTCAACAACTCTTCGACCTGCGCCCGCAGCAGCTCGGCCGACACGGCGTCGACTTTCTTCACGCCCTTGCTGCCCTGCACCGTCAGAGCGGTAATCGCCGCCACGCCGTAGCAGCCGTGAGCGGCAAAGGTTTTGAGATCGGCGGCTATGCCCGCGCCGGCGGTGGGATCAAAGCCGGCAATGGTTAACGCGACCGGCGGAGAGCCGGCCCCAGGTTGATTCGCCATTTCCGCGCACTCACCTCCGTACCTACATTCCCACCGAGAGAATACAGCAATTTTTCTCTGTCAACACAAAAATTTCCGGAAAAGTTTTCTACGCGCACGAAGGAAAAGAAGAAGCAGATCCCTCGTCCCGCTCTTTCTTCGAAAGAGCGGGACTCGGGATGACAGCTTGTGCTTATGGCAGAGTCTATGGGAAGAGGCCGCGCACCAACGTCGCGTCGGCGACGCGGCCGATGGCCAGGATGTAGGCGGCGATGCGCATGTTGACCTTGTGGCGCTTGGCAGTCTCGTGAACCTCCTGGAAGGCGCGCTTCATCATCACTTCCAGCTTGGCGTTCACCTGGTCCTCTTCCCAGAAAAAGTTCTGCAAGTCCTGCACCCACTCGAAGTAGCTGACGGTGACGCCGCCGGCATTGCACAGGATGTCCGGCAGCAGGAAAACGTTGTTGCGCGAGAGCACGTCGTCGGCCATGGGGGTAATAGGCCCGTTGGCAGCTTCGGCGATGATGCGCGCTTTGATGCGCGCGGCGTTCTCGCTGGTGATGACGTTCTCGAGCGCCGCCGGGATGAGGATGTCGCACTTGAGCTCCAGAAGCTCCTGATTGGAAATGCGCGACGTCCCCGCCAAGCCCACCACCGACCCGCTCTTCTCCTTGAACTTGATGGCCTTGAGCGGGTCGAGGCCGCGCGGGTTGACGATGCCGCCCTTGGAGTCGCTGACGGCGATGATCTTCGCCCCGGCCTCGGCGAACAGCCGCGCCGCGATGCCGCCGGCGTTACCGAAGCCCTGGATGGCGACCTTGGCGCCGCGCAACGGGCGTCGCAACACCCGGCAGGCTTCCTCGGTGACGAACAAACAGCCGCGAGCGGTGGCTTCGTGCCGCCCTTCCGAGCCGCCCAGCGCGACCGGCTTGCCGGTCACCACGCCGAGGCTCGAATAGCCGACCGTCATCGAATAGGTGTCCATCACCCAGGCCATGGTCTGCTCGTCGGTGTAGACATCGGGCGCGGGGATGTCGCGGTCGGGCCCGATAATGGGAAGAATCTCGGAGGTGTAGCGGCGGGTCATGCGCTCGAGCTCCGCGCGCGACATCCGCCGCGGGTCGCAGATGACGCCGCCCTTGCCGCCGCCAAAGGGCAGGTTCATCACCGCCGTTTTCCAGGCCATCCAGGCGGCGAGCGCCTTCACTTCGTCGAGCGAGACGTTGGGGTGGTAGCGGATGCCGCCCTTGGCGGGCCCGCGGGCGATGTTGTGCTGCACGCGGAAGCCTTCAAAGACCTTCACCGAGCCGTCGTCCATGCGCGTGGGCACGGAGACGACCATCTGGCGCTTGGGCGTGCGCAGCACCTGCGCCAGTCCGGGGTCGAGCTTGAGGTAGTGGGCTGCCTGGTCGAATTGCAACTGGGAGATCCGGTAGGGGTTCAGGTCTTCCTTCATCGCACGCCTCCGCGAACGAGTTTGACCACCTTCAGGGGATTCTCTTGCGCGTTCAGTGCACAGTCGAAGCCGAGCCCGACGCCGCGTGCTGCGCGTGGTAGGCATCGCGGCAGCGCGCCGAGCAGAAGTGCAGCACCTCGCCGCCCTCCTGCGCCTGCACCGAGACTTCCACGTCCACGTAGGTGCCGCAGACCGGGTCGCGCCGCACTGTGCCGCGGCGCACCGGCGGCTGCGCGCGGCCGGCGGGCTCCGCGAACAGGTGGCGCCAGGCCCAGCGCACCAGCTCGCGCAGGAGGTAGAAGGCCGCCACCAGCGCCGTGAACCGCAGCAGCCAGATCATTTCCGCTTTGACTCCGCTTCCAGCCGCTGCCCCAGCTCTTCCGTCCAGGGGAAGTTCGGGTGGTTGCGGCGGAGCTGCTCGTAGGCCTGCCGCGCCCCGGCCACGTCCTGCTTGCCGTTCAGCCGCGCCAGCGCCAGGCCGTAGAGGGCCTGCGGCTTGTTGGGCTCCAGCTCCAGCACCAGGTTGTATTCCTGGATGGCCTCGTCGTAGCGCTTGAGGTTGTAGTAGCAGGTGGCGAGGTCGGTGCGCGCGTCGGTGTTCTTGGGCTCCAGCGCCAGGGCGCGCTTGTACCAGAAGGTGGCGTCCTCCCAGCGCTCGATGTCGAAGAGGAAATTGGCGAGCTCGAGGGCGGCCTTGGGATCGCCGGGGCTGGCCTCCGCCTTTTCGCGCAGCGTCTGCCACTGCTGCGCCAGGTTGATGGGCGGATGGCCCTCCGGCAGGCCAGCCGGGTCCTCCGGCATGGCCAGCGAGGAGGGGCCGGCGGCGCGGGAGCTGGCCGGGGCGCCGTACTGCATGTAGATGACGCCGCCCGCGAACCCGACGGCGGTGAACACCAAGGCGGTAATCAGCAAGTCGCGCCGCACGTCTCCCCCGACTGCGCCGAAACGGAAGCTGGCAGTCTAGTCACGGTTGCCACCCCTGTCAATGTTACAGATGGCGCGCGAGAAAAGCCACCAGCTCATCGCGCATTTCCTGCCCGCTCGCCGCGCGGCTCACGGTTGCGCGCCCAGCGGAGGCCTCCGCCAGACCGTTGACCGCCCCGGCGGCTCCGGCATCCTCACCCGCCAACAAAACAGGGCGGAAGCCGTAATAGCGCAGCGCCTCCACCGTCTTCTCTTCCGCCGCTGTCTCTGTGGGCGACAACAGGGCGACCAATCGCACCAGCGGCTCGCGGGCGGCGAACTCAATGGCTGCGTTCGCCGCCTGGTCGGCGCCGACGATGCCGATGCGCGCCGCGTCCACTTTCTTGCGCAGCCGCATCCACTCAAAGGCGGCGCGCAGCTCGTTGCTCGCAGGCTCGCCGGCGGAAAGCTCCAGCGCCAGCACACCGTAGCCCTGCTTCCGCAGGCGCGTTCCCAGAGAAACCCACGACTCCTTCGGCTGCCCCGCCGGCGCCGCCAGCAGGACGGCGGGCGAGAGCCGCTTGGCCGGCTCCCAGTAGAGCGCCTCGAGAGATTCTCCATTGAGGGGGATGACAACCCGGCGCGCGGCGTCGCACGCCGTCCCGGCCAGGAGCAGGAGAGAAAGAAAAACCAGCGCGGGCGCCCGGCAGCCCAACCCGCTCAATGATCGTCCCTCGCGGAGGAGACGCGAGCCGGCGCCTCCTGGGGCCGCGCGCCCAGCTCCTTCAGGTACTCCCGCGCTTTCTCGGCGTAGGGGCCATCCGGGGCGAGCTGCAGGTAGCGCTGGAACGCCTCCACGGTGCCGGGAGCGGCGCGGGCGGGCTCGGCGCCCGAGGCACGCGGCGCGCTCCGCACCAACGCCACGCCCAGAAAGAAATGCGCCGCGGCGAAGGTGGGGTCGCTGCGCAAGGCCTGCCGGAAATGCCCGGCGGCGTCGCGGGCGCGGCCGGCGTTCAGCAACGCCGCGCCGAGGTTGAAGTGATAGGTGGCGGCGCGGTCGGCATCGAGCCGGGCCGCCTGCTCGATGTGCCGCACGCCCTCCTGCACCTGCCCGGTCCGAATCAGAATCGTCCCGAGGTTGTTGTAATGGGCGGCTTCGTGGGGCTCCAGCTCGAGAGCGCGCCGGCAGGAAGCGATGGCTTCCTCGAGACGCCCTGCCTCGCCGTAGGCCAAGCCCAGCAGCGAGTGGGTGGTGGGGTTGTTGGGCTCGAGCTCCAGGGCCGCCCGGAACTCTTCGATGGCGTCCTGCGCGCGGTCTTCCTGGAGGTAGCGCGTGGCCAGGCCGTAGTGCCGGCGGAGCTCCTCGGCGCGCGCCTCGCGCTCTCGCTCGGCGTCGCGCCGGCGCTCCAGCTCCGGGTCGAGCCGAGCCCGCTGCTCCGCCTCCTCCTTCAGCTGTTTGAGGTCAACGGTGAACTCGTGCACCACGCCGTTGCCGGGCATGTGCGCCTGTGTAGTCCACACCACCTGCCCGTCGCGGAGCAGCGTGATGCGGTAAGGACCGGGATGGAACCCGCCGTGGAAGAATCGCCCCTGCTCGTCGGTCTGGACCTGGCGCTCGAACTCGTAGTCGAGGCGGTTGAAGAGCACGGTGGCGCCCACCAGCGGCTTGCCCTCCTCGTCCACGACCGTGCCCCTGAAGGCGCCCGTCTGCGGGCTTTGGGCCGCGAGACCCAGGCTGCACACAGCCGCCAGCAGAAACAACCAGAGCATGCGGCTTGGCCGGATGGGCATTCCGGGGCGTCTCCGCCCCCGCTGGGCGGGGGAAAACCTGTGGCCCGGAGCGCTACTTCTTCTTCACGCGCATCGAGGCCGGCACGGTGGCGTCAATCGCCTCCAGCATCTGCTTGGAGTCGGCGGCGTACTGGCCGTTGGGCTGGAGCTGCAGGTAGCGCTCGAAGGCCTCGCGCGTACCCGCCGGTACGATGGTCTTCATCTCTCCGCCCTCGGTCTTGTACTCCGATTGGTTGAAGAGTGCCATGCCGAGCCAGTAGTGGGCGTCGGCGCGGCTGGGATCGAGCTCCGTCGTCTTACGCAGCGGGTCGACCGCCGCCTTCATGTCGCCGGCGTTGATGAAGGTCACGGCGATGTTGTAGTAGGCGCTGGCGGCGTCCTCGGGGCTGAGCTGGGCCGCGGCATCGAACATCCGCCGCGCGTCCTCTTGCTTGCCCATCTTGACGTAGACTTGGCCGAGGTTGCTGTAGAGGCCCGGGTTCGACGGTTGCAGCTCGATAGCCTTTTTGTAGCTGGCCTCCGCCTCCTCGTAGCGCTTCAAGTTCTGATAGGCCACCGCCATCTGCGCGTGCACGGCCCACTGCGTCGGATCCGCCTCCACCAGGGGGAGCAGCTCGGCCAGCGCGTCATCATGCTTGCCCTCCCGGTTGAAGGCCACCGCCTTGTCGAACGAGTCCATGGCCTGCTTCTGCTCCTCGCTTATCCGCGAGCCGTCCTGGCTCTGCTGCTGCTTGGCCATCTTGCTGAAGTCAATGGGAAACTTGTTGCGGAAGTTGATGCTGCTGGGGTTCCCGAAGTCTCCGCCGCTTACGTTGACAGGGCCGACCTTATGCTCGGTCCCCTGGAGCAGAATGCGAATCTCGTATCTTCCGGGCATGAATCCGGTGCCAATGAACTCCCCCCTCTTGTCCGTCTTGAGCTTGAAGGTCTGGTTGTTTTCGGGGTTGACGAAGGTGACTGGAACGCCGACAGCCGGCTTCCCCTCGAAGTCGAGCACCGTACCCATGACGACCCCGTAGGCGCCGTGCTGAGCCCGCGCCGGCAGGCCGGCGAAAAGCGCCGCCGCCAGCAGAATCGCGCCGAACCTCGCTGCGGAACGAATACTCATCGCCCTCTCCTTGTGTGCCTCATCTCTAAGTATAACCCACCCGGGCGCGATAGGGGATGGGATCCTCGGCGCCCGCCCGGGCAAAGGCCCGCAGCCGCAGGGCGCAACTGTCGCACGTGCCGCACGCTTCCTCCTCACCCTGGTAGCACGACCAGGTTAGATGCAGGGGCGCGCCCAGCTCGATGCCCCGGCGCACGATCTCGTGCTTTTTCATGTGGATGAGTGGGGTGACGATTTCGAGCGTTGTCTCCGGCCGCGTCCCCAACCGTGCCAGCTCGTTGAAGACGCGGTAGTACTCGGGCCGGCAGTCGGGGTAGCCGGAGCTGTCCTCCCACACCGCCCCGATGTAGACCCGCGTCGCGGCAACCGCCTCCGCCCACGACACTCCGATGGCCAGGAAGTGCGCGTTGCGGAAGGGTACGTAGCTGGCAGGAATGCCGGGGCGCGAGAGATTGGCTTGCGGCACCGGAATCGAAGGATCGGTGAGGGCCGAAGCTCCGATCTCCCGAAAGTGATCCAGGCGGGCCACCAGCCGGTGCTGTACTTGGTAGAAATCGGCGATGGCGTCGAAGGCCTTGCGCTCGCGCGCTTCCGTCCGCTGGCCGTAGCTGGCGTGCACGAGCGCCAGCTCGTGCTCCTGGGCCGCAATGGCCACGGTGACGCAGGAATCCATTCCCCCGCTCACCAGCACCACTGCTTTGTCTTTTCTCATTCTCAGACGCCTTTCACGTCCGGGCCCCAGATGAACTTGTGCAACTGCAACCCCAGCCGCACGGGCAGAGCGTCGCGCAGGATCCACTCGCTCAGCGCCTTCGGGTCGAGCTCCCCGTGCACCGGAGAGAAGATGACGGTGTCGACAATGTTCCCCAGGCGGCGCTGGCGCATGCAGTCGCGCGCCCAGAGGTAGTCGCCCTCGTCGGCAATCACGAACTTGATTTCATCCTTGCGGTCGAGCACCTCGAGGTTCTTCTCGTTGAGCGTGCCGCCCTCGCCGCTCGCCGGGCACTTGATGTCCATCACCTTCACCACGGCGCGCGGCAGCTCGCCCAGGTAGCGCTCGCCGCTGGTTTCAATCAGCACGGTATAGTTCTCCCCCAGTAGCTTCTCGATCAACGGATGAATGTCCGGTTGAAGCATGGGCTCGCCGCCGGTGAGCTCGACTAAAGGAATCCGCGTCCCATCCGCACCGGATAGCGCGCGCACCTGGGCCAACACCTCGTCCACTGTCATGCGCGTGCCGCCGTAAAAAGCGTAGGCGGTGTCGCACCAGCGGCAGCGGAGGTTGCAGCCCGTCAGCCGCACGAAGACGCACGGCCGCCCGGCGTAGGTGCTCTCGCCCTGAATGGATTTGAAAATTTCCGTGACAACCATGGCGAAAGGCTTACGGGCGGTAGGTGGCGGTTGTGGTGTCGGTCTCGAAGATGGTCACTTCGCGCAGGCGGGCGCCGTTGGCGCTGGCCGCCAGCCGCCGGCTCAGCTCGTCGTAGAAGTATTTGGCGATGTTCTCGGCCGAGGGGTTGAGCTCGGTGAAGGGCGGCACGTCGTTGAGGAACCTGTGGTCGATGCGGCGAATCACTTCCTCCATGCGCTTCTTCAACTCGACGAAATCGTAGACCAGGCCGATGTGGTCGAGCCGTTCGCCGGTCATCACCACCCGCACCTTGTAGTTGTGGCCGTGGACGTTCTCGCACTTGCCCTGGTAGCCGCGCAGGGCGTGCCCGGCCGCGAAGGTCTCTTCCACCGCAATCTCGAACATCTCAGTCCTCGGAGAAAAAGCGCTGCACCTCTGCCAGATCGGAAGTCACCCGGTAGGGCGGCAGGCTCTCCAGAAAAAGTCTACCATACTGCTTGCGGCGGATGCGGTTGTCGAGGATGGCCAGCAGGCCGCGGTCGGAGCGGGCGCGGATGAGCCGGCCGAAGCCCTGCTTGAGGGAGATGATGGCTTCGGGGATCTGATATTCGGTGAAGGCGTTGTGGCCGTCCTCCTGCAGCAGGCGGATGCGCGCGCGCACCACCGGGTCGGTCGGCACGGCAAACGGCAGCCGGTCGATGATGACCGCGCTCAACTGCCGCCCCTGCACATCCACGCCCTGCCAGAAGCTCGCGGTGGCGAAGAGCACGGCGCTGGGTGTAGCGCGGAATTTTTCCAGCAGCGCGGTGCGCGGCGCCATGCCCTGCAACAGCAGCGGGAAGTCCACCTGCCGCGCGAGGCGCTCGAAGACCTGCTGCATCTGCTGGTAGCTGGTGAAGAGGACGAAGGCGCGGCCACAGCTGGCGTCGAGCAGGTGGGCGATGGTGTCGGCGGCTTCGCGCACGAACCCCGGCTCGCGGATGTCGGGCAGGTGCTCGGGGATGTAGAGCACGGCCTGGTTGGCATAGTCGAAGTGCGAGGGCAGGACGTGCTCGTCGGCCGGCTTGATGCCCAGCCGCTGCTTGAGGTAGTCGAAGCGGTCGGCCACCGCCAGCGTGGCCGAAGTGAGCACGATGGTCTCGAAGCGCTCGAACAGCCGCTCGCGCAGGAGCTGCGAGACATCGATGGGCGTCGCCTGCAGGAAAACCCCGCGGCCGCGGCGCTCGTACCAGAAGACGTAGGTGCGGTCGGTGCTCTCGAGGATGAACTGGAGCTCCTGGCGGATTTCCGCGGCGCGGCGCACGAGTCGGAGAAGCTCTTCAGGCTTCTCGGGCAGGCTGGCGAGCGCCACTTCCAGAGCGCGCAGCGCGTCCACCAGCTTGCTGTAGGCCTGGCCGTGGCGCTCGAGGAACTCGGGGCGCTCTTCGAACGCGAACCGGCCTTCGCCGCCCGGCAGCAGGTCGAAGAACCCTTCGGCCTGGCGGCGGAGCTGCCGCAGCAGCTTGGGCAGGCGCTTGTCGGCCACGCGCTTCAGCTTGAGCGCGTTGTCGGCGTCGCGCGCCAGCTCTTCGAAGCGATAGTTCGAGACCTGCGTGCCGAAGAATTGGCTGGCCACGTCCTCCATCTCGTGGGCTTCGTCGAAGATGACGGCCTGGTAGTCGGGCAGGATGCTGGCGAAGTCGTCCTGGCGCACGGCCAGGTCGGCGAAGAAAAGATGGTGGTTGACGACCAGCACGTCGGCCTCGGCCGCCTGCCGGTGCATCTGGGTGATGAAGCAGCGCTCGAACTGGGCGCACTTCTGCCCGGTGCAGGTGTCGCTGCGGGCGTCGATGCGCGGCCACAGCGCGATGGGCTCGGGGAGGTCGGTGAGCTCGGCGCGGTCGCCGGTGGCGGTTTGCTTCTCCCACTCGCGGATGCGGGAGTACTGGTCGACCTCCTCCATGCCCTTCAGCACCGGTTGCTGCTCGAGGTCGTAGAGCTTCTGGCGGCAGAGGTAGTTGGCGCGGCCCTTCATCAGGCTGGCGCGGATGTTGGGGTCGAAATGTTTCTGCAGAAAGGGAATGTCCTTGAAAAAGAGCTGCTCCTGGAGGTTCTTGGTGCCAGTGGAGATGACCACCTTGCGGCCGCTGCGCAGCGCCGGCACCAGGTAGGCGAGCGTCTTGCCGGTGCCGGTGCCGGCCTCGACGATGAGGTGGCGCTTCTCGCGGAAGGCGCGGTCGACGGCCTCGGCCATCTCCAGTTGCCCGGCGCGGAACTCGTACTGCGGGTGCGCCCGCGCCAGCAGCCCCTCAGGCCCGAAGAAGTCCCTCAGCGCAGACTCGGAGTTGATTGCAGGTTTGCCCATCGTGTTGCGTTACTCTGCTCTTTGTTCAGCCCAGCGGCTCCTGCCGCTGGGTTCCCCCGTGGCCGGAGCCACGGGGCTGAACACTTTTGTAACAACCCATGCCCGGCAGATTTTGAACCGAGAAGCTACAATAACACAGGCGAAGAATGAGCATGCAGGCTGACAAGACGAATCGTCTGCCCCTAGTGGCCATCGTGGGCCGCCCCAACGTGGGCAAGTCGTCGCTCTTCAACCGGCTCACGGAGTCGCGGCGCGCTATCGTGACCGACGAGCCGGGCATCACCCGCGACCGGCTCTACGGCCGCGGCTCGTGGCTCGGACGCAACTTCGAGGTGGTGGACACCGGCGGGATGGTACCGGACGAGCGGGCGACGATGGCGCAGGACATCCTCCGCCAGGCGCGCGTGGCCATCGAGGCCGCGGCCAAGGTGGTGCTGGTGGTGGATGCGCGCGCCGGGGTCACTCCGCTCGACGCCGACCTCGCCCGCCTGCTCGTGCGCACCGGCAAGCCGGTAGTGTTGGCGGTCAACAAAGTGGACACAGCACGCCTTTCCGACATCGCCCTTCCCTTCCACGAGCTGGGCATCCAGCCGGTGATTGCGGTGAGCGCCGAGCACGGCGTGGGCGTGGACGACCTGCTCGACGCCCTCACGCACGACATCCAAGCGGCGGAGGAAGAGGTCGCGACCGAAGCGCTGAACGTCGCCATCATCGGCCGGCCCAACGTGGGCAAGTCCACCCTGCTCAACCAGCTCGTGGGCGGCGAGCGCGCCATCGTCTCGCCGGAGCCGGGCACCACGCGCGACGCGGTCGATACCTTGCTCGCGGTGGAGAGCGGCTGGTGGCGGCTGATTGACACTGCGGGCATCCGCCGCAAGGGAAAAACCAAGTTGGTAGCGGAGAAGCTCAGTGT
>Ga0114945_10000126_pt1 | contig 44401 bp, 48 predicted proteins | sample OV2TP3_FD_87194 | JGI IMG/M metagenome (GOLD analysis project Ga0114945, IMG submission 87194) | Hot spring microbial communities from Beatty, Nevada to study Microbial Dark Matter (Phase II) - OV2 TP3 | ecosystem: Environmental > Aquatic > Thermal springs > Hot (42-90C) | place: USA: Beatty... | reverse complement strand
GATCTGGGCCTTTCAGGGATTGCGGCCATCCCGCGGTCGCGAATCCACCCAGAAACTGCTGCGCCGTCCATCCCAAACTCGTCTTTGTGTCGATGACCGCGAAAAATCCAGGCTAGGGCGCCGGTCCGCATGGGGGATCCGGAGACCTCTCGCCCACTGCGCGGCCGGACATTTTCGAAGCGCCGGCCGCCGCTTCCTCCGATCCACATCGCCCAACATCCGATCATTGTAATACGGTCGGTCATCATTCTGATCGCCCCGAACGTGTCGCCGGCCGACGGCCCTGTTTCCGCGCTCGTGGAAGAGGTGGGTGGCTGAGGGTTGGATGATGCCTCTCAAAATGATAGACTCGAGGTCTCTGGAGAGGGTGATCTGTGCGTGCCGAAGAGCTTGATCTGAAGGAGCTCCTGGAGCTGGACGTCGACGGGGGGCTCATTAGGTTTGCCGGACAACGGGCGCTCCTCTTCGACGCCGTTGCCCAGGGGCTGCTCAGGAAGGAGCTCATCGACACCTTCGGAGTGAATGTGGCGCGCGGCATTCTGAGCCGCTTCGGTTACGTCCACGGGAGACGCATGGCGGAGGCGATGCGCTCCCAATTCAAATGGGACAGCGACGAGGACTGGCGCAAGGCGGGAGCAAGGCTCTATTCGCTCCAGGGCCTGTTCATGTTGGAGCCCGGCAGCATCTCCTCCCTCGCCTCGGAGGGCGGGACTTGGCGCGTCTCCTACGAGGCAGAGCAACACCTCCTTCACCTGGGGCGGGCTGAGTATCCTGTGTGCTGGACACTCTGCGGCCTCGCCAGCGGCTACTTGAGCTTCGTCGCCGGCAAGGAGGTGTATGCGCTCGAGGACCGGTGCATGGGCAAGGGCGATACGGCTTGCCATGTGATGCTCAGATCCGTGGAAGAATGGGGCGCGGAAGTCGACGAGCAAGTGTTGTCTTTCAAGCGCGTGGAGATCGATACTGCGTTGAAAGAGGTCGCCGACGCGCTCAAGCGCACCGAGGGGCAGTTCCGCGAGCGGTCGCGCAAACTGGCTCGGATTACCAGGGTCGCGGAGGATCCATCGGATATCGTGGCGCGAAGTCCCGAGATGCGTCGGATCGTGGATCTTGCCAAGACGATCGCCACGGTGGACTCCACCGTGCTGATCACGGGGGAGAGCGGTACGGGAAAGGAACGCATCGCACGGTTCGTGCATGAGCAGTCTGCGTGCGCGAACGGCCCGTTCATTGCCGTCAACTGCGGCGCGATCAGCGAATCTCTCCTCGAGAGCGAACTATTCGGACACGTCCGTGGAGCCTTCACAGGCGCGACGGCGGATCGCCCGGGCCTCTTCGAGGCGGCGAACGGCGGGACACTCTTCCTGGACGAAGTGGGCGAGATCCCTCTTCCGATGCAGGTAAAGCTCCTCCGCGCGCTTCAGGAGCGGGAAGTACGTCGCGTCGGCGAGAACCGGAATCGGGCGGTGAATGTCCGCATCGTCGCCGCGACGAACAAGGCACTTGGGGCGGAGGTGGCCGCGAAGCGATTCCGGCAGGACCTTTACTACCGTCTGAATGTCGTAGAGCTGCCGGTGCCCGCTTTGCGCGGGCGCAGAGAAGATATCTTGCCGCTCGCGCGGCTGCTCCTGGCGGAGGCCGCGCTCCACATGAAACGGCCCGTCGAGGGTCTTTCCGCTCGGGCGGCCGACCGGCTCCTCGGCTATCCCTGGCCCGGCAACGTACGCGAGCTGGCGAACGTCATGGAGCGTGCGGTGGCCGTGGCGGCGAAAAACCGCGTCGAACTTGAGGATCTTCCCCCCGAAGTGCGTCTGGCTCTGCCGGCACCTGCTGTCGACGGATCCGTTCGTCCTCTCAAGGACGTCGAGAAGGAGTACATCTTCGCGACCCTCGAGGCGCAGCACGGGAATCGGACCCGAGCGGCGAAGTCGCTAGGGATCGGGGTCGCGACTCTCCACCGGAAACTCAACTTATACAAGCTCTCACCCGGCGTCGAGGACACCCCTCCCAGGCGCAGGCCGGCGGATTAGCCGTCTCACGGACGACTGCCTCGACTTCTCAAGCCGGCACTCCTGCTCAATCGAGGCAATCGCACCATTCGGACAAGGTGGCACGAAGCTTGCTCTCTATACCTGCGATGGAGAACAAACGGATGGGACTTCGGAAGTTCGGACAAGCCCATGCCCGGCCCGTCCGTTTTGATTGGAGGTCGCGATCCGTTCGCCACGACCACTGGCGATCCTGTGCCGCTTCTCAAGACGGGCAGGATCGCGCCGTTCGTCCGGAACGGTGAAGTGCGTCAATACGGCTTCCGGCGGCCGCATGCTCGTGAGGATGTGGCCGCCGGAGATGCCGCTCTGGTGGTCTCTTGCATCGCGAAGGAGGTGTCTTGTGACTCGATGGCTTACGCTGTTTCTGGTCAGCGCTATTCTTGCCGGAACCCTGGCGATGAGCGGGATCGTGAAAGGGGCATGGGATGGAATTTGGATCGGTCTGTTTTTCCTAATTGTGCTGTTCGGCTTCTCTCGGATATGGCGCTTACGAAACGATCCATCGCAGCAGCGCTGAGGGTACGCCATGAATCAATGTGAACGGTTGGAGTCTCCGGTGCGTGAAGGCGCCTTCGCGGGCGGATGGAAGAACGTGCTGGTCCCTCTAGACGGGTCCGAGATCTCCAAGTGCGTCATGGCCCAGGCCAGGCTCATCCTGCAGCAGCCGGGAATCTTCGTGACGCTGCTCCGGGTCATCGAGTGCAAAGAGGAGCGGGCGAAGGACCTGATGTACCGGATCGACTCGCGCCACGTCGGAGCGCGCGACGCGCTCGCGGAGTTTCGGGACGAGCTTGCGGACCGCTCGGTGCCGGTGAAGGCGAAATTGCGTTTCGGCGACCCTGCGACGGAAATCCTGCGTGAGGTGGAGGAAGGGTGCTACGACCTGGTGGTCATGAGCACGCTGGGCCGAGCTTGGCTCAGCCGAGTCCTGCTCGAGAGCGTGGCCCAGAAACTGATCCGCGAGGCCGGCGTGCCGATCCTGGTGTTCTGCAATCGACGAGACCGTCGCCCGCTCTCCGCTCCGGTCGTGGAGCGTCGTCCGGTACTGGTGGAATGACAGAGATGGCCGGCAGCGTGTTGGTGAACGATGGAGGTGCATCGATGGTATCGATCATGCCTTTGCACGACAGGATTGTCGTGGAACGGACTGAAGCGGAGGGGAGGACCGCAGGGGGGATCGTCCTTCCGGACTCCGCGAAGGAGAAGCCCAAGCAAGGAACGGTAATCGCCGTGGGCTCGGGCCGAGTCCTCGACAGCGGCGTCGTCAGCCTCGTGGACGTAAAGAAGGGCGACCGCGTCCTCTTCGGGGGATTCGCGGGATCGGAGATCAGACTGAACGGCAAGGAGTATCTCATTCTCAACGAGAACGAGGTTCTTGCCGTCCTCTACGAAAGCAAGTGAAGGGAGAACTCTTATGGCAGCCAAAATGGTCGTATTCGATCAGGAGGCCCGCGAAGCGATGCGTCGCGGAGTCAAGCAGCTTGCCCGTGTCGTCAAAGTGACGCTGGGCCCACGTGGTCGCGCGGTCCTTATCGAGAAGAAGTGGGGTGCGCCAGTCGTGTCGGTGGACGGAGTCACCGTGGCCAAGGAAATCGAACTCCAGGACCCTCTCGAGAACATGGGCGCCCAGATGGTAAGAGAGGTCGCCTCCAAAACCAACGACGACGCGGGCGACGGAACGACGACGGCCACGGTGCTCGCGGAGGCGATCTTCGAGGAGGGACTCAAGAACGTCACGGCAGGTGCCAATGCGATCGCTTTGAAGCGCGGCATCGACAAGGCCGTCGAGGCCGTCATCGGCGAGCTCAAGCGGCTCTCCAAGCCCGTCGGCCTGGAGGACATCTCGGAGGTTCGCAACATCGGCACGATCGCGGCCGGCGGCGACGAGGCTGTGGGCAAGATGCTGGCCGAAGCCATGCAGAAGGTCGGGAAGGACGGGGTGATCACGGTCGAGGAGGGAAAGGGCGTGGAGACCTCGGTCGAATGGGTCGAAGGGATGCAGTTCGAGAAGGGCTACCTCTCGCCCTACTTCGTCACGGACCCGGCCGAGATGAAAGCCGTCCTCAAGGACTGCTACATCCTGATCCACGAGAAGAAAATCTCGGCCGTGACCGATCTCATTCCCCTCCTCGAGAAGATCGCGAAGACAGGCAAGCCGCTCGTCATCATCGCGGACGACATCGAAGGCGACGCGCTGGCGACCCTGGTGGTGAACAAGCTCCGCGGTACGCTGAATGTCTGCGCGATCAAGGCCCCCGGATACGGTGATCGGCGCAAGGCCATGATGGAGGACATCGCCGTCCTCACCGGAGGAAAGGCCATCTTCGAAGACCTCGGAATGGAACTTGAGAAGGTCGATCTTACGATGCTCGGCCGCGCGAAGAAAGTGGTGGTCGAGAAGGAAAATACCACAATCGTGGAAGGGGCCGGCGACCCTAAGGCAATTCAGGGTCGCATCGGCCAGATCAAGACAGAGATCGAGACGACCAAATCCGATTACGACCAGGAGAATCTCAAGGAGCGTATGGCAAAGCTCGCCGGGGGGGTGGCGCAGATTCAGGTCTGCGCGGCGACGGAGGTCGAGATGAAGGAGAGGAAGCTCCGCGTCGAAGACGCGCTCCATGCGACCCGCGCCGCGGTCCAGGAAGGCATCCTCCCGGGCGGAGGCGTGGCGCTCATCCGCGCCTCGAAGGCGCTCGACAAGCTGAAGACGGCGAACGACGACGAGAAGACCGGCGTCGACATCGTGCGTCGCGCGCTGGAGGCGCCGATGAAGCAGATTGCCAAGAACTCGGGCGTGGAAGGGGCGATCGTGATTCACAGGGTCCGCGAGTCGAAGGAGGCCAACTTCGGTTTCGACGCCGAGACTCTGGAGTATGGCGACATGATGAAGTTCGGCGTGATCGACCCGACCAAGGTGGTCCGCAGCGCGCTCCAGAACGCGGCGAGCGTGGCGTCGCTGCTCCTGACGACCGAGGCGCTCATCAGCGAGATCCCGGAGAAAAGGGCCCCCAGTGCGAGCGTCGGCGCCATGCCGGAAGAAATGTAGGACGACATGGGATGCAACGCGCAACGAGAACGCAGCGACCCTTACCGATTAGACGTTGGAGGAGTCCATGCACGCGTTCCGGAACGATCCTCGTAGTTCGTCCTCCGTGCCGATCGATGTTGTCGGACACGATGCCGCGCTGAATCCGTATCTGTGTGGAACCGTCGAGCGGCGACTGGCCTACGCCCTCGGGCGGTTCGCGGACGGCATCCGACGGATTTGCGTTCGAGTTTCGGACGGCCACGCGCCGCGAGGCGGCGACAAGAGCTGCAAGATCGAATTGCGCGTTTATTCCCACGACGCCATCATCGTGACAGCGTCGGACGCGCGTCTGGACTGTGCCATTACCAAGGCGGCTCATGCGGCGGCCCGACGGATGGACGAACATTATAGACGCAGGGGGAGGCGGGGAAGACCATCGAAGCGGAGGGTGGTTGAGAACGCGTTCCAGGAGGTGGCCCGATGAGATCGTCCGCCGTGCTCAGTCGCGGTCCGGAGTTGGTGGAATCTCTCGCATGGGTGATCAATCGCTTGCGCACGCAGGCCGATCCCCGGTCTCCCCGGGTGTTGAGCCTGGAGCTTCTGGGATCGGCCGACGTTTTTCTCGACCGACTGGTCGACCACATCGCCGAAGAAGAGGACACTGTGTTCCCGGCCCTCGGCATGACTTCGTCGGATAAGACCCCGGGGTTCCAGACGCTGAAAACGGATCACTCGACGATGCACTCCGCGGCCCGGCGTCTCGTGATCAGAATCCTGAAGGGCGACGACGTAATCGACGCAGCGCGCGTCCTGCTGGCGCAACTGCTGCAGCACATCCGGAGCGAAGATGACGTCACGAGCCAATCGCTGGGATTGCTCGGCGCCAGAGTGCGCATGCGCATGGCCCGGGCCGTGTCGATGAGGCGGCGGCTCATGCCGACTGGCCGCCCCACGCTAGGCCGAACCCCGCGAGCGCAGTAGGGGCGCCTGAGGCAATCGGAGCTGAGCGAACTGCGTGCCGTCGCACGAACGCGGCTCCCGAAGGATTGCCGCGTCCCCGCGGCGCGGGGCGGGACCGTGCCGGTTTTTGCAGCATCTATAATGCGCCACGGAATGGACGAGGCCGTCGTATCCCTCGAGGGTCGTTCCTTCCGGAGCGTGTAGGGGCAGAGCGCAGCAGACCGTAAGTGCCGGGAAGTACAGAGCCATCCAGACTCGCATGCCTTCTCCCTTTCCGAGAGAGGCGCCCTATCCCGTGGATTCCGCGGCGGGAACGTCGGCCCGAACCGGCTTCGGCGGGGGCGTCAAGTCCAGGCCCGGCAGCTTTTCCTTCAACCGTTCTTCGATGGCGGCGAATCCCTTGGGGTCGGCGATGACGACGTACACCTCCTCGATCGTGCTCTCCCCCTTGAAGTGTTGGAGGGCCTCCTCGAGGAGGATATCGGCGCATCGATCCAGCGAGAACGCGCCGGCTCCGCATCCCACCGCCGGGAAGGCGATCGACTTCGCCTTGCGCTCGGCGGCGCGCGCGAGGGCGTTCCGGACGCCGCTGCGCACCCATCGCGCGTCCGCCCAGAGACCGAGGGGCACGACCGCGGAGTGGATGATCCAGCGGGTCGCGAGATTGCCTGCACTGGTGACGACCGCTTCCCCGAGCGGGATCGTTCCGATGGCGTGGCACTCCTCCTGGATCTTGGGGCCCCCCAGGCGGCGAATCGCTCCCGAGACGTCGCTTCCGAGAATGAGATCGTTGTTCGCCGAATTCACGATGGCGTCGGTGTCCATCGTGGCGATGTCCCCCTGGAGGAGGAAAAACCTGCCGCGACCGGGAAGATCGGCCATCAGTGTTTGGTCAGTTTGTACCCGGATCGAACCAATCCGTCGAGATCCAGATCGAAGGCGTTCGGAGAGAGTTTTTCGTTGAGACGCAGCTTCGTCAACTTGATCTCGACCGAGTCTCCGTTCGGTTCCGAGTAGGAGACTCCGGCGATGATGTATCGATCCGTCCGCACCCGAAGCACCGCTTGTTTCACCCGCTTCCTCATGTCCTCGGAGCGAGGGCTCAGCTTCAGTTCGACCTCTCCGTTGCGGTGTTCGCCGAGGACGATGTCGAAATCCTGTCGCAGGGTCTTGGATACGTCCGGCGCCCCCATGATCGCCGCCAGTTGTTTTCCGCGCTGGTCCAAGGTGTAGACCTCGATCTCTTTCAACTTCCGGAAGACTTCGATGTACCGATCGCCCTCGAGTTGTTGAACGTCGCCGGATTCGTTGGAGTCCCACCGAATCGCGCGGTTCTCCCGCCGGTAGGTGAAGGTTCCCGCGGAGCGCGCCTCGTCGTCCATGAGCGAAAGCCGCTTGATCCTCTCGAAGGCGCCCACGAGGGTCTGGATCTCGGCGGAACTCTTGTCCATGGCCGCCAGGACAGTTTCCGCATCCTGGGGAGCGGGAACCTGGGTGCAGAGCCAGAGGAGCCAGATCGGCATTGTTAGGAGCCTATCACGCCGCGGCGAAGAACGTCAAGCGGAGGCAAAACTTTCGGCCGGATCCTCAGTCGGTATCGGCCGCCGGCGAGCGCATCGTTCCCGGCCGAGAGGAGAGGACATCGAGCTCGCCGCGCCAGGGCCGCCGCCGAACGGGGGGCGCGCGGGTCTCGGTCGACGAGCATCGCCACGCCCCGCCCGGACCGGAGCGCGTGTAGGAGTCGCGCGAAAGAGCCCGGCCGGTCCACGACGGTCTCGATGCCGAATCGCGCGCGGGTCTCTTCGCGAAATCGGAGGAGGCGCCGGTCCGGGTGGTCTTGGACGAGCACGGTGAGCGGCACGTGCATGGCGATGGCGACTCCTCCGATCTCCCAATGCCCCTCGTGCGCTCCGGTCAGGACGAAGGGGGGCGGAGGAAGGAGTCCATCGACGATCACCCACTCGGGGCGCCATCGCGGGAGGTACAGGAAATCCACGAGGAACCGCGCGAACGGGTGGGGGGCGAGTCCCAACGCCACCCGTCGTGGAAGAAGCGCCGCGGCGATCCGGAGCGGAACCAGGGCGGCGTAGCTGTTCAGGATCCCGCCCCTCATCGTCGGAACCACCGAAGGACGGCGGGGAGCACGAATATGGCGGCCGCGAGAGAGGCGCCGACACCGATCGTGAGCACTTGTCCCATGGAGCGGATCATCCCGTTGGACGCGAAGCAGAGCGTACCGAAGCTCAACATCGTCGTCCCCGAGGTCAGGAGCATCGGGCGCAGGAGTTCGGAGGACGCCGCGTCGGGTCCGATTTCGCGGGAGCGTGCGACCAAATGGATCCCGTTGTCGATCCCGATGCCGGTGATGAGGAGGAATACGGTCGCGCTCAGGGGATTCAGGCGAATATCGAAGAGATTCATCACCCCGAGCGTCCAGAGGAGCCCCAGCGCGACCGGGACGAACGCCAAGAGCACGCGGACCGGATGGCGGAGATGGATGATGACGAGGAAGAGTACTCCGAGGGCGCCGAAGAGCGTCGACCGCTTGACGTCGGCACGGTACGCCTCCTCGAGCGCGTCGGTGAGCACGGCGCTTCCCGTGAATTCCATCCCCGAAGCCCGTACGGTCGCCAACACCTGGCGCCGTTTGTCGCGCTCCCAGAGGCGGTCCCGGAGCATCCCCACGGACACCAGGAGCGGCTTGCTTTCCCCCCGAAGGTGTTCCACGATCCAGTTCTCGTACTCCTCGAAGATCGCCTGGATCTTCTCCGGATTGTCCTTGTACTTCGGCCACTCCGATTCGACGGCCTTGCGGACGGCCTCGTGGAACTCTCGACGGAAGGTTTTCTCGTCGATCCGGAGGGGGCGTTCCGCCGGGATGAATCCGGAGAGGATTCCCTCGTCCACGAGCTTCTGCATGGCCTCCTCGTGCTTGCTCATTCGGTGCGGATCCCGAGTTACGAAGAAGAGCGCGTCGAGCGTTCCTCCGAATCGTTCGGCGATGCGTTCCTGGGTGCGGTAGAACTCCGCGGCTCCGGCCATGTTGAGATAGTTGTCCTCGTACACGAGCCCGCGTTTCGAGAAGAACCCGAGCCCGACGGTCGCGAGGGCGAGGAGGGGAAGCAGCTTGGCCCCGAGCGCTGCGATCGGAAAACTCGAGGGAACGACGATTCTCCGAGGCGGAATGAGAAGCGGGCAGAGGAAGATCGTCGCCGCCAGCGTCAGGAAAATCCCGGTGCCGGCGATGACCCCGAGCTCCCGATAGGCCGGGAGTCGCGAGGGCACCAGAGCCCACATCACCGCCGTCGTCGTGATCGCCGCGAAGAACATCGGCGGGCCGAGTCCCGGTAGGGTCTTCCCGACGTGGCCTTCCGACCGCCAACGGTTGTAGAACTGGAGGGGAAAATCGATGCCGATACCGACCACCATGGCCGAGAAGACCACGGATAACCCGGAGATGTGTCCGTACATGAGCTGGGTGAACCCGAGAGTGAGGATGAGCCCCACCATGATCGGCACCGTGGCGAAGAGGAGCGAGCGCCACTCGCGGAAACCGAGGAGGAAGAGGAGGAGCACTCCCACGATCGAGAACGCGCTCGTTCCGATGAGGTCCGCCTTCACTTGGCGCTCCGTCTCCACCCGAACGACGTAGCCGCCCGTCATCGACGCCTTCACGCCCGCGGGGACGGTGATCTTCTGCGCCGCCTCGTACGTGGCGCGCGCCGCGACGATGTCGTGGGGCTTCGCGTGGCCGTTCACGATCACCAGGAGGGCCTTGCGGTCCTGCGAATACAGCGCTCCGTCGGAGAGATCGAACTTGTACCCTTTGAAGCGATTCCGCGCGGAGACGCTCAGTTTCTCCTGGACCCCGAGCGGGTCCCCTCGAGCCTCTTCCGGAAGATTGCTCGTGCGCATCCGGTAGAGGATCCCGGTCATCCGGCGCGTCATCTCGTCCGGCTGGAGAAGCGGCGCGAAGTCTTCCGAGAGATTCTGCTTGGGAGGCCGAAACCACACGTCCTTGACGTTCGGATTCTTGGGGCTCTTGAGCGCCAGGAACCGTTCCGCGGCCTCCCGGAGCCGCAGCGGATCCTCCCCTTCGAGCAGGACGATGAGCTCGGCCACCCCTCCGCCGCCGTCGAGGATCTCGCGGTAGAGCGCCGTGTCTTCCGGAGGGAGGAGGGTGGTGACGTCCCCCTCGAATTGGAGTCTCGAGGCGAGGAAGAGGCCGATCGAGGTGAGCGCCGCGGCGGTGACCGCGACGAGTCGGGGGGCGAGCCGGGTCGTCCGATAGATCCAGAGGAAGATCGACGTCACGGGCGATACTCTTCGACGGTCGCTCCCTCGGGCGGCGCCATTTGGAACAGCTCCTCCCGGACCGGCGTGTTCACCTTGAGCTTGGACGGATCCATCGCGACGTGGAGCGAGCGTTCGCCCATTCGTGCCACGACTTGGACCGGGACCCCCTCATGGATTTCCTCATATTTCAAATGAGCCGCGCCGTGGCGGTCGATCGGAGTCGGCCCCCGAAAGCGCACCACGGAATCCTCGGCGATCCCGTAGAAATACCCTCCGTCCGACGCGAAGGCGAAGAACTCGGGCCGGCGCGGGAGAATGGCCTCGAAAAGCGTGATGAGGGTTCCGCGTTCCGACTTCCGGAAGTCCTCGACCGCGCCGCGGATGAACTTGTTCTCGTCCGGAATCCAGAGTTGAAAACGACCCTGTCCGCACGCGAACTCGAAGTGCGACGTTCGTACCCGGAGGTCCGACGGCGCGCGCCAGACGACTTGAGCGTCGAACGCCCCGGATTTCGCGAAGCCGTGGATGCTCGCATGCGCGAACGCCCGGAGGGTCTTGACTTCGGCGAAGGAGCCCGAGAGCCTCGCGGTGGGGATCTCCTCGGGTCGCTTCTCCGCGCACGCCAGAAGCACGACCCACGGAATCGCCCGCCTCATCGCGCCCTCCGCACCTCGTCGAGATCCGCGTTTCGTACCGCGTACGGAAACTCGCGCCCGCCGATCCGCGCCGCGCCGAACTCCCCCTTCTTGTCTACGGCGACGAGGCAGGCGGTCACTTGGTAGCCCTTGTCCAGGATGCGCTTCAGGCTCCGCGCGCACGCTTCCGCGGGAGATCGTCCCTCGCGCATCGCCTCGACGGCCGCGAAGCTCGGACAAAATCGCATCATGACGTCCCCGTTGCCGGTCGCCGCGGCGCCTCCGACGTCGTTGTCGCAATAGGCTCCCGATCCCACGATCGGCGAGTCGCCGACGCGTCCCTTGATCTTCCAGGCGAGTCCGCTCGTGGAGCATCCGGCGCAGAGGTCGCCGTTGCGATCGACGGCCACCATCCCGATCGTGTCGTGCGTCCAGAAGTCGTCCGGCCGTCCGGCCTTCTTCCACTCCTCCCACCGCTTTCGGGCCTTCTCGGTCAGGAGTTCCTTCTCCTCGGGAAAGCCCATCTTGACCGCGAAGCGCGTGGCGTCCTCTCCGACCAGGAACGTGTGCTTCGTGTTCTCGAGCACCTTTCGGGCCACGCTGATGGGGCGCTTGATGCGCTTGAGGCATCCGACCGCCCCGGCCGCGTGTTTCGGTCCCCACATGATCATGGCGTCGTTGGTGACTTCGCCGTCTTCGTCGGGCAAGCCCCCGAACCCGACGCTCAGATTGTCCGGATCCGACTCGGCCTGGTTGATTCCCTTCTCGACGGCATCGAGGGCGCTCCCTCCGGCCGCGAGAACGGTCCAGGCGTCGGCGTTCGCCTTGCGTCCGAACTCCCAGGTCGAGATCGCGCAGGGGAGGGCCCCCGACCGGCGCGGCGCGGTCGCCAGGACGCCGCTCCACACGATGAACTCCCGTCGAGAAAGCGGCGTCATCGGCTCGTCTCCTCCAGGAAGGCTCGAGGGAGGGCGTCGACGAGGTCGGTCGCGATGAGGGAAACCTCCCCTCTCTCGGCCGCGGCGAGGTCGCCCGCGCGTCCGTGTACCCGAACGCCGACCCGGGCCGCGTCCCACGGCGTCAAGCCCTGTCCTACGAGCGCGGCGATCACGCCCGCCAGCACGTCGCCGGTGCCGCCGGTCGCCATTCCCGGATTGCCCGTCTCGTTGATCCAAGTCAGGGTCCCGTCGCTCACGACCGTTCGATAGCCTTTGAGCACGACGATGGCCTGGAATCGCTTGGCCGCCTCGAGGGCCGTCGCCTCTCTCGTCCGCTGGATCTCCGCCGTCGGCCGTCCGAGGAGTCGGGACATCTCGCCCGGATGGGGCGTGAGGATCTTCGGCGCCTTCGATGCCGCCAGAAGGGCCGGCTCCGTCGCGAAGGCGTTCAATCCGTCCGCGTCCAGGACGTACGGGATGGCAAGCCCCTGCGCGAGTTCGCGCATGGCCGATACTGTGGAGGGAGCGGTCCCGACGCCCGGACCTACTACGGCGACGTTTCCTTCGAGCCCCAGGATCTCGCTTGCGACTCCGGCGGAGAAGGACCCCGAGCCGGTATCGCCCACCCCTCGGACGGTGGCACATACCTGAAGGGACATCGCGACCGGAACGAGCGTCTCGGGGACGACGAGGACCGCGAGTCCGGTTCCGCTCCGGAGCGCCGCCGTCGCGGAGAGCACGGCCGCTCCCATCATGCCGCGCGAGCCCGCGACGACCAGGACCTTTCCGTAGTCGCCTTTGTGGGAGTCCGGGGTACGCCGGGGCAGCTTGGGGAGAGTCATCGAACCGAATTGTAAGCGAGGAAGGGCCGAATCGGTGTCGGGAATTACGCGTACCGGAAGGACACGAGCGCCGCGCGCTCGGAATCGTAGAGGCGGAGCATCGACTGGAGCCCGACGAGATTGATGATCCTCTGAACCTTGTCTTGGACGGAGTAGAGACAGAGATCTCCCTGCCCCTCGCGACACCGCTTGACGGCGTTCGCGAGCACTCCGATCCCCGCGCTCGAAAGGTATTCGAGCTTCTCGCAATTCAGGGCCAGATTGAATCGACCGTCGTCGATGAGGGCGTGGACGAAGTCGTCGAACGGCTTGAAGGTGTGAGCGTCCAGGGCTCCTTCGATGTCCAATAAACAAACCGTCCGGGTCGTCCCGGCCCCATCCTTGAACGCGGTCTTCCTCACCGCGATTCGGCATCCCTCCACGGTCAGGCCGGCCGGGAGCTTCTTGGACGACTCGGACGGCGCGGGTCTCGCGTTTTCGATTTGCTGCCGGGCTCGTTGAAGTTGCTCCGGGAGAAGGCGTCCCTTCTGCAGCAGAATCTCCGTGAGAGGGAGGGGAGGCCTTCCCTCCTGGAAGAGGAAGTCCTGCGTCGACCGCGCCTCGCGGACGATCTCCTCCGTCAGGATTCCATTCTTGATCAGGGACTGCACGAGGGATTGGTCTTCGGCCCGGTTCTCCTCCTGTACCACGCCGGCTTGCAGCAGTCGCACCTGTTCGGGGGTGAGGAACTCCTTCTTCTCGAGGATGTCCGTCATCGCGAGGGTCAGACCGTTTTGCGCCAACAGAGCTTGGAGCTTCTTGGCCTCTTCGATTTGGGCCGGGGAGAGGAGCTTAACTCGGATCGCAAGTTCGATGATGGCTTCGTCCCGGGTCATCGCGGGGGAAAATAGCACCGGCCTCCGGGCGTGACAAGCGAAACCTCGGCGACTATGATGGACAGGTGCTTGCTTGGATCCTCGTCCTACTCCTCCAGGATGCCGACGCCTGGCTTCGGAGCGGGGACGCGAAGCTGGCCAAGAAAGACATCGTCGGCGCGATCGCGGACTACACGAAGGCGATCGAGACGTCGCCGGAGCACGCAGGGGCCTGGGCCCGTCGGGCTCGGGCTCGCCGAATGAACCGAGATTTCGACGGGGCGATCGCCGACTACACGCGAACCCTGGAGCTTCGATCGCAGGACAAGGGTTCGTGGCTCGGCCGAGGTCTCGCTCGCCATGGGAAAAAGGACTATGAGGGCGCCTTGGCCGATTATTCCAAGGCGCTCGAGATCGATCCGAAGTACGCTCTCGCCTATTACAACCGCGGGTTGACGCACGAGGCTCGGGGCAAGCCGGAGTCCGCCCTGGAAGACTATTCCAAAGCGGTGGAGTGCGACCCGAAGTTCCCCAGCGCGTGGTTCAATCGAGGACGTCTGCGAGGCGTACGCAAGGAGTACGAGGCCGCACGATCCGACTACACGCGATTCCTCGAACTCTCCCCTGGAGACGCCGAAGGGTGGTTCGAGCGGGGGTGTTGTCGCCGCGCGCTTGAAGACTGGGAGGGGGCGCTCGCGGATTTCTCGGAGGCCGTCCGACTCGATCCCAAGTACGCTTCGGCCTTCTTCGAACGCGGGAGGGTGCGGTATCACCGGAAGGAGTTCGATAGCGCCGTGGAGGACTACAGCCGGGCGATCGAACTCGATCCGCAGGATCCGGCGCGCTGGTACAACCGGGCCTTGGCGCAGGAGGCTCGGGGCCGTACCGAGGCCGCGCTTGCCGACTATGACCGTGCCCTGGAACTCGATTCCAAGTTCGCGAGCGCGTGGCTCGGCCGCGGGCTCCTTCGACACGGGAGCGGCGATCTGGCCGGGGCCGAAGCGGATCTCGCGCGATACCTCGACCTGGCTCCGAAGGATCCACAGGGTTGGTACTATCGGGCTCGGACGAGACGGGACCGGAAGGAGTGGCAGGGCGCTCTCCAGGACTATCACCGCGCTCTGGAACTTCGTCCGGATTGGGCGGAGGCCCTCCTCGCGCGGGGGTGGGTTTTCTACGAAAAGAAGGATCCAGACTCCGCGATCCGAGACTTCACGCGCGTGATCGAGCTGGAGCCCAAGAACGCGTCCGCCTATTACAACCGTGCCCTGGCCCGGCACGACAAGGGGGATGTGGACGGCGCGCTCGAGGACTATACGCGAGCCATCGACGCGGACTCGAAGTATTGGCGCGCGTACTTCAATCGGGGGCTCCTCCGGCACGGGCGCCGGGATCACCGGGGCGCTATCGCCGACTTCACGTCCGCGATCCAGATCGCGCCCGACTCGTGCGATGCGTGGTACAGCCGCGCCCGCGCCCACCGCGCGCTGGGGGAGATCGAGAAGGCGATCGAGAACTTCCGCCGCGCCTTGGAACTGGCGCCTCGGGGTTGGGAGCTGCGGCCCCAGGTCGAGGACGAACTCCGAAAGCTCCAGGGGAAGTAAAGCCGCTCGCGTTCCCGTGCCGAAATACTTATGCCCCCAGCCCTGGAGAGAGAGCGGTGTCGCGTCGCGCGTGGTTCCTCGTGTCGGTCGTAGCGGCCCTGATCGGACTCGGCCTCGTCTTCCTCTATTCCGCCACCGCGGCGCGCTGCGAGAACGCCCGACTCGCCGACCCTCTGTTTTTTCTGCGGAGGCAGTTGATCTCGGTGCTCGTGGCCGTCGGGGCCATGATCGTGGCGTCTCGGATTCCGACCGCCGCGTGGGGCCGCCTCCGCTGGCCGCTCCTCCTGTTCACCTTTCTTCTGCTCGGACTGGTCCTCGTTCCCGGGATTGGGCGCGGAAAGAGCGGACACGGAGCGCAGCGTTGGCTCGACATCGCCGGTTTCTCCCTGCAACCCTCCGAGATGGCCAAGCTCACTCTGGCCCTGTTTCTCTGCGGAACTGCGGCCGACGCGGAGCGGCTGCGGAGCTTTTTCCGCGGCTTCCTTCCGACGTTCGGGATTCTGCTGCTCGCCTGCGCGTTGATCGCCCGCCAGCCGGACGTAGGGACCGCGATCTTCCTCGCGCTCGTGATGGGGCTGACCCTCTTTGCCGCCGGCCTCCGATTCGTCCACCTCGCTCCGTGCGCTCTCTTGGCTGCGGTGGGCGGATGGCTGGTCGTCGGACGGATGGGCCACGTCCGGGCGCGGATCGATACCTGGCTCAATCCCGACGCCCAGCCGCTGACGAGCGGCCTCCAGGTCAAGCAGTCGCTCATCGCCTTGGGTTCGGGCGGACTATGGGGGGAGGGACTGGGTCGCGGGATCCAGAAACTCTACTATCTCCCCGAAGTCCACGCGGATTTCATCTTCCCCGTCATCGGCGAGGAGCTTGGATTCTCCGGGACGATGGGAATTCTCGCCCTCTACCTCCTGCTCGGAGCGTCGGGATGGTCCATCGCCCGACGCGCGGGAACGCGCTTCGGCTTTCTCTTCTCGTGCGCGATGACGTGGCTTATATTGATCCAGGCGGCCTTCAACGTCGCGGTGGTGACGGCCAGCGTGCCGGCCAAGGGAATTCCGCTGCCGTTCGTGAGCCACGGCGGGAGCGCGCTGATCTTCACCATGATCGGGATCGGGATCCTGATCCGCGTCGCCAACGAGGGAGAGGGGGAGAAGTGCGCCGTGTCGTCTTCGCCGGGGGGGGAACCGGCGGTCACCTGTATCCCGGCATCGCGCTAGCCCAGAGCCTCCCCGCGCGATCGATGTTCCTCTGCACGGAGCGCCCGTTCGATCGGGCGGTCCTCGAAACGGCGCGGCTTCCGCATCGTCCCGTGCCGTCGCCCCGGCTTTCCGCATCGTTTCCGATCCGATTCGGCCGGGCGCTGGCGAAATCGGCGCGCGTGCTTCTCGACTTCCGCCCGGACGTGCTCGTGGGGTTGGGCGGCTACGGCTGCGTTCCGCCCGTGACCGCGGCCGCTCTGATGGGCATCCCGTATGTCCTCCTCGAGCAGAACATCCTCCCCGGACGCGCCAACCGGACCCTCGCACCGATGGCCGCGCGCGTCTACGCGCAGTGGGAGGGGACGCGACTTCGCGGACGGATTCTGGCGGCGGGAAGTCCTCTTCGTCCGGGACTCCGCAGGGTGTCTCGCGAGGAAGCCTGTCTCCGGCTGGGCCTCGACCCCCGGAGGCCGACGGTTCTCGTGCTCGGCGGAAGCCAAGGAGCGGAGGCGCTCAATGCGATCGAGATCCGCGCTCAATCGGTACGGATCACCGGGCGCGGCCGGTCGGCGCAGGGAACGGTCGTGCGGGAGTACGTGAACGAGATGGAGGTCGCCTACTCGGCGGCGGATCTGGCCGTGTCGCGCGCCGGCGCGCTGGCGATCGCCGAACTGGCCTACTTCGGCGTCCCTACGGTCCTGGTGCCCTATCCCCGTGCCGCGGAGAATCACCAGCGGGCGAACGCCCGCGCGCTGGGGAACGCGGTGTGGGTGATCGAGGAGGCTCGGATCGACCGGGTAGGCGAGATCGTCGCAAAGCTTGTCTCCGGGGACCCCGAGATCCATAATAGGGGTCGAGCTTTCCACCGGTATGCCCGCCCGGATGCGGCCCGGGTCATCGCGGAAGACTTGGGCCGAATTTGACACGGTGACGATGAACATCCACATGGTCGGCGTCGGCGGCATCGGCATGAGCGGTCTCGCCCGGTGCTTGGTCGCGCAAGGGCACTTCGTCACCGGGTCCGACCTGAAGCCCTCGACGTTGGCCCGATCTCTCGGCATTCCGATTTCCGCGGGGCACGATCCGGACAACCTCGGCCCCGCCCAGCTCGTCGTCCGCTCCGCCGCGGTGCGGGACGACAATCCCGAAATCGTCGAGGCGCGCGATCGGAAGATCGAGGTGCTCAAGTACGCGCAGATGCTGGGCCGTCTCACGCAGGATCGGCTCACGATCTCGGTCGCGGGATGTCACGGGAAGACGACGACGGCGGCGATGATCGCCTATGTGCTGACGCGGGCGGGTCTCGAGCCCGGATTCGTCATCGGAGGATTGATCCCTCAGCTCGGCTCGAACGGGGCCCTCGGACGCGGCCGGCACTTCGTGACGGAGGCGTGCGAATACGACCGGTCGTTCCACCAAGTCCTTCCGCGCTGCGCCGTCGTCACGAACATCGAGGAAGATCACCTCGACTACTATCGGGACCTCGCCGAGATCGTCCAGGCGTATCGGGAGTTCGCGTCCCGAGCGACCGAAATCGTCGTAGGTTCGGTGGACAATCCGGGCGCCGCGTCGATCATCGCGGAGCGCAAGGGACGCGACGAGGGGTACTCGATCGAGCGGGACGCCGATTGGCGCGCGCGGAACATCGAGGTCCGAGACGGACGGTGGACCTTCGAGGTGCTCAAGTACGGAAAGTCGTTCGGGGAATTTCAGCTCGCGGTGCCCGGGGTGCACAACGTCTCCAACGCCCTCGCCGCGATCGCCGCGGGGACGTGGGCCGGAGTGGGCCGGGAAATCGTCCAGGTCGCGCTCTCGGAATTCGCGGGCGCGGCCCGGCGGTTCCAGCTCCTGGGTCGGCGGAACGGGGTCGCGGTCATCGACGACTACGGCCATGATCCGACGGAGATCCAGGCGACGCTTCGCGCGGCGCGGCTCCGCTATCCGGAGAAGAAGATCTGGTGCGTCTTCCAGCCGCACCAGCGTTCGCGGACTCGGATCTTCCTCAAGGAATTCGCCAAGGCCTTCGGCGACGCCAATCTCGTCCTCCTGCCGGAGATCTACGACTCCCGCGATCAGGAATCGAAGCCGATCTCGAGCGCCGATCTCGCGAAGCTCCTGGACCAGAGCGGAAAGGCGGCGCTGTTTCTCCCCACCTTCGACGCGGTCGTAGAGTTCTTGCGGGAGAAGGCGACACCCGACTGCGTCGTCCTCACGATGGGCGCCGGCGACGTGGACGAGATCGCGCGGAAACTCCTCGCCGAGTGATCATGCTTTGGCCCGCGGGATTCGTGCGCATCCCCGAGGAGGACTGGACCGTCCAGCCGGTCGAGAGCCTCGCCCTGAAATACGACAAGGTGGAGCGCCACGGCTGGTATGCCAACTTGGATCCGACCGTACGCGACCTCGAGACCTTTCTGCGCGACGGCCACGTCCTGGTGGACTACTCGGGGGGGACGGGAATCCTGGAGGATCGACTTCTCCGGTGTTTGGGCGGCCGGGATGTCGGAGTCGTGATCGCGGACTCTTCTCCGAAGTTCCTGCGATTGGCCCTCGAGAAGTTCCGAACCGAGCCTCGAGTCGCGTTCCGGTGGATTCGCTATCGAAAGGAGGCCCGCCGGCTGGAGTATCTGGACGAAGCGCTCGGGCCTTCGATGGTCCGTCGCGGCGCGGACGCGCTGGTCTCGACGAATGCCGTCCACCTTTATACCGATCTCGTGGAGACGCTGCGGTCGTGGCGGCGGTCGATGAAACCGGGCGCTCCCGCGTTCGTGCAGTCGGGGAACATCCGCGCGTCCGCCGTGAGGCATCGCGAGTGGATCATCGACGATACGGTGGAGGCGATCCACCGGATCGCCGCGCACCTGGTGGAAACGGAGGATCGATTCGCCCGGTTTCGCGCGGCGATGGGAGACTCGGAACGAATGGCGGCCGCGGAGACTCTGCGGCGGAAGATCTTCCTTCCCGCCCGTCCGCTCGAGCTGTATCTCTCGGCCCTCCGCGAGGCGGGCTTCGGTTCCATCGAGGTCGTCCATCGAGGGATCGAGGCGCGCGTCGCCGAGTGGACGGATTTCCTTTCGGTCTATCATGAGGGCGTCCTGGGCTGGGCGGGGCCCTCGGAGAAGATCGACGGCCGGGCTCCATCGGCGGAGGAGCTGACGGATCGCCTGGCCCTACTGCGCCACGCGACCGCGGAACTCTTCGGCGGGGAAGAGGAATTCCGTACGGTCTGGACCTACATCACCTCCCGCGCCTGAGAGCCTCGGACTCTTCCACAATCCCTCTTGCAATTTGTAATTTACACTTTACAATTTATCTCGGAGAGGGACGAGGGGACCATGGCGATCGCGTGTCCGGACGTGCTCCTGCGACGAGACGTGCCGCTGGCGCCTCTGACCACGATGAAAGTGGGAGGGACGGCCGATCTTTTCGCCGAGCCCGCCTCCCTCGAGGAACTCTCCGCGCTCCTCTCTCGGGGTGGACCCATCCGCATTCTCGGCAGCGGGGCCAATCTCTTGGTTCGGGACTCCGGCGTCCGCGGCCTGGTGATCCGGCTCCATCGGCTCCAGCGACGGCGCGGTCTCTACGTCGAAGCGGGACGAAACCTCGCCACGCTCGTCAAGGAGACCGTGGCCGAAGGACGGGCGGGGCTCGAATGTCTCGCCGGGGTCCCCGCCACCGTCGGAGGCGCCGTCGCCATGAATGCGGGCGGTCGGCACGGCGAGATCGGATCCGCGGTGAAATCGGTCGACGTCATCGAGGAGGGGCGCCTCGTCCGGCGTTCGCGCGCGGAGGTCGGCTTTCGCTATCGCGGAACCGCGCTCGGCTCGGCGGTCGTCGTGGGAGCGGAACTGGATCTAGGCTTCGACCCTGGCGTTCGCGCGCGGTACGAAGAAATCCTCGCGGCCAAGAAGGCCACGCAACCGCTGGGATGCAGGAACGCAGGTTGCATGTTCCGCAATCCGACCGTCCTTTCCGCCGGTCGGGTGATCGACGAGGCCGGGCTCAAGGGCCGGTCGGTCGGAGGCATCCATGTTTCCCGGAAGCACGCCAATTTCTTCATCAACGACGGATCCGGAACGGCCGACGACGCCTTCCGGCTCGTGGATCTCGTGCGCGAGGAAGTGCGGCGGCGCACCGGGATCGAGCTGGAACTGGAGATCGTAGTTTGGGGGGAAGCATGAAGACGCTCGACGTGGCGGTTCTCATGGGCGGATTCTCTTCGGAGCGCGAAGTATCCCTTCGAACAGGGGAAGCCGTACGGCAAGCCCTGGCTTCGCGCGGTCATCGGGTCACGGCGGTGGACGTGCGGACGGACTACGGGGTCGAACTCCGGTCGCTCCAGTGCGAGGTCGCCTTCATCGCCCTGCACGGCCGCTTCGGGGAGGACGGCGGAATGCAGAGCCTCCTCGAGTCGCGCGGGACGCCCTTCACGGGATCGGGCGCGGCCGCTTCGCGCTTGGCCATGGACAAGATCGAATCCAAACGGATGTTCCGCCGGCAGGGACTCGACACCCCGGCCCATCGCGTGATCGGGTGCGGAGATTCGACCGACCTGCTCGAACAGGCCGCCCGCTCGCTCGGCCTCCCGGTGGTCATCAAGCCTCGAAGCGAGGGGTCGAGCATCGGAGTCAGCATCCACCGGGATCGCACGACTCTCCTCGAGGGCGCGATCGGCGCCTTTCAGTACGGGTCCATCGCCCTGATGGAAAAATTCATCGCGGGTCGCGAGATGACGGTAGGGATTCTCGAACGTCAGGCCCTGCCCGTCATCGAGCTCAAGCCGCGGCGAAAGTTTTTCGACTACGCCGCGAAATATCAGGACCCCGATACGCTCTACCTCGTCGACCCTCCCGCCAGTGAATTGGACAAGCGGCGCATCCAGAAGGCGGCGATGGAGGCATACGATTCCCTCGGCTGCGAGGGATTCGGTCGAGTCGATATGATCTTCACGCCTCTTCACGAGATCCAGATTCTCGAGGTGAATACCATTCCGGGGATGACCGAACGGAGTCTCCTCCCGAAAGCCGCGCGCGCGGCGGGAATCGACTTCCCCACGCTGTGCGACCGGATCCTTCAGCTTGCGTTCAAGAAGCGGCGGAGCCTCGGGGATTGGGCCGCAGCGGCGATGTTGTAATCAACTCGGCGACGTGATCGTGATCGCTCCCCCCCAGGTGCACTGGCACTGGCAGCTGGGGGTGAGGGCCGGGTTGTTGTAGACGAGGACGGTCGGATCGCCCGGGGTCCAGGGCGCGGGAATGACGGGCACGCACGCCTGCGGAGTGAGAACGCCGCCGGCCGCGGCCGTGGCCGCGGCCACGGTGGGATTCGAGGGCGAAGAACACATTCCGAACGAGGGGACGTTGGTGTTCGGAGCATAGTCCATGATGTTCGCCGCCTGGACGTTTTCAACCTGCGCCGGAGCGGACTGGGGAGTCGGGGTCAGGGTGCTCGGAGCGCTTCCGAAACTGCACGCCAACTTCGCGCCGGAACAGACGAACGAATCCATCGCGTGATTCCCTCCTTGATTCTCGTCAATCGCACTTCAGGGTCCCCGCTCCGAACGCCAGTCCTTCCTCGCCGAGCACGGAGACCTTGAGGACATACTCGCCTTTGGCCAAATCGTGGGGAAGCGGGAGCCTCGCCTCGAACATTCCGTCCTTGACCTCGGTTTCCAGGAAGACGATCCCCTTGTCGTTGGCGGCTCGATACCGTTCCGCGATCTTCTGCTCGAAATCTTCCGCCCCGAGGATCACCTTGGGAAGAGGCCGGGCGAACTTCGTTCGAAGACACTCGAGCGCGATCCGCGCCGTACCCGTCCGGATGGGCGAGCGCCCCCGAACCGTCACCGCCTCTTTCGGCGCCGCCGTCTTCGGATGTTCGAGGACGAGCCCCTCCTGGGGCCGACGCAGCCGAAGCGCGGGATCCCCCAGCAGGTTGTAGTGCAGGAGACAGTCCTTTCGCATGGGTTCGAGATTCTCCCGCCCCTGGACCGCCCCGGCCATCATGTCGGCCGTCCTTCGGAATTTCGAATCGTCCCCGGCCAGCATCCGCTTCTTCGCCTCGACCAGCGCCCAACCGAGCGTGTCCCGTCGCTCCTGAAACACCTGAGCGATGATCTCCTTCCCCAGGATCGCGTTCGGGTAGGGCTGCGTGATCCGCGATCCCCCGACGAAGGCGACCGGCCCTCTCGCACGCTTGAAGAGATCCTCCCCCACGCAGTCCTTGCCGGGGAAATCGTAACACCCCGTCGTGCAGGCGAGGACAAACATGATCGGCATTCCGCTCTTGACGTCGACGTCCTTGACGTGACTCTGATTGAAGATCGGGTACTTCCCCTTCTTCCACTTCAAGGAGTCGAAGCCGTCCCGATAGCCGTGCCCCACATACACGTAGAAGAGCGATCCCTCGTTGAGAAGCCGGAGGGCGTTGTCGTGGAACTTCGGCGGATAGGGACAATAGTTGGAGCCCGTCTTCGAGTAGGCCACCTCGATGTCGTAGGCGGACGGAATATTCTCGGAGACGAGTTGGGTGAACTGGGCTTCGAGGAGCGGGTCGATCATCGGGGAGAAGCCCCCCTCGCCGGTGACGAAGCTGATCTTCTTCTGCCACGCTCCCGGCTTGAGGTCCCGCTCGTAGGCGATCGTCTTCTCCACCATCGTGCGAACTTCCTCTTTGGAATCCGCGGGGAACCGTCCGACGGCGATCGCGGCGTCGAATCCGTCGTCGAGCACGCCGTACAGATGATCGGTCCCCAGTTCCTCGTCGTTCTTGAAGCGGGTCGTCTGGTAGGCCGAGGAGCGTTGGATCGAGGGGATCCGGTCCGCGTCGCCGACAAGGAGCAGGAACTTCGGGGCGGGCGCCTTCCAACTCTTGGCTGCATACAGCACGAACTCCCGGGGATCCTTCCACGTCTTGGCGCAATTCTCGATCGTCACGATCGCGACGCGGTGGCCGAGTTTGGCGCGATGTGCGGCGAGCGGGTCGATCTCCTTCACGAAGTCCGCCGGCGCCAGAATCAGGTAGTCGGCGCGGTTTTCCTTGGACGTCGGATCGGCGACCTCGTACTCGGAGTCGCCGAGGAAGGGGAGCAGGGCGAGTAGAAGTTCCATGCGAAGATTATACGTTTCCAGGCAACAACCGATCAACGCGCCCGGCGCATGAATATTTTGGCATGGTTCTCTCTGGGTAACACCGCGAAGTCTCCCTGCACTTTCGCGGAGGGAATCGATAAGGAAGCCAGGTAGCCAAGAAATGGACCGCCAACATGTTACCGGGCAATCGATTATACCGTGAGAGCCATTCCTGCATTCATGGTTTCCTCAGCGTCTCTTTTCCCAAACGGAGGGCTCAGACTGTTACCCAGAGGAGACGCAATTGCGTCAGGTCAATATTTTGCCTCCGGCGAGCCGATAGAGATTATGGACCATGACCCTCCTCAAGAGGCTGCGGCGAATTCGACTTCCCTCGATCCCCATCCGCTCCTGGATTCGCGATCATCGGGTCGGGCTCGCCCGGGCGGGCCGGGTCGGTTTGGCCGTGGGAGGGCTCGCGCTCGTGGTCCTCCTCGTGCACCGCGAGGTGTACAGTCTCGTGGTCACTCGGCCCGAGCACGTCGTCACCCCGGATTCTCTCCGCGTCGCCCTGGCGCCGAAGTGGGCCCGCGGACAGCATGCCGTCGAGGTCGACGTCGGAAAGGAGAGCTGGAGCATCTACGACGACGAGGCCGTGGCGCGCGTGGGTCGCGCCTTCGAGCGCAACCCGTGGGTACGGCGCGTCACTGCGGTCGAACGGGTCTTCCCGAATCGCCTGCGCGTCCGATACGAGTATCGCACCCCCTATGCCACGGTCCGAAACAGCGAGGGATGGATCCTCGTCGATCGCGAGCGCGTCCGGCTTCCGGGAGTGTGGAAAGAGCGCCCGCCGTGCGTCCTGGACGTGGACTTGACCGGAGTCGGCTCGGCTCCCCTGGCGGGGCAGGCGTGGGATCATCCGGCACTCGCGGCCGCGATCGAGCTGGCGGAATTGGTCGAGCGCGAGCCCCTCCTGGTCAAGGCGGGCGTCCGGGTGGTCGACGTGTCCAACCTGGGCGGGAAGCTGAATCCGAAGAAGAGCGAACTCGCCCTGCTCACCGAATGCGGATGCGTCATCTACTGGGGACGCCGGGACTCGGCGCGCTCCTTCGGCGAGCTCACGGTCGCTCAGAAGGTGGAAAACCTCAAGCGGGTCCTCGACCTCTATCGAAAGCTTGACGGCCTGCAGTACGTGAAGGTGTACTTCGAGAAGCCCTACTGGATTGAAAAGGACGATCGGACGACCGACCGTAGGCGGTAGGAGGGGGGAGGATGGTCCGCGTCAATCTGCAACGAGCGATCGTCGTCTACCTCACGTGGCTCGGGTTCATCGGAGGAGCGTTGGCGCTGATCCTCTCCGATTTCGCGCCGATCATCTCCTCCTACGTGCGACCGGAAAACCTCTTCCACTTCCTTCTGTATTCCGAGCTGTTCTTCATCCTGGTCCTTTGGCCGCTCTTCATCCCGAAGGTCCTTCAGGAGGAGCGGGAGAATCCGCCCGCCTCGGCTCGATCGGGAGAGGTCCACATCCTTCTTCTCCAGGTCGTGTTCCTCTTCGTCCTGGTGCTTCCGCTCGCGTTTCTCTGCCAGAACATCTCGAATCTGGGACTGTGGACGTTCTTCAAGGGCCAGCTCCAGGCGGCGGTGCTCGCCAGTTTCGTCGCGGCGCTCTTCGCGCTCGCGACCGACCGGAAGTGGCGCGTGACGCCCGCCTACTATCTGGGGTTGTTCGTCTCGGCGGCCGGACTCCCGTTCCTCTACTATCTCGTGTTGGAATTTGCGGGCGCGTCGCTGGGATTCCTTGCCGTCCTCTCGCCGTTCTGGGCCGCCTCCCGCGTCGAAGCGGGGTCGAGCGCCCTCGTCCAAAGCCTCATCTTCGGAGCCGCGGCGACGGGACTGCTCCTCGTGCCCGCGTTCGTGCGGGGTCCCCGAAAGGCCGTTTGATCCCTCACTTCGGGGTCCATCCGAGTTCCTCCAGTCGCTTCCGAATTGCTGCGGAACTCATGCCCGCATGCTCCAGCGCCGTGCGGAGGGAGGCGCGCGCCGCTTCCGCGCTTCCCATCCGAAGCAGGACTTCGGCGCGCCACCACCACGCCAGGGAACACCGGGGATGAGCCTCAAGCGCATCGTCGAGGGCCGCGACGGCCTCCCTCCCGCCGACCGTGAGAGCCCGGGTCAGGCCGCGAAAGAGCAACGCTTCCGCACGCAACCTCGTGGCCGAGCGGAAGGAATCGATCAGTCGTACCGCCTCGCTGTCCCTCCCCGAGGCGACGGCGGATAGCGCGTGGATGAAGTCGCGATGATTGGCTCCGCCGATCGGAGGGCGGTTCAGGGCCGCGGAAGGATGGGGGAGCATGCTTTGCGACAGGCGGTTCAGCTCATCGACGAGACCTTCAGGCAACCCCGGCGGGCGGGACAGCGTCCGGGGGTCGAGACGCAGATACTGCTTTCGAATCTTCCATCGAACCCAGACGATTCTCCCATAGGGATCGCCGGCCACGAAGGTCATCGCCCGTTCCAATTCCGACTCGCCCCGCGCCACCTCGCCGAGATTGCACAGCACCCAGCCCCGCATGGCATAGGGCAAGCTGGAATCCCGCCACGAGGCTGGGATCCTGTCGATTTCCGCCTCGACTCGGTGGAGGATCCGACCCCGTTCCTCGGCGTCGGCCGGGGGCCCTCCATGCGCCAGGTCCTCGATTCTCTGAAGCTCCTTGTCGAGAATTCCTCCCAGCTCATCGTACAGGAGACCGAGACGTTCCGATCTCGTGCGACGGGCGAGTTCGCCGACGACGCGTTCGAGTTCCATCGCGTAGCGCTCGATCTTCCAGGTCGCGATGGAACGATCCAGGCGGCCCCGCGCCTCGTTCAGACGACCCTGCCTCGCAAACTCGATTCCCTCCTCCCCCAAACCGCGTGCCGTCGCATATCGAAAACCCGCGTAGGCTCCACCTGCGAGAAGAGTCAGGCCTGCAACGAGCACCGCCGAGGTCAGGGCGGGATGCCGCTTGAGACTCCGGAGAAACCGCCTCAGTCTGGAGGGGGGATTCGCCAGTACGGCTTCCCCGCGAAGCCAACGATCCAAGTCGGCGGCCAGTTCCTCGGCCGAGGGATAGCGACGGGGAGCGTCCCGTTCCATCGCTTTGAGCACGACCCGCTCCAGATCCATGGGCAGCGCCGGCGCAAGACTCCTCGGGAGGGGCGGGTCCTCTTCCTGAACCCGCTTCAGTGTCTCGAATACGGTTTTCGATTCGAAAGGTGGCCGCCCGGTCAGTAGATGGTAGAGAGTGGCTCCGAGGGAATAGATGTCGCTTCGCTCGGAGCACTCTGCGGCAGACGCCTGTTCCGGCGACATGTACGCAGGCGTCCCCAGGGGAGTCCCCGGCAACGTAATGCTCTCTCCGCTTTCCACCGGACGAGCCAGGCCGAAGTCGGTGACGCGGAGGCGGCCTGTGGAGTCTACCATCAGGTTTTGCGGCTTGATGTCCCGATGGATGATTCCTTCGCGGTGGGAGTACGCCACGGCGCGCGCGGCATCTCGGATGAATTCCGCGGACTCTCGCGGGGGAAATGGAGCGCCGACTCCCAGCGTCTTTCCGTCGATGAACTCCATCGCGATGAAGGGAAGGCCCTCGTGTAGCCCGACGTCGAACACGGTGACGATATTGGGATGCGACAGCCGTGCCACCGTCAGCGCCTCCCGCTGCAGCCGGGTGCGGGCCGCCTCGCTCGGCGCATGAAGTTCTTTGATGGCCACCCAGCGATGGAGCTGAAGGTCCCACGCCTTCCAAACCTCTCCCATCCCTCCCTCGCCCACCTTGGCTTCCTTGCGATAGCGTCCGGGTCCTCCGCTTGTCGCGGGGGGGATCCCGAGAATATCGCGCAATCGGCCCAGAATAATAGGCGGAAAGTCCGTGGGTGGATCCGGGGTCATCGTCCACCCCCGAACAGCCGTCTCAACTCCTCCGTCAACTCGGCGGGATCGGAAACCGAGTCGCGGACGATCTCCTCGACCAGGGAACGGAATCGGCGGCGCGCGTGCGCGATGTAGTTGGTCACGTCGGTAACGCCGATCCCGAACTTTTCGGCGAGTCCCGAGTACGAGGTTTCGCGATCCTCGGTCAAGTCATAGGCCTCGAACACGTTGAAGTATTCGGGCCTTCGCTCGCTCTCATAGGTCGCTTTCATTCGTCCGATCGCCTCGCGGACGACCGTCTGCTCCCAGCAGCGGTCGAATCCCTCCTCCGGTGTCCGCGCGGTCGGGGACTCCACGTCTCCACCCTCGGCCCGAATGAACTCGAGGGAAAGCATCGGCCGGCCTCCGCCCCGCTTCTGAGCGGCGTCCGCGTCGTGCTGGTTGTGCTGGAAATTCCGAAGACAGGCCAGAAGGTAGGCGCGGAACGATCCCTTTTCGGGATCGACGGCGGAGATGGTGGAGAACTGAACCACGTGCGCGAAGAACCCCTGTGTCGCGTCCTTCGCGTTTTCGTTGGACAGTCCCCACCGGCGCCGGAGGAAGGAATAGACGGGACGCCAATACGTCCGAATCAGGGTCCCGAGGTTTTCCCGATATCCGACGGCTTCGCCGTCTCTGGCTCCCAGCACCATCGACCAGCGGGTGGTGAGGAAATCGTCCCGGGAGCCCCCGACCTCGGTTCGGTTGTCTTTCATCGCAGGGTCCTAGCCTGCCTTATTCATCCGGGCTACGCCGCCCGGAGGAATAAGGCACCCTCCGGGCCTTCGCCCCGCCGAAGCGGCGGGCTTCGGCCGCGCAGGCGGGCAGCTTCATCGGCCTTCCTGGCCGATCCCGCTGGACAGCCCCGGCGGCATGAACGGCAACATCCTGTTGCCCATCGCCGCCGGTGACCTATTCGTGGGTTTTCGGCCGGAAGCCGAAAACGCTCATGAATAGGTCAAGCTACTCAATTCTACTTTCAACTAAAGAGAACTGGAGGGCTCCTTTACTCCGTTGTAGACGAAAGAGGAGTCGGAACATGATCCAAAGACTGATGCTGCTGGCGACGATCGAACTGGTGACCGGTTGCGGCGGAGCCGGGGGCGGGAAACCGGCGCCCCTACCCGGTCCGACGGCGGGGCCATATGTGGTGGACATCTATGACTCCGCCAAGGCCTCGAACGGTACGACCTTCTTCATGGATACGAGCGACGAATCCAAGCCCAAGATCGTCGAAGTCGACATGACGGGGATGGTGCTCTGGGAGTACGTACTCCCCCCCGATCAGGTGACGAACGGCCCGGGACCCGACGTGGAATACCTGCCGGATCAGGATCATGTCCTCTACGTGGCCCCCAAGGTCGGAGTCTACGAGATCGACCGATCGGGCCAAGTGGTCTGGTCCTACGAACCCACGGACGGCAAGATCTCCCACGACGCGGACCGTCTTCCCAACGGCAACACCCTTTTCGCGTGGGGAGAGGACGGAAAGGCGGACGCGCAAGTGCGCGAGGTGGATCCGCACGGCAACGTCGTGTGGTCGTGGAGGGCTCTGGATCAGCCCGAATTTGCAGCGGGTACTTGGTACTGGACTCTCAGCAACGGGGGATGGACCCATTGCAACGCGGTCAGCCGCTTGGCCGGCGACATCACGATGATCAGTCTGAGGAATTTCTATCTCACCATCTTCGTCGATTCGACGGGCGACATCGTCGGCGCGATGGACTGGGGCGCATACGGGGTCGGCGGAATCGACACCGATCCTCATGAGCCGGAATACGAACCGGGCAAGAACGGAAGTTTGGCTTCGGGAAGCGTCCTCGTGGCTCTGCAGAACAACTCGCCGTACGACGCGGTAGAGGTTCGACTCGAGGATAGCCTCGTGGTCTGGTCCTACGTCAACCCCGATCTCCGTACGGTGCGCGACGCCGATCGTCTTTCCAACGGGAACACCCTTCTCCAGGGCGTGCTCACGGTCGATGGAACGGAGAATGCCGTCCTGATCGAACTATCGCCCGCGGGAAAGATCGTTTGGCAGTTGAGACTCCCCGTGGATTCGTCGAGCTCTCCCGGGTTATTCTATAAGGCGCAACGGGTGAGTCCCTGACTTGGGAGCGAATAAGATGAAACCGCTTACCCTATGGATGTCCTGGATTCTCTGCTTCGGCTGCGGCCAGACGCCGGCGGAGAAGCAGGACCAGAAAACCCCCACGGGACCGAGTCGGACCCGCTATGTCGAGGTGCATACGCACTTCGTGGCCGGGCCGGTCTCTTCGGACAAGCTCGGGGAGGAGTTCGAGGCTGCGGCACAGGCAACCATCCAATCGATGGATCGCCTCGGAATTCGGAAGTGCCTTCTGATGCCGCCGCCGCAATCCCCCGATCTCCCGCATCCCTACGATGCCGAGGCTCTGGCCGCGATCGTGAAGAAGTACCCGGAACGATTCGGATTCCTGGCGGGAGGGGGGACCCTGAATCCGATGATCCACCGCGCGGCTCGCGAGGGAAAAGTTTCGGACGAGCTGAAGCGGCGATTCGAGGAAACTGCGGAGGGGATCGTCCGCGCCGGGGCGCTGGGATTCGGCGAGATGGCCGCCGAGCACTTCTCCTTCAACGAGTCCCACCCCTACCTGGCCGTCGCTCCGGATCACCCGCTCTTCCTCCTTCTGGCGGAGGTCGCCGCCCGTCGCGACGTCGTCATCGACCTGCACATGGAACCGTTGGTCGAGACGATTCCGTTTCCGCGCAACGCCGTCAAAGGAGCGCCGAGTTCTCGCAATCCCAAAGAAGTGCGCGGGAACATCCAGGCGTTTGAAAGACTGCTCTCCCACAACCGGAAGGCGCGAATCGTCCTGGCCCATGTCGGCTGGGAACACACGGGTCACGGGACCACGGCGCTGATGCGCCGACTCCTCGAGAGCCACTCCAATTTGTTCATGAGCCTCAAGGCGCATCCGCATAGCACGAAGGAGACGGGTCTCATTTCGGAGGGGCGAGTTCGAGCGGAGTGGCTGAAACTCATCGCCGATTTCCCCGACCGTTTCGTGTTGGGCGCGGATCAATTCTATGCGGGGGAGGGGCGCAAGAACCGTTTCCCCTGGAGTGCGGACGTCTCGCGCGCGATCGTCGACCAGCTTTCGAACGACCTGTCCCGAAAGGTGGCCTTCGAAAACGCCGAGCGGATCTACCGCCTGAAGTAAACCGAACCCGACCGGGAGGAACTTGTGGTGATGACGCTCGCGTTCGCGTGTCTTCTCTCCGGACAGGACCCGGAAGTCGTTCGAATCCGAAAGGACTTCGATGCCGTTCGTCCGGGCGACGGTGAGCTCGCGATCTTCCGACTCGACTGGGAACCGGACTTCAAGACGGCACGAGCGCGGGCCGCGAAGGAAAGACGCCCGCTGCTCTTTCTGTGGAACAGCAACAATTCCGGACCGGACAATCCCTTCACCGGCCATTGCTGAGCGGCCGCGGATATCGCGAGAGGCTACGTCCTCTCCCATCCCTCCGTGATCGAGGCGATGCGGCCCTATGTGCTCACCCACTACAGCGGATACAGAAAAAGCGCGATGCCTCCGGAAATCCGCGAGATCTGCGATCGCTGGAGGCAAGCCTCACGCAGGCCCGAACCCTTGCTCCTCTTCTTCCATAGTCTGGAGGGTCGGCTCGTCAAAACCGCCTCCCCCGTCGTCCACCATCTCATCGAGAAGCGCCTCCCGTTGGACGACATGCACGGACAGTTGCTGCGAGATCTCGAGTCGGTGGCGCACGAGACCGGGGCCGACCGAGTGAAACTCCCGGGCGATTCCCTTCACCTCCCGGATGTGGCGGACGGAGTCCGGATCTATCTCAAAGTGGCCGCCGAAGCCAAGCTCCCCGGCAACTACCGCGTCCCGATCGTCGAAGCCGTCGGCGTGACGGTCGAGGAGCGGAGAGTCCTGGACTATCCGTCGGGGTCCCGAACGCTGGACGCGTCGCGGCTGAGCCGTTGGCTGGAGCAGCTCTATCCTCCCGCCATCATGGAGAGGTCGGGAAAAATAACGGGCGTGGGCGGCACGCTGACGCTGACCCCGCGGGACTCCGATCCGTCCGGGCGCTGCGCAACGCTGACAGGGGAGATCGACTTGACCATCGACGACGGGCGGCGAAGCCGCTATCGCGGCACCCTCGAAGTCGCTCTCCTGTACGAAACGAAAGGGCAGAGCTATCGTTCCCTGCGCGGAACCTATCGCGGGACCTACTCGAGATCCGAGCCCGCGGGACTCTTCAAATTCGTCATGACGGCCGCGATCGAATCGCGACCCAGGTGATCGAAGCGATCCTCGCTTCGATCCGCGCGGCGATCTCTTCCGCCGTCAGCGCGACCTCGGGGGTGACTTCATCGGCCGTCGGCGGGTGGCTCTTTCCGCACCAAGACGTTTTCCCCGGGCACGCGCGCGAGAGCCGGTTCGCGGCGGGAGAGTTCGGCGAGGAACTCCTCCTTCTCTTTGGGGGAGATCAGGACCGGGTTGCCCAAGAAGGAACCGGAATACTCCAGCGCCAACCGATCGAGGGACCACGCCGGGGCCTTCAAGAAACTCCTCGAGGGTCGGACGCTCTTGATTCCGGAGTAGGCGATTCGAAATCGCAACAGTCCCGAGCGGATGACGAGTTCCCGATCGTGGAGTTCGTACCGGACCGGAATCGCCGTGCCCAAGAGAACGGCGGCCATGACTCCGGTCGCGATGAGTCCGAGGATGACGACTTCAATCCGGTGGCCGAGGAGTCCGAAGGCGGTAACGGCCGGCGGCATCGCTCCGGCCCAAAACATCAGGAGGCCGATCCACCAGTCTACGCGTGTCGAGAACCGCATCGTATTCAAGAGAAATACACTCGGTTGCTGTGGTCGTGTCGAGCTACTTTCCCGAGCGGAGAGCTTCGAGCTCCACGCGGGAACGCTGCCAACTGTGGAGCATCTTCGCCTCCGTCGCGAGCGCCTTGGTCAAGTAGGCCTCCGCCGTCCTTTTGTCCCCGGCCACCAGTCTCTTGATCGCGGCGAAAAAGTAGGCGTCGCATCCGCGCATCTTGTCCTTCCAGTCGTCCCCTTCGATTCCCTTGAAGAGCGCCTCTTCCGACATCGTGCCCGCCAGGAACCGCGCCAGCGCGGCGCTCCATCCGCTCTTGCCCGCAACCCAGGAATCGAGCTCGCGCTGGGCGGCGTCGGCTTCTCCGGATCGGGTCAGCGCCAGCCACACGTGATGGATGAGGAGAGGTTGATATCGTGGCGCCAGCTCCACGGCCTTGCGAAAGTCCGCCGCCGATTCCTGCCAAGCCTTTTGATCGGCGTGGAGGAATCCGCGATAGCGATACGCCTTCCCATACTTGGGATCGAGCCGCATCGCGCTCTCGAAATCGGAGTTCGCCCCTGCGGTGTTGCCCTTGGCTTGGCGGGCGCGGCCTCGTTCGGCATGAGCCCACGCGCTCCGCGGGTCCGAGTCGATCGCCCGCGTCGCGTCCGAGAGAGAAGCGTCGTAGTCGCCCTTTCCGAAACGGGCCCGGGCGCGATTGATGAGGGCCCACGCCGATCGGGGATCGCAGTCCAGGGCCCGCGTCTGATCTTGGATCGCGCCGTCGAAATCTCCCAGGTGATCGCGAGCCGCACCCCGCACCACGTAGGCGTCGACTTGGTGGGATTGAAGCGCGATGGATTTCGTAGCGTCCTCGATGGCCCCCGCGTAGTCGTCCTTCTCGAACTTGCATCCCGCGCGTCCCGCCAGCGCTTCCGCGTTCGCGGGGTCGAGCGCGAGCGCTCGGGCGAAGTCCTCCAGAGCGCCGTCGATCTCGTCGATCTCCCACTTCGCCATGCCCCGGTCGCAGTGATACGCGGACGTGTTGGGGACCAAGCGGATCGCCTCGGTGTGATCCGCAATGGCGTCCTTGTACTCGCCTTTGGCGTACTTCGCGCGGCCACGGTCGTGCCAGGCGGGCGCGAAGCCCGGATCGGACTTGATCGCGCGACTGAATTCGACGATGGCGCCGTCCGGATCTCCGCCGTCCATCTTCTGCCGGCCGGCTTCCCACGCCTTCTTCGCCGCCTCCGGAGACGGGGCGGGATTGGAACACGAGACGAGAGCGAACATCGCGATGAGCGAGCGGCGCATGCCTCCTCCGTCGGATCGATGAACGGCTCTGGTTGTACAAGACCGCCAACGATCTGCACAGAGTTTGTTGCTCCCCTCTTCGGACTCGCCGGGTAAGATCGCGGGATGCTCGCGCTCTTGGCGGCGCTCCTCCAGGAAGCTCCGGTCATCGACCGGGCCGAACTGCTGACGGGAGGAGCGTTTCGCCCCCGCCACTGGGCGCCGCTCGAGGTGGGAATCCGCTCCACGGTGGGAGGGGAGTCGGACCTTGTCGTCCGCACCGACGTAGGGTTCTCCATCGTGCGGAGACTCGCGCTGAGCCCGGGGCGTTCCGAGACGGTAGTTCCCGTGCTCGCCCTCTACCTGGACGCGCCGCTCGAGATCGAACTCCGGCGCGAGGGCCGGACGCTGGCGAGATATCGGCGGCGCTCTCTCGGGCGTGGAATCTCCCAAAGCGAGCGGCTCATCGGTGCCGGCGGCCCGGCGCCCGACGAACGCACCGTCGTGTTTTCCTACGATCCGAAACGAACGCGACTCGAATGGCTCGAGGGCGTGGACGCCGTCGTGGGGACGGCGCCCGAAGGGTATTCCGCGATGGGCGGGATCGTAGCGAGCGATCTTTCCGACGCCCTTCGCAAGATCGATTCGCGAGGTCCGTTTTTCTCGCGGTGGTTCGATCCCGTCGATGCGGACCTGCACCGCCTGGCGCCTCGTGGAGCTTGGATCGAAACGAAGAAGCGCTCGGCCGCTCTCGGCTCCGTTCTCTATGTCTTCGCCGCGTTGGTGGTGATGGGATGGCTGGCGCGCCGGCGTCCCTCGTGGTCTTGGGCGGGAGCAGCGGGGTTGGCCGGAGGAGGGACCCTGCTTTTCCTTGCCGCCTATCCGCGGGGCTCGCTGAGCGTCACGCGACAGGGATGCGAGTTCGAGGGCGCGCGAGTCGAGACGTACTTCGTGAAGCGCGCGCGAGACGGAACGGCGGAGGTTTCCTTCCCGTGCCTCGTCAAGCCCATTTTCCCGAGCCCGCTGGACGCGTCCCAAGAGCGGTTCGAACTGCACGTTTCCGAGGACGCCTCCCGCGTGATCGGGATGAGACTGGCGGCAGGCGATTCCAGGATCTTCGCGGGGATCGTCGCCGGGGGGGAAGCGAGGATTCGGTGCCGGCGCGAAGGCGAGCGGATCGTATTCTCGGGACAAGCCCGCGGAGCCGGAGCCGTGGACGGGAGCCGTGTCGCTCGGTTCGGCGATGTCGACGGTTCCGCCTCCGCGGTAGGGCAGGAAGGGCCCCCGCCCGAAGACGAGGCCGTTCGCTATTTCAGCGCAAAGCTGATGGCGGGGGCTGCGTACGCCTACGGATGGCGCGCGGATGGCGGCGCCGGGGTCCGCGCCGCAGACATGGCCGAAGACCGCGCCCGGCCCACTTTGCTGCTGTCGCCGATTCGTTGACGCCACGTGCGCCGGCTCGCTAGATTCTCGAGATGCTCTGCTCGCTCGTGCTCGCCATCGGGATGGAATTCCAGGAATCCCCGCGCCCGGAACCTCAGAAAATCCGCGTCGGTGCGTATGTGATCAACGTCGGCAAGTTCGATCTTGCGTCCGGAAGCTACACGATGGACTTCTATCTCACCTTCGAATCGGACCGGGAACTTCCCGCGGGATACAATACCGAAAAGCCGTCGGATCTGGCTTTCGAGTTCATGAACGGCCGGGCCAGCCACGTCGAGAGGATCGAGAGCGCGCCGACGAAGGCGGTGTACAGAATCCTGGCCAATCTCTTCGTGCCGATCGACCTCCGGCGATACCCCTTCGATCGACAGGTGCTGACCCTCCAGATCGAGGACAAACGTCGAAAAGAAAGCGAAGTGCGGTACGCCGCGAGTCCCAAGGATACCGGAGTAGACGGCGAGGTGGTCATCATCGGTTGGGATCTCCAGCGGACGGAGACCTTACTCCGGAATCATGACTATCCCGACGGCGAGGTTTTCCATCAGTACAAGCTGAACCTCCACCTCCGGCGGAGCGGAATCACCTCGACCCTCAAGGTCTTCGTGCCGCTGGTGTGCTTCCTGGTCGTGAGCTTCATCACGTTGATGCTGACGCCGGAGTCCTACGACAAGAGGCTCGGTACGAATACGGGGATGCTGATCGCGAGCGTCATGTTCCACGTGGCCGTGATTTCCTCGATTCCGCCGTTGGGATACCTGACCCTGGCGGACCGCCTCGTGATGGCCACGTACATCACGATCGGCTATCACGTCCTGCAGTGCGTCCGAATGATGCGACACTGGATGAAAGAGGAGAAGGACGAGGCCCAGCGGATCCATGCCACGTGCCGATGGGGAGTGCCGTTGATCGCCGTGCTCTCCTATCCGAGCGCCGTGTTGAGCGCGTTCCTCCTCTGAGCGATCACTTCGTGAGGAAGCGGAGGAACTTTCGGCCTTCTTCCGTCACGCGCGCTCTCCCGCATTCGATGGAGCGGCCTTCTTCCTCGGCTTCGATTCCGCCGCAACCGCCCCGGTAGACTTGACGCACGGTGCCGTAGGGCAGTCGCGATCCCGCTTGATCGAGGGGACGAGCGTGGAAGTAGCGCCTCAGCACCATGCCAAGGCGCAATCGGCGCTCCTCCGATGGGTCCGTCAGGCGAGCATATACGAGGAGCGGCGCGACTGCGTCGGCATGCCGAACGAGCGTCGCCACCGCGGCTTCCCGCGCGTCCATGTCGTCCGCGTTGAGTTTTTCGATGGCCGCGCGAACCTCGGCGGGCGATTCGGAGGCGATCCGTTCCGCCGTTTTTCGGAGTTGCTCGTTCTTGGGTCCCCGGACGAAGAGGGAGAAGGACTCCGCGAAACGCTTCGAGTCCTTCAGAATCTCCAATGAAACCGAATCGCCGGGCAACTGTTTGCCTTCCGGATCGAACAGGTATCGATTCTCACCCGCGGAAGCCCGTTTTTCTCGGAGGAGGCGAGCGGCAAGATCCGGTCGCAACACGATGTAGACCGCCTCGCAGAAGCACTCGAGGACCTCCGTATCCTCGGCCTCCAGCCGCGCCAGCAGCGCATCTCCCAGCGCGATTCGTCCGCGTGCGTCGGAAGGGGACACCAGCACTACCCCGTAGCGGTGCGTTTCTTTCATCCGCTTCAGCGCGTCGGTCCACCACGTCGGGGGAGCAGGATTGGAGGAATCCTGACCCCAGAGATCCTTCAACCCGAAGACCGCGGGGGCCGCGGCCAGTTGCCGGAGAAACGTTCTTCGATCGATCATGCCGGATTAGACGGCGCGGGTGGCGTCCGAGTTCCGGAAATCTCGTCGCCCCACTCCACCGCGTGTCCCTGCTCGAGACACCACTCGCGGAAGCTCATCGCCTCCTCGCGGGGGAAGTACTCGCGTTGAGGCACCTCCTGGTCATACGAACGAAAGGCGGTCGTGAATCCTGCGGAGTCGCGCTCGAACCATCGAGCCGCGCGGGCATCTCCCCGGCAAATCCGCTCGAATCGCAACTTCAACACGAGAAGTCTGCTCAAGAGAAGGCCGTCGGGATCGGCTCGCTCCAACGCGGCCCGAGTCGCTTCGTCCGCCGAGGCCGCCTCGCGAAGAATCTCCTCGGCGGGAGAGGGACTTCGGAGGATCCGAACCAAGGCGCGTTGAAGGTCTTTCAGCATCGGAACAGGTCCTTCGCGCGACGGACTTCTTCGGACAATCCGCGAACGTCGTCCGCCGCGAAGGATCCCTCGAGCCGTTCGACGACGATGCCTCGGAGGTTCGGGCAGCGAGGGAGAACATGTTCCAGCAACGACCACACCGGCTCCGGGATCGGGCCATCGTGCGAATCGAGACGGAATACCCGCCGGGAGGGAACCCAATCCGGTTCGCTTTCGCTCCCGCCGCTCAGGTGGATCTGGAGGACGTTTGCGAGGTCGATGGCGTCCACATACTCCACCGGATTCAACCCGAAATTCCGACACTGGGTATGGACGTTGTGGAGGTCGAGGAGCATTCGGCAGCCGGCACGGCGGCAGAGGGAGTTGAAGAAGCGCGGTTCCTCCGCGGGGTCGCCCAAGACGAAGTACGTGGGATTGTTCTCGAAGCCGACGAGCGGAACGACGGAGGCCAGGAGTCTCATGCGTTCCGCCGCGACCCCGAGGGCCTCCTCGGTGTAGGGAAGCGGCAAGGGAAGAACCACTTGGTCGTCGTCCACGGCGATCCATCCGAGATGCTCGGTCAGCCATGCGAAGCGGAAGACTTCGTGGTCGTCGCGCAGGCGGTCCAGCCATGAGGCGGTCCGTACTCGCTCCGCTTCCGAGTCGAGAGGCGACCCGAGGGAGAAGTCAAGCCCGTGCGCTACGAACGGTTTCTTCGAGCGATCGCGGATTTCCCGGAAGAGGCGGTGAAATCCGTTTCGAGTCAAGGTTCCCGCCTCTCGCCGCCATACTGTTTCGGGTGCGACCTCGAAGTAGTCCGCATCGCGCTCGAGGATCTCGCGGGCCGACTCCAGATAGGCCGTGTCCGCATGCAGCGAGAATCCCACTCCGAGGCGGTCCATGAGGAACAGACGTTTCTCGTCCAGGACAGGTTCCCGGTTTCTCTGTTGACTCGAAACCGTCGGGCAGTATACTGCGCCCACCCATTCAAGGAGGTGCCATGTCGAGCAAGCCTGGATCCAAGAAATCGACAACCCTAAAGTTGGACACCGTCGAGCGGGTCATCTTGTACGTTCAAGATACCGAGAAGTCGGCGAGATTCTACGCGGAGACGCTGGGCATCCCGATCCGGTACAAGGAGAAGGGGTGGGTGGAATTCGAAAGCAAGGGAACGACGTTGTGCCTTCATTCGGGTCGCAAGCGACGAGGGGGGGACGCCGAGAATACCGTCTCCTTCGCCGTGAAGGATTTCGACGCGGTCTATCGCGCTTTACAGGTTCATGAGGTCGACGGATTGACGGAGCCTCATGCGCCGTGCGATGGGATTCGCTGCGCGAGCTTCCGCGATCCGGACGGGAATGCGCTCGGGATCGAGGGTAAGTAGCCGGCCCACTCGGTTGTCGACGTCGAATCTTCCTTCGCGAACGCCGCCGCTCGGTGCTCCTCGGGGGGACGCCGGATCCGCCGATCGCGTTCTGGTGGGGCTCGAGCCCGCTCTCAGTTACATTTCGTAACGTGCCGCGTTACTTTTCGTAACACTCCTCACTCGGGACTATCGCGGGCGATGGATCCCTCGCTCGGCATGCCATTTGCGTGATCCACGCCGTGCTTTGCGAGCCGGAATTCTGGAGTGATTCGCGGCTCCTTGAGGTTATCCTCGGTGAGCCCACATCTGTGCCCCTCCTTCGACTGCCCATCGAGGGAATCGGACGATTGCATGCCGAGGGTCGCCACTGGGCCGCGCTCCGTCTCCGGGCGGCCTTGGAGTTTCATCGCCGGTTGACGCACCATCCCCTGCCCCGGGCGGATCCGGCGGATTCCCCTCGTCTGGTGGCGGAGCGCTTGCGGTCTCGATTCCGAGGGAGGGTCCGGGAGGAGTTTCTCGTGCTCCTCCTCGATTCTCGATTGCGGATACGAAAGGAGGTGACGGTATCGATCGGGACTCGCGACGCGACGCTTGTCGTTCCCCGGGACGCCCTTGTCGAGGCCATCCGAGAGGCGGCGGATGGGATCCTCGCCGTGCACAATCATCCTTCAGGGGTGGCGCTTCCGAGTCCTGAAGATGTACAGGTGACGAGGCGCCTCCGAGAAGTGTGCACGCTGGCCGGAATTCGGTTCGTCGATCACGTGATTGTGGTCGAGGATGGATATTTCAGTTTTCAGGAGGAAGGTATGTAGCCGCAGACGTTCTCGTCTTGTGAGGCGAAATCGGGCTCTCGGCGCTCCGACGTGGGGCGGAATCCTTGGATTCGAGCGGGCTCCCTGATAGGGTACCGCCCCAATGGCTGAGGAAGCGTACGATCTTGTGGAGACGCCGATCGGGGCGTGCTGCCTGGTGGTCCAGGAGGGAAAATTGGTGCAGCTCTCGTTCCGAGGGCACGAACCGGCCGTGGTTCGGCGGAACTCCCGACGGGTTCGACCCTTCGCGAGGGCGCTCGCCCGGTACTTCTCCGGTGGCGGTTTCCCGAGCGTTCCCCTCGATCTCGGGTGGGCGACCGCGTTCCAACGGGCCGTGTACCGCGTCGTCCGCGGGATTCCTCGGGGAAGGGTCATAACCTACGGCGAGGTGGCGAAGAGGGCGGGCCATCCGCATGCCGCTCGAGCCGTCGGGGGGGCGATGGGGGCGAATCGCATTTGCCTTGCCGTGCCCTGACACCGGGTCGTCGCCGCCGGGAGGCGGATCGGCGGGTTCTCGGGAGGCCTGGACATCAAGCGCGCCCTCCTGAAGTTGGAGGGAATCCGTCTGTAGAGAGATTCCCGACCCATCCCATCCACGATATGCTGCATATTCTATTGGCATAAATGGGTGATTTTCTTATACTTTATGGCCGGTGCCGGACCCGCCGATTTGGGATCGGTTCAGAAGGGAGAATCGAATGCCTGTTCCCAAGGATCTTCTGGAGATCATGGCGTGCTCGCTGTGCAAGAGCGACCTCCGACTGCAAGGGGAGGAACTGCATTGCGCGAATGCGGAGTGCGGCCTGATCTTCTCGATCAAGGATGATATCCCGATCATGCTCATCGACGAAGCCCAGAGACCCTGTCCGAAGTGTCGGTCCGCTCGCGATTGGACGGACGACGAGCTTACGTGTCCGAAGTGCGGAACCACCTTCCGCTACGTAAGGAAGTAGAGGGTGGAGAAGCGCGCCATCGTCACCATCCTGATCTGCACGATCCTGTTCTTCGTGTGGATGTTCGTGATCAGTCCGCTCTTCTGGCCGAAGGGAACTCCGCCGGCGGGGCCCCAGACTCCTCCCCCGCAGAACCCGCCGGAACGCACGCCCGCGGAGACCGCCGGATTCGCCCAGGGGAGAAAAAAGGAGGATCCTCCTCGAATTCATCCCGAAGTAAAGACGGAATCCCGGTCGGACACGGTGACTTTCGGCCGATTCGACATCACCTACACCTCGAGGGGCGGGGGCCTGAAAGGGGTCTCGGTCCGAACGAACCACGGGCCGGCCGTCCCGGTGCTCGGGAGCGTGATTCCGGACGTGCCGCACTTCGCTCTCCGGGTCCCACAAAGTGCTGTAGCCTTGGATCAGGTGGACTGGAAGGTCTCCGTCGACAATCAGAACCGACGAATCGCGTTCGAGTACACCGTCGACAACCGCTGGATTGTCGTGAAACAGTTCACGTTCGATGAGAACCGCTATGTCGTTCGCCTCCTCCTTCAATTCCGATTGGTGGATCCCGAGTCCCAACCCGTGCAGATCACCCCGGAGCTACTGCCCTTCCTAGGAATCCAGCACGATGGCGACTATCGGTACGACGAATACTGTCAAGCATTCGTCGGGCTGCGAAAGGGGAATACCTGGTCCGTCGAGACGATCAGCCCTGGAGACGTCGGATACGACTTCACCAAACCGAAGGTGGTCAAGGAAGCCAAACAGGATTGGATGGGAGTCAAGAATCGATACTTCGCGGCCGTGCTCGTTCCGGAAGGCAGTCGAGAGCTCGGAATAGTGGAGGAGATGCGCTTCGCCTGCCTGCCCCCGCTCGTGTGGAAGGCGCTGGGAGAAAAGAAGAACATCACGACTTCCGTGCAGCTCAAACCCCTGAGTCTTGGGCGCGCGCCGGAAGCCTTCGAATTCAGCCTATATCTCGGGCCGATTCGTTCGCAGGAACTCTCCGAAATCCCCCGAGGCCTGACGGAACTCTACGATCCCTCCGGATTCAATTTCATCGCGGCGGGAATTCTCTTCATTTTGAACTTCGGTTTCTCCCTGTTCAAGAACTACGGGATCGCCATTCTCTTTACCACCTTGGTCATCCGCCTTCTGCTCTTCCCGCTGTCGCGGAAGAGTCAGGTGTCCATGTATCGCATCCAACAGTTGGGGCCCAAGCTCCAGATCCTCCGGGAACGATACAAAGACGACCGGGAGCGGTTCGGCCGGGAGCAGATGAAGCTGTTCCGGGAACAGAAGATCAACCCGATGTCGGGCTGTCTTCCCATGGTCCTCCAACTCCCGATTTTCATCGGGATGTACGGGGTCTTGGACAGCGCTTTCGATTTGCGGCAGTCTCCCTTCTTCCTCTGGATTGGGGATCTGTCGATGCCCGACCGCCTGGTGAGCTTCGGCGGAAACGTGGATCTCCTCCTGTTCAGCATGAACGCTCTCAACCTTCTTCCCATCGTGATGACGATCACGTGGTTCCTTCAGTCCTATTTTGCCCCGCGATCCGACGACCCCCAGATGGCGGCCCAGCAGAAGATGATGATGTACATGCCGATCGTCTTCGGGGTGATGTGCTACAACCTCGCCTCGGGGCTCAGCTTCTACTTTTTCGTCAATTCCCTGTACAGCATGCTCGAGACCAAATTGATCAAGAAACTGTTCCTGCCGAAGGAGAGTGGGAAGAAAGCCTGATTGGAGGGAAACATGGAGCCGAAACACAAGATCACCCAGGAGGACATCGCGCGGGCGTGCAAGATCGACCAGGGATCGGTGTCGCGCATTCTCAACAAGGACACGCGCGATTCGTTCGCGGAGGACACCGTACGGAAGGTTTTCAAGATCGCCCGGGAACTCGGCTATCTTCACCCCGCGCTGGTGACCACGAATCGACGCGAGTCCATCCGTAAGAAAGCCGAACTCACCGGTAAGGTCAAGATCGTCATCGGGACCAATACGGTCTATGACGAGGGTGCGGTCGACATCGACGAGATCTCGATGTCCGGGATGCTCCTTCGAGGATTCCGAACGAAGAAACAGACGCTCCCGATGGATCGTTTCAAGCTGGACGTGGAGGTCAACGGGACCAAACTCAAGGGCTTCCGGTGCCGGTGCAAGCTCGTCCGATTCTCGGACAACGAGGACGAGTTCGCTCTTGCCGTCAAGTTCGACTCGGTCGACGAGGAATCGCGAGAAAAGCTGCTGCAGTTCTTGAAGTGAACCCGGCGGACACCATCGTGGCGATCGCTTCTCCCCCCGGCGGGGCGGCCCGCGCGGTCGTGCGCATGAGCGGGACACGCGCGTTCGAACTGGCGGGGCGCTGGGCACCCATCTCCGAGCGGGAACGCCGCGCCTCACGCTTCGTCCTCTGCCTCCCCGGGGAATTGCGGCTGCCCGCGGCCGTGTGGACCTTTCCGGAACCCCGGTCCTACACCGGCGAGGATGTCGTCGAAATCCACCTCCCCGGCTCGCCGCCCGTCGTGCGACTCCTCGTCGATTCCCTCATCGATGCCGGAGCTCGACCCGCGGCTCCCGGGGAATTCACTCTGCGCGCGTTCCTCTCCGGGCGGATGGATCTGGCTCAAGCGGAATCCGTACAGTCGCTCATCATGGCTCGCGATGCCGACGAGGTCCGCGCCGCACGAGGACGGTTGGAGGGGGATCTCTCCCGCATTCTCCACACCGTGGAAAACGAACTCCTGGACCTCTCGGCCGACATGGAGGCCTCGCTCGATTTCGTGGAAGAGGACATCCGGATCCTCCCGGAAGAAGAGGCCGTGCGGCGCCTCGAGGGACCCCGCGAGAGACTCCGCGGACTTCTCGGCGACGTGCGGGTTGCGGAGGAATCTCGGCCTACGGTCTTGCTCTGGGGCGCGCCCAATGTCGGGAAGTCGCTCCTCTTCAATCGACTGACGGGAGGAGAGGCGATCGTCTCCACCGTTCCGGGAACCACGCGCGACGTGCTCGAAGGGGAGATGGAAGGAGTTCGACTGTTGGATGCGGCCGGCGTCCACGAAGCCCGGGGAGTGGACGCGGATGCGGTCGTCCGCGCGCGTCGTGCCTGCGGGGAAGCGGATCTGGTCTTGAGCGTCGTGGATGCGACCCGGCCCGAGGTCTTGCCCCCGCCGGTGGAACGCCCGGGTCTCCGGGTGGTGAACAAGTCGGATCTCAGGCGCTTGCCGGGAGAGCTGTGCGTGTCCGCGTTGACGGGGGAGGGGATCGCCGAACTGCGCGAGGCGGTGCGGACGCGGACCCGGGGTTGCGGAGGTCCCGGAGCGCGATTCCACGTCAGCCTTCGACAGCAGGGTTGGCTGCGCCAAGCGATGGACGCACTCGATCGGGTGCCGTCGGTCGCCGGCATGGAGCTTCGGGCGGCCGATGTGAGGGCCGCTCTCGACGCACTCGGGGCCGTCACGGGACGAGCCGTCGGGGAGGAGGTGCTTCATCGCATCTTTTCCCGATTCTGCGTCGGAAAGTGAGTTAGGATACCGGCCCGATGCGCCGACTCGCGCTGCTCTGCCTTCCCTTATGCGCGTGCGATTCCGCTCCGCCCATCGGACGGATCGGCGCCGTCGCCCGGGTTCTTCGCGCCACGCTGGCCGAGGGAGAATGGGGAGTCTACTTCCGGGATCTCCGAGACGCGGAGACGATCGAGCTGCGCGCGGAGGAGGCCCTTCCTGCCGCGGGTACCGTGAGAATCCTGGTGATGGTCCAAGTCTACCGCGATGTCGCGACAGGGCGGTACCGCTGGGAGGATGAGCGGGAAGTGCGGACTTCCTTCCCCAGCGCGTCGAAGTCGGGGGGGACTTTCGAGGTCGTGGCCGGGGGGAGAGAAAAGCGCGCCACCATCCGACGCCTCCTAAGCCTTATGATCGCTCACGGCGACGACGCGGCGTGCAACAATCTCATCGCGCAGGCGGGCGGTCCGTCGTCCGTTACCGCCGGGGCGCGAGCGCTGGGGCTCGGCCGGAGCGAGGTGCGGACGTTCGTGCGAGACGAGCGGGCGCAATCCGAGGGGATCGAGAGCGTCGCGGTGTTC
>Ga0114945_10000125_pt1 | contig 44601 bp, 49 predicted proteins | sample OV2TP3_FD_87194 | JGI IMG/M metagenome (GOLD analysis project Ga0114945, IMG submission 87194) | Hot spring microbial communities from Beatty, Nevada to study Microbial Dark Matter (Phase II) - OV2 TP3 | ecosystem: Environmental > Aquatic > Thermal springs > Hot (42-90C) | place: USA: Beatty... | reverse complement strand
GCTGATGAGCTCAACACAGATGCGCACGCATTCTTGTTTCTTATCCGCCGCCTGCTCCATCCGTTCGATTAGCGACTCCGGCACCTTAATCCCCCACACGTGCTCATTCATGTACCGCGCCATCTTCGCGGATTTCAGCAGCAAAATTCCTGCCAGGATCGGTGCCTTCACCTGTTTCGCTTGCGCCATGTATTTGCGGAATGGCTCGACTTCAAAAATCGCTTGGCTCTGGAAGAACTTGACGCCGTTCTCGACGCGCGCGTTCAGTTTCGCCACTTCCTCATCCAGCTTCGGATTCCCGGGGTTCGCCGCGCCGCCGATGCAAAAATGCGGTGTGCCGGTGAGCTCCTTCCCTGCCATGTCCTTCCCCGCTTCCAACCCACGCGCCACTGCCATGAGTTGATTCGCGTTCAGATCGAAGACGGGTTTCGCCTCAGGATGATCCCCGGCTTTGGGATCGTCACCAGTTAACGCGAGGATGTTGCGAATGCCCAGGATGGAAGCGCCCAGGAGATCCGCCTGCAAGCCAATGCGATTCCGGTCACGGCACGTGAGCTGATAGATCGGGTCCACGCCGTGATCGAGCAACACCTTCGACACCGCGAGCGGACAGGCGCGCATCATCGCGGACTGTCCGTCGGTGACGTTCATCGCGTCAGCGAACGGCCCGCAGGTTTCGATGATGTGGAGCACCTCGGCCAGATCCGTCCCTTTCGGCGGTGCCACTTCGACCGTCACCAAAAACGGCTTCTTGCCCAGTTGCGCTTCAAATCGTTTTGCTTCCGGAAAACTGGCCATCGCTCTGTTCACCGTTCACTGGTCACGGTTCACGATCGCTGCTGCAGTGTAAACGCCTCGACCGTACTTTTCATCACCATCGTCACGGTGAGCGGCCCCACGCCGCCAGGGACCGGTGTAATCCACCTGGCCCGTTGGGCCGCTTCCTCAAACTCCACATCACCGACGGTGCGACCGTTGACCACGTTGGTGCCCACATCCACCACCATGGCGCCCGGTCGCACCCAGCTCCCCTTCACTAAACCGGGTGTGCCCGCAGCGACGACGAGAATTTCAGCGCGCTCCACATGTTCCTGCAATCGCCCGCGCTCCGTGGTACCGGTATGGCACACCGTCGTGGTCACTCCTGCATCGAGGAGAAACATCGCCACAGGCCGTCCCACAATGTCGCTTTTGCCGATGACAACCGCTTCTTTGCCACGCAAGGGTGCTTTGGTTGACTCGATCAGCGCCATCACCGCGAGCGCCGTGCACGGTCCGATCCGCACGCCTCCCCACGACCGTCGCCCGAGCCGATAGGGACTGATGCCTTCCACATCTTTGATCGGCTCAATGGTGGCCGCCAGCCGTGGGAGATCCAGGCGTTTGGGCAGCGGCGTCAACAGCACGATCCCGTGAATGCCTGCATCACGATTCCACTGCGCGATCTGTGCTTCGATCGTTTCCTGCGTCACCGTGGCTGTAAGTTGTTTCGCAACGAACTGCAGGCCCAGCGAATGTGCGAGTTGCTCCTGCGCCTGGCCAAACTGGGTAGTGGCAGCATCATCGCCCACTTGCAACACGGCCAACGTGGGTGACGCCTCCAAATGCGCGAGCTCAGATCGCAATTCCGCTTGCAGCGCCTTCGCGAGCTGACGACCATCAAGCAGTTGCGCAGTCATCGTCGTCGCAGCCATGTGCGAAGGTACTGTCGGTTCGCGTGAGCCAGCGCGCGGCTGCCGGCGATGCTGGCGTGGGCTAACTGGATCGCGCACGTTAAATCGGATCGCCACACGGCGCTGCTGAGTGGTGTCAGACGCCGCACGAGACGCACCACGCGGCGAGCCGTTGCCGCCACCTGCTCAGGAACCTGTATCGCCCGTCGGAGCGCTGGAACCACGTGGCGTGGACGCCGCTGCCGCAACGCCCGAGCCACGCGTCCATACGCTGTGGCATCGGCGTGGATGGCGCGCGTCAACTGCTGGCGGAATGCCCCGGCCTGCCGCTGGATGGTGCGCGCGGCACGACCGCGACTCTTGCGCGCCACTTTCTCGACGAGGGCTGCGGCCATCGCACCCGCCAAGGCAACACAACTGCCACCGCCAGGTGTGGGAAGCGCGCTGGCAGTCGTGGCCACAAATGTGGCTACATCGTGTGCCGTCACACTCCTACGCAAGCCCAACAACGCGTCCCTCCGAGGTCACATCCAACTCCATCGCCAGCGGCCGCTGTGACAGCCCTGGCATGAAGGTGGTCTTGCCGCAGAGCGCAATCACAAATCCCGCCCCAGCCGCGACGCGCACCTCCCGCACACGCAGATACCAACCAGTGGGCGCGCCTTTCTGCGCCGGATCGTCGGTAAACGAGAGTTGTGTCTTGGCGATGTTGACCGGCAAGCGACGAAACCCCAGCCGCTCCAACCGCGATACTTCTTCTTCGGCGCGCCGGTCCAACCGCACCCCAGCCGCTCCATACACCTCACAGGCGATGCGCTCGATTTTCTCGCGGAGGGCAAGCGACGGTCCGTAGAGCGGCCGAAACTGCGACCGCTGTGTGCGGAGGGTCTCTAGGACTGCGCGTGCGAGGGTGACCCCTCCCCATCCGCCGCGAGCCACGACCTCTGAAATGGCGACAGGGACGCCGAGCTGCTCGACGTGCCGTTGTACCAATGAGAGTTCACGTCTCGTATCCGACGGAAACCGGTTGAGGGCCACCACGGCCGGCACACGAAATCGCTCGACGATACTCAAGTGTCGCCCAAGATTCTCCAGCCCCTGCTCGAGTGCAGCGAGATTGAGGCGGTGGGCGTCAGCAACGGCCATTCCGCCATGCACTTTGAGTGCGCGGAGTGACACGACGACGACCGCCGCATCCGGACGGAAGCGCGCCAAGGGACAGACAATATCGAAGAATTTTTCCGCCCCGAGATCCGCACCAAAACCGCTTTCGGTGATGACGTACTCCGACCGCGCCAGCGCCAACTGCGTTGCCACGATGCTGCTGTTGCCGTGAGAGACGTTCGCAAACGGGCCGGCGTGCACCAACGCGGGCTGCCCTTCCAGCGTCTGGACGAGATTGGGAAGCAGCGCATCTTTGAGAATCACAGCCAACGCCCCGATGATCTTGAGTTCCCTCGCCCGCACCGGCTTGCCGTGTTTGGTATAGCCCACGATGATACGGCTCAGGCGCTGTTTCAAATCGTCGAGATCGCTCGCCAGGGCAAGGATCGCCATGATTTCGCTCGCGGCGGTGATGTCAAAACCCGACTCGCGCGGCACGCCATTCGAGCGACCGCCCAGGCCGGAGACGATGTGACGCAACTGACGATCAGGAATATCAATCGCGCGACGGAGCGGTTCGCCGGCTGGATCCAGCTTGAGGTGATTGCCTTGCACAATCGCATTGTCCACGCAAGCCGCCAGAAAATTATGGGCCACGCCGATCGCGTGGATGTCACCGGTAAAATGCAAGTTGATCGCTTCCGACGGCACCACGCGCGCCTTGCCCGCGCCGGTGGCCCCACCTTTGACGCCGAGGAGCGGTCCCAGCGACGGCTCGCGCAGACATAACGCCACGCGCTTGCGCAAGCGGCCCAGGGCTTGCGTCAGTCCAATCGCGGTACACGTCTTCCCCTCACCCGCCGGTGTGGGCGTAATCGAGGTAATATTGATGAGCTGCCCGTGCGGCCGCCGATGCTGCCGCAGCGCCTGGAGCCGAATTTTCGCGATGTGCGGTCCATAGAGCTCCAGCGCCGACGGTGACAATCCTAACTGACGAGCAATCTTCGCAATGGGCAACATGGCGGCTTATGCTTGTGGCTGCTGCTGGAGAGCGTTGTACTCGTCCGGAAAGAACGCCGTGAAGCGCTGCCGATCAGTCGGTTGTCCCGAGGCCGTGGGGTTCGTCAAGACCTGGGTGAGCGATGCGATGCCCCACATCAACGCGACCACCAGTACGACGAGCGCGATGATCTGGCTGGGGCGCACTGTGCCTGCCATCCCCTCGACCGCAGAGCGCACATGGTGAATCTGCGGTTCCCCTCCCTGCCAGCGCAGGGCGATGAGATCGAAGCGGATGGACGTCTCTTCGCGCCACCGCTGCTGCTGCAGGTACCACTGCGCCGCGCGCAGCATATGCTGTTGCTTGCGGGGGGTGATGGATTCTTCCGGTGTGCCGTAACGGTCTGAGTGACGCGAACGCACCTCGACGAAGCACAGCGTCCGTCCATCCTGCGCGACGACGTCAATTTCGCCCAGGGGGGTGCGGACGTTGCGCGCAAGAATCGCGTAGCCCTGGCGTCGCAACCACGCGGCGGCGAGCTGCTCGGCGGTGGCGCCGCGCCTCTGCCGGACCGTGGTCATCCCGCCCACTCCGTCACCGGACGAAAGCTGAGCCGATGTAAGGGCGACGGCCCAAAACGCTGGAGGCGATGGCGATGGAGCGCCGTGCCATAGCCTTTGTGACGGGCAAACTCATAGACCGGAAACAAGCGGTGATAGAAGGCCATCAAGTGATCGCGTGTCACTTTGGCCACGATCGAAGCGCACGCAATCGAGAGGCTCTGTCGCTCGCCAGCGATGAGACAACGTTGGGGCATGTCAGTCAGTTGCGGGATGATCCCATCCACCAGCACGAAGTGCGGCGTGATGCGTAAGTTGGCGAGGGCGTGACGCATGGCCTGCTGGGTGGCGATGAGAATGTTCGTCGCATCAATGGCCGCGTGACTGGCCAGCCCCACACCCACGTGGGCCTGCTGCCAAATCGCGGTGTAGGCGCGCAGACGCTGGTGCGGACTGAGGCGCTTCGAGTCGTCAATCCGCACCTGAAACAACGGTTTCCTCACGACCACGGCAGCGGCGACGACCGGCCCGGCCCACGGCCCGCGCCCAGCTTCATCCAGCCCGGCGATGATGCGGTAGCCGTGCGCGAGCGCCCAGCGCTCATGACGCCAATTCGCGGGAGCGTCGCCCACTTTTGCGCAAGTAGTAGAGACGTGCACGACGAATCTTCTCGCCTCGTCGCACCACCTCGATGCGGTCAATCGTCGGGGCGTACAAGGAAAAAATACGCTCCACCCCTTCGCCAAATGACATTCGTCGCACCGTCACGGTGCTGCCCAGGCCACTCCTGCGTCGTCGGATGACCACGCCTTCAAACGGCTGCAGGCGGGCGCGATCCCCCTCGATGATCTTGACAAAGACACGCACCGTGTCACCGGGACGAACGTCGGGAAGGGTTTTGCGCTGGAGGGCTTGATCGAGTTGGGCGATGGGTGTCGTCATGAGGTACCTCGCGGGATCATCGTGAGCAAATCCGGTCGGCGTGTCATCGTCCGTGCGACGGCCTGGAGCTGGCGCCACCGCGCAATGGCCACATGGTCGCCGGTCAGGAGCACCGTTGGCACGCGGCGCCGACGATACACCGCGGGTCTCGTATACTGCGGATATTCCAGCAGGCCGTTGCGAAATGATTCCGTATGTGTCGCCTGCGGATGGCCGATCACGCCCGGCAGCAGGCGCACCACCGCATCCACCACGACCATCGCGGGGAGCTCTCCGCCGGTCACCACGTAATCGCCGATGGAAATTTCGCGATCCACCAGCGCTTGGCGGACGCGCTCATCGACGCCTTCATACCGTCCACAGATGAGGATCAGTTGCCGGTAGTGCGCCAACCGTTCGACGAGCGACTGCGTGAGCGGTTGACCCTGTGGCGCCAGCAGAATGACGTGGCGTCCGCGTGCATACGCGCGCGTCCTGCGCGTGATCGCCTCGACCGCCTTAAACAGCGGCTCAGGTTTCAAGATCATGCCAGGGCCTCCGCCGTAGGGACGATCATCCACCGTGCGCCGACGATCCTGCGTATAGCGTCTGAGATCGTGCAGGTGGATCGCCACACGCCGACTCCGCTGGGCGCGTTTGAGTATGGAACTGCCCAGCACATTGGTGAACATGCGCGGAAAGATCGTGATGATATCAATGCGCCGTCGTGGGCTGGGCACGGGTCGCCGCTCGCAAGAGTTTCGCCACCGTTGGAGAGAGTTGGGCGCCATGACGCAACCAATGCTCCACGCGCTCACGCTGCACCACCACCTGCGGTGGATTGTGCAGCGGATGGTAGCTGCCGAGCAACTCGACGACGCGACCGCCTTTGGGCGCGCGATGCTCCATCACGACGATTGTATGATGGAGCTTGTGGCGCGTGCCACGTCGTTGCAATCGAATTTTGAGCATCCGAGACTCCTTGTGGCTTACTCCTCACGTTCCCGACGAATCCGCACGCCCAGGCGCTCCAACTTTTCCTCCAATCGTTCGTAGCCGCGATCGAGGTGATAGACGCGGGAGATATCCGTCCGTTTCTTGGCCACGAGTCCTGCCAGGACCAGCGCGGCGCTCGCCCGCAGATCCGAGGCCATGACTGGGGCACCGCTTAAGCGTGGGACCCCTTTGATGATGGCGCTCGCCCCCTCGAGCATGATCGCCGCGCCCATCCGATTGAGCTCGGCGATATGCATGAACCGCTCCGGATAGACTTTTTCCGTGATGACGCTGAGGCCATCGCTCACCGTCATCAAGGCCATCATCTGCGCCTGGAGATCCGTGGGAAACCCGGGATAGGGCAGCGTCGTCGCATCAACCGAGCGGATCGTGCGTGTCCCGCGAACGCGCACCGACCCGTTGCGCTCCTCCACCCCCACCCCCGCCGCGGTTAAGCGATCAATGACGGCTCCCAAGTCCTCGTACCGCGTGTGCTGCAACGTCACATCGCCGCCTGTCATCGCGGCGGCGATCATGAGTGTCCCGGCCTCGATCCGATCGGGAATCACGGTGTAGTCCACGCCCTGCAAGCGCTTGACCCCTTCGACCTCGATCACATGGGTCTTCTGCCCACGAATTTTGGCGCCCATCTTCACCAAGCAGTTGGCGAGATCTACCACTTCCGGCTCACACGCGGCGTTTTCAATGATCGTCTGCCCCTCCGCGAGCGTGGCGGCCATCATCACGTTGACCGTCGCCAACACCGAGGAACCGAACGCGCCGCCGAGGTAGATGCGGGCTCCCTTGAGGCGTTTGGCTTCCGCAATGACGTCGCCGTGCTCCATGGACAGCTTCGCGCCCAGGGCGGCTAATCCTTTCAGATGCAAGTCAATGGGCCGCGGGCCGATGACGCACCCGCCCGGCAACGACACGCGCGCTTTGCCCGTTTTCGCCAGGAGCGGTCCCAGCACGCAGACCGAGGCGCGCATGGTGCTCACCAGACGATAGGGAGCGACGTGCTTCTTCGACCGGCCGGCCTCCACGATGACCTCGTGATGCTCCAGCGAGGCCTTGACATCCAGCATGCGCAGGATCTTGAGCATCGTCATGACATCAGTCACCCGCGGCACATTACGGATGACACAGCGCTCGTCGGTCAGGAGTGTCGCCGCTAACATGGGCAGCGTGGCGTTCTTCGCTCCGGAGATGGTGACGTCGCCTGTGAGCGGCTGCCCGCCTTCAATGATCAGTTTGTCCATCGCTCCGCGACCAACACGCGAGGGATGCCCTGCCAATCATCCCGAACGTCCACCACGCGCAGTGTGGCTGTCTGCGCCACCAACACCCGCACCGCTGCCTCCTGCCCAGCGCCTAACTCCAGCACCAGGCAACCCCCGACGCGCAACCGCTCGCTCGCCTGCGCTATCCACGCCGCATGCACACGCAGTCCATCGGCTCCCCCGTCGAGTGCCAGACGCGGTTCCTGACGCACTTCGGGCGGCAGCGTGGCCCACTCACCTGACGACACGTAGGGGGGATTCGCCACGATGAGGTGCGGCGCCCACTCCCGTGTCATCCCTGTCAGCCCATCGCTCTGGAGAATCCGGACGCGGTCCGCCACACCAAGGCGTGTGGCATTCCATCGAGCCACGACGAGCGCGGCACACGAGCGGTCAATCGCAACTAGTGTAGCGGACGGACGTTGCTTTGTCAAACTCACGGTGAGATTGCCGCAGCCGGTGCCAACATCAACGACCCGCAGCGCCGTGCTCGGTGACCACCGTCGCGTCATCTGGGCGCAGGCCACCTCGACCAACAGCTCTGACTCAGGCCGTGGAATCAGCGTCGCCGGTGTGACCACAAACTCGAGCCCATAAAAACGCACGCGGCCGGTCAGGTACTGTGTGGGGATGTGGCGGATACGAGCCGCTGTCCACTGCCAAAACTGTCGTCGCTGCTCGGCCGTCACCTCCGGCGTCAGGTAGACTTCCAGGGGCTCACACCCCACAATGGCGGCGAGGAGTTCCTCCGCCTCTCTGCGAGCGGCAGGAATGCCTGCCTCGGTGAGCTGACGCGATGCCTGCGTGAGCGTCTCCCCGATCATCGGAGGCGTGCCTCGCGCTCCGCGGCCGAGAGCGCCGCAATGACCGGTTCGAGCTCGCCATTCAAGATGTCATCCAACTGATGCCAGGTGTAATTGATGCGATGGTCGGTGACGCGATGGTCGGGAAAGTTGTAGGTGCGAATTTTTTCGCTGCGGTCACCGGTCCCTACCTGCCCTCGCCGATCCTGGGCCAGTTTGGCGCGGGCGACTTCCTCCTCGCGCACCAACAACCGCGCGCGCAACACGCGCAACGCCTTGTCCTTGTTGCGCAGTTGTGAGCGCTCATCCTGACATTGGATCACTAAGCCTGTCGGGAGATGCGTAATGCGGACCGCCGAGTCAGTCGTGTTGACGCTCTGCCCTCCCGGCCCAGAGGAACGGAACACGTCAATTTTGAGATCCTGCGGATTGAGGTGCAGCGCAATCTCCTCCGGCTCAGGTAAGATGGCCACGGTCACAGCGGAGGTATGAATCCGTCCTGAGGCCTCGGTGTCCGGCACCCGTTGCACCCGATGGACGCCGCCTTCGTACTTAAACTGCTGCCACGCCTGCGGGCCTTCGAGGGCAAAGATGACCTCTCGGTACCCACCGGCTTCGGTGGCGTGGTGGTCCATGGGCTCGAGCCGTAACCCCACCCGTGCGGCATACTTGGTGTACATGCGGAAGAGATCCGCTGCAAAGAGACTGGCTTCGAGTCCACCGGTACCCGCGCGAATCTCGACGATGAGACGTCGGGTGGCGTGTTCGTCGCACTGCATCAGCGCTGACTCAATGGCCACGGCCGCCTGCTGCAACCGTTGCTCGAGTTGCTGGATTTCCTCGTGCGCTAACGCGGCCAGATCAGCGTCGGTGGCGTGCTGCGCCATGGCGTGGGCCTCCTCGAGCTGCTGCTGGGTAGCGCGGTACGTGCGGAACGGCGCGACGAGGGATGCGAGCTCAGCGAGCTCTTTCGCGTAGCGCTGATAGGCCGGCGGATCAGCCATGACCGCTGGCGTCGCCACGAGACGTTCGAGCTCTGCGGCGCGCTGCTCGGCTGCCAGGAGACGAGGCCACCACGGAGGTTGAGGCGCCATGGTCAGGGGTGGTTAGCGAGCGTCGGCAGACGCTGGTGTGGCGCGGGAGGTCTTGGTGCCCTTCGTGCGCTTGGCGTAGCGCCTCTGGAAGCGTTCCACGCGGCCCGCGGTATCCACGAATTTCTGGCGGCCGGTGAAGAAGGGGTGGCACTTGGAGCAGATCTCAACGCGGATGTGTTGTTTCGTTGAGCGCGTGTGGATGACCTCCCCACAGGCGCAGGTGATGGTGGTCTCGCGATACTCAGGATGGATGCCTGCTTTCATGCCGTGCTCCTCATTGGTTCATCGAGTTCAGGAACTCGTCATTCGTCTTCGTCTTCTTCAACCGCTCAATCAAGAGCTCCATCGCCTCGACGGAATTCATCTCGTTCAACACTTTCCGCAAGACCCAGATCTTCTGGAGGGAATCGTTTTTGATGAGGAGCTCTTCTTTGCGCGTGTTGGAGCGCTTGATGTCAATGGCCGGATAGATGCGCCGCTGGAACAGATTGCGATCCAGGGTGAGCTCCATGTTCCCGGTGCCTTTGAACTCCTCAAAGATCACGTCATCCATCCGGCTGCCCGTGTCAATGAGGCACGTGCCGATGATGGTGAGACTCCCACCCTCCTCGATGCACCGCGCCGCGCCAAAGAAGCGCTTGGGCTTATGGAGCGCGTTCGCATCCACTCCGCCGGAGAGAATTTTGCCACTGTGGGGCACGACGGTGTTGTAGGCCCGCGCCAGGCGCGTGATTGAGTCCAGGAGAATGACCACATCCTTCTCGTGTTCGACCAAGCGCTTGGCCTTCTCCAACACGACCTCCGCGACTTGCACGTGCCGCTCGGCCGGCTCATCAAAGGTGGAGCTGATGACCTCGCCTTTGACAGAGCGCTGCATATCGGTGACTTCTTCCGGCCGCTCGTCAATCAGCAGCACGATCAAGATCGTCTCGGGATCATTGGTCGTGATGCTGTTGGCGATCTTCTGCAGGAGCACGGTCTTGCCGCTGTACGGTGGAGCGACAATGAGCCCCCGCTGGCCCTTGCCCATCGGGGTCAAGAGATCCATGATGCGCATGGAGACCTCATCCGGTTCCCGCTCCAGCTTGAAGCGATCCTGCGGATAGAGGGGCGTGAGGTTGTCAAACAGCGCCTTGTCCCTGGTATCCTCGGGATGCTCAAAATTGATCGCCTCAACTTTCAGGAGGGCAAAGTAGCGCTCCCCCTCTTTGGGCGGACGGATCTGGCCACTGACGGTATCGCCTGTGCGCAGATCAAACTTCCGGATCTGCGAGGGCGACACGTAGATATCATCCGGCCCTGGGAGATAGTTGTAGTTGGCGGAGCGTAAGAACCCAAACCCGTCCTGCAGGATCTCCAGGACCCCTTCGCCAAAGATCAACCCCTCGCGCTCGGTTTGGGTCTGGAGGACCTTAAAAATCAGATCCTGCTTTTTCAATCCGCTCACGCCATTGAGGCCGAACGTCCTGGCCATTTTCATGAGCTCAGGAATTTTCATGTCCTTGAGCGTGGCCAAATCGAGTCGCGCGGTTTTATCCGTCGTTACTTTGTTCGTGCTCTGAGTTTCTTCCATAGGGCCCTCACTTGTTGTCGTGTCTGCGCTGGGGAACCAGTGTTATCAATGCGCACATCGGCGTAGCGTCGTTTCACCGTCAGCGGCAGCTGCGTCCGCGCGCGTTGGAGGATGCTGGCGCGCGAACCACCGCGGGCGCGTTGGAGGCGTGCCACTTGCTGTTGTGGGGTCGCCATCACCAGCACCACCACATCCACCCTGCGATGCAACCCGGTCTCAATGAGCAGCGGTACGTCGAGGACGACGATCCCCTGCGGATCCCGTCGCTGCCAACGCGTCACCTCACGCTGGAGCAGGCGCCGCACCCGTGGGTGAATGATGCGGTTGAGCCGCGCGCGTTGGCGCGGATCGGCGAACACCAACCGCGCTAACGTGCGACGATCCACGCGACCATGGGACCGCACGACCTGCGTTCCAAACGCGCGCTGGACCGCTCGCCAGCCCGGCGTCCCTGGGGCGATGACCGCGCGTGCCATCGCATCCGCATCCAGGCGATGGGCGCCCCAGCGCTCCAGCAGCCGCGCGACGGTGGACTTCCCTGTCCCTAAGCCGCCGGTCACTCCAACGATCACCATCGAAGTCGCCGGTTAACGGTAACCGGTTAACGGACTATGCCCGTTCACCGTTCACCCTCACGTCAGCTCCCGCAGCTCTGCCCAGTTCGGCCCGGTCTTGAGCGTCACGACGAGCGGCACCTCCAGCCGCATCGCCTGGCTCATGGCCTGCTGGACCAAGCGGCTCAGCGGGGCCAGTGCTTGCTGCGGGACTTCAAAGAGCAACTCATCATGCACCTGCAGCAGCATCCGTCCGTGCAACGGCTCGGTGTCGAGTGTGCGATGAATCGCGAGCATCGCGAGTTTGATGAGGTCGGCCGCGGAGCCCTGAATCGGTGCATTCATCGCTGCGCGCTCCCCAAACTGGCGGACGCTGCCCTGAGGACTGTTGAGTTCAGGGATGTAGCGCCGACGCCCCAAGATCGTGGTGACGTAGCCGTGTTGTCGTGCCTGCTCGACTTGCTCGCGCGCATAGGCGGCCACACGGGGATACCGTGCAAAGTAGGCCTCGATAAACGCCTGCGCCTCCTCTCGGGCAATGCCCAGCTCCCGAGCCAACCCATGCGCTTCCATGCCATAGATGACGCCAAAATTGACGGTCTTAGCAACGGTGCGCATCTCCGGCGCAACGTCTGGTTCCCCCACCCCATAGATGAGGGACGCGGTGTAGCGATGGATGTCACGGCCCTCGTGGAACGCCTGGCGTAATGTCGGATCGCCCGAGAGGTGGGCCAACACGCGCAACTCCACTTGGGAATAATCCGCCGAGAGCAACACCCATCCGCGCTGCGCAGGGACGAAGGCGCATCGGATGCGGCGGCCCCAGTCGGTGCGAATCGGAATATTTTGGAGATTGGGATCGCTCGAGGAGAGGCGTCCCGTCGCCGTGGCGGTTTGATGAAAGGTGGTGTGGATGCGGCCGGTGGCAGGATCGCGCAGATGCGGCAGGGGGTCTACGTAGGTGGACTTCAGTTTCGTCAGTTCCCGGTAGGCCACGAGCTTGGCCGGCAGTTCATGCTGGCTGGCTAACGTGGCGAGCGTCTCCGCATCGGTGGAGGGGCCGGTCTTGGTGCGTTTCACCACCGGTAATTTCAGCTCCTCGAAGAGGACGTGGGCCAACTGGCGGGGCGAGTTGAGGTTGACCTCATCTCCAACCCACTGCCGCATGTCGTGCTGCAGCTGCTCCAGCGCGTGGTGGAGTTCCCGCGAGAGCGCGGCCAACTGGTCAGTGTCCACGCAGATGCCGTGGGCTTCCATCGTCGCCAGCACCTCCAGCAGCGGCAACTCCACCGTCTCGTACAGCTCGCGTAACGCTTTGGCCGCCAGCTCCTCCTGCAACCGTGGCGCCAATTGTAAGAGCGCGGCGCCTGCCGCGGCGGCCACGTGTTGCGCGTCCTCGAGCGGACGCTGGGCGATGTCCGCCGATTCCCATCGCAGCTCACGCGCCAGATACTGCGCGGCCATGTCCTCGAGGGCGGGGTGCGTTTGCGCGGGGTTGAGGAGATAGCCAGCCAGCAGCGTGTCAAACACGCGGCCCCCGTGAGGAAGATCATGACGCATCAACAGACGCTTCATCGGCTTCCAGTTGTGCCAAATTTTGAGCGGTGGTCCTGCGCGCCAGAACGCCTCCAGTCGGCGCCACGCCTGCTCGTCGGAGAGCTCCGCGTAGAGCCGACCCGTGTCCCAGACGAGCACGAGGCCAGTGACCTGCAGGCCACCGCTGTCGCGTGACCCCCAGCACGGGACACACGCTACCGCGGTCGCCTGGCACGCCTGATGCAGGAGCGCGTCCGAGCTGGTGGTGAGCACGGCCAGCGGCCCGCCAGCGGTCAGTTCAACGTCTGACGCAGGGGCGAGTTTTTTCAGCAGCGCCTTAAACTCGAGTGCGCGATACAGCTTGCGCAGCGTCTCCACGTCTGGGGACTGACAGCGGAGCTGTTCCAGTGTGACGTGGAGGGGGACGGTCGGGTCAATCCTCGTTAACGTCTGTGCCATGCGGATTTGTTCTGTGTGCGCGGTGAGCGCAGTACGGACAGTGGGATTGGCCACGCGATCGAGATGCGCCAAGAGTTCTTCGACACTGCCAAACGCCTCGAGCAACGCGGCGGCAGTCTTCGGCCCAATGCCTGGGACGGCCGGGATGTGGTCAGTCGTATCCCCCATCAACGCGAGCAAATCAGCCATCTGCGCTGGGGTCACACCATACCGTTCCTGGATGCCGTGCGCGTCATACACCTGCTCATGCGGTTTGGGCGCGTACACTTTGATGTGCGAGTCCACCAGTTGCAAGAGATCTTTGTCGCCAGTCACCAGGTACACCTCCACCGCCGGCCCGGCCACCTGCTTGGCCAGCGTGGCCAAGACATCCTCGGCTTCGTAGCCATCCACGGCAAAAAGGGGAATGCGTACGGCCTGTAAAAATTCGCGAATCGTCGGGAGCTGCTCCACCAAGGGCTCGGGCATGGGCGGACGATGCCCTTTGTAGTCTTTGAACCGCTCATGACGAAAGGTCGGTTTCGGCGTATCAAACGCGACCGCCAGGTAGTCTGGCTGCTCCTTCGCCTGCAACGCTTGGAGCATCGTGATAAAGCCGTAAATGGCGTTGGTCGGTCGGCCCGCCGAGGTGCTGAGCTCGCGAATCGCATAGAAGGCGCGGTAGCAAAAGGCGTTGCCGTCAATGAGGAACGCGCGTTCCCCGTCTCGATGTCGCGGCTGACGTCGCTGCGAAGCTCGGCGTGTGCGGTGCATGCTCAGGGTCGCCTCTGCGCTCACTCCTCGACCCCTGCTCGAGGCGGTTAACACGGCACTCCTACGTGTGGGATGAGAACGAAAACCTACGGCGAATGGGTTCCTGTGGCGGTCGTGTAGGGTCGCCGTCCCCAGGTCGTTCCCTCAGGGTCGGTGACCGCCTCAAATTCGCGGAGGATGACGTCGTAGCGTGCGAACTGGTCTTGCGCCGCGCGTTGCTGCGGCGAGGGTTCCTCGAATTCTGGAGCCGTATCAAAACCCGGGAGCGCGCTCGGGGGTGCGAGGGGTGGTGTGGTAACTGCGGCGACCGTTGCTGGCGGCGGCGGCTCGAAGGGTGCTGCCGCCTCTGTGTCAACCTGCGAAGGGGTCGGCGGCGCTGCCATGAGCGGCTGCGGCGGCAACACGCCAGCAGCCATGAGGCGCTGCGCTGCCAGGCGCTTCCAGGAATCCTCCTCGAAGCCCAGTTGGTAGCGTTGCTGCCAATGGTGGAGGGCCAGCTCGTTCCGTCCTTGCTGTTCGTAGAGGAGGGCCAAGTTGGTGTGCGCTTGGAGATAGGTAGGATTCAGCGCCAGCGCGGCTTGGTACGCTCGCTCCGCCTCGGCCACGCGCCCCACCGTCTCATAGATAATCCCTACGTCATTGTGGGGTGTGGCATAACCTGGATCCAGGGCAATCGCTCGCTGAAACATGGTGATCGCTTCTTCCAGATGACCCTGTGCCTGCAACCGCATCCCCTCGTTGCGGTGGTGCACCGCTTCCATCTGCAATTGCTGCTGGGTCACAGCCACACCTGGGATGGCCACAGACCCTACCACCATGGCGCTCACCCAGCTGACGAGTTGTCGTTGGGAAGGTCGAGACATCGTTAGGAGCATGACCACTCTCGAAGGTAAGAGTGAGTATAGCATGTATCAGGCGTTCTGTCAAGCACTTCTGACTGAGGCTGTTGCCTCCATCAGACAGGCGCGCACGACCCCTGGCAGGCCAGGGATACTCCGAGTCCCTGCGCCGTAGCCGATGCGCAGGAGTCGCCACGCACGCGGCTCTGCTGCGAGCGGCTGAGCGATCGTGGTGAGCATCGCCGCTGCTGTGGGAGTGACCAGCTCGTAGGGGAGCTTTGTGAATCGTACCGGCCACCCACGCAGCAACTCCAGCACCACGGGTCCTGGATTGGGCAGAATCCCCTTGGCTGTCTGGTGCCAGCCATAGCCTAACGGCAGCACCCCCACGTAGACCGCGTCCACCTCGAGGGCGTCGAGGAGCCAGGCACAGCCGGCGCTGCTAACGAGCGTGTCGAGGTGTCCCACCTCGTAGAGCCGATGGGCATGGGCGGTGCCGTGGTGCACTCGGCGCTCTGCCTGGGCTAAGCGCTGCAGGATCCGATGCGCCTGCTGCTTGACACCCCGTGGCAGACGACTGCGTCTGAGGCGCGCGACAAACGGGTGAAACGAGCGCACCGAGGCTCCGCTGGCGATGCGGCAGCGCACCGCACTCACGCCGGCCTGCGGCACACGTTCCACACGCACCGTCCCTGGCGGCAGTCGCAACGCGCGCACCACACCGCGCAGGTGGTGCGACGATCCGCTCACAGCCACCAGCGCGCTCAGGAGCATATCCCCGCTCGCCCCTGCGGCGCAGTCGAAGTACAGGACACGGCGGTTCGGGGTTCGGGGTTCGGGGTTCGGGGAGATCGAACGACGAGGCGTCCTCACCGTTTCAAAGTGCCGCCTAAGAGGAGGCTGGCAAAGTAGGCCGCGCCAAACCCATTGTCAATGTTGACCACGACGACCCCAGGCACACAGGTGTTGAGCATCGTCAAGAGCGCGCCCACGCCACGGAAGCTCGCCCCGTAGCCCACGCTCGTGGGCACAGCGATGACCGGTGCTGCCGCAAGCCCACCGACGACGCTGGCCAACGCGCCTTCCATGCCAGCCACAACGATGATGACCGCGGCGCGTTGAATGAGGGAGAGATGCTCAGTCAACCGATGCAGACCTGCCACACCCACATCGCTGAGCAGCCGCACACGCCGACCCAGCACCTCGAGGGTGAAGCGCGCTTCCTCCGCCACCGGGAGATCCGCCGTCCCTGCCGTCACAATCAACACGCAGCGTCGGGAGGCGGGCCGGTGGTTGCGGCGCGGCCACGCGGCCAACCGCGCCGTCGGATAGTAGATCAGCGGTGGAAAGCGACGGTGGAGCGCGGCAAACTGCTCAGGGCTCACGCGCGTCAGGAGGAGCGGCGACGCCACCATCTGCAGTCGCTGGACGATGGAGATGAGATGCTCCAGGCGCTTGCCCTCGCAGAAGACGACTTCAGGCAGCCGGCGTCGCAGCGCCCGATGCGTATCCAGCTTCGCAAAGCCGAGGTCGTCAAAGGGCAGCCGCTGGAGGCGTTGGTAGGCCTCGCGGACTGACACGCGCTGATGTCGCACTGCGCGCAAGAGGCGTTGGATGCGCGCTGGGGTGAGGAGCACGTCAGCTTCTCCGGGGACCCACGAGGGATGGCCGATCAGACAAAACGGGCCAGCACCACGATGAGGACGAGGATCAAGAGCGCTGCCAACAGGTAGAAATCGTGCAGATACACAAACTCGCGGAGGCGTTCCCACCGATGGGGGGCCGCATGGGTCTGCCGTGGATGGCCATTGAGGAGGATGGCTACCTCCTCGGCGCGGAATCGCAAGAACTCGCCCCCGAAGCGATAGGCCGAGAGCTTCCCCTCCGCCACCAACCGCTCGATGCCAGAGACGCTGGTGCTGAGCCGCTGGGCCGTTTCTTCAATGGTTAAGAATTTGGTTTCCCGCATGGGATGCGACGCTGTGAATCCTGACCGACCACTGGCGACTGGCTGACGACTGACCGGCTAGCGCACTTTCTCGTTGGCCACCCACTCCTCAATTTTGGCACGCTCAAATTTCCACGCCTCGCCCTCGCGCAGGGCTGGTAAGCGACCACTCTTTGCCCATTCGACGACGACGCGCTGCTCCATTTCCAAGTACCGCGCCAGTTCCTCGACGGTAAAAAACGTCGCCGTGGAGCGACCGCTGGTCATGTCGCAACGCCCATCGAAGCTGGCGCCTTCTTCCACCAGGAGCGTCGGCGTCGTCACAGCGCCGGTGACACGGGCGGTCGCGCGCAGTTCCAGCCGCTGCCGCGCTTTCAATTCCCCCTGCAACTGGCCGGCCACCACGATGGTGTCCCCTTCGATGTTGGCGCGCACCTGGGCCCGTTCACCGATGATGAGGGCCCCATACGTCTGGAGCGTCCCCTCGAAGCGTCCATTGATCCGTAAGTTGACCGGATCGTTGAACGCCAGGCTCCCCTGCATGCTGGCGGTGACTTCCAAGAACTTGGTGTCCTGCTCTTCCCGTTGTCGGAACGCCATCACTCACCCCCTGCGTCGTCGTTCACATCCGCCGCTTCCTTGCCGTCCCCGTGCATGTGCCGCGGTTCTAACTTGGTCAGCACCAACAAGACAATCAGGGCAATGCCCGTCGTCAGGATCGCGCCGGTGTAGAAGCCGCTCCCCACTGCGAGCCCCACGCCCGCGACGGTCCACAAGCTCGCGGCAGTCGTCAAGCCGCGCACCGATGCTTTCGAGCGGAAAATCGCGCCGGCGCCGAGAAATCCGATCCCGCTCACCACCTGGGCGCCGAGCCGCGTGGGATCGAGCGCGACCTGTCCCCGATAGACCTCAAAGAGATGCATGCCCGTCAACATGATCAAGGTCGAGCCCACGCCCACGAGGATATGCGTACGCAAGCCAGCCGCCCGACCGCGCCGCTCCCGCTCAAAGCCGATCAGGCCACTCAAGACAGCGGCCACCAGCAGGCGTAACCAAACTTCACTGAAGGGCATCAGCCACTCCTTCCTGGCGTAAGGTCGTCATCCACGGATAGTGGGGATCGGCCGTCACGATCGGTGTGCGTCGTCCGCCCTGCCACTGGGCCCAGCCCAGCCCAGCGATCATCGCGGCGTTATCAATGCAGAGTGCTCGTGGTGGAATCCACACGCGCAAGCCATCCTCCTGCGCCAACGCGTCCAGACGCTGACGCAACAGACTGTTGGCAGTGACCCCTCCGCCGACGATGAGGCGCGGCACACCCAGTGTACGACAGGCCTGCCGCGTTTTCTTGACGAGAATCTCCACCGTCATCGCCTGAAAACTCGCCGCGACATCCGCGGTGAGCTGAGGATCCAGGGCCGTGCCGTTGTGCTCCCGGACATAGTAATAGACGGCGGTCTTCAGGCCGCTAAAACTAAAATCCCAGGGCCGGCTCAGGCGCGGATGGGGCCAGCGGATGCGCGAGGGATCCCCCTGAGCAGCGACGCGCTCAATGTGCGGGCCGCCAGGATAGCCGAGGCACAACAGTTTTGCCACTTTGTCGAAGGCCTCGCCGGCAGCATCATCTTGCGTCTCACCGAGTCGCTCGAATTCGAGCGGCGAGCGCATCAGCACCAACACCGTGTGACCGCCAGAGGCCACCAACCCAATCGCCGGATACGGCTGGAGGGACTGTCCGGCCTGCTCACACGCAGTCATCACGCCCGCATAGAGATGGCCAGCCAAATGATTGACGCCCAGTAACGGCTTGCGCTGAGTCAGCGCCAGCCCGTGCGCAAACGACACCCCGACGAGGAGTGCGCCCACCAGTCCAGGGCCGGCGGTCACCGCCATGAGATCAATGTCGGCCAGACGACAGTCGGCGCGGGCCAGCGCCTGCTCGACGATCTGGGTGATGACTTCGACGTGGGCGCGACAGGCCAGCTCAGGCACGACCCCACCAAACGGTTGATGGCGGGCTACGCTGGAGGCCACGAGGTTGGAACGGATACGCCAGCCCTGCTCCACCACGGCCGCGGCGGTCTCATCGCAGGAGCTTTCGATGCCTAACACCAGCATGGCTAGTCGCGTTCCTCACTGACGAGGGCTGAGACGTGAACCAAACGAATCCCCTGCGCTTCGAGTTCCGGAATCATCTCGCGAATGACCGTTAATGTGAGCGACCGATCGTGCCCAATGCCGATCGCTGCGCCGTGCCGGTGGGCTACGCGGGCCAGGGCGCGCAGTTGGGCCCGAATCGCCTCCGCCTCATTCACATTATCCAGGAAGATAGCCCGTTTGGCAAATCGTACGTCGAGGCGTTGCGCCACGCGTTCAGCCACCGAAGCGGGAGTCACCAGGCTATCCACGAAGTAGAGGTCCTGCTGCTTGACCTCCTCCAGCAGCGCGGTCATCGCGCGGGCATCCTGCGTAAACTGCGAGCCCATGTGATTGTTGAGGCCTCGCACGTGCGGGACACTCGCCAGCGCCTCGCGTAACCGCTGACGCAACTCCGTCGCTGACATGCGCGTCGTCAACGTGTGGGCCTCTAACCGACCCTGGGGCACCGTGCCGGGTTCTGGTTCGAGCGGCACATGCAGCATCACTTCCAGCGGCATACGCGTCTCGAGCTCAGCGATGCGCTGGGAGTACGGCAGATGCGGCAGGACCGCCACGGTCACCGGCGCGGGGAGTGTCTGCAGCACGGCAAACGTCGTGTCGTGATACCCGCAGTCATCAATGATCAGGGCGATGCGGGGCGGCGTCTGACGCGTCGGGAAACTCAGGGGCACGTGAAAGCCCAGACTTAAGCCCACCAAGACACAGCCGATGAGCGTCACGAGCCACAGGCCCCACGCGTGCGTTGCGCGATGAGGTCGCCCGCCCATGTGATTCACTGCACCGTGTGGAGGACGCGAATCCCCTTCAACAAATCTACCGCCCGCGCTAACTGGTTATCGAACGGTGGTGGCTCTTCAGCTGCAGGCTCGGCGAGCGGAGCTTCGGGCGGCTGGTCTTCTAACCGCTCGAAGAGGACTGCCGATGCCTGCGACTTGCCGCCAGCCTTCACCAGCTCCATCGGCTCCACCACCACATCAGGCACGATGCCCTCCCCATGAATGCTGCGCCCGCTCGGCGTGTAGTACTTGCTGGTTGTCAGGCGCAAGGCGCTGCCGTCTTTGAGGGGGATGACCGTCTGGACCGACCCCTTGCCAAACGTCTTCATGCCTACGATGATGCCGCGGTGGTGATCTTGGACCGCCCCAGCGACGATCTCGGAAGCGCTGGCACTGCCCTCGTTGACGAGGACGACCATGGGGATGGTCGTCGGGAACCAACCACCCCGGGAGCGAAACTCCATGTTTTGCTTCGTCAGACGACCGATGGTGGAGACGACCATGGCTTTCTCCGGCAGAAACACCTCCGCGACGGTTACCGCCACATCCAAGAGACCGCCGGGATTATCGCGCAGGTCGAGGACCAAGCTGTGCAGCCCTTGCGTCTGCAGCGTCTTGAGGGCGCCGGTCAAATCTTTGGGCGTGCGTTCCTGAAACTCCGAAATCCGCACGTAGCCGATTTGATCGTCGAGCAGTTTCGCCTCGCGAATGCTCTGGATCTTGATGATGTCGCGCGTAAGGGCAAAGTCCAAGAGCTTCGTTTCCCCTTCGCGCAGCACGGTGAGGGTCACTTTCGTCCCTGGCTTGCCGCGGAGTTTCTTGACCGCGTCGAGCAGCGTGATGTCCCGCGTTAGCTTCCCGTCAATCTTGACGATCTTATCGCCGGATTTCATGCCGGCCTTGTACGCCGGCGTCCCGTCAATCGGCGCAATGACGGTCAAGAGATCATCGCGGATCGTGATTTCAATCCCTAACCCACCAAATTCGCCCTGCGTTTCGACTTTGATCTCTTTGTAGGTGTCAGGATCGAGGAACTGGCTGTAGGGATCCAGCGAGGCGAGCATGCCTTTGAGGGCGCCGTAGATCAGGGTCTTCGCCTCGGGCAGCTCGACATAATCCGACTCCACGATCGCGAGGGCATCGGTGAACAGCTCAAGTTCCTGATAGAGCTGTTCTGATCGTGGCGCAGGCGGTGTTGCCGCGTCCTGCTGGGCGCCACAGCTCACCGGACTCCTCACGACGGTGCTCAGCATCGTGACGATCACACTCACCAGGACTACCCAGACGGAGCAGTTCGTGCGTGGCATCGTTACTCCTTTGTCATCAGGTTCGTGAGACGTTGTCGCAACAACTCCGCCACCACCGTGGGGTCGGCTTGGCCACGGGTGGCCTTCATGCACTGGCCCACGAGATACATGAGGGCGGTGGTTTTCCCTCGACGGTAATCCGCCACACTCTGCGTCTGCTCAGCCAGCACCTGGTCCACGACCGTCGCGAGCGCCTGCGGATCAGCGACGCGACGCCATCCCTTCGCCGCGATGATCGTCTGCGGATCCTGCCCTGAGCGCGCCATCTCGACAAACACCTCTTTGGCCACCGGCCTCGTCAGCTCGTGGCGCTCGACGAGCCCAATGAGGCGGGCGAGATGTGCTGCCTGGAGCGAGGTGCGTGCGAGGGTCAGTTGCTGAGCGTTGAGAAAACTTAAGACCTCCCCCATCACCCAGTGCGCCGCGGGCTGGGCTGGCGCGCCACCAGTCACCGTTGCCTCAAAGAACTCTGCCACCGCTTTGTCCGCCGTCAGGACGTGCGCATCGTATGGCGGCAATCCATACTGCTGCATGAACCGCTCGGCTCGCGCGTGGGGCAGTTCAGGCAGGGTCGTGCGAATGCGCTCAAGCGCGTCGCGCGCCACCTCAAATGGCACCAGGTCCGGCTCAGGAAAGTAGCGATAGTCTGAGGCCTCCTCTTTGCTGCGCATCGAGGCGGTGAGCTCGCGTTTCGCATCCCAGAGGCGCGTCTCTTGCACGATCCGCTCCCCGCGGTCCAGGAGCTGCTGTTGCCGATGCTGCTCAAACACCAAGGCGGCGCGCACTGCTTTAAACGAATTGAGGTTCTTGATCTCCACCTTCGTCCCCAGTGCCTGCGCACCCGCCCGACGGACCGAGAGGTTCACATCGCATCGGAGACTCCCCTCTTCCATGTTACAGTCGGAGACGTCGAGATACTGGAGGATAGTTTTGAGTGTCGTCAGATACGCATGCGCCGCCTCAGATGAGGTCAGGTCAGGCTCGCTCACGATTTCCAGGAGCGGGATCCCTGCGCGATTGAAATCCACCAGGCTGCCGTCCTGGACTCCCTCATGCAGGAGTTTGCCTGCGTCTTCTTCCAAGTGGGCTCGATGAATTCGCACCCGTACCGTACGGTCCTCGAGGGGCGCGTCCACCCAGCCGTCGTGCGAGACGGGCAAGTCATACTGCGAAATCTGGTAGTTCTTCGGTAGATCAGGATAGAAGTAGTTCTTGCGGTCAAACTTGATGCGCTCCGAAATCTGGCAGTGCAACGCGAGCGCAGTCCGCAGCGTCAGCTCAAAGGCCTGCCGGTTGAGCACAGGCAGGGCCCCGGGTAACCCTAAACACACCGGACACACCTGCGAGTTTGGCGGTGCGCCGAACGTGGTGGGACAACCGCAGAAGATCTTCGTCTGCGTGTTCAGTTGCACGTGCACCTCCAGCCCGATTACCGTCTCATAGGCCTCACGCATGGGCGACCGCCTCTGGGTGCTTAGTGTGCCATGCGGTCGCCTGTTCATAGGCATAGGCGATCTGCAGCAACCGCGCCTCCTCAAAGGGCCGTCCCAAGAGTTGCATGCCCAGGGGTAAGCCGTCGCGCGTCAAGCCGCAGGGCAGTGACAGCGCTGGCACCCCAGCGAGATTCGCTGAGATGGTGCAGATGTCAGAGAGGTACATGCTCAGCGGATCGTGGATACGTTCGCCGATGCGAAACGCTGGCGTGGGTGAGGTCGGGGTGAGCAAACAGTCGTACCGCTCAAAGGCGCGATCAAAATCCTGCTTGATGAGCGTGCGCACCTTGAGCGCTTTGAGGTAGTAGGCCTCGTAGTACCCACGACTCAGGGCATACGTCCCCAAGAGAATCCGCCGCTTGGCCTCAGCGCCCAAGCCCTGCGCGCGCGTCTGCTCATACATAGCGCGCAAGGTGGTCCCGGTGCCATCGGTGACCCGCAGCCCATACTGCACCCCGTCATAGCGCGCTAAGTTCGAGCTCGCCTCGGCCGTCGCGATGAGATAGTACGTCGCAATCGCCGAGGGCGTGTGCGGCATCGTCACCGGCTCACACCGCATCCCGAGTTGTTCCAACTGTTGTCCGGCAGCTGCGAGCGCTGCCTTGACCTCAGGATCCAGCCCTGCGCCGAGATACTCTTGCGGAATCCCAATGCGCAGGCCCTCAACTGAGGCAGTCAAGTGCTGCGTGTACGAGGGGACCTCCAGCGGCGCTGAGGTGGAATCCGCAGGATCGTGCCCGGCGATCACCTCCAGCAGGAGGGCGGCGTCGGTGACATCTTTGGTCAGCGGCCCAATCTGATCGAGTGATGAAGCAAACGCGATGAGTCCATACCGCGACACACGCCCATAGGTCGGCTTCAGCCCCACCACCCCGCACAGGGCCGCTGGTTGGCGAATCGAACCGCCGGTATCCGAGCCGAGGCAAGCAAATGCGCAGTCGGCTGCCACCGCTGCCGCGGACCCTCCGCTGGAGCCGCCAGGGATGCGATCCAGATCCCACGGATTTTTCGTGATGCCATAGGCTGACGTCTCCGTCGAGGAACCAAAGGCGAACTCATCCATGTTCAATCGTCCAAACATCACGGCCCCCTCGGCTTCGAGGCGCTGGATCACCGTCGCCGCGTAGGGGGCTCGAAACCCCGCGAGGATCCGCGACGCGCACGCCGTCTCACGGCCCGCGACACAGATGTTATCTTTGACCCCGATCGGGACACCGTAGAGTTTGCCACGACGCGGCCCGCGCTCCAGCACGGCAGCGCGCGTCAACGCGGACTCGAGATCCGCCTCGATGTAGGCGTGCACGAGCGGATTGATGTCTGCGATTCGCGCAGCCAGGGCCCGGAGGACGTCTGACGGTTGTAACTCACCACGTCGGAGTTGCTCGGCCAACGCCTGGGCCGTGAGCGTGAGCCACTCGTTCACTCGAGCACCTTGGGTACTTTCACAAAGGCGCCCTGTCGGTGAGGCGCCAGGGTCGCCACGACGTCACTGCGGAGGCCTGGTTGGATCACGTCCTCCCGCAGCACGTTTTTGAGCGGCAGCACATGCGTGGTCGGCTCCACACCGTCAGTCGCCACACGGCGCAATTGATCCATGTAGTCCAAGAGGCGTGTGAGCTCCTGCTCCAACTGGCGCACGTCGTGATCGCTTAACGCGATGCGCGCCAGCATCGCGACATGCCGCACATCGTCAGGGGTTACTCGAGCCATGGGGGCAACGCTTCGTATGTCTAGACTATATCACCCGTTGCGAGGGACGTCAACGTGCACGAGCGCATTGGCCAATGTCGCCAACTGCGCCAGTGACAGTGTTTCTCCACGAGCCTGCGGCGCGATGCCCACGCGGTGCAGGAGCGGGGGTATCGCCGCGGTCGAACCGGAGAGCTGATCCCAGCGTTTCAGCGAATGCGCGATGGTCTTCCGTCGCGTCTGAAACAGTCGGGCGATGAGCGCAAAGAACAGCCGCTCGTCCACGACGCGGCACGGCGGACGCGTGCGCGGCGTCAGCGTCACCAGTTGAGACTCCACGCGTGGCGGCGGTCGAAAGGCGCTGCGCGGAATCACGGCACCGGGCACGATGAGGCACTGGTACTGCGCCAGACACGACAACCTCCCCCACGAGGGGGTTCCGGGTGTCGCCGCGAGGCGTTGGGCGACTTCGCGCTGCACCACAAGGTAGGCTCGCCGCAGATGAGCCTTCCACGCGATGAGGCGCTCAAGGATGGCGCTGGTGAGCTGATAGGGAATCGCGCCCACCACGACCAGCGGCTGCGCAGCAGGCGGTTGATACGTCAAGATGTCGTCGTGGACAATCGTCACCTGTGGGAGGGCGCTACACTGCGTCCGCACAGACGCCACCCACCGCGCATCCAATTCGACCGCGATGAGTCGTGGCACCCGCTGAGCGAGCGGGAGCGTCAAGGCGCCTCGTCCAGGGCCGATCTCCAGACACAGGGCATCCGGTTCGCACACGACCGCGTCCACGAGTCGTCGGATCACGCGCGCATCGGTCAGCCAGTGCTGGCCCAGGCGTTTGGACGGATGCCCGTCAGTGAGCACGCCGGTCAGTCCGTCGCCAGGCAGTGATGGCCAACAGAATCGCCGCGCGCATCGCACCGGGATGCGCCTGCAAACGCGGAGCGATCTCAAACGCGGTGCCGTGATCAGGGGCGGTGCGGATGAACGGCAGGCCCACCGTCAGATTCACGCCTGCATCGCGAAAGAGCATCTTCAAGGGAATCAGGCCCTGGTCGTGGTACATGGCCACGATGGCGTCGTAGCGACCCCTCACCGCGTCGTGAAAGAGCGCATCAGGTGAGTGGGGGCCAGTCACGGCCAGTCCCTGTCTCCGGAAGGCGCGCACCACTGGTGCGATCAGCTGGCGATCTTCGGTGCCCAACCGTCCCGACTCACCCGCGTGGGGATTCAATCCCGCCACGGCGATGCGGGGTCGCGCAATCCCGAGGAGATCCTGCACACCGGTGCGGCAGAGCCGTAGGGCGGTGCGCAGTCGCGCCGCGGTGAGCGCCCGTGGCACGGCGCGGAGTGGGACGTGGCGTGTGACGAGGAGGACGCGCAATGGCCCGCCCACGATCAACATGCCCACCTCCCGCACCCCAGCCTGCCGTGCCAACCACTCGGTGTGCCCAGGAAACCAGTGGCCCGCCGACTGAATCGCGGCTTTACTCACCGGCGCTGTCACGAGCACATCTATCGTACGAGTGCGCAGCGCTGTCACCGCCGCCTGCAAGTAGTCCCACGCGGCCTGACCGCTCGCACGGGACGGGTGGCCGCGATGGACCGTCTGGGGAGTGATGTTGTGCAGATCCACCACGTGGCAGTGCGGCGCTGCGACCACGTGCGCTGCCAGGCGCAGCTGTCGTCGCAAGCGCTCCAGCCACCGCGCATCGCCAAACACGAGGTACTGGCCTGCGCGTCGCAGTCGCGGCTGCGCCAGGGCACGCAGGACCACTTCTGGCCCGATGCCAGCGGGATCGCCCATCGTGATGCCGATGCGTGGCTTACGAGGCAGGGACGCCACCGAGGGCTGACTGTTTGATGACGATGTAGGCCTTCGAGCGCAACTCCGCTAACCAGCGAGCGAGCTCGGCTTCAAACTTCTCACGGAAGAGATGTTCGCGAATGGTCGGCTCGACTTCTTCAAAGGACCACTCACGCATCGGTTCTTGCGCCTCGAGGTAGAGCACGTGATAACCCAGATCGGAGGGGATCGGATCTGACACCTCGCCCACACCGAGGCGGAACAGCGCCTCATCCAGTTCCGGACGCAACTCTCCAGGGCTCACCCAGCCCATATCGCCCTCCTGCTGGGCCTCTGGGCCTTCGGAGTACGTCGCCACCAACTGCGCAACGGGGGTGTCGCGTCGGATCCGTCGCACCACTTCCTCCGCGCGCCCCAATGCCTGCGCTGGCGAGCGGTCAGCGCCGACGCGGATGAGGATGTGCCGCGCGTGGACTCGGTTGGCACTGCGCATGTCCGACCGATGCTCTTGATAGTACCGGTTGATCTCGCTGGGCGTCACCACGACGCGAGCGCGCACCTCTGCCTCGACGGCCCGCTGCATCATCAGTTGATCGCGATACCGTTTCCGCAGCATCGCGCGCGTCAAGCCCTCGTGCGCCAAGGCGCGATCAAACTGTGCCTCGGAGGGAAAGCGATGGCGGGCGGCCTCCAGTCGCTCATCCACCAACGTGTCCTCGACGGGAATGTTGGCGCTCCGGGCCGCCTGCAAAATCAGGCGCTCTTCAATCAACTGCTGGAGGCCGAGTTCGCGTTGCTCACGTTCCGTGAGCTGCTGCCACGCCTTATCCGCTTCGTCAATACTGAACAGGACCGCCTCGACGTCCTGTTGCGTAATGGCTTCGTCGTTCACAATGGCGACCACCGCGTTGTGGTAGACCTCAGCCCCCCATGCCGGCGCCAGTCCCCCGATGACGACGGTGCTCATCACCCATCCGATGTGCCAACGACTGTGCATGCTACCCTCGTGCCTCGTGGGTGAGGTGGGCAATCGCCGTCCGCAGCAACCGACAGTACAAGTCAAACCCGACGGCGCTCACGTGGCCGTGCTGCTCCACGCCCAGCAAGTTACCTGCACCACGAATCTTGAGATCCTCCATCGCCAGGTGAAACCCCGCGCCGAGTTGCGTGTGTTCCATGATCGCGCGCAACCGTTCCCGCGCTTCACGTGTCAAGACCGTGCCCGGAGGCACGAGCAGATACGCGTAGGCCTTCCGATCAAAACGCCCCACCCGGCCGCGGAGTTGATAGAGGTCCGCCAAGCCCACCTGATCCGCGCGATCCACGATCAGGGTGTTCGCGTTGGGAATGTCAATCCCCGATTCCACAATCGTCGTCGTGACCAGGACGTCCACCTGCCCCTCGATGAACGCACCCATCACCTCTTCCAGCTCGAGGCTGCTCATCTGGCCGTGGACGATCCCCACGCGCGCCTCAGGCACCAGCGCCTGCACGGTGCGACCGACCTGCACAATGTCAGCGATGCGATTATGCACGAAGTACACTTGGCCGCGCCGTTGCAGTTCACGCCGAATCCAGCGCTGGAGCGCGGTCGCATCGTACTCCCCGACAGACGTCTCAATCGGGTGCCGATGCTCAGGTGGTGTCGTCAACAGCGACATGTCCTTCGCGCCCACCAACGCGAGGTAGAGGGTGCGCGGAATGGGACTCGCGGTGAGGACTAAGACATCCACGAGCCAGCGCAAGTGTTTCAAGTGTTCTTTGGCCTTGACGCCAAAGCGCTGTTCTTCATCCACGATGAGCAGTCCCAGCTCCTGAAACTGGACATCGGGCGACAGCAGCCGGTGCGTGCCGATGAGGATGTCTACGTAGCCATCACGGAGCCGCCGCAAGAGGGCGGTTTGTTCGTGAGGCGTGCGGAAGCGCGAGAGCATCTCGACGACGATGGGATAGGCGGCCAGGCGCTGCGTAAAGGTGCGGAAGTGTTGCTCGGCCAAAATCGTCGTCGGGACCAGGACCGCCACCTGCTTGTGATCCATGACGGCCTTGAACGCGGCGCGTAACGCCACTTCGGTTTTTCCATACCCCACATCCCCCAGGAGCAAACGATCCATGGGCCTGGGAGCTTCCATATCACGTTTCACCGCATCGGTGGAGGTACGCTGATCCGGCGTCTCGCGATAAGGAAACTCGGTTTCAAAGGGGCGCTGCCATTCCCCATCAGCGCTGAAGGCGAAGCCGCGCAGGGCCACGCGCCTGGCCTGCGTCTCGAGGAGTTCGCGCGCATACTGGAACGCCCCAGCGCGTGCCCGCTCTTTGGCGCGCGCCCACGCCTGTCCGCCTAACGTATGCAGCGTCGGGGCTCTCCCCGACAACCCTAGATATTTCTGGACCAGGTGCATGTGATCCGTCGGGACGTAGAGCCGATCGCCGCCCGCATATTCAAGGATCAGGCAGTCGGTGGGCTGGCCTCGATGGGTCATGCGCTCTACGCCGACGTAGCGACCGATGCCGTGATTCAGATGGACCACCACATCGCCGGGTTGGATGTCCACAAACGGATCGAGCGGCACCTCTTCCCGCACGGTGAGGCGCACCGCCCGCGGCAGCAGGATGATGACGGTGTGCGACTCGAGGAGCTCGCCTGTGACGGGATTAAAACTGCGAATCGCCTCGATCCGCTGGCCATCGAGAATCGCGCGGATCGGCGCTTCGTACGTCCCGGGAAAGACATCGAGCACGTGGCCGCGCACGCTGAACTCACCTGGGCGCTCGACCTGTCGTTGACGCGCATACCCCAGGCGTGCCAACTGGTGGGCGATCTCGCTCAAGCGCACGTGCGCACCGACGTAGAGTTGACAGGATTGAAACATCGCTTACGACTCACGAGTCATCACCGCGGGGGCGGAGACGCCCAAGAGCGTCAACCCATTGAGGAGGACTTGACGCACCGCGTCCACCAGCGCCAGACGCGCTGCGGAGAGTGCCTGATCATCGCTCACCACCCGACAGGTGTCGTAGAATCCATGGAAACTGGCGGCGAGGTTGCGCAGGTACCAGGTCAGCCCGTAGGGCTCCAATTGCCTGGCGCACATCTGCACCACGAGCGGAAATTGGCGCAACAGACGCAGCACCGCCAGCTCTGCCGGCTGGGTGAGCAGGGCGGCGTTGCCCTGCGACGGACGAGCCGCGCGTTCGTCGCGCGCAAAGGCGAGCACACTACAGATCCGCGCATGGGCGTACTGGACGTAGTAGACCGGGTTGTCCAGCGACTGGGTTTTCGCGAGCTCGAGGTCAAAATCCAAGTGGCTTTCGATCCGACGGGTGAGAAACAGAAAGCGCGCCGCGTCTTTCCCGACTTCCTGCACGATCTCACGGAGGGAGACGAACTGCCCCTGTCGCGTGGACATCGGGATCGGCACCCCTCGACGCGACAACGTCACGAGCTGCACGATGAGAATGGTGAGATCTGCTCCCCGACCGGTCAAGGCCTGCACCGCGGCTTTCAGGCGAGGCACATAGCCATGGTGGTCTGGTCCCCAGAGATCAATGAGCCGCGTGAACTTGCGCGCGAATTTATCCGCGTGGTAGGCGATGTCCGGCGCGACGTAGGTCCACGAGCCGTCTTGTTTGCGCAGGACTCGGTCTTTCTCATCTCCCAGCGCCGAAGATTTAAACCACAGTGCCCCCTCGGCCTCATACACGTAGTCGCGATGACGCAACTCCTGAATAGCACGATCAATGTGGCCGTCTGCGCGCAACTGCGCCTGGCTGGTCCAGCGGTCAAAGCGTACTTCAAATCGCTCCAGATCCTCGCGAATGGCCTCGAGCATTTCGTCAATCGCGTACTTACGAAAGGTGGGCAACGCCGTCGCAGGAGTGTGGTCCAGCCAATGACTCCCCTGCTGACGCACCAGTGTGCTCGCCGTCTCCACCAAGTAACTGCCTTGATAGCCGTTCTCTGGAATCGTGGCCGGACGATGGAGCTGCTCGAGATAGCGGGCATAGAGCGACTGGCCTAAGAGGTCCATCTGGGTGCCTTCATCGTTGAGAAAATACTCACGGCAGACGTTAAAACCCACGGACTCGAGGATGCGCCCCAACGCATCGCCGACGGCTGCCTGACGACCGTGAGCCACGCTCAAGGGTCCGGTGGGATTGGCGCTGACGAATTCGAGCGAGACACGCTGCCCGTGACCGAGTGCCGCCGTGCCGTAGCGAGGACCGGCCTGGCGGACCTCCTCCACGATGGCGGTCAACGCCTGCTGGGTCAAAAACAGGTTGAGAAACCCCGGGGGTTTCACGTCGAGCCGCTCCACTTGTTGGTGCACTGGTGACGTAGAGAGCGCGGTGTTCAGCGCGTCAGCCAGGCGATGGGCAATCTCGAGGGGAGGACGCCGGAGGGGCTTGGCCAACTTCATGGCCAGCGTGGAGGCGAGATCGCCGAGCGCGCTCTCTGCGGGGATCTCAAACGTCGTCTCAGGGGCGACAGGCGGCTCGCACCCAAAGCACGCGCGGACACACGCGCGCAAGGCCTCGGCAACGGCCGCTTCCAGCGTCGGTGAGTGTGATGTCATGGGCGTTGGCGTCTAAAGCGTGCTTAGGACAGGCGGGGCACATCCCCCCACAACCGCTCCAGCGCATAGAAGGCGCGTTGGGTCGGATGGAAGACGTGCACGATGACCTCCCCGCAATCGAGCAGAATCCACGTCGCCTCGTGGTAGCCTTCCACGTGGTGGATGGGCCAGCCATCCGCCTCGAGGCCCTCCCAGATCGCATCCGCGATGGCCTTGACTTGGCGTGTGGATTGTCCGCTGCAGAGCACAAAGAAATCGGCGAGGAGGGAGGTGCCTCGCATGTCTAACGTCACGAGATCGTCGGCTTTTTTCGACGCGGCGAGTGCCGTGATGCGTGTGACGAGTGCTGGATCGCGTGGCTCGATGGCCCCACCCTCTCGCGAGTGGTCTAGCGAGTGTGCGGAGGAGACGAGCTTATTTGGGTGCGAGGATCCGATAGAGGCCGGTGCCGCAGTCGGGGCACTTCCCCTTCATGGCTGGACGACCGTTCTTCATTTTCACCTGTTTGCCGTCCTTCATCTCTTTCTTGCCCTTACATTTCACGCAGTAGGCCTGCATAGCCACCTCCTCATGTCTTGGTGTATGCTAACATAGGGGTTGTCTGCCTGTCAAGCGCAGGAGGATACGCCTCACGCCTCGTGCATCTCCCCGACGATCTCCTCCAAGAGATCCTCAATGGTCACCAACCCGAGGGTGCGCTGCGTCTGGTGATCCTGCACGATCGCGATCTGCACGTGTAACCGCTGAAAATCGCGCAAGACTTCACTCACCCGCTGTTTGGCGGAGACGAAATACGCCGGATGCACGAGATCCGCCAGCACCAGGAGCTGTTGGTGTTGCCAGAGGTAGAGGAGATCGCGCGCGTAGAGGATGCCGCGGATGTGGTCCACATCGCCCTCGTAGACCGGAATGCGCGAGTGGCCTTCCTCGATGAGGAGACGTAAGACCTCCTCCGAGGTGGCACTGAGGGAGAGACACACCATCTGCTCGCGCGGCACCATGACGTCAGCGGCCAGGGTTGCGCCAAACTCGAAGATCTGATGGAGCATGTGCCGCTCCTGATCGCTCAACAGCCCCTCTTCCTTACCGATTTCGATCATCAGACGAATTTCTTCTTCCGTGATGAGGGGGTTGCGTTTTGTCGGATGACCACCGAAGAGGCGGATGATGCCATGGCTGATGCCGCTGAAAAACAGCGTGATCGGGCGCAAGGCGCGAATGAGCAGCACCAACATCGGGGCCACGCTCAACGCGATGCGCTCGGCATGGAGCGTCGCAAAAATTTTCGGGGTAATTTCGCCCAGCACCAGCAAGACCGTCGTCACCACCACCGTGGCCACCACCACCCCCACCTGCGGCCCCCAGATCACAATGCAGAGGACCGTGCCGATGGCGGACAGGGCCACGTTGATGAGGTTGTTGCTGATGAGGATCGCGGTGAGGAGCTGATCGAGGTGGGTCAGGAGCCCCTGCACCGTCTTCGCACCAGGGACCCCACGAGCGACCAGGTGGCGCAAGCGAATTTTGTGGATCGCGATGAGCGCGGTTTCGCTGCAGGCCAAAAACGCCGAGGCCAGGAGGAGCACCGCGGCCACGAGGAGAGCGGGCAGGAGCATCATGTGGCGTAGAGCCGATGATCCAACACGTACCGACGCACCGCCTCGGGGATCAGGAAGCGAATGCTCCGTCCCTGGGCCAGGCGACGTCGGATGTCGGTCGCGGAGATGTCCAGGAGCGGAATTTCGAGTCGCCGCACCCCGTCGGGCAAGGCGTTGAGCCGATAGCCCGGACGCACCGCGACGACAAACTCGCACAACGTCAGAATCGTCGCCCACTCCCGCCACGCCGGCAACTGTGCACACGCATCGGCGCCGACGAGGCACACGAGGTGCCTGGCTGCACCGTGTTCCGCGCGCATCGCCCTGAGGGTGTCAATCGTGTAGGAGCGACCGCCACGTCGAATCTCCACGTCGCAGGCACGGAACGCGGGCTGGTCAGCAATCGCCAATTCAACCATCCGCAACCGATCGGTGGCAGAGGCCAACTCCGGATCGTCTTTCAGCGGTGGCACCGCGACCGGAATGAACCACACTTCATCCAGCGTCAACCGCTCGCGCGCTTCCTCCGCGAGTACCAGATGCCCAAGATGGATGGGATTGAATGTGCCGCCAAGCAGTCCAATGCGTTGTGTCATGCTCGTTGCTGGTCGCTGGCGTTCTACGAGCGATTCTCCTTTACTGTCTTACCTGTCCTTGTCCATACACGAGGTACTTGTACGTTGTCAGCTCCTCCAAGGCCATCGGCCCGCGGGCATGCAACTTGTTCGTGCTGATGCCAATCTCTGCCCCCAACCCAAACTGGTACCCGTCAGTAAATCGGGTTGAGGCGTTCACGTAGACACACGCGGAATCCACCGCCTGGAGGAACTGCTCCGCGCGCGACGGATCGTCGGTCACAATGGCATCCGAGTGTTGGCTGCCGTACCGTCGAATGTGGGCGATCGCCTGCTCCAAGTTTTTGACGACGCGGACCGACAGGATCAAATCCAAATATTCCGTGGCCCAATCTCGCTCCGTCGCTGGTGTGACCCAGCGCACCAGTTTGCGTGTGGGCGCATCCCCACGCAGTTCCACTCCGGCTTGTCGCAATCGGTCGGCCATGCGGGGGAGAAACGTCTGGGCCACTCGCTCATGGACGAGTAACGTTTCCATCGCGTTGCACGTCGCTGGACGCTGCACCTTGGCGTTGAACGCGATCTCCTCGGCCATCTGGAGGTTCGCCTGCTCATCAACGTACACGTGGCAGATGCCTTTGTCATGTTTGACCACGGGAATTTTCGAGCGCCTGGTCACGTTGTCAATCAGCGCCTGACCGCCTCGCGGAATGATCAGGTCAACGTAAGGCGTGAGGCCCAGGAGGATGTCCACGCCAGCACGCTCGGTGGATGGAATCAGCGTCACCGCGGCTGGTGGGAGCTGCGTGAGTCTCAGCGCCTGCTGCAGGAGTCGCGCAATCGCGCGGTTCGACTGGATCGCTTCGCTGCCACCGCGGAGGATCACGGCGTTGCCACTTTTCAGGCATAAGCCAGCGCAGTCCGCGGTCACATTCGGTCGGGATTCATAGATGATGCCGATGACGCCGAGGGGCACGCGCACGCGTTTGATGCGCAGTCCGTTAGGCCGTTCCCACGCCTTGACGACCTCGCCCACCGGATCAGGCAGTCGCGCAACCTCTTCCAGAGACACGCACATCTCCACGATCCGCTGTGGCGTGAGGGCCAAGCGATCAACCAGGGCTGGAGTGAGTTTGCGGGAGGTAGCGCTAGCCACGTCCGTAGCATTCGCGCGCAACACCGTGGCAGTGCCTGCACGCAGCGTCGTGGCCATCTGCCGTAAGGCCTGATTTTTGCGTGCGGTGGAGAGGGCCGCGAGCACCGTCGCAGCGTGCTTGGCGCGCTGGGCGAGAGCGATGATGTCTTGCCGCAGGCTCATGTGTCCGCCTCCGCGGTGATCACGAGGTTGTCGCGGTGCACCACCTCGTCGTAGGGTTTCGCGCCAAGGATGGTGCTCACCTCCTGCGTTTTTTTGCCGCAGATTTTCGTGAGATCAGCCGCACTGTAGTTCGTCAAGCCCCGGCCAATCGGATGATGCGCCTCATCCGCGATCGTCACCACATCGCCCGTGACAAACGGCCCTTTGCAGGCCACCACCCCCGACGGGAGCAAGCTGGTGTGCCGTGTGAGGAGCGCAGCGCGCGCGCCGTGATCCACGATGATCGTGCCATGCGAGCGCCGACTCCCGAACGCGAGCCAGCGCTTGTGGGCGGTGAGCTTCTTTGTACTCGGCACAAACCAGGTGCCCACCGCCTGGCCAGCCAGGATGGCAGCGATGATCCCGGGTTGTCGTCCATGCGCGACGACGACAGGAATCCCAGCCGACATGCCCATCCGCGCCGCCTGCAGTTTCGTCGCCATCCCGCCCAGGCTGGTGGTGCGCTGCGGCCCGCGGGCCAACGCCTCCAACGCAGGCGTGATCCGTTCCACGCGCGAGAGCAACTGCCCATCCTGGAGAAATCCATCCACATCGGTCAGGATCAGGAGAGCATCCGCATCAATGAGGTGAGCCACCAGCGCTGAGAGCCGATCGTTGTCACCAAAAGTGATTTCTTCGACCGCGACCGTATCGTTTTCGTTGACCACCGGCACCGCGTCCGCCGCCAACAACGTCAACAAGGTGTTCCGCGCGTTCAGATACCGCTGCCGATCCTCGAGGTCCGCTTGCGTCAACAGCACTTGGGCGGTCAGCCGTCCCTGCGCGCGCAAGCGCTCCTCGTACATCCGCATGAGAATCCCTTGGCCGATGCTGGCCGTGGCTTGGAGTTGCGGCAGATCTTTGGGACGCTTCGGCAACCCTAAACTCGCCATCCCAGCAAGGATCGCGCCTGAACTGACGAGGACCACTTGGGTCTCGCGGCCCAGCGCGGTGATCTGCTGCACCAGGCCGTCGAGGAATGACGCATCCAGCCCACCCTCCGCCTGCGCCAGCACCGCACTCCCGACTTTGATGACGATACGACGCCATGCGGTCATGCGGCGCTCTCTGGAGCGGTGAGGTGTGTCAGCCCGCCCACACCCCGCTGCGGTTGAGGGGTCACGGCGCGATTCAGGCGGGCCAGTCGCTGCGCGAGCGCCTGCACCAGCGCAGGGATGCCCTCGCCGGTCAACGCCGAAATGGGATACACCGTCTCTGTCGTGGCCTGCTGAAACAGTGGGAACTGCTGCTGCGCTGCGGGCAAGTCCATTTTGTTGGCCACGAGCAGGCGCGGCTTCTCCCCCACGCTCGCAGCATACGCGGTGAGCTCTGTTTGGAGGGTCTGGAAATCCTGCCACGGATGACGGCCCTCGCTCCCGGCCATGTCCAGCACGTACACGAGTACCCGCGTGCGTTCCACATGACGGAGGAATGCCGTGCCCATCCCTTTGCCGACGTGCGCCCCGTCGATCAGGCCCGGGATATCGCAGACGGTCCATGTCTCCTCAGCATCTGGGACCGTCACGACTCCGAGGTGCGGTGTGGTCGTGGTGAACGGATACGCGGCCACTTTTGGTGTGGCCATCGAGATCCGACGCAGCAGCGAGGACTTGCCTGCGTTCGGCAGCCCCACCAACCCCACATCCGCGAGGAGTTTGAGTTCCAGCGATAACTGGCGTGATTCACCTGGCTCGCCAGGCGTGGCCTCGCCTCCGGTACCGTTGCCCCGGCCGCCACGACCCCCGCGCGCCACGATCACGTGTTCGCCAGGTGCTGCGAGATCCCGCAGGCGGTGGTTGGTTGCGCAATCCCGCACCACCGTCCCGACCGGCACGCGCACGAGACAGTCAGTGCCCCTCGCGCCTTGCCGATGGTTGCTGCTGCCCTGTCTCCCGTGCGTCGCCTGGTAGTGTTTACGGTAGGCGCAGTCGCGCAGCGTCCACAGCGCAGGATCGGCCTGGAGGATCACATCCCCTCCATCACCGCCGTGGCCGCCAGTAGGCCGCCGATGCCGCGTAAACGGCTCGCGGTGAAAACTCTGGCAGCCCTTGCCGCCACGGCCAGCGGTGACTTCCACTTCGGCGATGTCGAGAAACGGCGTGGCCATGGGATCGGTCAACCATCAAGCAATGGACGGGGTGAGCTGGAGGACGCCGTTAGGAGGACGTGGGGTTCGGTTCCACATGCACGAGGCGCGAGGAGCCAAACACGACGCGTCCCGCCGCCAGCGCAAACAGGGTGTGGTCGCGTCCGATCCCGACGTTACGACCGGGGAGGAACCGAGTGCCTCGCTGGCGCACCAAGATGTGCCCAGCGCGCACCAGTGCCCCGCCATAGTGTTTGACGCCGAGAAATTTGGCATTACTGTCGCGCCCGTTCCGTGTGGAGCCTTGTCCTTTGGTATGGGCCATGCGGAGATCCTCTGGGCTTACACGTGAATCGCTGTCACGACCAGATCGGTGAGCTCCGAGCGGTGGCCGATCGTGCGACGGTATTTTTCCCGCCGACGAAACTTAAACACGGTGAGCTTCTCTCCCCGCCGGTGGGCACGCACGTGACAGATGACTTTGGCCCCATCAACCCACGGACGGCCCACCGCCACGCGCTCTCCGCTCCGCGCCAAGAGTACCCTGTCAAACACCACTTCCTGGCCGACGGGCTGGGGTTGCCGATCCATCGTAACTGCTTGTCCGACAGCGAGTTTGAGCTGATGCCCCCCTGCCTGGACAATCGCATACTCAGATTCCATAGAAGTAAGTATAGCCGCAGACTCCTGTTACGTCAAGCCGGAACAATTTTGACTTCTTCTATATGCTGCGCCGGCTCAGACATGATGAGAATCTTGGCGCGGAAGTGGCGCTCCAGCTCAGTTAAGCTGGCACGATCCTCCCGCAACAACCGAGTGGCTACCTGGGGGTGCACGAGCACCTCGATCTCGCGCTGACGCGACGTTTGGAAGAAGCGACGCATCTGGCGCAGGGCCTTGATGGCTACGGTGACCGGTGTCTGCACGGTCCCACGCCCTTGGCAGTAAGTACAGGGCTGGTGGGAGACGCGCTGGATGGACCGGCGCATCCGCTGCCGCGTCATCTCGATCAAGCACAGCTCAGAAAAGGAGACGATGTTGGTCTTGGCGTGGTCGCGCCTGATGGCCTCCTCGAGAGTGGTGTAGACTTGCTTGCGGTGGCTGGGTATATCCATGTCAATGAAATCAATGATGATAATCCCGCCCATGTCGCGCAGCCGAATTTGCCGCGCAATCTCGCGGCCGGCCTCGAGATTGGTCTGGAAGGCCGTCTCTTCGAGGTTGCGCTTGCCGGTAAAGCGGCTGGTGTTGACATCAATCGCGACCAACCCTTCCGTCGGCTCGATGACGATGGTACCGCCGGAGGGCAGCGAGACCCGTGGTTCGTAGAGCTGATCAATCGCGCGGATGATCTTCTCCTGCTCGAAGAGGGGCAGCTCTCCTTGGTAGAGCTGGAGCCGCGAGCGGAGCTGCGGCACGACGTTCGTGGTGAAGTGCGCCAGCCGCCGATACTCCTCCTTGGAATCCACGACGAGGCGCTGGACCTCCTCGGTGAGTTGATCGCGCACCATCCGCAACGCCACATCCAGCTCCTCGTAGATACACCGCGAGGCTTTGCTGTGCTGGCTCTGACGTGAGGTGCGCTCCCAGAGCTGCTTGAGGTAGCGCAGGTCGCGTTCGAACTCGCGCTGGCCCTTGCCGAGGCCGGCGGTGCGCACGATCAGGCCTGTGCGATCGTTGCCCTGCAATTCCCGGAGGAGCTGTTTGAGACGGGTACGCTCCTCGCCATCGGTGACACGCTTCGACACGCCCAGGTGGTGGTCCAGCGGCATGTAGACGAGGTAACGCCCTGGCAGGCTGATGTGCGTCGTCAGGCGCGCCCCCTTGGTGCCCAGGGGTTCTTTGACCACTTGGACCAGGATTTCTTGGCCTTCTTTCACCAGCTCCTCAATTTTTTCCTCGCGCTGCGAGGGGTGGTGCCGATGGTGTGGCGGCCGACGCTCGCGACGATGGACCGGCGCGGTCATGGGGACCATCGGACTGTCCTCCACCACGAGTTCCTCCCCGTTCGTCGTTGGCATCTCGATGATATCGGAGACGTAGAGGAACCCGTTTTTCGGCAGGCCAATGTCCACGAACGCGGCGCCGATGCCTGGGACGACCGACGCCACACGACCTTTAAAGACGCTGCCGACCAGCTGTCGGTCGGTCGCCCGTTCGATGTAGAACTCATCCAGGACACCGTCTACGACAACGGCAAGGCGTTTCTCCTGCGCCTCGACACTAATGAGGATCTCTTTCTTCATAGGGACTGCTCCATCCATTGTGCAGTGGGTGCGTCGCGACGCGCGAGCGTCAGCGGTGGTCATCCTGTGCTGCCGCCACGCCTCCACACGTGGACGCGTCTCCCACACGAGTCGTTCTTCGAGCGGCGGATTGGTGCGGTGGTTACGGTTGGCCGGTGGGCGGGAGGCCAGCGCCGACCGACGGCGCTCCGACAGTCGTCGGGACGACCTGCCCTTCCTCAAGCAGCGTGACGGTAATGAAGAAAATCAAATCCGTCTTGTTTTTGGCCTGTTCCGTCTTGCGGAAGAGCGCCCCCAGGAAGGGGACGTCTCCCAGCAGTGGCACTTTTTTCTCCACATCAATAAACTTGTCTTTCACCAATCCGCCAATGGCCACTGTCTGCCCCGAGCCGACCCGCACCTGCGTCTGCGCTTCGCGCGTGTCAAACCGCGGGGCCTTCAAATCGCCGCCAAACGAGTCGAACCCTGAAAAGTCGGTCACCTCCGGATGCAAATCCACGACGATCTCCCCCGCCTCGTTGACATGGGGAGTGACGCGGAGATTAATGCCAATGTCCCGTTCCTCAAACCCCGTGACCTCAAACGTGCCGGTATCGGAATTGCGCTCAAAGGTGGGGACGTTGAAGATTTCACCCACGTGGATGATGGCCTCTTGGTTGTTGAGCGTGGTAATCCGTGGATTCGACACGATCGAGGTGTCGGTCCGCGTTTTCAAGATCTCCAAAATCGCCTGGAGGCTGCTGAAATCCAATGTCCCAAAGGTAAAGTCACCCTTCACCGCAAAGGGCAGCTTCCCGGCGGCAGACCCTGCCGGAAAATCGGTATTGGACGTGGCGATCGGGGGCAGCGCTCGGCCGAACGTCCCCAGGGCAGCATCCCGACGAAACGGCAGCGTCGTCGGACGGATGATCCCTTTGGCCGTCACCTTGATCGTCCAATCAATCCCCAAATTCTCGTCCCGATCCAGCGTGATCTCCACGATCTTCGTGTCAATCGCCACCTGCGGCGTGCGGCGGTCCAGGCGCTCCACGACCTGTCGCACGCGATAGAGGTTCGTCGGAATGTCGCGGACGACCAGCATGTTCGTCCGCGCATCTTCCCGCACCGTCCCGCGTTCAGTGAGCACATCCGCTAAGGACTTCACCACATCCGCCGCCTTGGCGTAGTTCAGGACGAAGACGCCGGTCTCCAGCTCCTCCTGATTCATCTGCTCGAAGGTGGTCACCCGAATCACGTTACCATCGCGTTCGTAGGTGAGCCCATAGGTTTTCAAGAGGATGTTGAGCGCCTGCTCCCACGGCACGTTGAGCAAGCGGATCGTTACCTTCCCCTGCACCTCATCCCCGGCGACGACGTTGACCCCGCTCTTCTCCGCAAAGATGCGCAACACATTGCGAATGTCGGCCTCGTGGAAATCGAGCGAGATCGTGCCGGCTGGTGCTAGTTCCGCCACGGTGGTGTCCACGGCCTCCGCCGGGGGCGCGACGTCCTGCGACTCGGCCGCTGTCGTTGCCGTCGGCATCATCGGCGCCTCGTCTTGAGCGATGACGCGACCACCCACGAGGAGTCCGATGACCACGACGAGCCCCAGCCCCGCGGTGATCGTGGCACGCTGCTGTCCCCTGCGCTCGCTCCTAGGGCCTCTGCACACTGGGTAGCTCCTCTGCGATGACCGGCACGATCACAGTTCCGTGCTCCCCGCCCTCGACGACAATCGCATCGCGACGAATGGATCGGATCCGATACCCCTCCACCTCGTCCCCCACGCGGCGAATGCGCCCGTTGACAATCGCCAACGGATTACTCGCGTCCCACATGATGCCATCCACATGGAGGGTCCCTACTGCCGTCCCGCTCCTGGGCGTGCGGATCTCGCCCGTCGGTGTCACCAGCGCCTCCAGCGGATCGCGACGACCGCGCGCATCGTAGAGCGGTGGATCTGGCTCAGCCACGACCGAACCGGCCCACCCCACGCCGAGCCCTACCAACCACAGACTCACCAGCCAACCGCGCACCGTCACCGCGTCGCACTGGCCACGGGGGTCAACAGCCGATAGGCGCTGACGATGATGCGCGCCGATTGCCGCCACGGCTCAGCAGGATTGCTGTCCATCTCGAGGCGAATGAGTCGCATCAGTCGCGGGGAGCGTTCCATGGCGTTCACAAACGCCCCCAACTGATGATAGCCACCCCGCGCCACCAGCTGAATCGGAATCTCCGCGTAGTAGCCGCCCGAGCCCTCGGCCGCGGTCTGCTGGAGGTTGAGCGGTTCCAGCGATTCGATCCGCACATGCGCCGCCTTTGCCATCATGGAGAGGTCTGCCACGAGCGTATCCACCGCCAGCCCCTGGGCGAAGCGCGCCTCCAACGCCTGCAGGCGCTCCTGCTGTTTGGTGGAGGCCTGTTCCATCTGCCCTAACCGGCCGGCGCGCTGGGTGATCTGCTCGATATCCGCTCGCAGCCGCGCGACTTGCGGACGCACGGTCTGCACCCGACTCCACTGAGGACGCCACACGAGCTGCTGGCACAGGAAGACGGCCAGCACGCCCAAGATCCCTCCGAGGATCATCACCTGCTGTTGCTGGGTCAGCGGCTTGGCCATGGGTTACGACACCGGTTGACTCGCCACGCACTCAATCGTAAAGTCAATGACCTCGGTCTGGCTGATCGCGCGGGTCTTGACTGATTGTAGCGTAATTTTGTCAAACAGAGAAGTAAAAACTGCATCGCGCTGGAGCGCGGCCACGAACTGGCTGACCGCCTGCATCCCTTCGCCGGTGGAGCGTTCCAGCGCAGAGCCGTGCACCGTCAGGTGGAACGGCGCATCAATCACCAGGTGCGACAGCCAGAGATCGTTCGGCAAGACTTCCGAGAGCCGATTGAGCCGCTGCGACCAGACGATCCGCTGCTCGACGACTTGGGCGAGCTTGGCCACGCGAGCCTCCCCCTGCTGTTGCTGCTGCTGCAAGGTGGTGAACGACTGGCGTTGCGGGGCCAGGGCCTCCCACTCCTTCGTTAACCGGGTGAGCTGCCCCTGCATCGCGCCGGCCGTCACCACAGCGACCAGGGTGATCAGGAGGATCGCGCCTCCCACCACCACCCCCAGGATGATCGGCAGGCCCTTGAGCGACGGCAAGGCCAACCCCAGTTTCATGGGGCGTTTTTTCGTCGGCGCTTTCGGCAGGAGGTTGATCGTCAGCGTTGGTTTCATGCCAGGTCCCGCACCACGAGCCCCACGCACACCGCCAATCGGCTGGCCAGCGACGCTGGCACCGACTGCCCATCCTGCGTGAGCCACCGCACCGGACTCCAGACAGTCGTCGGCAGTCCCAGTTGCTCCTGCAGAAACCCGGGTAGTTGCGGCAGGAGCGCAGTGCCACCGCTCACCAGCACGCGCGCGACGGTGTCCTCCAGTTGGGTCTCATAGAAATCAAACGACAGCCGCAGATCCCCCACCAAGACTTCCAGTCCCCGCTGGAGCGCTGCCGCCACCTCCTGCTGGCGCTCGCCTGGCTCACACTTCAGGCGCTCTGCCTCGGCGGGAGGCAGGTTGAATTGTTCGGCAATGGTCTTGGTGAGATCCTGGCCGCCGAAGTTTAAGTCGCGTGTAAAGCTACAGAGCTGCCCCTGGCGCAAGATGACCACGTTGGTGTAGTGCGCACCGATGTGGACGAGCGCGGTGGTCACCGCCTCCGGGGTGGTCGCCTGGTCTGCGAGGTACGCATTCGTGACCGCCAGCGCCTCCACATCGAGGAGCACCGGTTTCAGGCCACACGTCGTGGCGAGAGCCACGCGGCGTTGAATCGCCTCTTTTTTCCCCGCCACCAACAGCACCCGCATCTTGTTGCCTTCCAGCCGCTCGAGCACTTGCCGATCCAGGGCCACTTCATCGAGAGGAAACGGGATGTGCGTCTCGCCTTCAAACCGAATGGCGCTGTCGAGCTCAGTCTCAGACAACTGCGGCAAGGTGAGCAGCCGGGTGACGATGTCTTGGCCGGCGATGGCCATGCGCACCTCACCCTCCTTGACCCCGAGGGTGGTCAGCACGCGCTGGAGGGCGGCTTGCCGGACAGGGTTGGTTTCATCACTGAGCGGTTCGAGGAGGTACTTGAGGAGTTGCACCGCACCCTTGCGGGGAGCTGAGGCGAGCACCACTTTGATGGCGGAGCTGCCCACGTCCAGCCCGACGCGCAGCGACGCAGTCGTCCCCTTCCGTCTGAGCGCAGGCCAGGCCAGGCGCGGAAGCTGGAGTTTCGCCGCCATCAGTCAAACACGTTGCGCAGCACCACGTGGAGTCGCTGGGAGGATTGCATCAGATGCTGTTCCAGGGAGGTCTTTTGCGCGTTAAGCGTAATGTCCACGCCGGTGATGTTCCCTGTCGCCGGCACTGGCGTAAACGAGACGGAGGTAATGTTGTTGGCCACGACCTTTTGAATGCCGACGGGAGGGGCCGCGAGATTCAGGGAGCCGACCACCGCGCGGATGAGCTGCGTGCCCTGCAGGTCATACCGCACGGCGTTGCCTGCCTGGGGGGCGCCAGCATCATCCAGGGCCCCCCAGACGATGTCGCTGTTGCTATCCAAATCAAATTCCGGCGTGCCAGTATTGGCATCCACTGGAATCTGAAACACCAGGATGTTGTTCGTGGGGCTATTAATCAGCACGCGAGGGGTGGTGGTATCCCGACCCGATTCGCGCAGCTCCTGCCCAACCCAGCGCAGGCCCTTGCGCACGTCCTCCTGGACCTCCACCGCCGCTTCGCCCTCGTGCCAACTCCTCCGCCCGCTCGACAGGGTGAGATAAATCGCGGCGAGCACGATGGAGAAGACGCCGAGGACCACCATCATCTCCAAGAGGGTAAAACCGTTGGGCGTCTGCCGGTGCGTCGCACGCAGACAGGTTGGGCGAGGGCCGTCGAGCGTCCCACGTCCTGCGGCAGCGATGGGCGTTTCGTTCGGCGTCGGGCGTCTGACGTTGGACGCTCGACGATACGCGGATCGTTGCCGCTGGACGTCTGACGCTGGACGGCTTGCGCTGAACGCCGAACGGAACAGTGATGTCATGGTGTCCGATCCGTGATCAAGGATTCCACGTAGGTGACCCGCGCCCGGCTCCGCTCGGTCCAGTTCACGCGCACTTGGACGCGCAAGGGATCGGCGGTGGTGCTCCACGTCTCCGGCTCGCCCCCTTCAAACGGCGGATCAAAATCCACCGACACAGCGCTCAAGTTGGTCTCGGTCAAATCCAAGCTGTGAGTGCCCGCCCATGCCACCCAGTTGCTGTCATTGGCGGCTTGGGCGTTGGGTTGGATTTCGGCTTGGAAGTCGGAGTTGCGGATTTCTTCCATGATGCGGTCGGCGTGGTGCGTGGCAATCGTCTGGTTGCGGGCGGACTCGTTCAAGGCGTGGATCCCGACGAACACCCCCAGCAAGCCGAGCAGCGCGGTGATCAAGACCGCAATCCCAATCACCAACTCTAACAGGGTAAAGCCGGCGGGCGTTGGGCCGGAGGCGTTGGCCCGCCCCGGTTGGGCCGGGGGCGAAAGCGCGTTGCGTCCAACGTCTGACGTCGGACGTCGGACGATACGCGGTTCGTTGCCCTCAGACGCTTGACGTTCGACGGCGTTCGCCGAACACCGAACGCCAAGCGATGAACGACTACTCCACCATCGGATCATTGGGCCCTGCCTCGGCACTCGCATTGGCCGTAATCCGGCCGGTCTCATCTACGTAAAAGTACCGATTGCCTGTCTTCCCCGGCGTCTTTGGATTGGCCCGACAGGTATACTCGTCGTCACTGACGTACGTGTACACCAAGAGATACCCTTGCTT
>Ga0114945_10000123_pt1 | contig 44814 bp, 40 predicted proteins | sample OV2TP3_FD_87194 | JGI IMG/M metagenome (GOLD analysis project Ga0114945, IMG submission 87194) | Hot spring microbial communities from Beatty, Nevada to study Microbial Dark Matter (Phase II) - OV2 TP3 | ecosystem: Environmental > Aquatic > Thermal springs > Hot (42-90C) | place: USA: Beatty... | reverse complement strand
GGGGGGGGGACCTTCACCACGTTGACGACGCAGGACGGCCTGGCGAGCAACCGGGTGTATGCCATTTTTCAGGACCGGGACGGAAATCTCTGGTTCGGCACGTGGGGGAGCGGGGTCACGCGCTACGATGGGAAGGCATTTATTAGCTTCACCGCCCAGGACGGCCTGGGGGACGACTGGGTGGCCTCCATTCTTCAGGACCGGGAGGGGCATCTCTGGTTCGGCGGCGGAGGGGGGGCGAGCTGCTACGATGGAAAGACGTTCCAGACGATCCGCCAGCAGGACGGCCTGGGGAGCAGCGCGGTGAGGACACTCCTGGAGGACCGGGAGGGACAGCTCTGGATCGGCACCACGAAGGGCGTGACACGCTATCGCCGGCCTGCGCCTGCGCCCCCTCCTGTCGTCATCGACGGGGTGGTGGCCGACCGCCGGTATCCGGGAGATGGCCGCGTCTCCATCCCCTCTGACATCGAGATGGTCGCCTTTCACTTTCACGGCGTCAGTTTCAAGACCCGGCCGGAGTTGATGGTCTACCGCTACCGCCTGAAGGGGTATGACCGGGACTGGAGGACCACGCACGAGCGCCAGGTGGAGTACCAGAACCTCGCGCGAGGGGAGTATGTCTTTGAGGTGCAGGCCGTGGACCGGGACCTGGTCTACTCGGAGAGGCCGGCGACCGTGACGCTGCGGGTGCATCCGCCCTACACGCTGATCGGGTTGTGGGCGATGCTGGGTGTCGCCGTGGCGCTGGTCGGTTATCAGACCGTCCGGGTGATCCGGCGGGACCGGCGGCTTCAGAAGTCCAACGAGGACCTGAAGGAGGCCCGGCAGCAGGCCGACCGGGCCAGCCAGGCCAAGAGCGTCTTCCTGTCCCACATGAGCCACGACATCCGCACGCCCATGGGCGTCATCCTGGGGTATGCGCAAATCCTGAAGGCCGATCAGACGCTCACCCCCGGCCCCTCTCCCATCCTTCGACTACGCGGCGCAAAAGCGCCGCTCCGCTCAGGGCAGGCGGGAGAGGGGAGGTCCTTCACCTGATCTTTTTCTCAGGAGGGGGAGAGGGGGAGCAGATTCAGAAGGCCCGGCGGTCTTCCCGCCGGGCCTTTTTTACGGAACGCTGACCCAAATCACGCCCGAAGGCCGGGAGAAACCGCTTGACAGGGCAGACCCATTCCCGTACTTTGAAAGCATTCACCCCCAAATAGCTCTTTCCGAGGGGCGCGAATGCCGCTCAACCTTTACCCGGACATCTATGCGTCCGGCTCAGTACCCCAGGGCTGGACACCCGTCCGGGGTGGCGCCCTCAAGTACCCGGTACGGAATCACGCCGTGCTTCGTGAGTTACGGCGCTTACGCACCGGCAGGTGGAAAAAGGTCATCAGGCAGGGCAATTCCGGCGAAGTTCACTACTTTGAACACGAATCCGGTAGCGTTGCCGGTGTTAAATTCTTTTCAGGGCGATAGCACTATGAAACAGCGCCATCCATTCCGCATGGTCCTCTCGGGTGCGAGCGGAGGCCCAACACAGCAACTGGAGCACTTTGCGCTTTTGAACCTGGGCCTCGTGCAGTCATTGGCCAGTGGGGTCTTAAGCCCTACAGAAGCCATTCAACGCTTCTACCACGCGGACAACTGCCTCTATGTCCGAAAACATCTCCGGAACCGGGAGGCCAATGCAATCATGAGTCACGGGGTGCAATTGCCGGACCTTTTTGACGCATTATCAGCGGAGGAGGCACAGCGCGAGTTCTTTCACGAACTTGAGACGATGCGCTCTCTATGTTTGAAAATCCTGGAGAGGACGCGATCCCCAGGCGTTTTAGCGGATGCGATAGCATAGAGTTTGGCGTATGTGGAGGTTTTGAAGGTTCGGCGGGAAGACCGCCGGGCCTTTTTTGTCCTGGACCGGGAGGCCCTGACGATAGGGATTTCCGCCCTGGAGGGCGGGAATTCATTCCCGCCCTCCCGCCAGGAAGTCCGCCTGCGGCGGACTGAGGGGACCTCTTAGCCCGGCGCAGCCGGGCTTCTTCTTCGGAGCGAGGAAATTCATTTCCTCGCGGAAGGTCGGCGGGAAGCCGCCTGGCCTTTTTTACGGAACACCGCCCCAAATCACGCCCGAAGGCCGGGAGAAACCGCTTGACAGCGCAGGCCCATTCCGGTAATTTGAACCTGAAGTCTACTCTCAGATTGTGCCTGGGCGCTTTTTTTCTTTTAGGAGGCGTTCGATGGCAGTTTTAGGACCCCGCTACAGCAAGGAAGAATTCGCACGGCGCGGACAGGCCATTTACGAGCGCACTGTTCGCCCCCACCTCCAGGCAAGCGATGAGGGGAAGTTCGTGGCTATCGACATTGAGTCGGGGGCGTATGAAGTGGACCGGGACGACTACACGGCCACTGAACGCTTGCTGGTCCGCTGCCCTGATGCGCAGACCTGGCTCGTTCGGGCAGGAGATCGTGCGGCCTACCGGATCGGGTGGCGCCCTGGGGATAAGGCTTCGTGATCACCGGCCTTGTAAACGCACGATACGAAGCGATGATCCGGGCGCTGGTGCGGGACGCTGCCGGGCAGGCGCATGAGATTGAGGCGATCATCGACACCGGGTTCAATGGATCGCTTACGCTACCGCCTGCTCTCATCGCTGCGCTGGCGCTTCCGTGGCGGACACGCGGCAGCGCGATCCTGGCCAATGGGACTGAAGATGAGTTTGACATTTATGCGGCGACCCTTATCTGGGACGGGATACCCCGACCCATTTTGATCGAATCTGTGGACACGGCTCCACTCGTGGGTATGGCTTTGCTGTACGGATACGATGTGCGTATTCAAGCGATAGACGGCGGCCTTATGACCCTTGAAGCCCTGCCGAAGATGGATCAAAGCAGACCCGCCTGACCTTCCAAAGTTTCGCTCATTGCAGGGATCTGTCCAGAGGCCCGACGGGAGATCGCCGGGCCTTATCTTTTGACCGTCCATCCCCGCCCTTGACAGGCCATTCCCCTATTCATATATTGGCCGCAAAGAGTATCGGCCTATCGCTTCAGAAATATCATTTTGAGGTCAAGTGCGATGATCAGGCCCTGTCTTCAATTTCTCTGCGCCCTCTGTGCGCTCTGCGGTGAGATGCTTTTCGCCCCCGCGGCGGAGGGGAAGACCGTGACGATCCTCTTCACCGGCGAGACGCACGCCACGCTCGGCCCGTGCGACTGCCCTGTGGAGCCGATGGGCGGTCTGTCGCGGCGGGCGGCGATGGTGAAGCGGGTCCGACGCGATCACCCGGACGCTTTGCTGGTGGACGCGGGCGGGGCCTTCGCGGGCGGGTTCTACGACGAGTACGCGCAGGGGGAGGCCCTCGACCGGGAGCGGACGGAGGTCACGGTGCGGGCGATGGGGCGGATGGGCTACGACGCGGTCTGCGTCGGGGACGAGGAGCTGGCCTTCGGCCCGGCGCTCCTGAAGCAGCAGGCCCGGACGGTCCCGTTCCTCTCGGCCAACCTGGTGGACGCCCGCACGGGCGCGCCCCTGATGCCGGCGCACCGGATCAGGGAGGTCGGAGGCGTGAGGGTGGGGCTGATCGGGTTGACCACGCCGGAGGTCCACGAGGGGGACTTTCGGGAGGCCGCGGAGGGGTTGAAGGCCCTCGACCCCATCCAGGCCGCGGCCCAGGCCGTGAAAAGACTGAGGCCGCAGGTGGACCTGCTCGTCGTGCTGTCTCACCTGGGGGAGTCGGGGTCCGCGCTGGTCGCGCAGAAGGTTCCGGGCATAGACCTGCTGATCAACGGCCACCGCCGGAGCAGCGGGGATACGGAGGTCCAGGTCGGTCAGACCCTGATGGTGCAGTTCTCCTACCAGGGCCGGCATCTCGGCCGGGTGGACGTGGTCCTGGGAGAGGACGGGAAAGTCAAGGTCAGGCGGACCTCGCTGATCGACCTGGGGCGGGAGGCCCCGGACGACCCGGAGATCGCCGCAGAGGTGGAGGCGTTCGAGCGCCGCGCGGCGGCCCTGACGCGGGTGAGGCTGGACCTCTACGGGATGGGGGAGTGCCCCTACTGCTCCGAGGCGGAGCAGGAGATTCACGAGGTGGTGAAGGCCCTGGGCGACCGGCTGGACGCCCGTTTCTACTACGTCGTGGGGGAGGATGCCCAGGGGAAGCTGGTCAGCCTGCACGGGCCCGACGAGGTGATGGAGGACCTCCGGCAGATCGCGGTCCAGCGGCTGGCGCCGGGCAGGTTCTGGGCCTATCTCCTGAGCCGGGGCGGGGGGCGGATGCGGTGGGACCAGGCCGCAATCGCCGCCGGGGTGGACACCGCCGCCGTGTCGCGCTACGTGGCCTCGGGAAAGGCCTTGCGGGAACTCCGGTCGCACCTCTACCGCACGGGACGGCTGCGGATCGACCGGTCCCCCACCCTGTTCATCAACAACCGGCCCTACCCGGGGCGCGTGGAGCGGCAGGCCCTGCTGCGGGCGATCTGCGGCAGGTTCTCGCCCAAAGGCATGCCCCCGGCGTGCGCCAGCCTCCCGGAGTGCGGGTCGGACGCGGACTGCGTCAGGCCGGGGTTCCTGGGTACGTGCCAGGACGCGGGGACGCCTTCCGCCCGGTGCGTCTACCGGAAGGACGTGGCCGTGGGGCTGACGGTGGTCTACGACGCCGCGAGCCTCTTCTCCCGCGAGGAGGAGGCCCTGGCACTCCTGAGGACGACCTTTCCCGGCGTGGAGGTGGAGCGCGTGGAGGCGTCCACGCAGCGGGGCAGGACCCTGATCGCTACCCACGACATCCGGCTGCTGCCCGCCTACCTCTTCGACGCCCGCGTGGCCGATGCCTTCCACTTCGAGCGGACCTCCAAGATGTTCCGCCGCTCCGGGGCCGACTACCTGTTCGACGGCGAGCGGGCCGGCTCCCCGGTCCGCGTGGGCAGGCCGCTCCGGGCCGGGGCGCTCGACATCTTCCTGTCGCCCACCTCCCCGCGCGCCTGCGCCATCGCGCGGGAGGCGCTGGATCTGCTCGACCGGATGCCGAAGCGGCCAGAGGTCTCCTTCCACTACATGGTGCGCTCTGAGGAGAGCGCGGACGCGCCGGGGGGCCGGTTCGACCTGGAGGAGAGCGCGCGGCAGGCGGTCGTCCGGGCGCTGTATCCTGACCGCTACCTCGACTACTTCAGGGCCAGGTGCGCGGAGGCCGGGAGCTCCTACTGGGAGGCGGGGGCCCAAAAGCTGGGCATCGACCCGGCGAGGGTCCGGGAGGCCGCGCAGGGGGAGCTGGGGATGAAGCTGGTCGCGGAAGAGGCCCAACTGGTCAAAGGGCTGGAGCTGAAGGGGGACATCGCCTTCGTGTTCAACAATCGGGAGGTCGTGGCCCCGTCCGGGAAGGAGCAGTTCCGGCAGGCCCTGGCGAGGCTGATGGGGACCGAGCCGTAAACAGGGGATCATCCACGAAAACCAGGAACATCTTCGCTGATGCCTTCAGGAAACAATTACCATGATACAAGTCAAAGTCCAAAAGCTTCGCCCCCATGCTGTCGCCCCCGATTACGCCCATCCGGGGGACGCCGGCGTGGACCTCTTCGCCGCCGAGGACCACACCCTCAGACCCGGCGAGCGCGTCCTGGCCCCCACCGGCATCGCCGTGGCCATCCCCGACGGCTACGAGGGGCAGGTCCGACCCAAGAGCGGCCTGGCCCTCAGGCACGGCCTGAGCATCGTCAACACCCCCGGCACCGTGGACGCGGGATACCGGGGGGAGATCGGCCTTGCTATGTAACCAATAATTGATTATGTTTCGGTATGTACAGGGTCCACATCCAGAAAAAGACGCTCAGGGATTTGCGGAAGATGCCTGAGCCGATCCAGATGAAGATGGCCAATCTGGTCGAAGATCTGCGGGATAAGGGGCCCATCAGAAAGGACTGGCCCAATTTCTCCAGACTGGGGCCGGACACCTATCACTGTCATCTGTCCCATCACTGGGTCGCCTGCTGGCGCTGGCAGAAAAGCTCCGTGACAATCGAGGTGTACTATGCAGGCAGTCGTGAAAACGCCCCATATTGAAATCACCCTCAAAGGGGAGATTTCCGAAAGGCTCCTCTCTGTGCTGGAGGAGGAGTATGGCGACAGCGTTCAGATCCTGGACGATGACGACGAGGAGACCGTCGATATCTTCAAGACCGATTGGTATCGGAAGGTAAAATCCAGGATGGCGCCTGGCGACAATTTGAGGATTTACCGGGAGAACGCCGGCCTGACCCAGGCGAAACTGGGCGAAAAGCTGGGCGGAGTTCCTCGTCAACATGTTTCAAATATGGAGCGGGGTATCCGGTCCATCAGCCTTAAAACGGCTAAAAAACTGGCTCAGATCTTTGACGTTTCCTCTGACAAGTTCATCTGAGATAAAAACAAAAATCGCCCCACTTCTATGACGATTCAAGTGCGAGTCCAGAAACTCCGCCCCCACGCGATTGTCCCCGACTACGCCCACCCCGGCGACGCCGGCGTGGACCTCTTCGCCGCCGAGGACCACATCCTCAAACCTGGCGAACGCGCCCTGGTCCCCACCGGCATCGCCGTGGCCATCCCGGACGGCTACGAGGGGCAGGTCCGGCCCAAGAGCGGCCTGGCCCTCAGGCACGGCCTGAGCATCGTCAACACCCCCGGCACCGTGGACGCGGGCTACCGGGGCGAGGTCGGCGTCATTCTGATCAACCTTGGCCAGGAGACCGTCCAGGTCCGCCGGGGCCAGAAGATCGCCCAGATGGTCTTCACGAAGGTCGAGCGCGCTAAACTGGAGGTCGTGGACCGGCTAGATGAAACAAGCCGTGGCTCGGGTGGGTTTGGAAGTACAGGAATATAACGATGAAGTATGAACGATGAACGATGAACAAAGACAACGATGAAGTATGAACGATGAACGATGAAGTAAAAGCATAAACCTGATTTGCTTTTCGTTCATCGTTCCGCGTTCCGTGTTCTGCGTTGCTCTTTCTGCGTTCATCGTTCCGCGTTCCGCGTTCTGCGTTGCCTTTTCATCGTTCTGCGTTATCCCCTCGGGTGAAACGTCCTGTGCACCTCCTTCAGGTACTCCCGGTCCAGATGCGTGTAGATCTGCGTCGTGGAGATGTCCGCGTGCCCCAGCATCTCCTGCACGGCCCGCAGGTCCGCCCCCCCCTCTAACAGGTGCGTCGCGAACGAGTGCCGGAGCGTGTGCGGGCTGACGTCCTTCTGGATCTCCGCCTTCCGCGTATACCCCTTGAGCATCTTCCAGACCGCCATCCGGGTGAGCCTCCGCCCGCGCCAGTTCAGGAACACCACGTCCCCGGAGTGCGGCTTGACCAGTTGAGGCCGGACGTTTCGCAGATAGTAAAGGACATGCTCCATCGCCTCTGCCCCCACCGGCACGACCCGCTCCTTGTCCCCTTTCCCGATCACCCGCACCACCTCCGCGTCCAGCAGCAGGTCCGACGTCCGCAGGGCGATCAGCTCCGAGACCCGCACGCCCAGGGCGTAGAGCGTCTCCAGCATCGCCCGGTCCCTCACCCCCAACGGCGTCGTCAGGTCCGGCTGCTCCAGCAGCCGCTCCACCTCGAAGATGTTCAGCACCGCAGGCAGCCCCCGCCGCATCCGGGGCGGGATCACGCGCTCCGCCGGGTCCCCCGCCGCCAGCCCCTCCGAGGCCAGGAAGCGATGAAACGTCTTCACCGCCGACAGGCCTCGGGCGATGCTCGCCGGCTCCAGCCCCACCCCGTCCAGCGCCCGCACGAGCGCGGAGACGTCCGCCTCGCGCGCCTGTCTGACATCCCCCACGCCGGCCTCCCCCAGAAACCGGAGGTATCGCGCCAGGTCCCGCCGGTACGCGTCCACCGTGTTCCCGGACAGCCCCCGCTCCACCGACAGATGCGTGATGAACTGCTCCAGCAGCGGATGGGCGCGCGCCGCCTCCTGGGCGGCCTGAAGATCGTCACTTGGCATTTCTCGTATCTCGCATCTGCGTAATCTGCGTAATCTGCGGATTCACTCCTCCGGAAACACATTGCACCCCGACGGCGCCTGCCAGAAGTCGGACAGGTCGTGCGCCACCCGGCCCGCCCACCGGCGGACCAGCGCCCGCCCCTCCGAACGCCGCTTCAGCTCCGCCTCGATCCAATCCCCGTCCCACCCCGCTCGCACGCGCGCCAGAAGCCGCTCGCGGACCTCCGCGCACCCCGGGTCCCCCGCCCGGTCCTCGAACTCCTCCGGGTCCTCCGCCACGTTAAACAGTTGAGGCGCGTCATAGCCGTGATAGAAGTTCAGCTTCCACGCCCCCTGCCGGACCATCCGTCCGGGCCGCTCCACCCCCCCGGAGACATTCTCCGAGAACGCCTCGTCCGGCCAGCGACCTCCCCCGACCCGCGCAGAAAACCCGCGAGACTCCTGCCAGAGACCCCCGGAAGCGGGTCCGCCCCCGCCAGGTCCAGCAGCGTCGGCCCCACGTCTAACAGGCTCGTCACGCGGGGGACCCTCCCCTCCCCAAAGCGACCCGGCCACGACCAGATCATGGGCACCCGCGCGGACCCCTCGTAAAAGCTGCTCTTCCACCACATCCCGTGCTCGCCCACCATCTCCCCGTGGTCCGACACGTAGACCACCGCCGTGTCCTCCCGGAACGACGCCTCCGACAGCGTCTCCAGCAGCCGCCCGATCTGTTCGTCCATAAACGTCACCAGCCCGTAGTAGGCCGCGCGGGCCCGCCGCACCGCCTCCTCCTCCAATCCGTTCACCCCCCGGCGCTCCCGCCACAGCCGGACGGCCGGGTGCAGCCGGTCCATATAATCGGGCGGAACCTGAGGGATGTCGACCCGGTCGAAGTACTCGTCATACAGGCGCTTCGGGCAGATGAAGGGGCAGTGGGGCAGCACATAGCCCACCACCAGACAGAAGGGCCTGTCCCCCCCGGTCCGGTCCCGCGCCTCCAGATACCAGCAGCAGGCGTCCGTCACCGCCACGTCGTAGGCCTGGTAGGCCGTCCGCCCCGGCCCGGAGATCTCCACCCCCTCGCGAGACTGTCCCGTGGTCACCGTCGGAACAGATCCCAGGTCCGGGGGCGGCCCGCCCGGAAACGGGCTCAGCACGTCCCCGACGATCCGGCGCTCGAACCCATGCCTCTGATCCGGCCCCACGAAGTGCATCCGCCCCCCCAGCACGGCCTCGTAGCCCGCAACCCCCAGCCCGTGCGCGAACGTCGGGATGTCCGACGCCAGCATGCACCCGTTCGTCCAGACCCCGATGTCCGAGCAGTGCCGACTGGTCAGAAACGTCAAACAATGAGATGGCCCCTCTGATCGCCAGAGGGGCCATGTTTGCCTGCCTCCCGGTATCCAGCTTTCAGAAGACGAAAATGTCCTTCAGGCCGATCTCGTTCAGTTTGCCCCCCTTTTTGAGCCGCTCCACGTCAATCTTGTTCTTGTCCCCGACGATGGAGATCAGCTTGGGGCGCGACTTCAGATGCGATCTGTGGAACTGGAGCACCGCGTCGATGTGGGTCGCCGCCTGGATCTGCTCAAACCGCCACTTGCGGGGGTCCACCGAGAGGCCGAGGCGCTCCCAGGTTCGCACAGCGCCGATGACATCCCGAAAGCCCAGCTTGGACGTGCGATACCGGTTGAGGAGGGACTCGCGGGCCACATCGTACCGCTCGGGGGACGCCGGGAGGTTGTCTACGAGATCGACGAATGCCTCCACAGCCTCCGGCGTTTTATCCGCCTGGCAGCCGATCTCCCCGAACAGGATGTTCTGGTCCCCCTTCCGCTCTCCGGGGACATAGCTGGCCCTGACCGCATAGGCGAGGGCCCGCGCCTCGCGCAACTCCTGAAAGACGATGCCCGCCATGCCGCCCCCGAAGTAGGAGTTGTAGAGGTCGAAGGACGGCCGGTTGGCTTCGCTATAGTCCTCGTCCCCGAACTCGACACGGACCTGTGCCTGCGCCATCTCTTTATTGAAGAAAAGGACTTCGGTCTGTTCGGGGGCGCGCACTTTGAGGAACCGGTAGGGCGGCGGGTCCTGAAGCGTCCCGGCGACCGCATAGTTGGCCCTCAGGGCCTCCAGCGCCTTTTCAAGGGGCAGAGAACCGGCGTAGATGAGGGTATGCTTGTAGGTCAAAAGGTTCTTGACAAGGCCGTGTAGCTCCTCCACGGTCAACTTCTGCACCGCCTCGTTCGGCAGCATGCGCAGATAGTGAGACTCCTTGCCGTAGCGGTTGTAGCGCGACAGCGCATCGCTGATCGTGCGAAAGTCTTTCTTGGCGTCCTCCCGGCTGACCAGAATGATCTTGATCAACTCGTTGAGAGTCGTCGTGTCCGCCTTCGGGTTTTTCAGAATCTCCATCAACAGACGCAGAGAAGGGATAAAGTTCTCGTCGAGGCCCGACAGGCTGACGGCAGTCTCGTTGTCGCCTGCGCTGACCCGGAAGTCTGTGCCGAGTTTATACCACTCTTTTTTCAACGCCTCGGAACTGTAGAGGCCAGCGCCGGACTTGTCTAAGAGTTGGAGCGCCGCGCCAATCTTGTTATCCTGATGCGTGCCGAAGTCCACAGAGAGAGTCAAAGAGAAAAGGTCGTTGAGGGGGTTCTTGGCGTAATACAGCTTGACCCCGTCGGAATAGTCCACGACCTTGTAGTCCTTGCTGGGGTCCACGAAGACCGGCTCAATCTCCTTGACGGGCATCGCCAGGACCTGCCTGACAAACTCAGCCTGTCGCTTCGGGTCGATGGCGATCTTGTCAATCTGAGGCTTCTCGATGGAGGGTACCTCGTGCTGCGCGTCCACGCGATACCCGGCGACGTAGCCGTTGGCAAAATACCGTCTGGCCACCCGGATGACGTCTTGTTGGGTCACCTTCTCCATGCGCGAGATCTCGCCGACGGCATGATCCCAGTCCTGGAGGGACAAAAAGGCATTCCGCATCAGACCCACACGCCCCGTATTCGATTCCAGTTGGGCCTTTTGCATCTTCTTGAAGTCTGTGACAATCGCGGGGAGGACCCAGTCTTCGACCTCTCCTTTCTTGACCCGGTCGATCTGCTCCAGAAGAAGCTGTTCCACCTCCTGGAGAGTCTGGCCTTTCTTGGGAATGCCCCAGAGATACTGGGCGCCGTAGTCATTATCTATAGGGGGATAAGAGCCGGCCTGACGGACCTTTTGCTGCTGATTGAGGTTCAGGTTGATGAGCCCGGCCACCGAGTTATCAAGTGTCATGTCGAGCAGCTTGAGGGCCTCGGCGTCGGGGTGGTTTCTGTCCGCCGTGCGAAAGGCGAGCAGAGTGAACTCTTCACCTTTATACTTGACGGTGACCCGTTCCGCGCCCTGGAGCGGCTTCTCTTTCCACTCCCTTAGCTTGGGCAACTCCTTCGGCTGCCACGAGGAGAAGTATTCGTCGATCACCCGGATGGTTTCCTCAGGGTTAATATCTCCTGAGATCAGGATGGCCATGTTGTTCGGTACATAGTAGGTTTCAAAGAACTTATACATGTTCTTCAGGGAGGGGTTCTTGAGATGCTCCACCTCCCCGATGGTCGTCTGTTGTCCATAGGGATGATTTTTATACAATACCTTTCCTACCGCGTACTGAATAATGCGATCCTTGTTGTCCAGCGTCCGGTTCTTCTCCTCATAGACGATTTCGAGTTCGGGCTGGAACAGACGAAAGACCGGGGCCCGAAAGCGCTCGGACTCGATGACCGCCCACTGTCGCAGGCGGTTGGAGGGGAGATTCACTTGATAGACCGTCTCCTCGTGCCAGGTGTGGGCGTTGAGGTTCGTCCCTCCCATGGCCTTGTAGAGTTTGTCGATCTCGTTGGGAATGGCGTACTGGGCCGCAAGCTGGGACTCCTTGTTGATCTCGGCATAGATCGCCTTGCGCTTGGCCGGGTCGGTCTCCCTGAAGTGCTGCTCGTAGAGTTCGGAGATCCGGTCGAGGTGGGGCTTCTCCTTCTCATAGTCCAGGGTCCCGACCTTCTGCGTGCCCTTGAACAGCATGTGCTCCAGATAATGGGCCAGGCCGGTGGACTCTGCGGGATCGTGTTTGCTGCCTGCCCGGACGGCGATCTCCGCGTAGAACTGGGGCGTCTCGTGGTTCTCGGTGAGATAGACCGTGAGGCCATTGTCCAGTTGATAGATATGGACGGCCATCGGGTCCGCCGGGTTCGGCTTGTTAATACGCTTATAACCCGCCCAGCCGGTGGACGTGACAAGAACAAGGGTAAAGGCAATGATGAGCGCACAGAACGGAATAGGACGCCTTTGGGACATGGCTTGAACTCCTGACTGAGAGGGTGACGGGGATGGGGTAGCGTTTCACATAACCGTTAATATAACTTCCAGCGCCGACGCATGCATAAAAAATATTGTCGGATCAAAAAGGCCCTATCCATCCGAAGGGTTATATTTACAAGAACATATACGTTACTCACATCTGTTGATAGCCATGTGAACATGTGGATAACCCCCAAATATAGGGGCATGGCCGGTCCATTTGTGGATATGTGGACAAGTCGCCTTGCTACAAAGAAGCCCTGAACGATTCGTCCAGGGCTTCTTGCCGTCTGCCGTCTGCCATCTGCCGTCTGTCTTACTGCTCCTCCCCGGTCTCCCCATTCCCCCCATTCTCCTCCTCCGACGCGATCACCCTCGCCACGTCGATCACCCGGTCCCCCTCGTCCAGGTTGATCACCCGCACCCCCTGCGTGTTCCGCCCGATCACCTTGATGTCCCGGATCGGCAGCCGGATCAGGATGCCCTTCTGAGAGATGATCATCAGCTCGTCCTCGTCCACGACCTCCTTCACCGCCACCACTGCCCCGTTCCGCTCCGTCGTCTTGATGTCGATCACCCCGATCCCGCCCCGGTGGGTGATGCGGTAGTCCGAGATCGGGCTCCGCTTCCCGAACCCGTTCTCGCAGACCGTCAGCAGCGTCCCATCCCGCCGGATCACGGTCATCCCGACCACCTCGTCCCCCTCCCGCAGCGTGACCCCCTTCACCCCCTGAGCGTTCCTGCCCACAGGCCGCACCTCCGACTCCGGGAACCGAACCGCCTGCCCGTGCCGCGTGGAGATCAGGATGTCCTGCGTCCCGTCCGTGAGGGCCGCCTCGATCAGCGCGTCCCCCTCCACGATGTTGAGGGCGATGATTCCCCCCTTCCGGGGGTTGCTGTAAGCCGACAGCGGCGTCTTCTTGATCAGCCCCTGCTTCGTGCATTGCACCAGGAAGTGCTGGTCGTCGAACTCCTTCACCGGCACGATGGCCGCGGTCTTCTCGTCCGGGTCGAGTTCCAGCATGTTGACCACGGAGCGCCCCTTCGACGCCCGCCCCCCCTGCGGAATGTCGTAGACCTTCAGCCAGTGGCAGCGCCCCTTGCTCGTCATGAACAGGATGTAGGAGTGCGTGGAGGCGATGAACAGGTGCTCGACAAAGTCCTCATCCTTCGTCGTCATCCCCGTCACGCCCCGACCCCCCCGCCGCTGCCGGCGGTACGCGCTCACCGGGATGCGCTTGATGTAGCCCCCGTGCGAGATGGAGATGACCACGTCCTCCTCGGCGATCAGGTCCTCGATGTTGAACTCCTCCGCCGACAGCACGACCTCCGTCCGCCGGTCATCTCCGTACTTCTTCTTCATCTCTAAGAGTTCGTCCTTGATCAGCTTCATCCGCCTGGCCTTGCTCGCTAAGAGCCCCTCCAGCCCGGAGATCTCCTTGAGGAGGCCGAGGTACTCGTCCTCGATCTTCTGCCGCTCCATGCCCGTCAGTCTCTGGAGGGCCATGCTCAGGATCGCCTGCGCCTGCTCCGCGCTCAGTTCCAGCCGCTCCATCAGCGCGCCCTTCGCCGCCTCCGGGGTGGCCGACTGCCGGATGAGCTTGATCGTCAGGTCCAGGTCCTCCAGCGCCTTCTTGAGCCCCTCCAGGATGTGCGCCCGGCGCTGCGCCACGCCCAGCTCGAACTGCGCCCGGCGCACGACCACGTCGTGCCGGTGGTCCAGATAGCGCTGGAGGAGTTCCTTGAGCGTCAGCAGCTTCGGCCAGCCGTCCACCAGCGCCAGCGTGATGATCCCAAACGACGACTGGAGCATGCTGTGCCTGTAGAGGTTGTTGAGCGCCACGTTGGCGTCCGCGTCCCGCCTCAGCTCCACCACGATGCGCAGCCCGTCCCGGTCCGACTCGTCCCGGATGTTGGAGATCCCCTCCACCTTCTTGTCCCGGACGAGGTCGGCCATCTTCTCCAGCAGGTTGGCCTTCACGACCATGAACGGGATCTCCGTGATCACGATGTTCTCCCGTCCGTTGGCCAGCGTCTCCACGTTCGCCCGCGCCCGGACCGTGATCAGCCCCTTCCCGGTCCGGTAGGCCTCCTGCACCCCGCTGACCCCGAAGATCGTCCCCCCCGTCGGAAAGTCCGGGGCCTTGACGTGCCGCATCAGCCCGTCCACGTCCAGGTCTGGGTCCTCGATCAGCGCCACCAGCCCGTCCACGACCTCCCCTAAGTTGTGCGGCGGGATCTGCGTGGCCATCGCCACCCCGATGCCCGACGACCCGTTGCAGATCAGGTTCGGGAACTTGGACGGCAGGACCCTCGGCTCCTCCAGGCGGTCGTCGTAGTTCGGCATGAACGCGACCGTGTCCTTGTCCAGGTCCGCCAGCATCTCCATCGCCGGGCCTGTCAGCCTGGCCTCGGTGTAGCGCATCGCCGCCGGAGGAAAGCCGTCGATGGACCCGAAGTTCCCCTGCCCGTCCACCAGCGGATAGCGCATCTTCCAGTCCTGCGCTAAGTGGACCAGCGTCGGGTAGACCACCTGATCCCCGTGCGGGTGGTAGTTGCCCGTCGTGTCGCCCGTGATCTTGGCGCACTTCCGGTACTGCCGGTTGGGAGCCAGGCTCAGGTCGTTCATGGCCACCAGAATGCGCCGCTGCGACGGCTTCAGCCCGTCCCGCACGTCCGGGAGCGCCCGCGCCACCAGCGTGCTGATGGAGTAGCCGAGGTAGGACTGCTTCATCTCGTCGCCCAGGTTCACCGGGACGATCCGCTGTCGTTGCATCATAACCGGAAAGGTCTCCTGAAAGGGTCAAAGAGCAGAAATAGGATTTCCGGCCCTCGCCCACCCCCATACCCCCTCCCTCTCCCGTACGTACGGGAGAGGGAGGGGGCGCCAAGGGCCTCATCCACAGGTTTGGGGGAGGGTGAGGGCCTGTTGCCTCTTGCCTGTTGCCTCTTGCCTTCTTTCAACTCGCGTGCAGGTCCAGATTCCTCACCTGCCCCGCGTGTTCCTCGATGAACCTCCTGCGGGGCTCCACCTCGTCCCCCATCAGCATGGCGAAGGTGTGGTCCGCCTCCGCCGCGTCCTCGATGGAGACCTGGAGCAAGGTGCGCGTCTCAGGGTTCATCGTGGTCTTCCAGAGCTGGTCCGGGTTCATCTCCCCCAGGCCCTTGTAGCGCTGGACCATCGTGTTCTTGGCCCCTCCGTCCCCGTTGGACCCCAGGCCCTTGAGGAGGGCGTCCCGCTCCGCGTCGCTGAAGGCGTACTGCTCCGTCCTGCCGTGCTTGATCAGGAACAGCGGGGGTTGCGCGATGTAGACCTTCTCCACGTCCACCATTTGCCGCATGTAGCGGAAGAAGAACGTCAGGATCAGCGTCCGGATGTGGGAGCCGTCCACGTCCGCGTCCGCCATGATGATCACCTTCCCGTAGCGCAGCTTGGTCACGTCGAAGTCCTCGGCGATCCCCGCGCCCAGGGCCGTGATCAGCGGCTGGAGCTTGTCGTTGCCCAGGACCTTGTCGATCCGGGCCTTCTCCACGTTGAGCGGCTTCCCCCACAGCGGAAGGACCGCCTGGAACCTCCGGTCCCGCCCCTGCGCCGCCGACCCGCCCGCCGAGTCCCCCTCCACCAGGAAGATCTCCGTCGCCTCCGGGTCGCTGATGCTGCAGTCCATCAGCTTGCCGGGCAGGCTCCCCCCCTCCAGGACCCCCTTGCGCCGGACCAGCTCGCGCGCCTTGCGCGCGGCCTCCCGCGCCCGCGCGGCCTCGATGGACTTGTCCAGGATCTTGCGGGCCACCGAGGGGGTCTCCTCGAAGAATTCCGTCAGCCGCTCCCCGACGATCGACTCCACGATCCCCCGCACGTTGCTGTTCCCCAGCTTCGTCTTCGTCTGCCCCTCGAACTGCGGCTCCGGCACCTTCAGGCTCAGCACCGCGGTCAGACCCTCGCGCACGTCCTCCCCGCTGAGCGTGAACTTGAGGTTCTTGAACAGGTTGTTCTTCTCGGCGTAGGTGTTCAGCGTCCGCGTCAACGCCGTCCGGAACCCCACGAGGTGCGTCCCCCCCTCCGGGGTGTGGATGTTGTTGACATAGCTGAACACATTTTCAGTGTAGGAGTCGTTGTACTGCAGGGCCAGCTCCATCGAGACCGACTCCCGCTCCCCGGCGACGGCGATCGGCTTGTGGAGGGGCACCCGCCCCTCGTCCAGGTACTGCACGAACGAGACCAGCCCCCCCTTGTAATGGAACGTGTCCGACTGCCCGGATCGCTCGTCCTTCAGGACCATGGTGATGGTGCTGTTCAGGAACGCCAGCTCCCGCAGCCATGTCGCCACCGTGTCATATTGAAACTCCACGTTCTCGAAGATCGCCGCGTCCGGCTTGAACGTCGTCTTCGTCCCCGTCGTCCGGCTCTTGCCGACCTCCTTCAGGTCGCTCACCGGCACGCCCCGCTCATAGCGCTGCCGATAGACCCGACCATTTATGGAGACTTCGACCTCGCACCACTCGGAGAGGGCGTTGACCACCGAGGCCCCCACCCCGTGCAGGCCGCCGGAGACCTTGTAGGTCTTCTTGTCGAACTTCCCGCCCGCGTGCAGCATCGTCATAGCCACTTCCACGCCGGATTTTTTCTCCACGGGATGGATGTCCACCGGAATGCCGTGACCATTGTCCATCACGGTGGCGCTCCCGTCCGCGTTCAGACTGACGTCGATCCGGTTGCAGCGCCCCGCCATCGCCTCGTCGACGCTGTTGTCCACGATCTCCCGGATGAGATGGTGTAGTCCTCTGACATCGGTGTTGGCAATGTACATCGCCGGCCGCTTCCGCACGGCCTCCAACCCCTTGAGGACCTGAATGTCTTCGGCGCTGTAAACGTCCATCGTCATGGCCCGTGCCTCTCTTGCCATAGAAAATCTCCCGGTGTTTCGTTTATTTGAGCACGATCTGCTTGACGGCCTCTTCTCCGAGCCGATCGTTGAGCTTGCGACGGATCTCCTCTCGATGAAACAGCAGTTCTTGCCGCCACGTGGCCGTCTTGACCCGGACGTGCAAATGCCCACGGGTCATCCGGTCGGGCCGGGCCACCTGTGCGATCCTCGTCCCGACGACCTCATCCCAGAGCAGCATCGCCCGCTGCTCCAGAAGCCGCCCCCCGATCCCCATGTCCGCGATCAGACGCTGAAGGCTCTGGCCGAGGGGGACAGGCCCCCCCGTCGTGCCCCGGCGGCGTTTCAAGTGAAACATGGCTGGACTCTTATCGCAGACCTATATGGCAATGCCCTGATATTCCGAGATCGGCAGGTCCGGGTCCCGGGCCGTGGTCAGGATGACCTGCCCGAAATCGCCCAGGAGGTTCAGCAGACGGAGGGACCGCCTGGTATCCAGCTCCGAAAAGATGTCGTCCAGGAGCAGGACTGGGGCCTCGCTGGCCACGGACTCCAGAAAGACCGCCTCTGCGAGCTTCCACGACAGGAGGACGCTCTTCAGCTGGCCTTGAGAGGCGTGCCGCTGCACGTCCCTGCCTCCGATCTCGAACAGGAGCTGGTCCTTGTGCGGGCCTGCCAGGGTATATCCCAGGTCCAGCTCGCGATCCCGCTGGCGCTGCAGGCCCGACAGGATGAGGACCTGCGTCTCTTCGACGGTGTCCGCCGCCCAGGGGCTCTGGTAGCGGACGCACAGATCCTCCCCCTCCGGGGAGAACGAGGCGTGAAACCGGCGGGCTGAAGAGCCTATCCGTTCCACGGCCTCGGTGCGGTACCGGACGATGCGGGCGCCCGCGCCGGCCAGCTGGACATCCCAGGGCTGGAGTTGCGCCTCTGCGCCGGCCTGAGAGACCCCGTTCCTCAGGAGGCGGTTGCGCTGGGCCAGGGCGCGCTGGTAAACCTGCAGGTCAGACAGATAGGAGATGCTCGCCTGAGATGCCAGGATGTCGAGCATCCGTCTTCGCTCGTGGGGAAATCTTAAGACAAGGTCGACGTCTTCGGGGGAGAACAGGACGGCGTTGAACGTGCCAAGCAGATCGGAGAGACGAGGGAGGGGGCATTCATCAAGATAGATTCGCTTCCCGGAATGTGGATCATAATAGATGCGAATGGAAGCCCGCAGCGATCCCTTCTTTATGACGGAAGATTGGATATTGAAATAGTCAGCTCCATGTCTGAGAACATCTCGCTCAAGAGCGCCCCGACTGGATTTGGCAACGGCCAAAAAGAAGATCGACTCCAGAAGATTGGACTTTCCGCGCCCGTTCTCCCCGGAGATGACCGTCCTGGTTCCCTGAAACGTGAAACTCCCCTCCTTGAAACACCGGAAATTCTGGAGCGTCAGCGAGTCAATGAACATGGCCGGTCAGTCGCTGAGGCGCAACGGCATGAGCAGACAGAGATAATCCTCTCCCTCGGGCTGAACGGCCGGTCGAACGATGCCGGCCGTGACAGGCGTGTTCAGGTCGAACACGACGTCTTCGGAGTCGATGCGCTTTAAAATGTCCAAAAGATAGACGGAGTTATACCCGATCTCCATCGTCTGACCGGTGTAGTCGGCCGGGATCGACTCCCTTGCCTCCCCCCCCACGTCCTGACTGACCGCGGACAGTTCCAACTCGTGCGACCCAAGACGGAGTCGAATCTGGTGGGTCTGGGTGTTGGAGAGGATCGAAACCCGGCGAACGGAAGGCGTGATGGCGCTGTTGGAGACATTCAGGCGATGGGTGTTGTTCTTGGGGATAACCTGCTCAAAGTCCACGTAGGGGCCTTCGATAAGCCGCGAAAACAATTTCGTCTGGTCGAGATCGAACAGGATGTGGTTCTCCCCGATCACGCATCGCGTGAGCGTGTTGGTCCCGGACAACAATTTGACCAGATGTTGAAGGGCGCGAGGAGGGACGATCACCTCCGTCTGCTCAGAACCCTTTAAATATCCCTTCAGATCAAATGATTTGGAATGACGGACCAGCCGGTGCCCGTCCGTCGCGACCATGGTAATGCCTTCCGGCCGGATCTGGCACAGCACCCCGTTCAGTACGGGGCGTGTCTCATCTCTTGAGACAGCGAAGGCCGTTTTAGAGATCATATTTTTAAAAATATTCCCATCAAATCCATTGTTCTCGCCGAACTGAAGAAGCGTCCCCTCGATGCTGGCGGGGAGTTCGGGGTAATCCTCCGGAGGAAGCCCCATCAATATGTATATCCCCTGTCCCGGCTGGATCCCCCCCTCCGCAGAGTCGACTGAAGGGCTTTTACCTCCCAGGGCCGAACTGCAAAGGGTCACCTTGTGGTCCTCTGACTGAATCGAAAGCGGTCCCTCCGGGAGTTCTCGAACAATCTCGATGAACTTGCGGGCAGGAACCGTAAAACGCCCTGGCGCCTCCATGGAGGCCGAAAGGGATACAGTGATGGAGATATCCAGGTCTGTCGCTGATAGGGCGATCTGACCTTTTGAACCAGCCTGATCGCTTTTTTCCTGAAGCCCCACGACAAACAGATGCGAGAGGACAGGAATGGCCGTCTTGGAAGGGACCACATCTGATACAGCGTCCAGGGCCTGGAGGAGTTGAGATTGGTCGACGGTAAAACGCATAAAAACACCACGGGAAATAGGGGTTGGAGAAAAGGCCCTATCACGGCCTGTTTTGGAATCGCTTAAACTTACCTAATATACTGATTTTGCTCGAATTTGTCAAGTAAAATATGAAGCTAAAAAAAGGGATTTTTCAGATGAAGTTTCTCGCCTACGGACACGCTGTTAGAGCGCCTGAACAATCCTGCTGTGACATCTATTCTTCATCCCGATCGATCCGATATCTCTTTGACGATCAGAAGAAATAGTCCTTAAATCTTAAACAAGAATTATTATTAAGACCTGTGAGTATGTGGATAACTGTGGACAGTCTTCAAAAATGCTTACAGGACTTGGAAAATTATGGACAGACCAAAAGACAGTCTTGTGGATATGGTGTTGGGATAATGGGGATAACAGGTGCCCAAGTCGGTGTGGATAGATGGGCTGATGTGTCTTCGGACTGTGTCCATATTTTGTCCACACTTTGTTCGGTCTTTTCCACACATGGACACATCCTTGAAGGCTCCTTCTCAAAAACTAAAGAAATATTTTGATTTTATGAAGTTAGAAAACAGGATGGAAAAAAGATAGGATCAGGAGAGGGAGGAGGTGTGGACTTCCTGGGTGAGACGATGCAGACGATGGGCAAAGGAGGGTTCAGCGAGCAACTTGGACTCCACAGACTGGCAGGCGTGAATAACCGTGCTGTGGTCCCGTCCGCCGAAGTGAAGACCGATGGTCTCAAGCGAGGAAGAGGTCATCTTTCGGCACAAGTACATGGCGACCTGGCGGGCCACGGCAACCTCCTGCTTCCTGGTTTTGCTGATGAGGAGGTCCTCACTGATGGAAAAAAGCCTGGCCGTGATCCTCTGAATGTGATCGATGGTCAGTCGATTTTGAGAAGGTTTAAAATTATGATCCAGAAGGCTCAGGGCAAGTTCCTGGGTAACGGGCATATTCTTCAAAGAGGCCTGGGCCAGCAGATGGGTCAGAATACCCTCCAGTTCCCGGATATTTGTGTCCACCTGCGTGGCGATCAGGCGTGCGATGGCGTCTTCGAGATATAACCCCTCATTTTCCGCCTTCTTCTTCAGGATAGCCATGCGTGTTTCAAGGTCAGGTTTTTCTATTCCCGTGACCAGACCCCACTGAAAACGCGAGATAAGACGCTCTTCCAGCCCTTTCAGGCGGTTTGGGGGGCAATCTGAGCTGAGTACGATCTGTTTGCCATTCTGATGGAGCGTATTAAACGTGTGAAAGAACTCTTTTTGTGTGCTTTCGCTCTGAGGGAAAAACTGGACATCATCCACCAGAAGCACATCGGCGGTTCGGTACGTCCGCACAAAATCGGTTGTGTCTTTATTTTTTATAGACTGAATAAAATCAGATACAAATTTTTCTGAAGATACATACACCACGTTCTTGGCTGAGGTGTGATGGACGCAATAGTGACCTATGGCCTGCAAAAGATGGGTCTTTCCAAGCCCTACACCTCCATGGATGACCAGGGGATTAAAGCTGGTCTTTCCTGGGGATTTGGCAACCGCCAGGGCAGCTGTGTAGGTAAATTCATTGCTGTCGCCCACAATAAAAGTGTCAAAAGTATACCTTGGATTGAGATGAAATACGGCTACAGAGGGGGAGGAGGTCTGCTCCTGGATGGCATCGGAGAAGAGAGGCGGTTCTGGAACGGGTTTATCGGAGGAGACGGAAAAGGCGACCACCCAGGTCTGTCCTGTTTGTTCATAGAGGGTAGTCTTGATCAGTTCCAGATAGTGCTCTTCCAGCCAATCCGAAAAGAAATGGCTGGAGACCTGTACAACAGCCTGGTCTGGTGCGAGGTGGATCAGCCTGGTCGGCTTGAACCAGGTGATATAGCTCTGTCGCTGGATCCTGGTCTCAATCGTGGCGAGACAGCGGTTCCACAGCAGAGAGAGGTCTGAATCGGCTGTGAGGTAAGGGTTCATTCGTGCGACAGGCTTCTGGAGGGGCGCTCCAAAAGCGACAGGGGGGATGGTGGAGGCAAAAAAACACGCCTCCCATCACCCGATCGCCAGGCTGATAGACCTTGGGAATCAGAAAGGAGAAGGGCTTCTCTGGAAAATCTTGGGGGAGGGATCTGAGCGTGTTGGCGAATGTTTAAACGCCAAAATACAGAAGGGACGATGCCATCGCATAAGAGCGACGGCTTCCCAGGGTGCGCATGACCGACAGCCTGCGTTATGCCCTGACCGCTCCGTCCGAGCGGAGATGCGGCTTCCTCTGTCGCCGGAAGGCAGACAGACCCACCGCAAGGTTTCTTATGGAAAATCTGGGGGAGGAAAAGAATTTCTTCCGTTTTCGCGGACAGCTGAAAATAAGTAATCCTCGGCAGAAAGTCAAGGAGTTTTTGCGAGGGGATAAAAAACATATAACCAAGTATAAATTTTTATGTTATATTCAATTAAAATTCTCAAGTGAGAGTCTGAAATCTCTTGACACGGCCTTTCGCTGAAAGTTATATTAACGTGCGTTTGGGGTGTCCCATTTACGAATGAAACCAGGAGAAATCAACCAGAAAGGCGCGGCCACTTCTGTCGCCTTTGAGTGACAGTCTCCGCGGCGAAATGCTTTATGGACAAGCGATTGGTATTGGCATTTGTGCTCATAGGGCTTATCATCCTCTTGACCCCCAAATATCAGGAGTGGCTCCTGGGAAAACGGGAGATCCGCCAACCAGAAAAGGCAGCTCCTTCTCAAAGCCCCTCTCCTCCGACGGAAAAAGGAGATGTTCCGAAAAAGGAGTCCCTGACCTCTTCCACACCCCCGCAGGAAGTGGAACAGGGGGCCATACCAGAACGAGAGGTCGTTGTTGAGAATGAAGTGTTTGCTTCTCGATGGACAACCCGTGGAGGTGTTTTAAGGAGCTGGATTTTAAAGGAGTATCGAGATGGATTGCTGGACACGCCTGTCGAATTGATCGCGACAGGAGGAGAAGGAGGGGGGGTGACAGTGGGAGGGCAGGATCTTTCTCAGGTCCCCTTTGAACCGAGCAGCGAGACCCTGTCTGTAAAAGGCAGTGAGACTGCCACACTCACCTGGGTCGGGAGATGGAAAAACGGAATCGTCGAAAAGCGCGTCACGGTTTCTGGAGACCGTTATGACTTGAAGATAGATATCCGCTTGAGCAGAGAACTCTCTGATCAAAAATGCGGATTGGAGTGGCGAGGGGGAATTGGAAGGACGGAGCGCCATTCAGGGGACGAACTTTCTCATACCAAAGTGGTCACCTTTATGGGGGGAGTGGTGGAATTATGGGATGTGAGTGAAGCGAAGGGGACCACCTCTCGTCCTAGCGGAGAAGGGGGATGGATCGGTATTCGGAACAAATACTTTCTGGTGTCATTTATTCCTGAGGACGAAGGCCAGTATGGGATGAAAATTTCAGGGGAGCAAATTCAAGAGGGTCAAAAGCGATTCGATTTCGGCCTGATGGCTGAGTCTCGTCGGGGTGGGTGGGTGGGCTCCCTTTATGGAGGCCCGATCTCCTATTCGATCCTCATGGATTACCATCCCGAACTCCAGCGCGCGATGACCTGGGGATGGGAGTGGGCACGATGGTTTATGGAGCCGATAGGGATCGGCATATTAAGGATCTTTTTAACCATTCACAAGCTGGTCCCCAACTATGGACTGGTGATCATTCTCTTTTCGATTCTGGTTAAAATTACGCTGAATCCCCTGACTCACAAAAGCTACGAAGCCACCGCCAGAATGCAAGAAATTCAGCCTCAAATGGCGGCCTTGCGGGAAAAGTATGCCAACGATCAGCAGAGATTGAATCAGGAAGTCATGAAGTTATACAAGGAACAGGGCGTAAACCCCCTTGGCGGATGTCTCCCTGTAGTCTTTCAGATGCCCATTCTCTTTGCCCTGTTCAATGTCTTCCAGAATGCGATTGAACTGAGGCAGGCTCATTTCATGGGTTGGATGACCGATCTTTCCCAGCCGGACCAGTTGTCCGTAGGAGGTGTGCAGGTTCACGTGCTTCCCATGTTGATGGCGCTCACCATGTTTTTTCAGCAGAAAATGACGGTGAAAGACCCCAAGCAGATGATGATAGTCTATCTCATGCCCCTGATGATGATCTTCTTCTTCTGGAGCATGTCCTCCGGATTGGTTCTCTACTGGACGCTCTTCAACCTCCTGAGCTGGGCGCAGCAGGTCGCGATTCAGGAGGTCCAGAAAACCCAGAAGGGATAAGCCGGGATGTTTCACGTGAAACATCCCAGGAAGTGCGCATCTTCATCCTAACAGACGCCTCAGACTTCCACGGAGCATATGCAACAGGTACTTGATGGTCCCTTCAGGCCGCTCCAGGAGCTGGGCTATCTCGCGGACAGAGAATCCCTCGACATAGTGGAGTTGATACAGATGGCGTTGGAGAGCTGGCAGGTGTTCCAAAAGGGTTCTGAGTTCTGAGTGAGGGTCGTTCTCACAGGAAGAAGGCTCCGATTTCAGGGCCTCCAGCAGGGCCCGATCCCGGGTTTTGTGGTAGATATAACCCGAGTAGGTATTTCGACAAATGGCGTAGATCCAGGTCGAGATACTCGATCGGCCGGCGAACTTGGCTGAACTGCTGATTAAAGCGCACACGCATTCCTGGTAAAGGTCCTCCGCATCTTCGGGGTGATTTGCCCGAGTCCTGAAATAGGCGCGGATCTTTGGCCCATGCTCAGTTAGAACACGAGTCAGTTCCTCAGGCTGCATGAATCTGGCCTCAGAAGGAGTGGATGTGCGCTCTAAGCTTCTCCTCAACGGCCTGGGGCAGGTCCCCTGAGGCCAGGGCGTCTATCCCATCGAGGATCATGTCGAGCCGCGTCTCGAAACTTCGGAGGGCTGATGCCTTATATTTTTCGAGGATAGATCGTGCGAGCATAGGCTCCCACCCGTCAACCCGCAATTCAATCCCCTTTCTCATGACGGGATCGTCGATCGAGTCTTCAATTTCCCCTAAAGGAAGAAATCCGTTCTTCCGGACATAAGCGGCCAGGGATCGGAAGGTGGCGATGAGCGAATCGGGGGAATCCAGCCGAATTTCCGGAACGCCTCCCCGGTCGGGCTGGAATTCCTCGCCTTCAGCCTGTTCGGCGTACTTGTGAAGCAACTGCAGCACCACGGCCTGGGCGGCCTGGGTTCTGGCCTGAGAGGCGCTGCCTTTCATGGTAACTCCCCCCCGCGACTCGATGATTTCCTTGCACAGATCGCCGGCCCGTCTGGACATGTTTCGGTAGAACATATTCCGGACGTCCTCTGAAAGCCCCGCCATGGCCGTGGCCAGAACCTCCGTATCAACCTCACCCAGCGCACGCCGAATCACGAGGTCGTTCCAGCCTGTGTCTGCCTGATAGTCACTGAAATCGGGCATTTTGCATCTCCTTTAAAGGTGTGCAGTTTGCTGCCTCATCTCTGCGATCTACCTGTTTAGTGCAGAAAAGGCACGAAAGGTTGGCCAAAAGGTGGCCAAATGTTTCACGTGGAACAAATTTTATGAAATCCTCTGACCTGAGCGAATCGTGCAGGGAGGCATTTATCACGCACACGAGAGATAAAGGAATCCCTGTGACCGATTCTCAGGTCGATCTTCTCCTGAGGTTTCATGAGATCCTCACCACATCCAACCAGCGAATCAATCTGGTCTCCAGAAGCGGCAGGGTATTGATCCTGGACCAAATTTTAGACTCTTTGTTGGCTCAGAGCCTCATAAAATGGATTCATCCGCAGGTTGTCCTCGATGTCGGGTCCGGGGGGGGATTTCCGGGTATCCCTCTGGCCATTCTGAATCCCCACATTCAGTTTCACCTCCTCGAAGCCTCTTATAAGCGGGCATCCCATTTGATGAACGCATCCCGTCTGTTGTCCCTCCCGAATGTCCGGACCCTCCACGACCGCGCAGAAAATCTATCGGAGGCACCCCCTTCGAAAAAGTATGACCTGATCGTTGCCCGGTCGGTCGCAGAGCTCTGGATCCTCATTCAATGGAGCAAACCTCTGTTAAAATCAGAAGGGGTTCTGGTGACCTATGCTGGAAACCGGGAGGCCCGGCGCCTGGAGGGGTTACTCAGGTTCTGGCCCTGTCCCACGAGGCCACTCCTGATTCGTTCCCTCGACATCGGGGTTCGCCCAGAGAAACCCCATCGTCTTCTCCTGATCGGAAGTTTCGGATGAAGGGGGCCACAAGTCTCAAGTTATTCGGTTTGCAGGGCCTTGACCATGTTGACCAGGGCCTCCCAGTGGCCCTTTTTCATCTTTCCAACGGCTTCTATCAATCCCAGGAGGTCTCTCTCCTCTTTCATCCGAAATCCCTCCACAAATGCCCTCCGCCATTTGGAGTCCCGGATCGCGGCTGTAAAGTCGGGGTCGTCGAACGCCTCCAGCAGGTCCGCGCCGGCCTGACTCAACCGTTTAAAGTAACCAAAAACCGGGTCGTCCAGAACCTGTCTCATCTGTTCAAACAACGCGCGTGTTTCGCCCCTGGTGCGCTCAATGTAGGCGCAGAGCAGGAGGTCCTGGCCTCTCAGTTCGAGGGCCTGAGCGATCTTCAGACAGAGTTCGTCCGAGGGGATCTTCTCCCCTTTTTCGATCTGGCCGATGTAAGTGTCCCAGACCCCCACTCTCCCTCCCAGCTCCTTCTGGCTCATGTTTAAGCGTTCCCGGCCCTGTTTGATAGTCTCTCCCGGCGTCGGCATAAGTATCTCCTGTCGATAGCGGATTGAAGATCCTGAAAAATAAAAGAGATAAAATAAATATACACAAACTTGTGTATATGTAGCAAGAAAAAAGAAAACACAAGATGTTGTATGAACACACTTGTTCGTGTGATACTTACAAAAGAAAGGTTATGTTTCAATAAAATAATAGTTTAAAGAATAATATGGGAGAGGTAAAAGAGATTCAGGGGGTGAGGAAAGGGGATGAAAACAGGGGGTTTCCACGTCAGCCCGACCAGAAATGGGAAAATCCGGTCCTTTCAAGACGTCGAAGCATCTGTCGAAGCTTCCTCTCAGACCTCGGATAACGTCCGCCGCAATACTCGGCAAGTGGGGTTAAAACGCCCCGGAGGGTTTCGTCGGGTCCAGACAGCCTCGGTAAGATTTTTTGCAGGATCTGAAAGTCGAAGGCGGTGACCTCATCAAAGGCCCTGTTCTCGGGGGGAAGGGACTCGATCAGGTCGATTGCATAGGCCATGTAGATCAGAATCTCATCTCGCACCCGATAGCCGAAGTGGAGGTCTTCAGGCTCTAACATGGCGTTGATCTCCATCAGGGCCTCATTCCACCGGACTGCGGGATGGCCCTCGCGCACGTCGGGCAGCTTGCGGTAGGGGCGATGGCAGAGGAACTCCCCCAGGCGCTGAAGGTCGTCCAGGTTCAGGGGAGGGCCGCCCAGGACATCATTATGCAGACGGAAATCCACGGCGTTGAACTCGATCGTGTTGGCCCTGTCGAGGACCTTCTTGCTGAAGGGGTAGGTCGATTCATCCACGTTGACCGTCCCGAAGAGCAGGAGGTTGTCCGGGATCGGCTGCCGGGGAGGGATGGGGTCGGAGGCGCCATCCGAAGGGAGCAGCGGCTCTGATCCGGAGGAAAGGGTCATGACATCTGTGGCCCACCTTCCGTCGGGGAATCGGCGCCCGGTCTCCATGAGGCTCAGGATGTCGGCAAAATAGTGCTCCACGCGCGCCAGGTTCATCTCGTCGAGGCAGACGAAGTAGGGGCGTTCGGGCCGGTCCTGGGCCTCCTGGATGGCCCGGAGGAAGTCCCCCACTTCGTATCGGCCTGTCAAAAGGTTGGCGAACCCTATCAGGTCCCGCCGGTCCTGCCAGTCGGGCTGCACCGGAATGAGCCGATAGCCCTGCGGGACACCGTCGCGCACCCCGTTGATCCCCTCGGCAAGGAGCCGGACAAGGAGGCTTTTTCCGGTGCCGGAGATGCCGGAGAGGAGGACAAAGGGTTTTACCTTGATCGCCAGATAGATGTTCAGCAGGGCCGGCAGGTCGATCTGGAAGGCGCGATTTTCGAGGTACTTCGAGAGGTCCAGCAACAGGGGGACCTCCCCGCCTCGGAGGGTCTCCTGGCGCTCCTCCTCCTCTAAAAGTTCCTGGACCTGGGGGGCAGGGCGCCCCCCGGAGGCACGGCCCTTGACGATCAGGCGGTAGAGGGGGAGCAGGTCCTCGAAGATGGCAAGGGCCGTGTCCACGATCTCCGGCGAGGCGATCGCCTCGTCCTCCGGGGCAAAGACCTTTCCGGCGAAGAAGGTGCGGCCTATCCGGTCCAGGAGGTCCGCGCTCCAGGGGGGGCATCCCTTCGGGGAGCGCACGACCACATCGTCCGCAAAAAGGTGGTACGGCGAGAGGAGGCGAAGCCGTCGGCGCGCGGATCGGAGGAGGAGGCGAAGCCGTCCGGGGGGCCACCAGCCCGCGGAGAGGCCCACGGAGAGGCTGTCGGCGTGCAGGTAGACGCCGAGTTGAGGGAGGCGTGGAAAGGGGGACCGCTTCAGTGCCCGGTCCACGAAGATCAGACAGGCGTGGTCGCGGGGGCGATTCCGGTTGGGCCTGTAGTTCCGGTCTGTGTAGACAGGGGAGGTGACGGGCGCCAGGCGCTCGTCCAGGCGCTCGACGCACGGAGCGAGGGCCTCCTGGAGTTGTTGCATCCTCCTGAGGAGGCGCTCCGCGCCGACCCTCGTCCCGTTACACGAGAGGAAATCCCCTTTTGTGAAACCCCTGAATCTACCTGTCATGAGAGATGACCTGAGGTTCATCTTTCCGCACGAGGCGTCTGATTCATGACCGGCTTCACGCCCGCGCCGCGCTCATACACGAGGCTCCCCCCGGAGTAGGCCGTGGCCATCAGGAGCCCGCCCGCCACCAGGCTGACGATGAAGTAGGCCGCCCGAAAGATCGAGACAAAACGGCCTTTGATCACCATGTAGAGACGCGAAAGCAGCAGGGCCACGAACAGCCAGATCGTCCCTGTCGCGAGGTCCTCGTGTTGTTCGACGGCCTCACGGAGGTCCGGGAGGTGCGCGAGTGCCTCCGCCGCTCGTTGGCCGGAGACGCCCGCCGCGATGGCCCCGATCACGCCGAGGATCAGCAGAAAGAAGGCGACATCCTTAAAGACCGTCCCGGGGCGCAGGAGGGCGAGGAGGTCTGCAAGGACGCTCGTCAGCAGCAGGGCGATGGGGAAATGGACGATCAGTGGGTGGATGTTCACGGCGTGGTCCTGGGATTTGGACTCCTGGCGCAGGTCGAGGGTTGGCCTTCATGAAAGATATATCGGGCGGCTCTTTGCGACAAGGGAAATCCGGGATGAACTTGATTCTATGGGGGACAATCGGTATATTGGGCTGCGGGAGGCGTTTTCACCAGAAGAGAGGGGAGGCCATTCATGCTGCTCAAGGATCGCGTGGCCATCGTCACGGGGGGGAGTTCCGGAATCGGGAGAGGGGTCTGCATCGAGTTCGCCAGGGAGGGGGCGCGGGTGGTGGTGGCCGACGTCCAGGAGGCCCCGAGGCGCGGGAAGTATCACGAGCAGACCACGGTGACCCCCACGGTGGCCGAGGTGGAGAAACTGGGCTCGAAGGGTCTCTTCATAAGGGCGGACGTCTCAGACGAGGCCGCCGTCCGGGACCTGATGGAGAGGACCGAGGATCACTTCGGCGGCCTCGACATCCTGGTCAACAACGCGGGCATCCACATCCCCGGCAGCTGCCAGGGGCTGTCCGTGGCGGACTGGGACCGGGTCGTGGGCCTCAACCTGCGCGGGGTCTTTCTGGCGACCCGGTTTGCTGTCCCGCACCTCAGGCGGTCGAGGGCGGGCCGCATCATCCACATCGCCTCCATCCACGCCTTCGGGGGCGGGGGCGGACCTGCCTACGCCCCGGCCAAGGCGGGGGTGGTCAACCTGGCGCGGGACAGCGCGGTGGAGCTGGGGCGCGACAACATCACGGTCAACGCCATCTGTCCGGGGTACATCGAGACGGCCATTCAGGACTACCTCACGCCGGACCAGATCGAGGAGTGTCGTCGGCGCACGCCCCTCCCCCGCCTCGGCCTGCCGAAGGACATCGGGCGCGCCTGCGTCTTCCTCGCCTCCGACGACGCGAGCTGGATCACCGGGGTCGCGCTGACGGTGGACGGGGGATGGCGGGCGCGGGTCTGAAAAAGAAGGCAAGAGGCAAGAGGCAAGAGGCAAGAGGCAACAGGCCCTCACCCTCCTCCATCCTGGACTGCTTGCATGGACACATCGGCTCAGAGAGGGTCTTTTTCCGCCGGCCTCCGTCGAGAGAACCTGTCCCGAATGTCTGAGGAGGGGTTTGACATCCTCGTGATCGGCGGGGGAATCACGGGGGCAGGCATCGCCCGCGAGGCGACGTATCGCGGTTTTCGCGTGGCCCTCGTCGAGAAAGACGATTTTGCGTCAGGCGCCAGCGGCCGGTCCACCCGGCTCATTCACGGGGGGCTGCGCTACCTGGAGCAGCTGCAACTCAGGCTCGTGTTCGAGGCCAGCCGGGAGCGGCGCATCCTGCTGCGGATCGCCCCGCACCTTGTCCGTCCCCTCCCCATTCTCCTTCCGATCAACCGCCGCAGCCCTCACGGCTACTACAAGGTGGCGGCAGGCATGTGGATGTACGACCTCCTGGCCCTGTTCCGGAACGTGGAGCGCCATCGCATGCTGCGTCCCGCCGATGTGGCCCGGATGGAGCCGATCCTGGGCGGGTCCGACCTGGATGGCGCGGCTTACTTCTACGATGCGACCGCGGATGACAGCCGCCTGACGCTGGCCACGATCCTGTCCGCGCACGAGTCCGGCGCGGTCGTGGCCAATCACGCGGAGGTCGTCCGTCTGATTCGGGAGGGGTCGCGGGTCGCCGGGGGGGTGGTGCGGGATGGGATCGACGGGTCGGAACGAGTCGTGCGCGCCCGGCTGGTCGTCAACGCCTGCGGCCCGTGGGCGGATCGCATCCAGGGTCCGGACGGAAAGGGGCAGGGGCGGCTCCGTCTGTCGAAGGGCGTGCACGTCAATGTGCCCCGCGTCCGGCTGCCCCTTCGCCAGGCCGTGGCGATGACCTCGCCCGCAGACGGCCGCCTGATGTTTGCGGTACCCGACGGGGCGTTCGCCTACGCAGGCACGACCGACACGCCCTACGAGGGGGACCCGGATCGGGTGGCGGCGGATGCCTCTGACGTGGCCTACATTCTGGGGGCGCTCAACGCCTCCTTTCCAGGCTGTCGCATCACCGAAGACGATGTGATCAGCGCGTGGGCAGGGCTTCGGCCTCTGATTGCCGGCGACGCCCGCAACACCTACGAGACCTCGCGGGAACACGCGGTCTGGGAGGGCGCGCCGGGCCTTCTGACGATCGCCGGGGGCAAGCTGACGACCTACCGCGCCATGGCCTGCGACCTGCTTCGGGCCGCTGAACCCCATCTCCGGGCGGCCGGCGTCCGCCCGAAGGGCGTGAGAGACACCGCCCGCACGCCGCTGCCGGCCGTGCCCGAAAGGGCTGCCGGGTTCTCTGCGGGGGCGGGTTTGCGGGGCGCGTTCCCTGCGTGGGGGGATGTGGACCGGGCGGTGGAAGGGGAGATGGCGCTGACGCTCTGCGACGTGCTTATCCGTCGCACCCGCGTCTTCCACGAGGCCCCGGACCAGGGGCTCTCCCTGGCGGCGGAGGTCGCCTTGCGGATCGGGCCGGCCCTGAACTGGGACGAAGTGGATCGGAGACGTCAGATCGCTCTGTACGAGGCGGAGGTCGCTCTGAGCCGGGCGTGGAGGAAGGGGTAAGAAAAGGCGAAAGGCGAAAGGCGGAGGGCGAAAAAAGATGCTTTCGCCTTTCGCTTTTCGCCCTTCGCTTTTTACAAGGACGCCTCTACTGGCTCTCCATCCCTTTGTCTTTTTTCTCCTTTGCCAGCAGGGCGAGGGGAAGGATGACGCAGTAGCCGGCGACGAGCAACAGGGGGGCCACGGTCATGCTGATGAAGCCGTTCACCGGAGGGATGCCTAAAAAGATGTAGCCCAGGCCGATGACCCCCAGGCCGATCCAGAACAGCCGCCAGTTGCGCTGCGTATAGGGGAGGGGCTGGGGGAGGACCACCCCCCGGCGGGCCTGCCTGCGGGCGGCGCGCGGGGGTCTGTTGGTCGGTCGGTTCATGCTTATCGTTCGTCCGCCTCCGTGATCCGGGCGGCCTTGCCCCGCAGGCGCTTCAGGTAGTTGAGGCGCGCGCGCCGGACCCGGCCCCGCCGGATCCGCTCGATCTGGGCGACCCGGGGAGAGTGGATGGGGAAGATGCGCTCGACGCCCACCCCGCTGGCGATCCTCCTCACCGTGACGGTCTCGGAGACGCCGGACCCCTTGCGCTGGATCACGTCCCCCTCAAAGACCTGAACCCTCTCCTTCTCCCCTTCGATCACCCTCACGTGTATTCGAAGTGTGTCTCCCGATTTAAAGTCAGGAACATTGTCTTTAAGCCCTTCGCGGGAGACCGCAGCTAAAAGATCGACAGGCATGGCATAAGCTCCTTTGTGCGTCAGCGTTCAGCCGTCAGCATCCAGCGATCAGCAAAAGACAAAGGTATAGCCGATTTTGCTGATCGCTGATCGCTGTGTTGTTGTTCAATCCGCGGCCTCGATCTGCGCCGGGGACCCCTGAGGGCGGTTCCTGAAAAACGCCTCGCGATCCGGCGTGGCGAGGGGGATCGTGTCTGAAACCGGGTCCAGGATCGGAACCTCCTCTTTTTGCCTCATGACCCGCCAGATGTCCCAGAGGCACCTGGGGCTGAGGCCGGAGGTGTTTTGCAGCACTTTTCTGAATCGTCGGAAGGGGTTGTAGAACGTCAGGTAGGCCTTTCTGAGCTTGGCCTCGATCACATCGCCAGGCACGGAGTCCCGGTGAAAGACGACCCTTGAGCCCGTGAAGTTGGCCCAGTTGTTGTCAAAGATGCGGTCCTTGTTGCGCTCCCAGTCCGCGGTGCCCGGATAGGGGGTGAGGATGGAGAACTGGGCCTGGTGGGCGTCCAGGTCCTTGGCGTACTGGATCGTGCGTTCGATGTCGGCCTCGGTCTCGCCCTCGGCGCCGATGATGAAGGAGGTGAGCGCCCGGATGCCGTGGGAGCGGAGCAGTTCGACGGCCTCGTGGCCGGTGCTCAGGCTCATCTTCTTGTTCCAGTGGACCAGGACGTGCTCGTTGCCGGACTCCAGGCCGAGGAAGACGTTGGAACACCCGGCCTGCGCCATGTGCTCGACCAGGGCGGGGTGCCTGACCAGGATGTCCGCGCGGGACTGGCACCACCAGTGGACCTTGAGGCCGCGCTCGATGATCTCGGCGCAGAGTTCGTGGATGCGTTTGTGGTCGGTCGTCAGCAGGTCGTCCACCAGGAGCGCGCCCGTGAACCCGTAGTCCCTGCAGAGGTCCTCCAGCTCATCCACGGCCCGCACGGCCTCCCGCGACCGCCACTTGCGCTTCTGGTAGAGGGTGGGGACCGAACAGAAGGTGCAGTCGAAGGGGCACCCCCGGCTGGTGATCATGGTCGTCACGGGCTTGCCCCTCAGCCGGGTGATCTTGTAAGGCTCCATGTTCAGGAGGTGCCGGGCGGGCCGGGGGAGGTCATCCACGGTCTTGATGTCGGGGATCTGGGGGTTGTCCACCACGGCCTTGGCGTCCGCGTCGTACCAGGAGAGGCTGGGGACCGTCCGGGGGTCGAACCGGGACCCCTCCTCCTCCAGGTTGCGGCAGAGGATGGAGACGGCCTGCTCCCCTTCCCCCCGGATGACGAAGTCCACGTAGCCGAGGCGGAGCGTGGTCTGCGTGGTGAAGGTGACGTGCGTGCCCCCGATCAGGGTGCGGCACCCGGCGTCGTGGGCCTTTTGGGCATACTGCAATGCCTCAGGATACTGGGGCGTGGTGCAGGTGATGCCCACCAGGTCGAACCCGTCGTAGGTCTCCGGCCCTTCGTGGAACGACATGTCGCGGACCTCCACGTCGTGGCCGTCGGCGTCCAGCTTTCCCGCCACGTAGAGAAGGCCCAGCGGGGGGATGATCACACGCGTGGCGAAGTAGAGGCTGTGGAGAGGCGGGCTGATGAGCAGGATTTTCATCTATGGGCCTCCGGGGTTATGGCGCGCGCTTCGAGTTCCTCGGCTTCCGTCTCGGAGAGGGCCTCCCTGTCGAGGAGGTCGGGCCTCCGCTCCGCCGTTCGGAGAAGGGCCTGGCGACGTCTCCACCGGGCGATCTCCCGGTGGTTTCCGTTGACCAGAACGTCGGGGACCGGCTCCCCCTCGAACACCCTGGGGCGGGTGTACCAGGGGCAGTCCAGCAGGCCCTCCTGAAAGGAGTCCGACTGCGCGGACTCGAAGTTTCCGATGGCCCCGGGCAGGAGCCTCACCACGGCGTCCACCAGCACCATGGCCGGGAGTTCTCCGCCGCTCAGGACGTAATCGCCGATGGATATTTCGTCGTTGACATAGAGCGTGCGGACGCGTTCGTCTATCCCTCTGTAATGGCCAGACAGCAGGATGAGGTGCGGTTCAAGAGAGAGGTGGTTGGCCAGCCGCTGCGTCAGCGGCCGCCCCTCCGGCGTCAGAAAGATCGTGCGGTGCGGGCCCTGGGCAGAGGTGAGCGCCCGCAGGGCTCGCGCGAGGGGCTCGGGCCGGAAGATCATACCACCCCCGCCTCCATAGGGGGTGTCATCGACGGTGCGGTGTTGATCTTCTGTGAAGTTTCGCAGGTCGTGGACGCGAATACCGACGATCCCGGCCTTCTGCGCCCTCTCCACGATGCTGTGGCTGAAGGGGCCTTCGAACATCTCCGGGAAGATGGTCAGGATGTCGATCTGCATAGGAGAAATGCAAAATGCAAAAATGTAAAATGAGATTTTATTTCAGCAACTCTTGGATGCCCCGAACGACGATCTTTTTGTGTTCCGTGTCGATGCGCACGAACTCCCGCACCGCCGGGATAAGGACCTCGTCAGAGCGGGGAGACGACCCTGTGAACCGTCCGGGGTGGAGGCGCACGACAAAGGCGTCGTTGGCCGGGAGTCGCAGGACGTCGCTCAGGGTCCCGACCGGCTGCCCGTCCTCCGTCAGCACGTCGTATCCGACCAGGTCGAAGACGTAATAGGTCCCCTCAGGCAGGGAGGGGACCTCCTCGCGGGAGACGAGGAGATAGGCATCCCGAAGGGCGTCGGCCTGCTCCGACGAGTCGATGCCGTGAAACTTGAGGAGGGGGGCCGTGTCGTGGCCGGCCACGGATTCGACGGTCAGGGTCACGAGCGTCCCGTCCGCTTTTTCGACAACGACCTGATTCAGCGTCCGGAAGCGGTCGGGGGCATCGGTCAGGGGCGTCACCCGAACCATCCCCTTCAACCCGTGCGGACGTGCGATCTGACCGATGGCGACCATCATTCAGCGCGGTGAACTGAGACTTTCCTCAGCAGGGGCGGCGGACTCCGGCTTGCCCTTCCGCATCGCGTCCCACCTCCGCAGAAGGCCCTGGTTGCGCAGGAGACTGCGGGCGGTGTCCGTGGGGATCGCGCCGCGGCGGAGCCACAGGAAGACCTGCTCCTCGTTGATGTTGACGATTGGAGGGTTTTTAAGCGGGTTGTAGTAGCCCAGTTCGTCGATGGTCTTTCCGTCCCGCGGGACGTTGTCCGTGGCGGCCACGAGGCGGTAGAACGGGGCCTTCCTTGCGCCCATGCGCTTGAGGCGAATCTTGACAGCCAAAGAGGACCTCCAGAGTAAGAAACAGGGAAACGGAGAAGTGGAGAAACGGGGAAACGGGGAAAAATTATTCACCGCTTCACCGCTTCTCCGTTTCTCCCATTCGCTATTTTTGTCACCTGAACATGGACATCATCCCCCGTCCGGGTTTCATCCGGCCGAGGCTCTTCACCATCTTCTGCATCTGCTGGAACTGCTTCAGGAGCCGGTTGACCTCCTGCACGTTGCGCCCGCTGCCCTGCGCGATCCGCCGCCGGCGGCTTCCGTCGATGATGTGCGGCTTCTTTCGCTCCTCGCGGGTCATCGACTTGATGATCGCCTCGACGTGGACAAAGGACCGGTCGTCGAACTGGAGGCCCTTGAGGGCGCGCCCCGCGCCGGGGATCATGTCGAGCAGCTGGTCGAGCGGTCCCATCTTTTTAACCTGCTGCAACTGCTCCAGGAAGTCCTCGAAGGTGAAGGCCTCTTTCCGGAGCTTCTGTTCGAGGGCGGCGGCCTGCTCGGCGGACACGGCCTGCTCGGCCCGCTCGACGAGCGAGAGGATGTCGCCCATCCCCAGGATGCGGGAGGCCATCCGGTCGGGGTGGAAGGGCTCCAGGGCATCCACCTTCTCCCCCACCCCCACGAACTTGATCGGCACGCCGGTGACTTCCCGGATGGAGAGGGCCGCCCCCCCGCGGGCGTCGCCGTCCATCTTCGTCAGGATCACGCCCGTGAAGTCGAGGCGGCGCTTGAACTCCGTGGCGGCGTTGACGGCGTCCTGCCCTGTCATGGCGTCGGCCACGAACAGGATTTCGTGGGGGGAGGTGCGCGCCCGGATGCGCTCCACCTCCGCCATCATCTCCTCGTCCACGTGGAGCCGGCCCGCCGTGTCCAGAATGAGGGTGTCGGCCCCCCCGTTCCGGGCTGCGGCGAGGGCATCTGCACAGATGTCCACCGGGTCTGCCCCGTCCGCTCCCCGGTGGACGGGCACTTCGATGGACTTGCCGAGGATTTCGAGCTGATCCACGGCCGCCGGACGGTAGACATCGGCGGCCACCAGGGCGACCCTGCGGCCTCTGGACTTGAGGAATCGGGCGAGTTTGGCCGACGCCGTGGTCTTGCCTGCCCCGTTGAGCCCGACGACCAGGAGGACGGTCGGGGGGATGTTGCTGAAGGCGAGGGCGTGATGCCGGTCGCCCAGGAGGTGGACCAGTTCTTCGTGGACGACCTTGATGACCTGCTGGCCGGGGGTCAGGCTCTTGAGGACCTCCTGCCCGACGGCGCGCGCCCTGACGCGGTCGATAAAGGTCTTGACGACCCGGTAGTTGACGTCGGCCTCGAGGAGGGCGCGACGGACCTCCCGCAGGGCCTCCTCGATGTTGACCTCGGAGAGTTTGCCGTGTCCCCGGAGTCGTTTGAAGACCCCCTCTATCTTTTCGGTGAGCGCGTCGAACATAAAGGCGTGAGGCGTGAGGCGTGAGGCGTGAGTAATAAGTAACCAAATAGCAGGTAAGTATAACTATTTCCCCCTTTAAAATCAATGCTATTTTTCGGCGCGGGCGGCCTCGCGCAGGGCCCGGATGTTGGCCTCCACCTGTCCCCCCTTGAAGACGGAGGACCCGGCCACGAAGACCTCCGCCCCGGCGCGGGCAACGTCGTGGATGTTAGAGAGGCCGATGCCGCCGTCCACCTCGATCTCCGTCCGGGCGTCTGTCCGGTCGATCTCGCGCCGCAGGGCCTCGATCTTCCCGACGGCGGAGGGCATGAACGCCTGTCCCCCGAACCCCGGCTCCACGGACATGACCAGGGCGAGTCCGATGCGGGGGAGGAGCGGAAAGAGGGCCGGGGGGGACGTGGCAGGCTTGATGGAGACGCCGGCGATCCTGCCGCGTTTGCGGATTTTGTCCACCAGGGCCGGGACGTCTCCATCGATCTCAAAGTGGACGGTCAGGATATCCGCCCCGGCGTCGAGGAAGGCGTCGGCGTAGCGGGCCGGATCGGAGATCATCAGGTGCACGTCCAGAGGCAGGGCCGTGCGCCGGCGGATGGCCTCCACGACGAGGGGCCCAAAGGTCAGGTTGGGGACGAAGTGGCCGTCCATGACGTCGAGGTGGATCAGGTCTGCGCCTCCGGCCTCGACCCGGCGGACCTCCGACGCCAGGTCCCCGAAGTCGGCGGAGAGAAAGGAGGGGGCGATTTTGATCACGGGAAGCCTCAAGATAAGCCATCAGCTATCAGCTATCAGCTATCAGCGGCCCTCACCCTCCCCCCTCTCTTCAGACAAACCTTTGCTGCCCCCTCCCTCTCCCAATTTTGGGAGAGGGAGGGGGTGCAGGGGGTGAGTGAGGGTTAGCTGACTGCTGATTGCTGACAGCTAATAGCTCTGTTTCACTTGCTGATGGTGAGGTCGATCCTGTCTCCGGCCCGGACCTCGGCCCCGGCCCCGGGGTTCTGCTCCAGGACTCTATCCGCCTGGACGTCGGCCTCCTCGCGGTAGGCAACCTCCCCCACGGCCAGGCCGAGGCTGTCCAGGAGGGCGAAGGCGGCCTCCGCGCCGGCGCCCACCAGGTTGGGGGCCGGGAAGGGAGGGAGGGGCCCCCGGCTCACCTGGAGGTCCACGGCGCTCCCGCGCGAGACCTGGGTCCCCGGCTCCGGGGCCTGCCCCACGACCACGCCGACCAGGGCCGTGGAGGGGATCTCCTCGACCTGACCCACGGCCAGGCCGGCCTGCTCGACCCGGAACTTAGCCTCGCGCAGGGAGATGCCGGTCGTCAGGTCGGGCACTGTAAAGGGTTTATCTCCCCGGCTGACGGACACGTAGACGGTGCGGCCCTCCTTGACCCTGGAGGCCGGGCCGGGCCGCTGAAAGATGATGCGGCCGTCCGGCACGCCGGGGCTCCATCGCTCCTCCTCCACGCGGAGTTTCAGGCGTTTTCGGGCGAGGACCTGGTGGGCCTCGGCGGTTGTTTTGCCGGAGACGTCCGGGACCTCGATCTGCATCCCCTGGCGGGTCACGGCGGGCATGACCAGGAGGTCCAGGGCCATTCCGACCAGGATGGCCGCCAGGGCGGCCCCGACACCGAACAGCAACGCCTCCCGTCCCAGGTCCTTCAGGGTCACCGGACCCTCCGAAGTCGCGCTGCAAAGGCCCCGTCGCAGTCGTGACGGTGGGACCAGGTCTGGACGTAAAGGTTCGCCACCGCCGCAATCGCAGGCGAGACGCCTGCACTACGATTTTCGTCGAGGCAATCCCGCGCAGGCTCGACCTCGAACTCCGGGTGGGCGGCCAGGAACGCCTCCACGACACCCTCGTTCTCCTCGGGCTCCGTCGTGCAGGTGCTGTAGACCAGGACGCCGCCTCGGCGGACAGAGGCCGCCCCCCGCGACAGCAGCTGGAGCTGGGCCTGGGCGAGTTCCCGGAGGTCTGAGGGGCCTCTGCGCCACCGGATGTCCGGGCGTCGGGCCAGGACGCCCAACCCTGAACAGGGCGCGTCGACGAGCGCGCGGTCGAAGGCCCCGCAACGGATAGACAAATCGTCCCCCGCGTCGAAGGTCGAGGCGTCCAGGGCGGCCGTCTCCACGCTCCGGAGGCCGAGCCGGCGGACGTTCTCCGTCAGGCGGCGCAGGCGTCCGGCGTGGCGGTCCAGGGCCACCACCCGCCCCCGGTCCCCCATCCGCTCGGCGATGAAACCGGTCTTGCCTCCGGGCGCTGCGCAGAGGTCGAGCACGGTCTCGTCCGGCCGGGGGTCGAGCAGGTGGACGGCGAGGCCGGCGCTCACGTCCTGGACCGTGGCCCATCCCTCCTGGAAGAGGGGGGTCCTGAACAGCCCCCACCCCTCCTCGACCACGAGGAACCCCTCCTGCAGGGGGTGGGGTCGGACCCGCACCCCTTCGGCGCGCAGCCGGTCGAGCAGGGTCTGGAGGGGGCCCTTCAGGCCGTTGTGGCGCAGGATGACCGGGGGGATGCGGTTGTTGGCCCGGCAGAGGGACTCCGTCTCCTGGGGGCCGAGGCGGTCCACCCACCGCCGGACCATCCAGGCGGGGTGCGACCAGAGGATGGCGAGCCGGTCCACAGGGTCCATCTCCCCGGCCACGACGTCGGCGCTGCGCAACGAGTATGCCTCCGAGCGGTCCGCGACCCGGCGCAGGACGGCGTTGACCAGCCCCGCCGTGCCCGCGTGCCCGTGCTGTCGGGCGAGCCGGACCGACTCCGAGACGGCGGCGTAGGCCGGGATATGTTCGAGGAAGAGGATCTGATAGGCGCCGATCCTCAGGATGTTGCGAATGGGGGGCGGCAGGCCCTCCAGCGGACGGGTGAGCAGCCGGGAGAGGGTGTGGTCGATCCGGCCCTGCCAGACGACCGCGCCTCGCACCAGTTCGCGGGCGAGGTTCCGGTCCGCGTCGGTCAGGGCGCTGGCCCCCAGCCGGGCGTTCAGAAATTCTTTGGGGTAGGCCCCGGTGGTCTCCAGCCGGACGAGGGACTCCAGGGCGATCTCGCGGGCATCTCGCCAGCGGCGGGGTTTCTTGGGGGGCGCGGGGATTGCGGTTGCGTCGGACATGCTGAAGTGTTTAAGAAGATAGAAGAGATAAAGGACTTGACGCAACCATGCGCAAGTCCTATTTTGCAAGGAAATATCTCTCAGCGGTCCGTGGGAAAGATGAGCGTGAAGATGGTCCCTTTTCCGACCTCGCTCTGCACGGCGATGCTTCCGCCGTGGTTGTCCACGATCCGCTTGCAGATCGAGAGCCCGAACCCGTGCCCCGTGCGTTTGGTGGTGAATCCGATCTCAAAGATCTTGGCGAAGATGCCGGGGGGCATCCCCGGCCCGTTGTCGGCGACGGTCACGACCACCTTTCCCTCGGCCCTTCGGAACGCGGTCGTCGTGGTGATCCGGTCCGCCCCGGCGTCAGCGGCGTTCGCGTAGAGGTTGAGGAGGACCTGCTGGATCTGACCGCTGTCGATCTCCACGCAGGGGAGCTGCTCTTTGAGGCAGAAGACGAACTTCACGTTCCGGTAGCGGTGCTGGGGCTGAATGAAATGGACCAGCTTGACGGTCAGGTCGCCGAGGTTCGTCGGCTGTTTCTTAGTGTTCTGCGCCGAGAAGTCCATCAGGCTGCCCGTGAATCTTTCAATTCGCCGGACCTGTTCCTGGATGGTCGTCACGCTCTTGGTGACGCGGGGAAACGCCTGGATGTCGGGGTTGGCGCCGAGGATTTCGGCGTGGCCGGAGATGATGGAGAGGTAGTTGTTGAGTTCGTGTCCGATGTCGGCGGCCATCTGGCCGGCCATGGCCAGCTTCTCGGACTGGATGAGCTGGTGTTCGAGCGATTTGATGTCCGTGACGTCCCGGTTGGCGATGACCGCGCCCGCGATCAGGTTGCCGCGCTTGTAGGGGGCGACGACGGTGTCGACGTAGATGCGACCTTTTTTTTCGTCCTCGTATTCCACCTGGAACCGGGCGACCTCGCCGGACCCCATGACCTCTTCGATGCGCTCCCGGAAGCGCTCCTGAAGGTGAGGCAGGAGGTCGAACAGGTCGCGGCCGATGAACTGCTCCGCGGGGACGTCCCGAGCCACGAGGCCCCAGCGACCGGAGGCCCGGTTCCACTCCGTGATGCGGAGCCTCCGGTCCACCACGATCACGCTGTCGTAGATGCTCTGAATCAGGTCCTCATCCACCCGGCGCAGGCGGCCCGCCATGATCTTGACCAGATTCTCCAGCACGACGCGGTGGGCCTCCGGGTTCCGGGCAAAGGCGCGATCCAGGGCCTCTCTGAGAAAGACGCGGACCTGGGTGTCTCCGAGGGCGCGCACGGTGGCGCTGCGGGGTTGCCGGTCCACGAGGGTCATTTCGCCGAAGCACTCCCCCTCCCTGAGGGCGCCGAGCGCCTCCTGACGCCGGTCGGGCGTGGCCTTCTCCACCTGCACGGCCCCTGACACCACGATGAAAAGGGCGTCCCCCTCTTCCCCTTCGGCGATGATCACCTCGCCGTCGCGGTAGGTCCGTTGCTCCGAGACGCCGAAGAGGGAGGCCCTCCCCTGGGTGGTCAGGCCGTCCAGAAGCGGGATGTGGAGCGCCGGGGAGGTTGAGGGCATGGGGCACACTTCAGTCGAGGATGAGAAGCTCACAAGATACGAGATACGAGATACGATGCGTTAAGATAACCATATCCGGCAAAAAATCAAGGGAGAAGGCGAATCGCGAAAGGCGCAAAAAAAGGCCGAAAGGCGCGAAAAGAACGGGACAGGCATTGCAAAGTGAAAATTGCAAATTGCAAATTGCAAAATGAAACAGTCGCTTTTGCCCTGGTCCTAGCGGCTCTGATGCCTCTGGCGTGCGTCGGCGGGGCCTTCGGGCAGGAGGCGGACTCCCTGTCCGCGCGGGGGCTTGCGGGCGCTGTGGAGGACTCGGAGGCGGTGCGCTACGAGGCGGATCGTGTCACGTACGATCTCTCATCCGGGGAGATGATCCTGGAGGGGCGCGTGAGGCTGCGCTACCGGGAGGTGGACCTGTCGGCGGGCCGGGTGTTCTTCCATCGGGAGAGGCGCCTCTTAGAGGCCGAGGGGGCGCCCGATTCGACGGGCCGCATCGTCGATCTCCCGATCTTTCGCCGGGCAGGGGAGGAGGTGCGCGGCGTGCGGATGGCCTACGACCTGAGGACCGGGCAGGGGCAGGTGACGGAGGGGCGCACGACGTTCGAGCGCAAGGTCCTGCACGGCGCCACGATTCGCACGGGGCAGGACCGGACCGTGCGCATCCGGGGGGGCTCGCTGACCACCTGCGACCTGGACCACCCTCACACGGATTTTTACTGCCGGGACCTCAAGGTCATCCCGGACGACAAGGCCATCGCCCGGTCGGTCCTGTTCCGCGTGGGGGGGATTCCGGTGGCGTGGGCGCCGTTCTACGTGTTCCCGATCAAGCAGGGGAGGCACTCGGGCATCCTGACGCCTAACTTCGGGGGCAACGCCCGCGACGGCCTGTTCGTGACCAACCTGGGCTATTACTTCGGGTCGAGCGACTACTGGGACGCCACGACGAGCCTGAGCCTCCGGGAGCGGGGGGGGGCGCTCGTGCGGGCTGACGCCCGCTACGCCCTGCGGGACCGTTTCAACGGCGCTCTGGACGTGGCGTTTGAGGCCCGGCGCAGCGGCGGGCAGACGACGGGACACGGCTGGCGCGTGGAGGGGGAGCACTACCAGCGGATCGGGAGGCTGTCCACCCTGCGCGGGAGCGGGAGCTTTCTGAGCGACCGGGAGTTCAACCGGCAGAACAGCAGCAATCTGTATGACCGCCTCAACCGGTCGCTCCGGTCGAACCTCTCCTACGACCGGCGCTGGGAGGGTTCGGGCAACAGCCTGCAGGTCATCTTTCTGCACGAACAGGACCTGGAGGAGGAGGAGGCCCGGTTTCTGTCGTTTCCGTCCATCACCTTCCGGGGGGGGCACAGGCCGCTGTGGAAGGCAGACGGCAGACGGCAGACGGCAGAAAAGGCGACGGACGACCGACGACGGACGACCGCAGAAAAGGCGACGACGGTCGGCGGTCGGCAAGGAAGGCGGTGGTACGAGACCATCTTCTACTCGTTCAACGGGGGGCTGAAGAACAGCTTCACGCGGGTGAAGGCCCCGGGAGAGGACACGCAGCGCCTCGACCTGGCGGGGGGGCTGTCGATGTCGAGCCAGCAGCAGGCGTTCGGGTGGCTCCATCTGACCCCGGGTCTGACGGTCAATCAACAGCTCTCCCGAAACGACCAGGGCGCGCCGACGCGGCAGGAGCGCTACGCCGCCTCCACGTCGATGGGGACCACCCTCTACGGGCTGTTCCGGGCGCGCGTGGGCCGGCTGAGGGCCGTCCGCCACGTGGTCCGGCCCAGTCTCTCGTTCAGTTTCTCGCAGGACGCCACGGTGCAGGGGGGGACGTTCGGGTTCGGGGGGCGGCGGCGGGCGGGGGACCCGAGACGGACCCTGGCGATGGGCTTAGGCAACACGTTTCAGGTGAAGACGGAGGTGGATGGGAAGGAGCGGCGGTCGGACTTTGCGACGGCAGATCTGTTCACCAACTATGACTTCGACGCCCAGGGGAGGGGGTGGTCCCCGCTCACCCTGAGCGCGGCGCTGAAGCCGGACCGGAGGTTCGACGTGCGGCTGAACGCCTCGGCGGACCTCTACGACGAGGCCGGGCGGTTCACGCCGCTCCGCCCCCATCTGAACAGCCTCAACGTCACGTCCATCCTCCGGCTGGCAGGAAGGCGAGAGGCGAGAGGCGAGAGGCGTGAGTTCGAGGTCGGGGGTCGCGAGTCAGGGCCTGGCGTGTATGACCCCGGCTTCGGGTTCGAGCGGGACCTCTACTCGGACGTGGCGGACAGCCGGCAGCCCTGGCAGGTCACTCTGACGCACTACCACACCCTGACCCGATTCTCCGGGGGCTCCAGCAAGACCTCGGTGCTCAAGCTGGGCGCGGCGTTCAACCTGACGGGCGGCTGGCGGGTGGACTACTCGATCAACGGCAGCCTGGCCCCGGACCGGCGGCTCACGGCGCAGACGGTCTCGGTCTACCGGAGCCTGCACGAGTGGGAGATGAGGGTCTCGTGGTCGCCGACGGGGTTCAACAAGGGGGCGTATTTCAAGCTCAACCTGAAGGACATCCCGCAGTTCAAGATCGAGCGCCGGAGCGGGGCGATGGGGGGATTTTAAAGCAGAATACAGGAGTCAGAATACAGAATCCAGAATGAGAACCGGTTTTGCTTTTCTTCTGGATTCTGGATTCTGGATTCTCTTTTTCATCCCACCCGCTTCCCGAACGCATCGGCGAACAGGAAGAAGTCCGTGAACCCCACGTTCCCGTCCCCGTCCAGGTCGAACCTCGCATCGCTCGACCCGAAGGCGTTGGCGAACAGGAAGAAATCGTTGAACCCGACCTCCCTGTCCCCGTCGAAGTCCGGCGAAGGCAACCCCCCCGTGCTCGTGAGCGCCGCCTGAACATCGGCCCGAATGGTCTGCCGGTCCCCTGCCCCGCGATCCCAGATGATGAAGGGGACCCTCAGCCTCGTCTCCCCCTCAAACCCCGCCAGCGCCTCGAACGAGAGCGTCCCTAACAGCCCGCTCCCTCCGCCCCTCCCCCCCCCCCCCGTCCTTCCCCCCCCCCCCCCCCACTCCCCCCTCCAGGCTTGGCGGTCCCGCCGCCCCCGCCCCCCCCCCCCCGCGGCCAAACCCCCCCCCCCCCCAACCCACCCCCTTGG
>Ga0114945_10000122_pt1 | contig 44897 bp, 45 predicted proteins | sample OV2TP3_FD_87194 | JGI IMG/M metagenome (GOLD analysis project Ga0114945, IMG submission 87194) | Hot spring microbial communities from Beatty, Nevada to study Microbial Dark Matter (Phase II) - OV2 TP3 | ecosystem: Environmental > Aquatic > Thermal springs > Hot (42-90C) | place: USA: Beatty... | reverse complement strand
TCCGCGTGCGTCGCGGTCGCGGGCTGCATGATGATCCTGCTGGTGGACGTGACGCCGAGCCTCGGCCCGGCGTACACGCTGCTCGCATTCGTGATCGTGATCGTCGGCGGCCTGGGTTCGATGGGCGGAGCGCTCCTCGGCGGCGTGCTGATCGGGCTCTCGGAGGCGCTTGCCGGGGTGTTCATCGAGCCTTCGGCGAAAAGCATGTTCAGCTTCGCGCTGCTCATCCTGGTGCTGCTTTTCCGCCCGCAGGGCCTGCTCGGGAGAAAGGTGTCGTGAACTTGCGCATCGCGGGCCTGCTCGCGCTGCTCGCGGCGGCGCTCGTCGCGCTGCCCCTGGTGGCGAGCCCTTATGTCCTCTCGGTGGCGACGCTGATCCTCTACTTCGCGTACGCCGGGCAGGCGTGGAACGTGATGATGGGCTTCGCCGGACAGCTCTCCCTCGGCCATTCGCTCTATGTCGGTCTCGCCGGATACGCTTCAGCGGGGCTTTTCTTTCACTACGGCATCGGCCCCTGGGCGGGGCTTTGGCTCGCAATCGCGCTCTGCACCGCGGCCGGCGCCGCGATCGGCTTTCTGGCGTTCCGGTTCGGCATCTCCGGCGTCTACTTCGCGCTGCTCACGATCGCCTTCGCGGAGTTCACCCGCATCGGCTTCGACCACATCAAGTGGCTCGGCGGTCCGGGCGGGCTGTTCATCAAGGTCTCGCAGCGCGAGACCTGGGATCTTGCCAACCTGCGCGGCACGCCGGAGATGTTCTACTACGTGATGCTCGCGCTCGCTGCGGGCGCGTTCGTGCTGTGCTGGCTCCTGCTGCGCTCGAGAGCCGGCTACTACTGGCAGGCGATCCGCGAAAACGAGGAGGCGGCGCAGGCGCTCGGCATCAACACCTTCCGCTGGAAGATGCTCGCGGTGGTGGTGAGCGCGGCGATGACTTCGCTCGCCGGCGTGTTCTTCGCCTTCTATTACAACAACCTCTTCCCGGAGCAGGTCTTCCACATCAGCCGCTCGATCGAGATCATCCTCGGCCCGATCATCGGCGGCATCGGAACGCTGTTCGGTCCGATTCTGGGCGCGGCCGTGCTCACCGTGCTTGCCGACGGGATCACCGAGCTGCTCGCCGCGCTCGGACTCGAGATTCCCGGCGTCAAGCAGGTCTTCTACGGCCTGGTGCTGCTCGTCGTGGTGATGTTCCTGCCGAATGGAATCTGGCCGACGCTCGCCCGCAGGCTGGGGTTGTCGAAATGAGCCCGCTGCTCGAAGTCGCGACGGTGAGCAAGTCCTTCCGCGGCCTGAAGGCGGTGACGGAGGCGTCGTTCGACGTGGCGAAAGGCGACATCGTCGGCCTGATCGGGCCCAACGGCGCCGGCAAGACCACCATCTTCAATCTGGTCGCGGGCGTCCTCGCGCCCGACCACGGGCAGGTCCGCTTTGCCGGCAGGCGCATCGATGGCCTGCGGCCGGACCAGGTGTGCGCGGCCGGCATCGGCCGCACTTTCCAGATCGTGAAGCCGTTCGCAGGGTTGAGCGTCCTCGACAACGTGACTGTCGGAGCTTTGCAGCGGGCGCAAGGTGTCTCGGCCGCGAAACGGCACGCGGCCAAGATTGTGGAGAGACTCGGGCTGGGCGCGAAACGGGAGCTGCCGGCTTCCTCGCTCACGCTGCCCGACCGCAAGCGGCTGGAAATCGCGCGCGCGCTCGCCACGCGGCCGCAGCTGCTGCTGCTCGACGAGGTGATGGCGGGCCTCACGCCGACCGAATGCGACCAGATGGTCGGCGTATTCCGCGAGCTCAACCGCGCCGAGGGGCTCACCATCCTTCTCATCGAACACGTGATGCGCGCGGTGATGGCGCTCGCGCGGCACATCGTGGTGCTCAATCACGGCGAAGTGATCTCGCGCGGCGCGCCCGAAGAGGTGGTGCGCGATCCCGCGGTGCTCGAGTGCTACCTGGGGGAGGAAGCGGAAGTATGAGCGCGCTTCTTTCAGTCGAGGCGCTTGACCTCTACTATGGCGACGCACAGGCGCTCGCCGGAGTGTCGCTCGAAGTCCCGCAGGGCGAGATCGTCACCATCGTCGGCGCCAACGGCGCCGGCAAGTCCTCCCTCATCCGCACGATCGCCGGAATCGAGCGCTGCCGGTCGGGCCGGGTGATGTTCGCCGGGCGCGACATCACGCGGCTCGAATCGCACCAGGTCTGCAACCTCGGCATCGGGCAGGTCGCCGAGGCGCGCCAGGTGTTTCCCTCGCTCAGCGTCGAGGAGAACCTGGAGATGGGGGCGATGCTGCCGCGCGCACGCGCGCGCGCGAGGCGGACCCTGCAAGAGGTGTTCGCGATGTTTCCGCGTCTCGCCGAGCGCCGCGACCAGGTGGCCGGCACGATGTCGGGCGGCGAGCAGCAGATGCTCGCGATCGGCCGCTGCCTGATGGGGAACCCCGAACTGATCATGTTCGACGAGCCCTCGCTCGGCCTCGCGCCCACCGTGGTGCAGGAGGTGCTGCACACGATCCGCGCGCTGCACGACAAGGGCCTCACCATACTGCTCGTCGAGCAGAACATCGCGATCGCGCTCAAGCTCTCGCAGCACGCCTACGTGCTCGAGAACGGGCGCATCGTGATGAGCGGCTCGGGGGCGCAGCTGCTGCGCGACGACCGCGTGCGGCAGGCCTACCTCGGCCTATAATCGCCGCAGCCGAGGAGGGCACCGCATGAGCGAAGCCTGGTGGATCCGGGGCGAGTACCTGGAGAACTGCAACTGCACGTTTCTGTGCCCCTGCCTGCTCGGGCCGCGCAATGAGCAGGGCGGCGCGATGGCGCGCCCGACCGAGGGTCATTGCGACGTGCCGCTCGTGTTTTCGATCCGCGAGGGAGCAAGCGGAACCATATCGCTTGCGGCGACCCGGATCGCGCTCGCCGTGCATACGCCCGGTGCGATGGGCGAAGGAAACTGGCGCGTCGGAATCTACCTCGACGAGGGCGCGAGCGCGGAGCAGCGCACGGCGCTTGAGCGCATCTTCACCGGCCGCGCCGGCGGCGTGATGGCGCGGCTTTCTTCATTGGTTGCGCAGTGGCTACCCGCGCGGGTCGCGCCGATCGAAACCGGCAAGGACGGGCGCCGGCGCTGGGCGCGCATCCCCGGTGTTCTCGACATGGAGGTGGAGGGCGTCGAGGGCGCCCTGCCCGGGTCCGAATCGTGGATCGACAACGTGCGGCATTTCGTCTCGCGCCGGCTCGCCGCCGCACGGGCAACGCGCGGCACCTATCGCGACCACGGTTTCGTGTGGGATAACGGCGGACGAAACGGCCACTACTCCGCCTTCGAGTGGGTGGGACCGTAGCCGATCAGCCGAGCGCAAAGAGAAGCGAGACTCCCCAGGCAACGAGCGCCACACCGGCGGCGCGGCCGATCCAGTGGCCTCCGGGCGCGGTCTTTTCCACCAGCACGAACGCCGCGAGCCCGCCGATCCAGGCAAGGCTCATCACGCCACCCGCGAACAGGAGCAGCATCAGCGCCCAGCAGCAGCCGACGCAGTACAACGCGTGCCGCACCCCCATCGCGAACGCGCCCCAGGCGCCTTCGCGCCAGAACGAGAGCACGAAATCGAGCGGCGAGCGGCAGCGGCGCAGGCACGCCTGCTTGAGCGGTGTCCACTGATAGAGGCCCGCCCCGATCAGCAACGCCGCCGCGAGGCCGGTGCTCGAGGTCCTCATCAGGGGCGACATCAGCGCCGCTTCGCCGAGCGCCCACTGAAGCGTGGTCGCGCCGACGCTGAAGACGGTCCAGATCGCGAGGTAGCCGAGCGCGAATATTCCCGTCGGCACGGCGCCGCCTTGCGCGCGGCCGCGCGAAAGCTTCGCGAACAGAAGAATCATCGGCGCCGCGCCCGCCAGCATCATCGCCGCCATCATGACCGCCCACATGGCGAGCATCATGCCGAAGTAGATTGGCGACCAGTCCGCCACCGGCATCGAGATCGCATCCTTCGCCCCCATGTCCATCCCCGCCCCGGAAAGCACGTAGGTCCATGAAGCAATGACGACGGCGACAAGCGCCGTTACGACAACCGCACGGTCGCGTCGCAGCAGGTGTTCGATCGTCACCGCACCGCCCATGCCGCTCTCCCCGGAGCGCGAGCCGGCCGCCGCGCCACGCGCGCAAGTGTAGCAACTCGCGCCGGTTCTGCTACTCTTTGCCGGTACGCGTCGCCGCGAGAAAGACGGTTCCATCGTGCAGACAGACTACGTGCAGCGTTTCCTTTTCGAGCAGCTCGACATCCGCGGCCGGCTGGTCTGCCTGACCGGCGCCTGGCGGCGCATGCTCGAGGGCCGCAGCTACCCCGAGAACGTGACGCAGCTGCTCGGGCGCACCGCGACGCTCGGCGTTCTGCTCGGTGCGAACCAGAAAGGCAAGAGCCGCGTCACGCTTCAGGTGCTGGGAAGCGGCCCGGTGCGCCTGCTCGTCGCCGACTGCACTTCCGAGCTCAAGATCCGCGGCATGGCCGACTACAAGGACGGGCACGCGGCGAGCGAGCGGGCGCTGTTCGGCGACGGTCGCCTCGCGCTCACGTTCGAGGACACGCCGAGCGGACAGATGTATCAGAGCCTGGTTCCGCTCGAAGGCGACACGCTCGCCGAGATCTTCGAGCATTACCTCGCGCAGTCCGAGCAGCTGCCCGCGTTCCTGCGCCTGCACGCCGACGGCAGTGCGGCCTGTGGCCTGCTGCTGGAGAAGCTCCCCGGCGCGGATGCGCGCGACCCGGACGGCTGGAACCGCGTGACGCAGCTCGCTTCGACGCTTGCGCTCGCCGAGACCGTCGACGTGCAGCCCTACGAGATCCTGGTGAAGCTCTTCCCCGGGGAGTTGCTGCGCGTTTTCAGGCTCTACGGGGTCGAATACCACTGCCCCTACGACGTGGAGAACGTCAAGCGCATGCTGCGGCGCCTCGGACGCGAGGAGGTCGAATCGATCCTCGCCGAGCAGGGCGAAGTGCGGATCCGCAACGAGATGTGCAACCACGAGTACCGCTTCGACCGCCGGGCGGTGGAGGCGATCTTCGACTGATCCGCGCCGCGGCGCGCTCAGGCGACCGCGCGCGGCTTTGCGTCCTCGGCGGGCCGCGGGCGCGCCAGCGCCGCTCCGGGCCACAGGCTCGGGTGGCTGCGCGCGTACTGCGGCGGGTACTCGATCTTCACGCCGAAGCGCTCGGCGGCATGCCAGACCCAGCGCGGGTCGTCGAGCAGCGCGCGCGCCATCGCGACCAGATCGGCTTCGCCGCCGGACACGATCGCCTCGGCCTGGTCGGGGTTCGCAATCATGCCCACGGTGCAGACTGCAATCGGCACGTTCTTCTTCACCTGCGCGGCGAACGGCACCTGGTAGCCGGGCTCGACCTTGATGCGCTGGTGCGCAACCAGCCCGCCGCTCGAGACGCAGACGTAATCCAGCCCGATGCGTTTTAATTCGCGCGCGTAGGTCACCGCGTCCGCCGGTCCGAATCCGCCTTCCGCCCAGTCGCTCGCGGTGATGCGGGCGCCAAGCGCCCGCTCTTTCGGCCAGACCGCGCGAACCGCCTGCGCCACCTCAAGGGGAAACTTCATCCGCTCGGCGCCATAGGCATCGCTGCGCCGGTTCGAAAGCGGCGACAGGAACTGGTGCAGCAGGTAGCCGTGCGCCGAGTGCAGCTCGAGCACATCGAAGCCGATCGCCAGCGCACGCCTCGCCGCAGCCGCGAACGCTTCCACCAGCGCGCGGATTTCCGCGACGCTCAGTTCGTGCGGCACGTGCCAGTCCGCGTCATGGGCAATCGCGGACGGGGCCACCGTTTGCCACGGCGATTCGGCTGCGCCGAGCGGCTTTCCCCCATGGAAAGGCGGATGCACCGAGGCCTTGCGCCCGGCGTGCGCGAGCTGCACGCCGATCGGCGATCGTGTGATCCTGCGGCAGGCGTCCACCACGCGCTTCATCGCCGCCTGGTTGTGCTCGCTGTACAGCCCGGTGCAGCCGTGCGAGATGCGCCCCTCGCGCGCCACGCCGGTCGCCTCGACCATGAGCAGGCCCGCGCCCGAGCAGGCGAGGCTGCCGAGGTGGACGAGGTGCCAGTCGCTCATGCAGCCGTCGTCGGCCGAGTACTGGCACATCGGCGAGACGACGATGCGGTTGGGCAGCGTGATGCCGCCCAGCTCGAGCGGCGTAAAGAGCTTCGCAGTCATGTGTTCCCCGTCAAGGTGAGGCGATCGTGATACCGCGCTCCTTGAACGCGGCGCGCAGCGCCCTCGCGAACGCGACGGCGCCGGGCTGGTCGCCGTGCAGGCACAGCGTTCCCGGTGCGACCGGTACACGCCGGCCCGAAAGGCTGACGACATGCCCCTCCTCCACCATGTCGAGCGCCTGCGCGACGGATTTGTCTTCGTCCTCGATCATGCCCCCGGGCACATTGCGCGGCGCGAGCGTGCCGTCGTCCTGGTAGCCGCGGTCGGCGAAGCCCTCGCCGACCGCGCGCACCCCGATCCTCGCCGCGCAGTCCATCATCCGGCTGCCGGAAAGAGCATAGAGGAGGACGCCATGGCCCAGGTCCTTCACGGCCCGCGCACAGGCTTCCGAAAGCGCCTCGTCGTTCGCCGCCATGTTGTAGAGCGCGCCGTGGCACTTCACGTGATGCAGACGCACTCCGGCGGCGCGCGCAAACGCCTCCACGGCGCCCGCCTGGTAGAGCACCAGGTCGTACATCTCCTGCGGCGCGATCTTCATGGCGCGGCGTCCGAATCCCTGCAGGTCCGGCAGCGACGGATGCGCGCCGACCGCGACGCCGTGGTCCACGGCGAGTCGAACGGTGGTGCGGATCGTGGCCGGGTCGCCGGCGTGAAAACCGCAGGCGATGTTCGCCGAGCTGATGTAGGGCATCACCTCGGCGTCGGCGCCCATCTTCCAGGCGCCGTAGCTCTCGCCCATGTCGCAATTGAGATCGATCGTCTTCACTGTCCATGCTCCCACGCGATCGCGCGCAGCGCCGACGCCAGCCTTGCGTTGAGCGCGCGGCGCAGCTCGAGCGCAGTCTCCAGAGAACAGCGCGCAAAGCGCAGCGTGCCGCCGGGACCGAGCTGCGCAAGGCGCGGCACGTCGGCGCCGGCCACCTCGGCGATCTTGGGATAGCCGCCGGTCGTCTGGTGGTCGGCCATCAGCACGATCGGCGCACCGTTTGCCGGAACCTGCACCGTCCCGAGGCACGTCGGCTCGGATAGTATCTCACCGCCCTGCGGGCGCGCGAGCGCGGCGCCGGCAAGCCGGTAGCCCATGCGGTTCGAATCGGGCGAGATCTGCCAGACGGCGTCGAGGAACCGGCGCTTCGAATCGGCGTCGAACTCGGTGTAGTGCCGGCCCTCGATCACGTGGACAAGGATCGGCTCGCGGTCCGGAAGCGTCAGCGCCGGGGCCGACCAGCGGACCGTGCCGAGCCCCGCTCGCACGACGCCGCGGCCGGACAGCTTCTCGTAGCGCATCGAGGAAAGCCCGGCCACGTTCGGGTCGAGCGGCAGCACGTCATCCTTACGCAGCGCGCGCCCCTCCAGTCCGCCGAACCGGGCAGGCAGATAGGTGCTGCGACTGCCGAGCACCGGCGGCACCGCGATGCCGCCTGCCACCGCGAGATAGGCGCGAACGCCGCGGATCGCACGGCGCAGGGCAAGCGCACGGCCCGCCTTGAGAAATATCGGCCGGTCGAGCGGGAGCGCCGTACCCTCCACCCTGGCGTCGAACTGCGCGCCGCAGAGCGCGACGAGCACGTCCTCCTCGAAAACAATCTCGGGGCCGATCAGCGTAGCCTCCAGCGCCGCCTCCCCGTCGCGGTTGCCGACCAGCGCGTTGGCAAGCGCGAGCGCCACCGGATCCATGGCGCCGGCGGGTACTACCCCCAGGTGCTGCAGTCCGCGGCGCCCGCGGTCCTGGATCGTGGTGAGCAGACCCGGCCGGAGGATCCGCAGGCTCATTTGAGGCGCGCGTATTCGGCGCGCGAGATGGCGACGAAGCGCACCCGGTCGCCCGGCGCGAAAAAACTGGGCGGGTCGCGTGCCGGATCGAACAACGCAAGCGGCGTGCGGCCGATCACGCTCCAGCCGCCCGCAATCTCGTAGGGGTACACCGCGGTCTGCGCGTTGGCGATCGCCACCGAGCCCGCCGGGACGCGGGTGCGCGGGTTTGGGCGACGCGGGACCGCGAGCTTCGGATCGAGGCCCCCGAGGTAGGGCTGCCCGGGCGAAAAGCCGACCATCAACACGTAATGCTCGTTCGCCGCGTGGCGGCGCGCGATGTCCTCGGGCTCAATCCCCGATTGCTCGGCGATCTCGATGATATCGAGCGCAAATTCCGGCTCGTAGCACACGGGCACTTCAAGCATTCGGCCGCGGCCGGCGCGAGACGGAACTGCGCCAAGACAATCGCGCACCAGCGTCTCGGCGACGCCGAGCGGCGCCTCCGGCAGGTGCGGGTGTTCCGGATCGAAGTGAAGCGCGATTCCGCCGAGCGCCGGCACGATGTCGCGGATCCACGGCGGCGCGCGCTCGCGCAGTGCAGCAGCGACCGCCTGCAGCGCCGCATTGACTTCGAGATCGAGCGTGGCGGTGAAATCGGCGTAGGCCGCGGCATCGCCGAGCGGCCCGAAGCGCAGCAGTTTGCGAAGATCCTTCAGGACAGCCGCCTTGATCTACTCCCCCCGAGCGCCAGCGGAGTTCGCGCTGGCTCTCATCGGCTCACGGCAGAATATACCGGCCCGATTTTCTCGTGCCGACCCGCCGGATCATTCCCGCGGCGAACAGCGGGCCGAGCAGCTTCAGCGCGCCCTGCCGCGTGACGCCGAGCGCATCCCAGATCTCCTGCGGCGTCATGCTCTTGCGGTCGCGCAGCAGCCGCAGCAGCTGCTCCTGCCTGGGACGCAGCACGAGCTTCCTTCGGCCCGACCGCGCCTCGAAGCGCTGCACGCGCGTCCAGACCTTCTCCATAGTCAGGAACAGACCCTCGGCGACGTATTCCAGCCAGCCCGTCAAATCCCCGCCCTGCCTTTGCACGGCCTCGAGCGAGGCGTAGTAGCGCGGCCGGTCCTCCCAGTAGAACTCGTCCACCGAGAAGATGTGATGCGTGTCGAAGCCGCGCCGGTAAAGCTCCCACAAGGCAAGCGCGCGCCCCACGCGCCCGTTGCCGTCGGCGAAAGGATGAACCTCCTCGAACCGGTAATGCAGGATGCCGGAGGACAGCACGGGCGAGAGCTCCGGCGCTTCCCGCTTCCACCAGTCGAGCAGCTCGGTCATCAATCCCCATACCTGCCCCGCGGGCGGTGGCACGTACCCGCCTACCCGCACCGACATCTCGCGGTACCGCCCCGCTGCTCCCTGATCCATCACGCCGCCGCCCGCGATGATCTTATGCAGCCTCAGGATCTCGCCGTGCGCGAGCGGCGAGCGCTTCACGTTCTTCTCGATGAAGCGCAGCGCCGCGAAGCAGTTCAGGACTTCTCTCCTCGCCCGCTCCGTCACGGCGGGCACTTCCCGTCCTTCCTCCAGAGCGCGCACCTGCTCCAGCGTCAGCGGATTGCCCTCGATCGCGGTCGAGCTGTGCGTGTTGCGGACGCGGCTATCCTTCTGCAACGCGGGAATCCACGCCACCTGCACCGTCGCCGCGAGGATCTTCTCGCGCAGCGCGGCAATCTCCTCCAGTTGCCGGACAAGGCCGTGACCGATGGTGTATCGGGGCTGATCGCTCACCGACCGACCTTACCGATTAGACAACCGTAAGTCAACTCATCAGACAACGCGGCCCCGACCTTGACAGAGGGTCAGTCGCCGAGCGGCTCGAAGCGCAGCGGCTTGCGAAGGTTGGTCAGGGGAGTGCTACGAAAGATCGCGGCGCGGGGCAACCGCTGTGGGCACGGCCACCGCGCCGCCAGCCAGTTGACGCTCGCGATGCTCGTGCGCCTCGCGCTCGATCTCGCCCAGCAGGCGCTCGACGGTCTGCGCATCGGCAAGCCCGTGCCCGGTCATGATCCGCTCGAGCGCGCTCACCCAATGCCGATAGTAGGTGTCGCCGAGGTCTGGGTCGCCGGCGGCCTGCGCCTCGCGAATGACTGCCCCCAGCGTCTCGGCCCACTCTCTCCAGGCGAAAAGCCCGCGGTCGCCGAGCTGCACGACGAGGCCGAAAATCTGCGCCTCCCACGGCGCCCCGAACACTCCCGGGGGCTCAGGCCTTCTCAAGGTAGTCGTCCCAGAGGTCGATGTGAATGCGGTCGTTGCGCTTCTCGCCCCAGAGTTCTTCGGCGCTGAAGCAAACGCTGTAGCAGTGCTGCGGCTTCGCGCCGAGGCCGAGCGCGTGCGTGTCGGGAAACACGTAGACCCCGTGATCCGTCGCTATCACACCGCACTTGCCGCGGCAGTAGCGCGGCATGCGGGTATGCGTGCGCGGGTGCGCGTTCTTCACCCGCACCCTGTCGCTGACGCGGAAACTCGCCGACACGGCGACATCCACCTTCGCCCCCTTGCTCGCCGCGAGCAGCGCGCGTATCTGCGCCGGTCCCGGCGCCTCTACCTGCTGCTCGAGCAGGCGCGTGTCCTCGATCAGTGTCTCCAGTCCCTTCAGCCACAGCTCGTAGTAGCTCGAGGCGAGGTAGTCGCGCGGGTCGCGGTTTTCGCGGCACCAGCGCGACATGTCGATGTTCCAGCGACCGAGGAACCCGGTCGCGACCGTGATCGCGAACGCGCGCCGTTCCCACTCGGCGTGAAACACCGGCTCGTCGGGCTCCGCGACCACCGGGCCGAAGCCGTGCGTGCCACCGAGGTCCTGCGCGCCGTTCACCGGGCCACCCCGATCATCTGGTCGCGCGTCACAATGCCGGCCAGCCGCTCCGCGTTCCAGCCGTCGGTCCCGGAAGGTCGCTCCGGTATCACCAGGTAACGAATTTCCGCGGTCGAGTCCCAGACCCGCACTTCGACGTCCCCGGGAAGCTCGACGCCGAAGTCCTTCAGCACGCCGCGCGGGTCGGCGACCGCGCGCGAGCGGTACGGCGCCGATTTGTACCAGACCGGCGGCAACCCCAACACCGGCCACGGGTAACACGAGCACAACGTGCAGACGACCATGTTGTGTACCTTGGGCGTGTTCTCGAGCGCCACCAAGTGCTCGCCCTGCCGCCCGGTGTAGCCGAAACTCGCGATCGCCGCGCTGGCGTCGCGCCGCAGCCAGTCGCGGAACGTGGGATCGGTCCAGGCCTTCGCCACTACGCGCGCGCCGTTGCGCGGGCCGACGCGCTTCTCGTATGTTTCGATCAGCTCGTCGAGCGCTGCGGGATCCACCAGGCCCTTCTCGACGAGCAGCCGCTCGAGCGCCTTCACCCGGAAGGCGATCGCGTCCTGGGCGTCATGCTGATGATCGTGGCTCATTGGGGTCTGTCCTTGTTTTTCCTCATGCCACCCACTCCGACACCGGAGCTTTCGCCTCTTCCAAAGGCTGGCAGACTACATCAACCAGCGACGGGCCTCCATGCGCGAGCGCCGCGCCAAGTACGCTCGCGACATCTTCCGGCTCAGTGACGCGCCAGGCTTTCAACCCGTAGGCCTCGGCGACCCGCGCATGGTCGGTCGGCGTGAAATCGACCGAGAAATAGCGCTTGCCATAGCCCGCCTTCTGCCCCGCCTTGATCCAGCCGTAGGAGGAATTCGAGATCACGATCAGCGTGAGCGGCAAATTCAGGCGCACCAGCGTCTCCAGCTCCCCGGCGCACATTCCGAAGCTGCCGTCTCCCATCACGGCGACCGTCTTCACCGCCGGACGCGCGAAGTGCGCACCGATCGCCGCCGCCATCGCGTAGCCGAGCGCGCCGTGCGCGCGGTTGGAAAAGATCCGCCTCCCTGTGCCGCGCACTGGAAAGTACGCCGAAAAATACGGGCAGGGCGTCCCCGGGTCGAGCGCGAGCAGCGCATCGGGGTCGAGCGCCTCCGCAAGCGCCGCGACCAGGCGCTCGGGGCGGATCGGCTTCTCGGACGAATTCGCGAGCGTGCGGAACTTGGCGAATTTCTTTTCTTTCGCCGCGCGAACGGATTCCGCCTGCAACGGCCTCGCAAACGATCCGAGGCATGCGTTGAGGGCTTGCAACCCGAGCTTCGCATCGGCGACGAGCGGCACGTCGACGGGGTAATTCGCTCCCATCACCGCCGGATCGATATCCAGGTGGATGATTCTCGCCTTCCCCGGCGCCGGATGCCGCCAGCGCTCGGTGGTGACGGAACCGGCGCGGCAGGTGACGAAGACCACCAGGTCGGCCGCATCGACGACCTGGCGCGTCTCGGGAGTGCCGCCGTTCGAGCCCACCACGCCGACTGCAAGCGGATGGTCGTCCGCAATCACGCCCCGCCCGCTGATCGTGGTCGCGACCGGTGCGGAAAGCCGTTCGGCCAGCTCGATCAGTTCGGCTTCGGCTCCCGAGGTCACCACTCCACCGCCGCAGATGAAGACCGGATCGCTCGCGCTGCGCAGCAGTTTCGCCGCCAGCTCGACATGAAATGGATCCGGCACTGCACGGCGCGCCGGGACGCTGCCGAGGCTCGGATCGCCCCAGACATCCGCACGATCGACGGGGCCGTTCTGCACGTCGAAGGGCAACGAAACGTGCGCGGCCCCCGGCCGGCCGGTGCTGACCTGGTTGAACGCGGCGCGCAGGACGCGCGGCACGTCTGCGGAGCGATCGAGGACCGCATTCCACTTCGTGGCGGGGCGCATCAGCGCGCCCTGGTCGATCTCGGTCAGCGTGTAGCGGCCGCGCGAGGAAACCGCCACGTCGCTCGTGATGCATAGCAGCGGCACCGACGATTCGTTCGCCTCCGCCACCCCCGGCAGGATGTAGGTTGCGCCGCCGCCGCTCGGTCCTTCGCACACGCCCACGCGACCCGAAACGCGCGCGTAGCCGTCCGCCATGTACGCCGCGTGCCGTTCGTCGCGCGTGAGCACGTGCCGCATCCCGTGCGGCATCCGCGCGAGGGCGTCGTAGAAGGGAAGGCTGGTATCGCCGCACAGGCCGAAGAGGATTTCGACGCCGTGCGCGTGCAGCATCTCGACCACTGCCTCCGCGCCTGTGATCGTGGCGGCGTGCGTCTCTACCGGCTTGTTCACGCCGCCAAGTCTATCGCGCTCGGGCCACGCCGTTCCAGTCGTTTGCCGGCGGTTGCACGAGCGCTGAATTGCAGCGAGACGCGCTACAGAAACGCTTCCGCGCGCTTGAGCAATTCTTCCAGCCCCGGCTCTTCCGGATTCCTCGGCTTGCCCGGGTGGATCACGGCGACCTGGCAGCTTTCGGCGGCCTCTACGAGCTGCCGATAGGTGCCGGCATTCACATCGACGATGCGCGCCTGCTTGTTCTCGTCGTACGCGAACATCTTGTCGTTGATCCGGATGCATTCGTCGCAGCTCGAGCAGCGCGGCGTCTCGATGTAGGGCTGGTCGGAAGGCGGAGCCTTCTCGGCTTCGGTTTCCGCTACGACGGCGGAAGGCGCCGCAGCGGGAGCCGGGGCCGCGGCTGGCGCGGTCTCCGGAGCGCGCGTCTCGGCCTTGCGCTCGGCTTCCCACTTCTCCTTTTCCCGCTCGAGCCGCTTTTCCGCGTGTGAATTATGGATTCCACCCAGTTCCTGCAGGCTGTGCCACATCTCGCGGCAGCGGCGTGCCTCGCGCAACAGCCGGTCATCGACGATCAGCCGCTCCAGGCGGTTCTCTGCATCGACCACCGGCAGGCTGGGGAACTTGTCGGGCAGCCTGCGGTGCTCGAGCGCCAGGCACTCGTGCAGCGGGGCAAGATTGCCGTTCCACTCGGCGCGCGGCACCCTCGAGAAGTGCTTGGCAAAACGCACGTCGCAGGCGGCAAATTCGACCGGCGTGAACGCGACCTCTTCCGCAAGGCGCTGATGATCCGCGTCCTCGTAGGTGAACGAATGCTGCGGCCAGTCGCGCTCGGGCTGCGGATTGCGATCGATGCTGAAGCGCGCGGCCCAGTCCGTGCCCGCGGATGGATCGTAGGCCAAGGCGGGGAAAACGCGCGCCTCCATCGCCGCGGCCGCGACGAGATAGGGAGGCAGGCCGCGGGCATGCTCGGTCGCACCCGAATAGACGCTGATCAGCGCCGGGCCGGCGTAGTTCATCGCCTTCGCAAGCAGGTCACGGCTCGCGACCAGGTGCGAGCCGCTCGACTGGAGCACGAAGACCTCGGTCAGGCCGAGCGCCATGCCGACCAGCTGCCGGCTGCGGGCGCCGAATGCGAGGTTCCCGGTGCCCGAGAGCGGCTCCTCGAGCAGGTCGTCGGTCTGCACCAGGAGCTTGAACGGCAGGCCGCCGGCGAGGATGTCGGCGAGCTCGCCACGGTCGAGTGCGCGCAGGTCGCGCGCGTCGACGCACACCAGGTAATCGGGAAAGAGCGCCAGGTCGCGCGGATCGAGCCCGCTTTCGCCGAGCTGCTCGAACAGCGCGTCATGCCGCGGGGCGCTGAACTCGCCCTCGATCTCGAGTTCCGCGATCGAAATCGCCCGCGCCAGGCGCACGATCTCGGGCAGCCGCTCGCGAAACGCGGCGAGCGCGCTCGCGCAATCCTCGAACCGGAAGTTGAACGCTTCGGCGCCGCTGTCCGGCGCCACGTAAAAACGCTGCGAGCGGAGCGCTTCCAGCGTGGATTCGATGCGCCGGCGGCGCTTGTCGCTGAGCGCGCGCTCGGTCTTTACACCGGCGAGCAGGCGCGACATCGCCTCGAAGTCGAAGGCGTCCTGGTGAATCGTGCCGACTCCGGCCTGGAGGGTCGAGGCGCTGCGCCCCGCCTCCGAAGTCATGAAATCGGCGCGCAGGATTTCGCCCAGCTTGAGGATGAGCCGGTCGACTTCCTTGCGAAAGGTGTCGGCCTTGCGGCGCTGTACGGTGCGCCAGGCGTGGGCGACAAGGCGCGCGGGCATCACCGCGTTGCAGTCGAGCACCTCGCCGTCCACCCGCAGCGCCTCGCGCAGGCGCTTCAGGCTCGCGGCAAGCGCCGCGTCGCTGTCGCTGGACAAACGGCGGCCGGCCTCGTCCAGGAGCGCCGCGAGCGAGCCCGCAACTCCCGCGACGGTCATGGTGCGGATCTCGCGCTCGAGCTTCAGCGCGTGGGAGCGCAGCCGCTCGCCTTCATTTCCCGGCGCCGCGGCTTTGGCGAGTGCCCGGTCGACGAGGCCCGCAAGCGACTCGGCGATCGCTCCATCGGGCGCGTCGCGCACCAGCACCACCGGAAAATCGTAGCGCAGCCGCGTCAGATCGCGGTAGGCGGCGAACAGCGCCGGGTGCGAACCGAGCCCGGCTGCCGGTACCGGCTGCTCACGGGCATGGCTTCCGGTCAGGTAGAAGACGCCCTGTCCTTGAAGGTCGGCGTGCATGATCGGGACGGCAGCCTATTGCGGCCAGACGGTGAACTTGTCGAATTCGGCTTCGAGGCCTGCCCGGACGTACGCCGTGGTGCGAAGCTGGGTGCCGTAGCGCAAGTCCTCGTAGCACGGCACTTCGGTGTTGCGATACAGGATGCCGACCGGGATCCTGTCGTTGTCCGACGCGATCTCGCGCGCCCGGTCGATGTTCGAGGGATCGTGCTCGAGCTGGTTCCTGTATACCTTCGCCAGCCCCGGGCTCACGCGCATGCCGCGCTCGTGATGCAGCAGCAGGATCCGCTGCGGATCGTGCAGCCAGGGATCCCACAGCTTGGGCAGCCATTCCGGGCAGCGCTGCACGATGCGCACGAACGAAAAGCCCTTGTGGTGATACGCCGCCTTGACGATGTCGTAGAGCGTCTCCGGAATCCAGTCCACCGCCTGCGCGACGAACGATACGTTCTGCACCCCGAGCGTGACCGTCAGCGGTTGCAGCGCCTCCAGGTACGCCCCGCGCGGCGTGGTGTTGCTCTTCAGCCCGCGCGGGGAGGTCGGCGAGGCCTGCATCTTGGTGAGCCCGTAGATCTGGTTGTCGTGCAGGAACACCGTCATGTTCATGTTGTAGCGGATCGCGTGGATCCAGTGCGCGGCGCCGATCGAGCAGCAGTCGCCGTCGCCGGTATTCACGAACACCGTCAGGTCGGGCCGCGCCATGCGTACGCCTTCGGCGACCGGCAGCGCGCGGCCGTGGATGCCGTGAAAGCCGTAGGTCCGCATGTAATGCGGGAAACGGCTCGAGCAGCCGATCCCCGAGACGAACACCGTCTTTTCCGGGCGCAGGCCTTCGTCGCGGCACAGGCGCTGCACCGCCGCGAGAATCGCGTTGTCGCCGCACCCGGTGCACCAGCGCGGCACGCCGCTCTGGTAGTCCTCGAGCTCGTAGCGCTCCTCGCACAGCTGGAGCAGGCATTCGGTGGCGAGCAGCGTCATGTCGGTCGGTCCCTCATCCTCGCTTCAATTTTTCCGCGAGCACGCGCTTGATCGTGCTCGGCTTGATCGGTTGCCCCTTCACTTCGCCCCAGCAGTCGACGTCGACGAGGTAACGCGCCCGCAACAGCATCGCGAGCGCCGAGTAGCGCCGGTTGGTTTCGTCGATGATCGCGTCCTCCGGCCGGTCGCACCAGTTGCCCTCGATCGCGATGACGCTGCGAAACCGCCGCAGGATCTCCTTGATCCCGCCCGCGAGCGGCTGCAGGAACCGCAGGTGCATGGAGGACACCTTGTGGCCTTCGTCACGCAGCGCCTGCACCGCCTCCTCGATCGCACCCTGGGTGCTGCCCCAGCCGACGACGAGCAGGTCGCCTGCGGGGTCGCCGAAGACCGGCGGCGCTTTCAGGGTCCTTTGCAGCGCCGCGAGCTTGAGGCTGCGGAAGTGAATGCTCTCCTCGTTGATTTCAGGGTCGTAGGCGACGTGGCTGGCGCTGTCGTGGGCGAGGCCGGTGAGCGTGTGCATGCCCTTCGGCTGTCCCGGAATGAAGCGTCGCGCCAGGCCCGAGGCGGCGTTCCAGTCGTAGGGCTTGACGCCTTCCGGAACCGCGCTCTGGTCCACCGGCGGCGCGATCCACGACTCCTGGAATTTCGGCCGCGGAAACGGCTGCTGCGAGGTGGCAAGGCTCGCGTCCGAGAGCACCACCACCACCATGTTGAAGGTTTCGGCAATCTTGCGCGCGGTGATGATCGAGTAGAAGCAGTCCTCGATCGTGGCGGGCGCCATCACCACCTTGGGCGCATCGCCGTGGCTGCCGAAGATCGCGGTGAGCGCATCGCCCTGCTCGACCTTGGTCGGCTGCCCGGTGCTCGGTCCGCCGCGCTGTACGTTCACCACGACGAGCGGGATTTCGCCCATGACCGCAAGCCCGATCGCCTCCTGCTTGAGCGAATAGCCGGGTCCGGACGTGATGGTGACCGTGCACTTGCCGGCATAGGAAGCACCGATCGAGAAGGCACAGGCCGCGATCTCGTCCTCGGCCTGATGCACGATTCCGCCCACCTTTTCGAACACGTCCGAGAGGTAATGCGACGCCGAGGTTGCCGGCGTGATCGGGTACATGGCGCAGATCTCCATCCCCGAGGCGAGGATGCCGAGCGCAAGCGCAGTGTTGCCGTTGATCACGATCTGCGGCTCGGTGGCGCGTACGGCCGGAATGCGGTAGCGGAAGTCCAGATGGGCGCCTGCCCACGCGTGGCCCGCCTCGAGCAGCTTGATGTTCTGCGCGACGACGCGTTCGTCCTTCTTGCCGAAGGTGAGCGCCACCTGCTCGCGCGCGAGCTGCAGGTCCAGGCTGTAGAGATGGCACAGCATGCCGAGCGCGAACATGTTCTTGCCGCGCTTGGCGTCGGCTACGTGCGCACGGCATTCCTGCTCCATCGGGATCTCGATCACCCGGTAGCCGGCGGCGACGAGCTTGTCGTGCGTCTCGATGTAGGCGGCGGCGATGGTGCGGTCGGCGTGCTCGCGCCACATGCTCTCCAGCAGGATGATGCAACCCGGCTTCAGTTCCCCGGCGCGCACCCGACCGAGGAGCACCTGCTCGTTGAAAGCCACCACCAGGTCGGTTTCGTCCCCCCCATTGGTAATGCGCTGCGAGCCGATGCGGATCCGGTTGCCGCTCGCCCCGGCGATGCTGCGCGCCGGGGGCCGGATCTCGGCCGGGATGATTTCGACCGTCCAGACGCCGTTTCCCATGCGCGCCGCGATCGCGCCCAACGACTGGCCGCAGCGCTGCGCGCCCTCGCCCGAGTCGCTGACGATCTCGACGATGTGTTCCCCGAGCGTTGTGACGGTTTCTGTGATCTGCATGGTCTTCCTAGGCGATGCGGATGCGGGCGAAATTGCGTTCCCGCAGGTCGATTCCGAAGAGCGTCCCGCCGGTCGCGGCGCTCTCCGGGTCGCGGATCCCGAGCCAGGCCTTCATGCTGCGCGCCGCCTTGCGTCCGGCGCCCATCGCTTCGATCACGGTGGCCGCCCCGGTGACGATGTCGCCGCCGGCGTACACGCCCGCGATCGACGTCGCGAGGTCGGCATCGGTGGCGATGTAGCCGCGCTTGTCGAGCCGCAGCCTCGAGGTCTGGCCGATGATCGGGTTGGCGTTGGTGCCGATGGCGTAGACCACCTGGTCGGTCTCGAAATCGAACTCGCTCCCCTCGACCGGCACCGGGCGCCGGCGGCCGGAGTCGTCCGGCTCGCCCAGTTCCATCTTGATGCAGCGCATGCCGCGCACCCCGCCCTTGCCGTCATCGAGGATCGCGACCGGCGCGGTGAGCCAGTGGAATTCGATCCCCTCTTCCTCGGCGTGGTGCACTTCCTCGACGCGTGCCGGGGCTTCTGCTCGCGTGCGCCGGTAGACGCAATAGACCTTTTCCGCGCCCAGCCGCAGGCACACCCGCATTGCGTCCATCGCGGTGTTGCCCGCGCCGATCACCGCCACGCGCTTGCCGAGCGGGATCGGCGTGTCGTAATCGGGAAAGTCCTTGGCGCGCATCAGGTTGCAGCGCGTGAGCAGTTCGTTCGCCGAGAGCACCGCGTTCAGCGAGTCGCCCGGAATGCCGAGCATCGAGGGAGAGCCGGCGCCGGTGCCGATGAACACCGCGTCGAATCCCATTTCGTCGATCATCTGCTCGATCGTGAACAGGCGCCCGACCAGCGTGTTGCATTCGAACGTGACGCCGATCTTGCGCAGGTTGGCCACTTCGGCGTCGATCACCTCGTTCGGCAGGCGGAAATCCGGAATCCCGTAGCGCAGCACGCCGCCCGGCTGGTGAAACGCCTCGAACACCGTGACCTCGCAACCGGCCTTCGCCATGTCGGCGGCGCACGCCATTCCGGCCGGCCCCGAGCCGACGATCCCGATCCGGAAGCCGCTCGGCTCGCTGTACGGGACGTTGACCCAGCCGTTCTCGATCGCGGCGTCGCCAACGAAGCGCTCGAGCCTGCCGATCGCCACCGGCTCGAGCGAGTCGCCCACGGTGCAGACGCCTTCGCACTGCGTCTCCTGTGGACAGACGCGGCCGCAGACCGCCGGCAGCAGGTTCGTTTCCGCGATCACATCGTAGGCGCCGCGCAGGTCCTTCTGCGTGATCCGTTCGATGAACGCCGGAATGTCGATCGCAACCGGGCAGCCCTTGATGCAGGGTTCATCCGGGCACATCAGGCAGCGCTCCGCCTCGTTGAGCGCGTCTTCCAGCCTGTACACGTGCGCGACTTCGCCGAAATTGCGCACGCGCGCGGCAGGATCCTGCTCCCGGACGCGAGTCCGCTGCTGCGGAATGGTCCGGATCGTCTTCTTCTTCGCCACGGGATCAGTTTCGGGTCGAAGGCGCCGGGACGAGCACCGGCTCCTGGTTCATCAACCGGCACGATTGCGACCAGCGCTCGGCCGCGACCTTCTCCTCTTCCTGATAGCGCCGCAGCCGGCTCATCAGGTCGTCGAAATCCACTTTGTGCGCATCGAAGTCCGGGCCATCCACACAGGCGAACCTGACCTCGCCGCCGATCTTCACCCGGCAGCCGCCGCACATCCCGGTGCCGTCCACCATGATCGGGTTGAGGCTCACTACCGTCTTCACGTTGCGCGCGCGGGTCGCCTCGGCGCATCCCTTCATCATGATCGGCGGACCGATCGCGACCACTTCGTCGATGTCGGCGTGCCCTTCGAGCGCGGCGCGGATGCCTTCGGTGACCATGCCCTCGATTCCGGCCGACCCGTCGTCGGTGCACAGGATGAATTCGTCGCAGCAGGCGCGGAACCTGTCTTCCCAGAACACCAGGCCCTTGGTGCGGAACCCGAGGACGCCGATCACGTAGGCGCCGGCCTCCTTGAACGCCTTCGCCTGCGGATAGATGGGCGCAACGCCCAGCCCGCCGCCGACGCAGACCACCTTTTTCGCGTGGCCGATCGGGCTCGGGATTCCCATCGGCCCCACCATCGCGTACAAGGTGGTACCGACCTTGCAGTTCTGCTGCATTTCCCGCGTGGTCTTGCCCACCGCCTGGATGACAAGGGTGATCGTGCCGCGCGCGCGGTCGTAGTCGGCGATGGTGAGCGGGATCCGCTCCCCGTGCTCGTGCGACATCACGATGACGAACTGGCCGGCCTTCGCGGCCTTCGCCATCAGCGGATGCCGGACCTCGAGCAGATAGGTTGCATCCGAAAAATCCTCGCGGCGTACGATTTCGAACCTGGAAAGTGCGCTCATGCTCCGGCCGTTTGCTCTCCGTCCGCTACCTTAGTGGCGAGACGCCGGCCGTTTGTTGATCTAACTCAAGCGACGGCGGATTCACCCCCCGACGTCGCAGGCGGAACACCTCGACATGTGCACCCAGTTGCCTTCGGCGAACCACTCGATTCCGCGCGCCGGCGGTTCCTGCTGCGCGATGAATGCAAGGCCGGGTCCACCGACGTGCGCGAGACACACCGGCGACCAGGTGGCGCGTTGGCTCGGCTCCCGGCCATCGAGCCGGTCGCGGATGTTCTGCGCAACCGCATTCACCATGTTTTCCACCATGTACGCGGTCCTGTGTTCCTCGATCGGCACCGGCGTCGCGCTTGCGTGCGCGCTCGCCACCGTGACGCCGGCGGCGAAAATATTCGCGTACGCCGGATTGCGCAGGAACTCGTCGACGAGGATGAATCCGTTCGCATTCGCAAGCCCATCGATGCCGGCCACGGCCTCGATGCCGCGGAACGGCGGCATCATCATCGCGAACTTGAACGCCAATGCCTGCCTGCGCGCGGGCGTGCCGGCTTCGCCGATTTCGGTGATCTGCATCCGGCCGCGCTCGATCCTGTCGATCCGCGCGTTGGCGATCCAGTCGATCCCGCGCGCGCGAAGCTCCGCTTCGAGCAGCGACCTCGCGTCCGCCATGCCGCCCAGGCCGAGATGCCCGATGTGGGGTTCGGACGTCACGAACGTGATGCCAGCGCGAGGGCGCAGTCCGCGGCGGCGCAGCTCGCTCTCGATGAGAAACGCGCTTTCGTACGCCGGCGCGAAGCACGAAGCGCCCTGCACCGCGCCGACGATGAGCGGGCCGGGATCGCCGAGGAACCGCTCCCATGCGCGCTTGCAGCCCTGCACATGATCGGCATGGCACAGCGACTGGGTGAAACCCTGCGGACCGAGACCCTCGACGGCGTCGAACGCGGGCTTCGGACCTGCCGCGATCACGAGGTAGTCGTAATCGAGGAACCGGCCGTCGCCCAGCTCGAGCCGATTGCGCTCGGGATCGAGGCGCCGCGCCCCGGTGTCTGCGAACGCGATGCCCATTCTTTGCAGCTGCGGCGCGACTTCGAACGCGACCCGTTCTTCGCCGCCTCCCTGCGGCGCGATCCAGGGCGCGTGCGGCGCGGCGCGGAATTTGCCGCGGTCGGACACCAGCGTGATGCGATCTTCCGCCCTTGCCACGTCGGCCAACTGATACGCCATCGGCAAGGCGCCGGTCCCTGCACCGATGATGACGATATGCGCCACGGCTACCCTCCTTCGGCGCGGGCTCCCGGACCCCCCGAGCGGCTCCCCGCGACCGGGCTAGCATAGGACCGGGGCTTGCGCGCCGATCTTGGCTTGCGTCATGGCGCAGCCCCGCGCGACAGACTTTTCTTGCGATTTGTTGATGCCGGTTATATTTGCGCCCGATGGACATCGCCGCGCGACAGCGCCCGTTGCCGGGCACCCTCGTTCTGGATCATGTCTCGCATTTCGTGCCCGACCTGGACGAGGCGGCGCGCGCGCTCGCCGCGCTCGGCTTCGTGGTGACGCCGCCCTCGGCGCAACGAACGCAGGAGGGGCCTGCGGGAACGTCGAACGTTTGCGTCATGCTCGAAGCGGGCTACCTCGAATTCCTCGCGCCGACCACCCACACGCCGAACGCGCAGCGGTTGCGTGCTGCGATGCGGCGTTACCCGGGCGTGCACCTTGCGTGCTTCGGCACCCCGGCCGCCGACGAAGAGCATGCGCGGCTGGGGTGGCACGGTTTCCAGCCCATGCCGCTGGTGGATCTCGAGCGACCGGTGGACATCGGCGGCCGCGCAGGTCGCGCCCGTTTCAGGGTGGTGCGCGCCGCCCCGGAAAAGATGCCCGAAGGCCGCATCCAGTTCGTCGAACACCTCACGCCGGAGGCGCTCTGGCAGCCGCGCCATCTGGAACATGAAAATGGCGTCCTGCGGCTTGCCTGCCTGTTCGTCGTGGCGGAGCGCGCCGCCGCCACCGCGGCGCGCTGGGCGCACTTCGCCGCTTTGCTGCCGCGCCCGGTGGGCGGTCATGTCCATCTCGCGGCGGCGCGCGGCCATGTGCTCATCGGAACGCGCGCGAAGTGGGGCGCGCTGCTTGGCGCCGCGCCGCGCGCTCCGGCGCTTGCCGGCTACGCGCTCGAATGCGGCGATGCGGAGGGGCTTGCTTCGCGCTGCGCGCGATCGGGACTGAGCCCGCGCAGGATTCGCGATAAGCTCTATTCGGTCGTTCTTCCCGCACCGCTCGGCGGCGCCTGGATCTTCGGCACGCACGAGGCCTTGGGACTTCCATAAGGACAACATGAAAACCGATCTTTGCTCGCTCTCGGCCACCGAACTGTTGCAGCTTTACCGCGCGCGGAAAGCCTCGCCGGTCGAGGCGACGCGCGCCGTGCTCGCCCGGATCGAGAAACTCAATCCGGTGCTCAACTGTTTTTGCCTGGTCGATGCCAGGACCGCGCTTGCGAGCGCGAGAGAGTCCGAAGCGCGCTGGCGCAAGGGCGCGCCGAAAGGGGCGCTCGACGGTGTGCCGACCTCGATCAAGGATCTGCTGCTCACGCGCGGCTGGCCGACGCTGCGCGGCTCGCGGACGGTCGATCCGAAGGGCCCCTGGAACGACGATGCACCGTGCGTGGCGCGGCTGCGCGAACACGGGGCGGTGCTCCTCGGCAAGACCAACACTCCCGAATTCGGCTGGAAAGGCGTCACCGACAGCGCGCTCGCCGGGATCACGCGCAACCCGTGGAATCCGAAGATGACTCCGGGCGGCTCCTCGGGCGGAAGCGCCGCCGCGGTCGCCGCCGGGATGGGTCCGCTCACCGTGGGCACCGATGGCGGCGGCTCGATCCGGATTCCGTGCGCGTTCACGGGGCTGTTCGGCCTCAAGCCCTCGTTCGGCCGCGTGCCCGCGTGGCCGCTTTCGCCGTTCGGCACCGTCGCGCATGTGGGTCCGATGACGCGCACGGTGACCGACGCGGCGCTGATGATGAACGTGCTTTCACTCCCCGACGCGCGCGACTGGCATGCGCTGCCGCACGATCCGCGCGACTACCGCGTCGGCCTCGAGGACGGCGTGAAGGGCTTGCGCATCGCCTATTCGGCCACGCTCGGCTATGCCGAAGTCGAAAAGGAAGTCGCTGCGCTCGCGCGCAAGGCGGCGCTGCGCTTCGCCGAGCTCGGCGCGCGCGTCGAGGAGGCCGATCCCGGTTTCGAGAATGCCGGCCCGGTGTTCATCGCGCACTGGTTTGCAGGCGCGGCCGCGCTGCTGCGAAACCTCGGAGCGGAGCAGGTCAAGCTCGTCGACCCGGGGCTGCGCGACATCGCGCGGCAGGGCGCCAGAATCCGCACGCTCGACTATCTCGATGCGGTTCAGAAACGCGGCCAGCTCGGCGTGCAGATGAACCGATTCCACGAAAAGTACGACCTGCTCCTCACTCCGACCCTGCCGCTCGCCGCGTTCGAAGCGGGGCGCGAGGTGGCGCACGTGCTCAAGGAAAAGCGCTGGACCGACTGGTCGCCGTTCAGCTACCCCTTCAACCTGACCCAGCAGCCCGCGGCTTCGATACCCTGCGGCGCGACACGCAAGGGATTGCCCGTGGGCTTGCACATCGTCGGAGCACGCTACGCCGATGCGCTGGTGCTACGCGCTGCTCGCGCCTTCGAATCCATGGTGCCGATCGCGCTGCCCGATCTCGCGAACCTGAAGGCCTGAGCGCCATGGAGGCGCGCCACTTCCGGTTCTGGCCGAAGCACCTGCCGCGCGCACTCACGCGGCCGCAGGTCGCGCTGAGCGATGCTCTGGAGGTCTCGGCGCGGCGCTTTCCCGATAAGCCGTTCAGCCTGTTTTTCGGCGGCGCGTTGAGCTACCGCGAGGCGCTCGCCGAAGTGGAGCGGCTCGCCGGCTTTCTGCAACGCGAGTGCGGCCTGCAGCCGGGCGAGCGCGTACTGCTCGATCTGCAGAACAGCCCCCAGTTCGCGATTGCCCATTTCGCCATCCTGCGCGCCGATGCGGTGGCGGTGCCCGTGAATCCGATGAGCGTGGCCGAGGAACTCGCCCTCACCCTCGAGGATAGCGAGGCGCGCGTCGCCATCCTCGGCCAGGAGATGTGGCCGCAGTTTGCCGACCTGCGCGGAAGGACTCCGCTCGAGCGCGCGATCGTTGCCGCGTATCGCGATTGCGTTGCGGCGGAGAACGATCTGCCCCTGGCCGATTCGGTGGCGGCGGCGCGGCAGGATATCGACGCGCCGGGCGTCACGCTCTGGAGCGAGGCGCTTGCGGCCGCCCGTGCGCCCCATGCCTCGCGCGCGGCGCCGAAGGATCTCTGCGTGATGCCGTACACCTCGGGCAGCACCGGGCGGCCCAAGGGATGCATGCATACGCACGCAACCGTGATGCACAACGTGCTCGGCGCCGTGCTGTGGGAAAGCATGCACCAGGATTCCGTGGTGCTGTGCACGGCGCCGATGTTCCACGTCACCGGCCTCATCCACAGCCTCCACGCGGCGGTCTACTGCGGGGCGACGATGGCGATCCAGCCGCGCTGGGACCCCTGGCTTGCCGCTCGCCTGATCGAGCGCCACGGCTGCACGCACTGGGCGAACGTGCCGACGATGGTGGTGGACCTGCTCTCGCATCCGAAAGCGCTCGAGCACGACGTATCCTCGCTCGCCTGCATCTTCGGCGGCGGCGCGGCGATGCCCGCGGCGATCGCGCAGAAGCTCTACGACACCTGCGGCATCGTGTACCTCGAGGGCTACGGGATGACCGAGACGATTTCGCAGACCCACATGAACCCGGCGCAGCACGCGAAGATGCAGTGCCTGGGAATCCCGGTGTTCGACACCGAGTCCCTCATCGTCGACCCGGAATCGTTCAGGACGCTCGCGCCCGGCGAGTCGGGCGAAATCGTGGTGCGCGGGCCGCAGCTCCTCACCGGCTACTGGAAGAAAACGAAGGAGTACCGCGATTCTTGGGTCGAGATCGGTGGCAGGAGCTTTTTTCGCACCGGTGACCTCGGGCGCATGGACGAGGACGGCTACTTTTTCATTTCCGACCGGCTCAAGCGCATGATCAACGCGGCCGGCTTCAAGGTCTGGCCCGCCGAGGTCGAGGCTTCCATGTACCGCCACCCGGCGATCCAGGAGTGCTGCGTCATCGCCTCGCCCGACGAGCGCCGCGGCGAAACGGTGAAGGCCGTCATCGTGCTGCGGCCGGGCGCCGAGGCAAGCGCGCAGGCAATCCTCGAGTGGGCGCGCGGGCAGATGGCCGCCTACAAGGTGCCGCGCAAGATCGAATTCGCCGACGCCCTGCCTCGTTCGGGCTCCGGCAAGGTTCAGTGGCGCGCGCTGCAGGAGCGGGAGTTTGCCAATGGCTGAGGGCCCTCGCACCGCACCAAGGGAGCCGGGCCGGCAAAATACGGATCACCCAAATGGAGGAACGACAACCTCGCTGAGAACCGTTACGCTTGAATCATGCCCGAGCCCTCCGCCGTTGGGGCGGACGCACGAAGGGCCGCCGAAGCGCGCAGATGAAATTCCTCATCGTTGACGATCACCCGCTCATCCGCGAGGGGCTGTCGCACGTTCTGCTGGAACTCGACCCGTCGGCCGAGATCGTCGAGGCGGAGAACGCCGAATCCGCGCTGGCGGCAGCGCAGGGCCAGTCCGACATCTTCCTGATCCTGCTCGATCTTTCGGTACCGGGCGCAGCGCGCCTGAGCCTGCTTCGCGCGCTGCGCGAAAGGCACGATCACGTCCCGGTGGTGGTGCTCTCGGCGACCGACGACATCGAGATCGTGCGGGAGGCGATCGATCTGGGCGCCATGGGGTTCATCTCCAAGCGCTCGGCGACCGGGCTCATCGTGAACGCGCTGCGGCAGGTTCTCGGCGGCGGCGTGTACGTGCCGCCGCAGGCGCTGGCGGCGCTCGCGCCGCCCACCGCGTTCAAGAGCGTAGCGACGGGCACCGGCGATGCCGGAGAAAGCTTGGCCGTTTTGCGGCAGCTCGGCATCACGGCGCGGCAGGCCGACGTGCTGGGCCTGCTGGTTCAGGGCAAGCCGACCAAGGTCATCGCCCGGGAGCTCGATCTTGCCGAGAACACGGTGAAAAGCCATGTCGGATCGATCCTGCGTTCGCTCAACGCGGCCAACCGGACGCAGGCGCTGTTTGCGCTCAGCCGCATGGGCGTGAAACTTCCGGCGCTGATCAGCGCGGGCGAACGTCCGGCGCACGCGAGTCACTAGGTTCCGCCGCGGCGTGCGGTTCCGGTGCCGCGTGCAGCATCGTGCCGAGAACCTGAAGCAGGTGATCGGTGCGCACCGGCTTGCTCATCAGGGGTAGCCCCGCATCGGAGACGGCGCGCAGCACCTTGGGCGCGGTGTCCCCCGTGAGGATCACGCACGGCACGCGGGGACCGAGCAAATCTTGTAGCGCGTGGATCGCCGAGATGCCGTCGCCGCCCGCCGCCAGCCGGTAATCCGAGATGACGAGATCGGGCGGGGCGCCGCTTGCGATGAGCGCCCGCGCTTCGGCGAGGCTCAGGGCGCGCATCGGGATCGCGCCGCTGCGGGACAGGAACTGAGCGAGCGAAGCGAGAACGTCCTCGTCGTCATCGACAATCAGGATCCGTCTGTTCGCCAGCCCGGCGGCGGATGGCGCAGGCGCGGATTCCGCGACAGCCGGAAGCGGCTCGACGCGGGGAACGGTGATTCCGAATGTCGAGCCCCTGCCCGGATGCGAACGGACATGAAGAGGATGGCGAAGCAGCCGGGCGAGCCGTTCGACGATCGCAAGCCCCAGGCCGAGCCCCTTGTCGTGCAGCGGCGCGCGCGTCTGCAGCTGCACGAACTCGCGGAAGATCTCCTGCTGGCGCTCGGGTGGAACGCCAGGGCCGCTGTCGCGGACCTCGACGCGGATCGTGTCGCCTCGCACGCGGCACCCGACCAGTACCCGCCCTTTTTCGCAGTAGCGCAGCGCGTTGGAGACGAGATTGGCGAGAACCCGCTCGAGCAGTCGAGGATCGCTCTCGCACCACAGGGCCGTCGGCCGGAAGCGCAGTTCGGCGCCGTATTGGACCGCCGGGTCGCCGAACGTTTCCTGCAGCGAGCGGAACACGCCTGCCAGCGGAATGCGCGCCGGTCGCGGCTCCACCACGCCCGCGTCCAGGCGCGAGATGTCGAGCAGCGCTTCGAGCACCGCTTCCAGGCTTCCCAGCGCCCTTTCCACGCGGTCGATCAACGCGCCGAGATCGGGGTCCCGGTTGCGCAGGCGCAGCGTGCCGACAAAGAGCCCGGCCGCCTGCAGAGGCTGGCGCAGGTCGTGGCTTGCCGCCGCGAGGAACTGCGTCTTTGCGCGATTCGCCTCCTCGGCGCGCTCCTTCTGCCTCTGCAGTTCGCCGGTCGCGGCGGCGATCCTTCGTTCCAGGTCACGGCGCGCCTCCAGGAGCGATTCCGCCATGTCGTTGATGCCGGTTTCGAGCAGTCTCAGCACGCCGGTCGCCTCCACCCCGGAGCGCGCTTCCAGCCTTCCCTGCTTGATCTGCGAGACGACGTCGGCGAGCTTCATCACCGGGCTGGTCACTCCGCGCGCGAGCAGGCGTGCGACGATAGCGGCAACGGCCAGTCCGAAGATGGTGATGAGCACCGCATTGAGGAGCAATTCGTCCTTGCGCGCCTCCAGCGATTCGCGCGAGAGTTCCAGGAGAACCGTGCCGATCGCCGAACGCGGCGGCGGCGCCTCCAGGTTGTCGCTGAAGACGTCCTCGAAGAAGGCGTGCAGCTGCAGGACCGGGGCGACGAATACGAGCGCTTTATCCGTCTCGTCGGCCAGTCGCGCAGCGCGCGGCGGCGATCCGACCCAGAAGCGCGACGGGGATTTTCCGCTCGCCGCCAGCGTCGCACCGGAGAAGTCCACGACCGAAACCCCGACTACCCCGGTTTCGCGGGCCGCGGCCTCCACCAGCTGCTGCAGGATGTCGCGGTTGGCGGAAAAGACGCCGAACTCCGCGGCGGGCGCGAGTTGCCGCGCGATCGCTACGCCACGCTCGCGCAGCTCCTGCTCCGCGTCGGACAGGCGGGACTGGGTGAAGTACCACACCAGCACGACCGCGATCGCGATCGCCGGAACCGTCGCCGCGAGAAGTACGCGCATGCCGAAGCTGAGCGATCTCACGGCTCGCGCTCCATCTGCCGCAGCCTGGCCGCAACGGCATCCCCTTCCTCCAGCGCGATGTCCAGCGCGCGCGCCACCGTCGGATTGACGCTGACCGAGAAGGCGCGCGGATACTGCGACGCCGGCAGCGCCGCTCCGCCAAGCACCGAAGCCGCCATTTCGCCTGCCTGGCGACCCACCTGCTCCGGCTTCGAATACACGGCCGCGAGGGCGCCGGCGCGCACGTAGGCCTCGGAAAACCCGATGAGCGGCTGCCGCGCGCGCAGCGCAGACAGCAGGATGTTGTGAATGGTGCCCGCGTTGAAGATCGAAGCGTCGGGCAGTGCGAGCACCAAATCGCTTTCGCCCAGCAATCTCGACAGCGCGGGCGAAACGCCGTCGGGCCCCGCAATCGCCTCGCGCACGACCACCAGTCCTCGCTCGCGCGCCGCCGATTCGAGCGTTCGCGCGGTGTCCTCGGTGGCCGCGGAAACGAGCAATCCGATCCGCGTCCTTTTCGGCAGCACGACGCGCACCAGATTCAGCTGCCGGGCGATCGGCTGGTCCAGAAACACGGCCGCCACGCGGCGCCCGCTGCTCGGCGCAGGCGCCTGGCGCAACTCGAATTCAAACGCCGAGCGCGGGATCAGGCTCGCAATCACAGGTGCGCGCGGCTCGCCCGAGAGCACGGCGCGCAAGGCGAATGTCCCCAGCGCGACGATCGCCGACGGTTCCTTTCCCGCCGCAGGGGCGTACGCGTCCGCCTGCACTACGCTGACGCTCGCGCGGCCGGCGAGTTGCTGGCTCACCGCCGCTGCGGCTTCCTGGTACGCGGCGCTGCGCTCGGCCACCACGATCGTGACGTCGCGCGCCGCCGCAGTGGGTAACGCAGCGCCAAGCAGCAAAGCCAGCCCGATCGCGGGGAAGCGGCTCACGCGAATCCCGGCGCGCTCAGAAGCCCAGGCGAACGGTCAGAAAGGCCTGACGATCCAGGATCGCCGGCGTGGTAACGACGCCAAACGTCGCCTCGTCGTGCGGGGGACCGTAATTGAGCAGCACCAGCGCGATTTCGGCGGGCTTGCCCGATACGCTCGTCCTGTACGCGCCGCGCAGGTCGTAGGCGGTATAGCGGGAAGCCGGGACCGCACCACTTCCCCACTTGAACGCGCCGACGCGATACATCGTCAGCGTGGTGCTGAATCCGCCTGGGTAGCGCTGGAGCCACGTGAGTGAAGTCGAATGACGCGGCACGCTGCGGTCCAGGTCCTTCGACAGCCCCTCGATGCGCATCTGCGCGTAGCCGAGCAGCAGGTCGGTCTCGGACCACGGCCGCACGCGCGCATGCATTTCAAGACCGCGCGAGCGTCCCGTGACCGGTTCGTTGCCGAATTGGAAAGTCGGCGGCAGCAGCGGGGGCGGGACGAGCGCAGAGGCGACCGCATGATCGGCGATGAAGTCGACGATCCGCTCGCGGTACAGACGCGCGTCGATGGTCCCATTCCACTGCGGGATGCGGCCGAGGTAGCCGAGTTCGGTGGCGTCGACCCGTTCCGGGCGCAGCGAGCCAGGCGGCGTGAAGCGGTGCTGCAGCAGGAACCCGCTGCTGAAAAACCGGACGTCGGCGCGTTCTTCGGCCAGCGAAGGCGCCCGGAACGCGCGCGACCATCCGGCCCGCAGCGTGTGGAGCTCGTGCACATGCCAGTTCGCGAACAGGCGCGGCGCAAGCTCCGATTTCTTTCCGGCGTATTTCTCGAGCATCGCGCCGCCGTTCAGCGTGACCCGGTCGAGAGGACGCCACTCGAGGTTGCCGTAGAACCGCAGCAGCCGCTGGGATTCCTTCTGCGTGGTCGAAAAGAACCGAGCCGAGTCGACGAAATCGCGGCGGATCTCGCCGCCCCACACCAGGCGCAAGCTCGGCGAGGCGGTGACGATGTGCTGAAAATCGGCGTTGTCCCGGATGCTGTAGCGGTTGTAGTCGACCGGCACGTTCGGGAACAGCGGCGGCAGGTGCACAGTCCACTCTTCCCGCGCCCGCTCGACGTTTCGGTAATAGCCCGCGGAAAGTTCCGAGCCCAGGCCGAGCTGCCGGCGCCAGCGAACATGGGCAAAGCCGGTCGAGGTCTCGAGATCGCGCTCGCCGTTCGTGTTGGTCGGATCCCCCGAAACGCCGTAGCCGCGCGTTCCACCATGGATACCGGCAGTCAGCGTCAGTTCCTGATCGGGCGCCAACCGGTAGTCGCCGCGAATGGTGACGGTATGTCCCTTCCACGTGTCATACATGTTGCGGAAGCCTTCGTCGTAGCTGTACTGCGCGTTGATGCGAAAGCCGAGCTGGCCCGCCTGGCCGCCATGCTTGAATCCGAGGTCCCGGATCTGCGCATTGCCCAGCGCGGTCCATGCCTCGGTGCCCTGGTCCTGCGCGCTGTGACGCGTGACGATGTTGACTACACCGAGAAAGGCGTTCGAGCCGTAGGTCGCGGAGTTGGAGCCGCGCAGCACTTCGATGCGCTCGATCTCGTCGATCGTAATCGGCAGCGAGGGCCAGTCGACACCGCCGATGAAATACGGCGTATAGACCGATCGCCCGTCGATCAGCACCTGCATGCGATTCGGATAGGCACCCGCCAGGCCGTGATAGGAGGGGTGCACGGCGTGGCCGCGGGACTGCGCGACCGTAAACCCGGGAACCAGGCGCAGGAGCCTCGCGATGTCGCGGTACCCGGTCGCGCGGATCAGTTCGCGGTCGAGGACCGTGACCGCGCCCGGCGTGTCGGCGAGCGACTGGGGAAGCCGGCTCGCCGAAAGAACGACCGGAAGTTCTTCGAGAAAGGCGGATTCCGGCGCGCTCTGCGCCGGCACCCTGTCCCCGTGCAGCGCGACAAGAACGCCCGCGACGATCGAACCAAGCCGCCGTGCGGCCGTCGATATTCCGGTCCCGACCATGTTTCCCCCTGTCCGCGCAGCGACTTTCAGCGCCCGGCCGTCAAGGTTAGCGCGCTTTCAGTCTGGCACCATCCACCAGTTGGGTGATCCCGCCCGGCTTGAGCAAGATCAATTCCGGCGGGGCAGCGGGATCAGGCGAGGTTCATGACTCCGATCGTGCAGCCAACGGCGAAAACGGGGATCGGTGCATAGAACCAGATCTCACCCCTGCCGCCGTTTGCCGCCGCCGCGGCGCTGACGAAGGTGCGGATCTCGAAGCCCCCCTGGCCGCCGTCGCGGTAGGTTTCTTCGTCGCCGTAGGACACGAGCGCGGCGCGGTCGTTCAGCGACCAGCGCCGCAGGAACTCCCGGTCCCACTTTTCGTTGATCTTCCCCGAGTCCGGGGTGCAGGGCCAGTGCGAGATGCCGCCGGTCGCGATCACCGCGATTCGCTCCGGCACTTCGTCGCAGGCGCGCCGCAGCGCCTCGCCGAACGCCCACGCACGGTGCAGCGGCGTGAGCGGCGGCCCCTGGCAGTTGATGTTCGCCGGGATGACCGGCAGGTCGTAGCGCGGGGTAAGGAAATGCAGCGGCACCATGATGCCGTGGTCGAACTTCCACTCCTCCGCGTAGGCGAGATCGACTTCGTTGAGGATCGAACGGATCAACCGGCGCGAAAGGCCGGCGTTTCCCGGGACGCGCGTGCGCCGGATCGCGAGCCAGGCTTCCTCCTCGATCGGCCCCTCGTAGTAGTCGGCCATGCCCATGGCGAACGCCGGCATGTTGTTCATGAAGAAGTTCGCGAAGTGCTCGGCAGCGACCACGACGAGCGCATCGGGCTTCTGCGCCTCGATCGCGGCGCGCATCCGGCCGAACTGGCGATAGAACTCGTCGCGGACGCCCGGCTCGGCGCGCGCCGCGCGCCCGGTGATCCCGGGGCCGTGGCTGCAGACGCCGACGAAGACCGTGCTCACCGGGCGGGCGCCGTGGTCATCGCGTAAAGTCCGGCGCGCACCGGACCGTGCCGCGCCACGCCCTGGCGCATCGCCTCGAGGTACTCGCTCCATTCGAGGCCGATCAGCGCGCCATAGTGCATGAGCAATTGCCCGTTGACCCCGAGCACATAGAGCAGCCCCACATCGCGCGCCCGGAACGCCGAGCGTTCCTCCTCCGTCAGGTCGTATTCCGCAAGGAGTCCCTCGAAATCGTCCCGCAAGCGGCGCTGCACCAGCGGATCGCGGTTGAGCTGATACAGCAGCTTTTGCGTGTAGTACAGGCTCACGGGCGCAATTGTATTCACTCGCGCGGCATAATCGGCGCGTGGCGGCGCCGGTCCCGATTGCTCACACGCACGTGCATTCGCTGCGCCTCCGCAGTGGCGTCGAGGCGCTCGTCGCCCGGGTGCTGACCGCCGAAGGCAGCGCCGGCTACGGATTTACGCTCAATCTCGATGCCGCGGTCGCGCGCGACATGGCGGCGTGGGACGCGCTCGCGCAGAGCCGCGGCGTTGCCTTCTGCGAACTCTTCGGCGGCTGCCGCCGCAGGAGCGTGCCGCTGGTGCGCGACGATACGCCGGCGTTCCCCCCGGAGTGGGCCGGCCTCACCGGAGGCATGGCGAGCGGTCGCTGGAAGCGCTTGTGCGTCGACCCCTTCGCGTGGGAATCCGCCGAACAGGTTCAGAGCATTGCGGTTGTGGCCGCCGGGTCCGGTATCGGCGTGAGGCTCCTCGCGCCGAACGCGCATCCGTGGGAACTCTCCTGGTGCGCGGCGCTCGCGGCGACTTTTCCGGGCGGCGAACCGGCGATTGCACTCCGCGTCGAGCCCGGCGCGGACCCGATCCGCGTACCCGACGATGCGGGAATCGGCGTCGATTGGTCGCTCGAGCCCGGGTTCGCCGCGCTTCGCTGGTAGCCGCGCCGAGCGCTTACCGCGATTTCGCTCCGCTTGCCACCGGAAGACCTGCCGCTTTCCACTCGGGAAATCCGTTTTCCAGCCGCCGCGCCTTCCACCCGCGCTTTCTCAGCTTCAGCACCGCTTCGAACGACATCAGGCAGTACGGCCCCCGGCAGTACGCGACCACCTCGCGTTTCCTGGGCAGCTTCCCAAGATAGCTTTCGAGCCGGTCGAGCGGCACGTTGACCGCCCCGGACACGTGGCCCGCGGCGTATTCCTCGGGCGGCCGCACGTCGAGCACCGTGACCAGGCCCTTTTTCGCCCGCTCGAGCAGCTCGCGCCCCGCGATCGCCTCCAGATCGTCGCGGTGGCCGATGAAGTCGCGCACCAGCTTCTCCACCTCGGCGACGCGGCCCTCGGCGACCCGCCGCAGGTCCGCAAAGAGCGCGAGCACGTCGTCGCCGGCAATCGAGTAGTAGACGCGCTGGCCGTCCTTGCGCGCCGCCACCAGTCCCGCCTGCCGCAGCGCCTGCAGGTGCTGCGAGGTGTTCGCCACCGTCATCCCGCTCATCGCCGCGAGCGCATCGACGCTGCGCTCGCCTTGTGCAATCCATTCAAGCAGTTGCAGCCGATTGCCGTGCGCCAGCGCCTGCGCGACGCGGGCGATCGACTGGTAGAGCCGGCCCTTCACCGTGTCCGTTGACACCGCCACCGCAAGCTCCTATTATTCAATTGATCGCTTGAATACTAACATGCCGCTGGAATCATACCTGCTCGCGCACGAGGCCGCATTCCGGGTGACGCTGTTTCTCCTCGTGCTCGGCGCGATGGCGGCCTGGGAGCACGCCGCCCCGGCGCGCGCCCCGCGCGAGCCCTGGTGGCGGCGCTGGCGCACCAATCTGGGAGTCGCCGCCTTCAATACGCTGCTGCTGCGGGTCGCGCTGCCGACCACCGCGATCGGCGTCGCCGAGGTCGCCACGGCGCAGGGCTGGGGCCTGCTCAACCAGTTCCCGGTCTCCGGCTGGTTCGCGATCGCAGCCGGCGCGGCGGCGCTCGACCTCGTGGTCTACGCGCAGCATGTCCTGTTCCACGTGACGCCCGGATTGGCGCGCCTGCACGCGGCGCACCACGCCGATCCGGATTTCGACACGACCACCGGGATCCGCTTTCACCCGGTCGAGATCGTGCTCTCGATGCTCATCAAGTACGCTGCCATCGTGGCCCTCGGCGTTCCTGCACTCGGAGTGTTCGTCTTCGAGCTGCTCCTGAACCTCACGTCGCTTTTCAACCACGGCAACGTGCGGCTGCCGGGCGCGCTCGATGCGGCGCTGCGCCGGGTGCTGGTCACACCGGACATGCATCGCATCCATCACTCCGTGATCGAAGCCGAGCGCAACAGCAACTACGGCTTTTGCCTCGCGGTGTGGGACCGCCTCTTCGGCACCTATACGAACGAGCCCGCCGGCGGGCAGGACGCGCTTCGCATCGGCCTGCCGGATTTTCCGGATGCGCGCGTCTCGACCACGTTCAGCGGGCTGATCTCGATCCCTTTCCGGTCGCGCCATGAAGAACCTGTTCATTCTCAATGACCCGCCCTACGGCAGCGAGCGCAGCTACAACGCGCTGCGGCTCGCGCGCAACCTGCTCGCCAGGGAGGCCGGCGAAGTCCGGGTGTTCCTGATGGGCGATGCCGCCGCGTGCGCGAAGAGCGGCCAGAAGGTGCCGCAGGGCTACTACAACGTCGGCGACATGCTCGGGGCGGTCGCGCGCCGCGGCGGGAAGGTAGGCGTCTGCGGAACCTGCATGGATGCGCGCGGCATGGCCAACGCCGAACTGATCGAGGGTGCCTCGCGCGGCACCCTGGACGACGTGACCGCGTGGACGGCGTGGGCCGACAAGGTTCTCGTCTTCTGAAGCGGGTGCGATGAGCCGCACTGCGCTCGTCCTGGGCGGCGGACTCGGCGGCATGGTCGCCGCGCAGACGCTGCGCCGGCTCCTGCCGCCCGAGGAGCGCGTGGTCCTCGTCGAACGCGAAGAGCGGCACATCTTCCCGCCTTCGCTGCTGTGGCTGATGGTCGGCGCGCGAACCGCGGCAGAGATCTCGCGCCCGAGCGGGCATGCCGCCCGCCGGGGAATCGAGTTCGTGCGCGGCGAGGTGAGCGCCATCGACCCGGCCGCGAAGACCGTGCGCGTTTCGCAACATACGCTGCGTGGCGACGCAATCGTGATCGCGCTCGGCGCCGAGTACGCGCCGCAAGCGGTTCCCGGTCTTGCCGAGTCAGGCCATTGCATCTATACGCTCGAGGGTGCGACGGCGATCCGGGACGCCCTGGAGAAATTCCAGGGCGGGCGCCTTGCCGTGCTCACCGCGACGCCGCAATACAAATGCCCCGCCGGGCCCTACGAGGCAGCGCTGCTGGTCGAGAATTTCCTGCGCGAGCGCGGCCGGCGCGACAAAATCGTCATGGATTTCTACGCCGCCGAGCCCGGACCCATGATGGTCGCCGGGCCTGCGGTTTCGGCCGGCGTTCGCGCGATGATCGAGACGCAGGGCATCCGTTATCACCCGGAACACCAGGTGAAATCCGTGGACGCGAGGGCACGGCGCCTGGAGTTCGCGAGCGGCACCGACGCGGATTTCGATCTGCTCCTTTACGTCCCGCCGCACCGAGCGCCCGAGGCGGTGAAGGCCGCGGGCCTCGCGAACGAAAGCGGCTGGATCCCGGTCGACCGCCATACGCTGGAGACGAAACATCCGGGCGTGTTCGCGATCGGCGACATCACCGTCATTCCGCTCAAGATGGGCCGCCCGCTCCCCAAGGCGGGCGTCTTCGCGCACGGCCAGGCCGAAACCGTGGCGCACAACATTGCCGCGGAATGGACCGGCAGGGGCGAGCGCAAGCGCTTCGACGGCAAGGGCATGTGCTTCATCGAAACCGGCGGCGGCCGCGCCGGCATGGGAAGCGGCAACTTTTACGCCGAGCCGCTCCCCGAGGTTCGCCTGCGCGAGCCGGGGCTGCTCTGGCACGGCGCGAAGGTGCTCTATGAGAAGTACTGGCTGTATACGAGGTTCTGAGTCCTGACCGGCGTCGAGCGCCTGAGCGCCGAGCAGTACGACGCCTGGTACCGCACCCCGCGCGGGGCGTGGATCGGCGACATCGAATTCCGCCTGCTGCGGAAAATGCTTGGTCCCAGACCCGGGGAAACCCTGCTCGATATCGGCTGCGGCACCGGCTATTTCACGCGCCGCTTTGCCCGCGAGGCGGGCGTACGCGCGACCGGGCTCGATCCCGACGAGCGCTGGCTCGCGTACGCGCGCCCGCGCGCACCGGCGGGCACGACGTATCTCACAGGCGTCGCGGAAACGCTGCCCTTTCCTGACCGCAGCTTCGACCGGACCGTCTCGGTGACCGCGCTCTGCTTCGTCCCGGATGAGCGTCGTGCGGTCACGGAGATGCTCCGCGTGACCCGCAAGCGCTTTGCGCTCGGACTGCTCAACCGCAACAGCCTCCTCTACAGGCAGAAAGCGGGCCGCGGCGCCTACGCGGGCACGCGCTGGCATATCGCGCAGGAGTTGCGCGACCTTCTCAAGGGGTTGCCGGTGCGCGATCTCGAACTGAAGAGCGCTGTTTTCCTGCCGGACGCCAATGTGTTCTCCCGCGTCCTCGAAACGCTGACTCCGAACGGATGGCTGCGCGGGGCGCTGCTCGTGGCGGCGGGGAACGTCGCCTAAGTACTACTTCCGCCCTGCTTCCACCACACCCAGGTTGTACTTCTTGACTTTCTGGATCGTCGGGCCGGTGATCGTGAGGAATTCCAGATTGATCTCGGTTTTCTCGTTCGGACCGAGGACCGCCCGTTTCGTCGACGCCGCCGCCGACCCCAGAAGCTTGCCTTCCGAGTCGAACGCCTCCCCGGACACCTTGACGGGACCCAACAACACGCCGGTGAGGTTTTGCACGGTTCCCTTGATATGAAGGTGACCGGCGGTGCAGACATACATCCCGGGGTCCATGCCGGGATGCAGCCCCACATGCTGGACCTCCACCTTGATGCGGTCTTTCAATTCGCTCGCCGTGGCGCCGTTCAGTCCTGCAATGGCGAACAGGGAAGCAACTGCGGATACGAGCGCGGTCTTCATGACTTGGCCTCCTCCGGCTTGCGCCGGCGTCATTGAATCAGCCGATCGGCGCGGGACAACACCTGGGGAGGAATCCTCAAGCCGATGCGCTTCGCCGTCTTGAGGTTTACTACGAACTCGATCCGATCCGGCAGTTCCACAGGAATCTCCCGCGGCGGGGTCCCGGTCAAAATCTTGTGCGCCAGCCGGGCAGCCTGGCGCCCTTGAGAATACTGATCCGCGCCGTAGGAAGCAAGCGCTCCGTAATTCGACCAGAACGAAGAAGGATACATGCTGGCAAGGTTATTCGACGTCGCCACCTCGAGCGATCGTCCGGGAATATTGAGGTTCGTACCCGACTGCACGATGAGGATGCCGTCGCGGCCGCCTTCTTCGAGCTCGGCAAGTCCAGCCTCGACGTCGGCTCGAGCTGCCAGCGGACGCTCCAGGAGCGTCAGACCGAGGCGGCCGGCGGCAATGCGCGCAAACGCAAGCGATTCCACCTCTTCCTTTTGCGTGGGATCGTAACTGACGAGTGCCCGCCGAAGGGTGGGAACGACCTGCTTGAACAGTTCCAGCCGCTTGGCGGTCAGTTCGGCGCGCAGGTTGGCGACCCCGGTGATATTCGCGCCCGGACGCGAAATGCTCTCCACGAGCCCGAGCCGTACCGGATCGCTGACCTGGACAAATACCATCGGAATTGTCTCGTTTGCCTTTCGACACGCGTCCGAAACGCACATCAGCAGGTCTGGCCTCTGGCGCACCAGTTCCGCCATCATCGCCGGCGCGCGCGCCAATTCGCCCTGAAGCGCGCGTGGTTCGAACACGACGGTCTTTCCCGCGACGTACCCGAACTCCTTGAGTCCATCCCGAAACCCCTCCGTCGTGGAATGCCATGCCGCCATCGCGTCGGTGAGGATGCCGATGCGGACGGATTTGAGGGGCTGGGCCGATGCGTCCGGCGCCGAGCCCAGTACGAACCCTGCCGCCAGCGGAATCGCAACGTGCACGGCGATTTTCATGAGGCGGTCCACCCGGGAGTCAGCCCCACACCTCGCGCGCGACCTCGACGATCCGTTCGAGCTTGCGCCACTGCTCCTCGTAGGAAAGGAGGTTGCCGTGGTGCGTCGAGGAGAAACCGCACTGCGGAGAGAGGCACAGGTTCTCGAGCGGCACGTATTTTGAGGCCGCCTCGATCCTGCGCTTGAGCGTGTCCTTGTCTTCCAGGCTCCCGATTTTCGTCGTGACGAGCCCAAGCACCACTTTCTTTCCCCTCGGCGCGAACCGCAGCGGCGCGAAGTCGCCGGCGCGGTCGCTGTCGAATTCCATGAAGAAGCCGTCCACTTTCGCCGAGAACAGCGCCTCGACCACCGGTTGGTAGCCGCCCGAAGCGACCCAGGTGCTTTTGAAGTTGCCGCGGCAGGTGTGCATCGTCACCGCCATTCCCGCGGGGCGCTGGGCAAGCGCCGCGTTGATCGCGTCCGAATAGGTGCGCACGAGCCGGTCGTGATCATCGCCCCGGGCGCGCATGCTGGCGCGGAAATTCTCGTCGCACAGGTAGGCGAAGCTCGTATCGTCGAGCTGCAAGTACGTGCATCCCGCGTCCGCCAGGTCGCGGATCTCGGCGCGATACGCCGCGGCCGCGTCGTACCAGAACTCCTCTAGATCGGGGTACGCCGTGCGGCTGATGCCCTCGCGCCCGGGCCGCATGTGCAGCATCGCGGGCGCCGGAATCGTCTGCTTGGCAGTGCGGCGGGTCGCGGCCCTCATGAATTTGAACGAGTCCACGAACACCGGACGCGTGCGGCGCACCTTCCCGGTGACCCGCAGCATCGGCGGCTGCTCCGCGGTGTTCCTGAAGCCCACGACGAGAGGCGCTTCGTAGGCTTCGACGCCTTCGAATCCGGTCAGGAAATCGACGTGCCACCAGTCGCGGCGGAATTCGCCGTCGGTGATCGCTTCGAGCCCGGCCGCTTCCTGCCGCGCGATCGCCTCGCGGATCGCCTCGTCCTCGATCTGGCGCAGTGCGTCGCGAGACAGTTCGCCGCGCTTCGCCTTGGCGCGCGCCTCGCGCAGCTCGGGCGGGCGCAGGAGGCTCCCCACCTGGTCAGCGCGGAATGGCGGCCAGGCAGTCATTTTCCCTTCCTCCTCGCGCGCGCTTTCGGCTTTTTCGTGGCTTTCCGCCCGGCTGGCGGCAGCCGGTGCAACCCTTCGGGCTTGAGCACGAAGTCGTAGCGCGCCTCGAATTCTCCCGCGGCAGATTTCCTGAAGTCCACGACGAGCGAGTGCTTGACGCCGAACACCGCATCGGAATCGAGATACCTGTCGCCCTTGACAAAAAGATGCGTCACCAGCGTATCGAAACGGGGCGCCGCGATCTTGAAGTGCAGGTGGCCCGGGCGCATCGGATGGCGCCCCGTCGCGGCGAGCATTTTCCCGACCGGCCCGTCGTGCGGCACCGGGTAGCTCACCGGGCGCACGCAGCGAAACCGGTACTTCCCGTCCGCTCCGGTACGAAAGCGCGCTCGAGCATTGAAACCGCCCGCCTTCTGCACGTCGTAGAACCCGTCGCCCTGCGCTTCCCATACGTCCATGAGCGCACCGGCAACCGGATTTCCCTTCATGTCGGTGACCGTCCCGCTCACCCGGCAGGGCTCACCCGGCGTACCGGGTGCGGCGATGTTCGCCCCCATGGGCATTTCCGGCGCGCCTTCGACGTAGAACGGACCGAGCACGGTCGATTCGGTGGCGTTGCCGACCTTCCCGTAGTTGATGAAATCCGTGAGCATCGAAACGCCGATCGTGTCGGAAAAAAGGATCCATTCCTGGCGCTTGTCGTCGCACCACTTGCCGGTTTCGGTGAGGAAGCGGATGCCCTCGAACCACTCCTCCTGCGTCGGCCTCACCTCGCGCAGGAAACCATGCAGATGCCGCACGAGGCTGGTCATGATCGCCTTGAGCCGCGGATCGGGAGTTGCCTGGATGCGGCGCACGACTTCGGCGGTGAGCGTTTCCTCGTTGAAGTTGCGGATCGGCATGCCCTGGCTCCTTCTGAAAATCGCCCGGAATGCTAACATCCGGGCGACACCCGGAGGAGGATTCGCCATGCTGCGAATCGTTGCGCTGCTTCTCGCTTTTTCGCTCGCCCCGCACGCGCTTGGACAGGACAGGACGGTCCGCATCGTGCTCGGCTTCCCGGCAGGGGCCACCAGCGACATCCTGACGCGGCTCGTCGCGGATCACATGCGACAGTCGCTCGGCCACCCCGTGATCGTCGAGAACAAGGCCGGCGCCGGCGGGCGCATCGCCAACGAGACGGTGAAGAGCGCGACGCCCGACGGCACGACGCTCCTCATGACGCCGGTCGCCTCGATGGCGATCTTCCCGCATTCGTTCGGCAACCTGCGCTACGACCCGTTCAAGGATTTCGAGCCGCTCACGCACCTGTCGAACTTCCAGCTCGCGCTTGGAGTCGCCGCCAACATCCCGGCGACCACGCTCGCCGAGTACGTGGCGCTGGTGAAAAAGGATTCGAAGAACGGCTTCTACGCCTCGGCCGCCGCGGGCAGCATCCCGCACTTCCTCGGGGTGATGTTCGCCCGCACCGCGGGCGTCGAGCTCACGCACGTGGCTTACCGCGGCACCGCACCCGTGCTGCAGGCGCTCGCCGGCGGCGAGATCGCCGCCGCGACCACGCTCGCCGCAGATATCGGAACCCTGGTGCGAGGCGGAAAGGCGCGCCTGCTTGCGGTCTCGGGCGCCAAGCGCGATCCGGCATTCCCCGACGTGCCCACCTTCAGGGAGCAGGGCTACAACATGGAAGCGATCGGCTGGTACGGCCTGTTCGCGCCCGCGGGCACGCCCAAGGCCGAGCTCGAGCGCCTGTCGAAGGCAGGCATCGACGCCATCAAGGACCCGGGCGTCAGCAAGCGCATGACCGACATCGGCCTCGAGCCGACCGGCTACGGGCCGGCGGAACTCGCGCGCATCCTGAAGGCCGACTACGAGCTGTGGGGGCCGGTGATCAAGGCATCCGGGTTCAAGCCGGGGCAGTGAACATCCTGTTCGCCTCGGAGAGCGAGGACCCGCAGCGCTGGCTTCCCAGGCTCAAGGAACATCTGCCGGGCGACGGTTTCTTTCTCGAGCCGGGCGCGCAGATCGAGGTCGCACTCGTCGCCAAGCCACCGGCCGGGACGTTCGAGAATTCCCCGAACCTGAAATTCGTGCAGTCGCTCTGGATGGGCGTCGAGCAGTTGCTCGCCGATCCGGCGCTGCCGCGCGGCGTGCCGATCGCGCGCCTGGTCGATCCGGGCATGGTGCTCGCGATGTCGGAGACCGTGCTCGCCCGCGTGCTCGAGTGGCACCGGCACCATCCGCACTATCGCAGCCAGCAGCGCGAACGGCTCTGGAAGCCGCTGCCGCAGTTCATGGCCGCCGACCGGCGAATCGGCCTTCTCGGACTGGGCGAATTGGGGAGCGATGCGGCAAGGAAACTGGTTGCGCTGGGATTCAGTGTCCGCGGCTGGGGCCGCCGCCCGAAGCGGCTCGACGGCGTCGAATGCTCCACGGAACTGCCGCACGTGCTGGCGCAAAGCGATGTCGTCGTCTGCCTGCTGCCGCTCACCGCGGCAACGCGCGGCCTGCTGAGCGCGCAAGTCTTCGCGCAGATGCCCGAAGGCGCGTGCCTGATCAACGTGGCGCGCGGCGGCCACGTCGTGGAGAAGGACCTCCTCGCCGCGCTCGACTCGGGCCGGGTCTCGCACGCCTATCTCGACGTGTTCGAAACCGAGCCGCTGCCCGCCGACCATCCCTTCTGGGCACACCCGAAAGTCACGCTCACGCCGCACGTCGCGGCGCTCACCGAGCCGCGCACCTCGATCCCGAAGATCGTCGCCAACCTCGAGCGCGTGCGCCGCGGCGAGCGGCCCGAGGGGCTGGTCGATCCCGCGGCAGGCTACTGAAGCACCGCAGCCGGGCAATTCCTCCGATACGAGCGTCGCGGCGCCCGGGCGCTTGATCGCTTGTATCTCTTACGATACTTTGTAGAGCATGCGACATGAACGGTTGCCGGCCGCACTGCGCCGCGCGGCTCCCTCGCCGCGGAGACGCGCATTGAACGCGAGCGCGAGCGCGCCCGCCGGCTCGATGCGCGGTGGCGGCATGCCCTGCTCGCGGCGCGCCTGCTTGCCGCGCCGCCGAAGGAGGCGGCCGCACTCCTGCGGCGTGCGCGCGCCTGCGTCGATCGATGGGAACGCGAGCGCCTGTGCAGCGCGCATTACATCTCGCGCTGGCGCGAGCGCCTCGCCGGGGGGCGGCGGCGCGCCGCGCTGGCGTTGCTCGGCGCCGACGCCTGGACCGACGCGCTGCTGCAGAACACCCCCTGGAGCTTCGCGCTCGAGCCGCGCGCGGCATGAAGCGATCCGACCTGCAGCGGCTGTTCGCCGGCGCGCAGTTTCCATCTTGCGGCCGCGCTGGGACAGGGAAGCGCGTTCGAAGCGCAATTTGGCTATTACCTCGATCCGATCGCGCCGCGCATCGCCACGCTGCCGGAGGGCTGGGAGGCGCGCCTCGTGCGCATCGAGCTCGAACCGGATCTCGCGGCATGGTTTCTCGAGCCGAACGACGCGGCCGTGTCGAAGTACGCACGCAGGGAGCCCCGCGATCGGGAGTGGATCCGTGCCGGGCTCGATGCCGGCATCCTCTCCGTGCCGATCCTCGCTGCCCGATTCGCGCAGACGACCTTCCTTGATGCCGCGGAGTCGCAGCGGGCGCACGCCGCGCTCGAAGAGGACCGCGCGTGGCTCGCTGCGCGGCGCCGCTGAGCGGGCCATCGGGGGCGCCTCGGGCCGCGCTTGCCGCGCGTTCCTGACGCTCGATGCCCACCGCTTCGCGCGCCGAGCGCGGCGCCTGGCGCTCACGCCGCCGGTCACCGTTCCGCAGTAGCCTGCGCCGGTTCACTCGATCACCCGGTCAGCGCGCAGCAGCACCGCCGGTGGAACCGTGAGCCCGAGCGCCTGGGCGGTCTGCCGGTTCAGCACGAGTTCCAGCTTGGTCGGCTGCTCGATGGGCAGGTCCGCCGGCTTCGCGCCCTTCAGGATCCGATCCACGTAGATGGCCGCCTGGCGGAACTGGCTGACGAGGTTCGGTCCGTAGGACATCAGGCCGCCGGCCTCGACAGATTCGCTTCTCGGAAACACGGTCGCGACGCGGCTGTTGATCGCCAGCTCCGCGATCTGCCGTCGGTGCTCGAGAAAGAGCGGGTCCGCGAGAATCAGGGCAGCCGGCAAACCCGCGGCCGCCATGCCGGCGAAGGCCGCGCCCAGATCGCCGGGCGCTCCGACGTCGAAAAGCTGCAGGCGAAGGCCAAGCAATCGAGCCGCGCTTTCCGCCTCCTTCAGCTGGGGAGCCGAGGCACCCGGATTGGCCGGGTTGCGTAGCACCGCGAGCACGCCGCGCAGCGAAGCCACCTGCGTCATCAGCTCGACATGCTTCGCCACCACGTCCCCCGCGAGGTTGCTTACCCCGGTCAGATTTCCTCCCGGCCTCGCGAGGCTTTCCGCGAGGCCGGCAGCCACCGGATCCGCGATGCCGACCATGACAACCGGTATCGAAGCGGTGGCCCTCTTGGCCGCCTGCGTCGCGGGCGTCCCGTGGGACACCAGAACGTCCGGCTTCATTCGAACGAGCTCGGCTGCGAGTTCCGCGAGACGGTCGTTCCTGCCGTCCGCAAATCGGTACTCGAACGAGATGTCCCTCGCCTCGACATACCCGGCGTCGCGCAATCCTCCTTTCAGCGCATCGAGGTACGCCTTGTACGCCATTGCCGACGCCGAGCCCAGAACTGCGATCCGGCGCACATTTCCCGACTGCTGAGCGCGCAAGGGCGCGGCAAGCGCCGCTGCGCACAGGAACAGCGCGAACTCCCGCCTTCTCACTCGATCACCCGGTCGGCGCGCAGCAGGATCGAAGGCGGAATCGTCAGTCCGAGGGCTTTGGCAGTCGTCAGATTTACCACCAGCTCGAACTTCGAGGCCTGCTCGACCGGGAGATCCGCGGGATTCGCGCCATTGAGGATGCGTGCCGCGTGCGAGGCGGCGCGGTGAAACATGTCGTGCGATTTGACCCCGT
>Ga0114945_10000121_pt1 | contig 45179 bp, 41 predicted proteins | sample OV2TP3_FD_87194 | JGI IMG/M metagenome (GOLD analysis project Ga0114945, IMG submission 87194) | Hot spring microbial communities from Beatty, Nevada to study Microbial Dark Matter (Phase II) - OV2 TP3 | ecosystem: Environmental > Aquatic > Thermal springs > Hot (42-90C) | place: USA: Beatty... | reverse complement strand
TAACAAAATCGCTGGTGCAGGTCCACTCCAATGTGGATCATGCCGTGCCTCCTTCAAGGGTCTGTGCTTCGAGCACGATCGTACCCTTCGGAGGCACGCTCTCTTTCATAGCATCTGAGGTTCTTGTTCAGCAGCCGCCTTAGTCGCTGTTCTTCGTGGACGCCATTCCGCCTGTGCTGCGCGGCGGCGGGGAAGCCGCTGGGCGGCGGCCACTGCGCCGGCCGCACATCCGCCCAGCCGTGCCCGTTCGACCAGGAGCGAACCGTCAGCGGACGATTGCGCTCGGGGCAGTTCTCTACACCGTGTGACAGCCTTCCCTCGCGCTCGAGCTTCCGGTGCGTATCCCAGTAGCTGTCGGTCCGCGTGGCCGAGATCAACTCGAAGGTGGGGGAGAAAAAGTAGAGGCCGGCGGGTCCATACCAGTCCGTGGTTTCCACGGTGCGGACTTCGATGGAGTTGTCGGGGGAGACAGTAACGTAGTTGGCGACGTTGGGCGCGCTAGCGAGCAGGAGATGAAGCTCGGAGCGCCGGAAAAGGAAGTACCGCACGGGTGGCTGAGCCGGGCAGTCGTCGCAGTGGAAGGCCGCTCCGGGAGTCTGCGGCGAGGTCGCCGGTTCGGCGTCGGCGTCCACCACGGCCAGCATGCCGTTGTTGTCGTACTCGTTGTTGCTGCCGGCAGCCAGGATGTAGGAGCGGGAACCCACGCGCAGGAAGTTCAGCCGCTGGATGCTGCCCGAGTTGACAAAGCGGCGGCTGGGTCGGCCTTGCGCGTCAATCCGAACCACGAACGACGGCCACCAGGGGATGTGGGCAACCCCAACCCACAAGGAGTCCGCTGGGGCGCCGGGCACAACCACCAGGTCGGTGATTCCCCAGGCGCCGCTGTACTCCTTGCCCGCAAAGGAGAGCGCGGCCTCGGGCCGGTAGCTCCACAGCAGGTGCCCGCGCGGGGAGAAGCAATAGAGGATTCCTTGGGCGGGCGCCTCGCGAGTCGCTTCGACGAAAGACGGCGCGGCGAGGATTTCCCGAACGCCGTCGCCGTCCAGGTCGGCAAACACGACCCGCCGCTCCACCTGCTGCGGGTGCAGGAGGGCTACGCGAAGAGGCAGGTCATAGGTCCACGCCAGCCGGTCGCGTTCATCCCAAGCCTGGAGTTTGGAGCCGGCGAAAGTGACGCGCACGACGGAGGTGGCGCGGACAGAATCGAGCCAGAAGAAACCGGCAACGGCAAGCAGAGCGGCGAGGGCGCCGACACCCACAACGAGTCGTGAGCGGGCAAGCAAATCGGTGCCAAGTGCATTGGTGACAGGTAGGGCTGGTTGACCGTTGAGCCAGGCGTCGATTTCCTCGCGGTAGGCGAAGACGGAGTGGTGCTTGCCCCCGGGGATGCGGTGGACAGGCAGGCCCTTGTCCTTCTCCCAGCGGATGACGGTGCGGACGTCGCGCCCGAGGTAGTCCGCAATCTCCTTCCACGAATCCAGACGCGTCTTTGAGTTGTTTCCTGCCACGGAACAGCCCCCGAGCCAGGGGGGGTGAGGCTCTTTGGCAGCAACTGTCAGCTTCTGCCAGTTACCGCCAGTTGACCCGAGGCTACCACGGGCACATAACTCGTCGCAAGGATGCGTTCCGGAATGCCCTCAAAAGGAGGAACCATGCGTAGGTTTGGAAAAGCAGTCTTGGTCGTTCAGGCTCTTGTTTTTGTTGCGGTGCTGGCCGTGTCAGCCCAAGCAGCCAGCGGAACTCTCAAGGTGACCTCGTTCCCGACCGGCGCCGGGGTGTGGGTGGACGGGGTCTTCACCGGCAAGGTAACCCCTATGAGCATCAGCCTCCCGGAAGGCACGCACGTGGTCAGGGTCGAGATTCCCAATTCAGGCTGGGAGCCCGACGAACGCGTCGTGACCATTGTGTCGGGCAACAACGACTTGAGCGTCACACTCTTGCCCACGTTGACCGAGGGCCCTCAGGGCCCTCAAGGTGACCCGGGGCCGCAGGGGGAACCTGGGCCACCCGGGCCACAGGGCGAGCCCGGGCCGCAGGGGCCGCAGGGTTTTGATGGGCTGCCGGGGCCACCGGGCGAGCCCGGCCCACCGGGACCGCCGAGCCCCAACCCGCTCCAGGTCGCTCTCCTGCGCTGGTACCCGGCGATTCGGACCGGCGCCACGTTCACCGCAGGCGCTACGCCTTTCATGATGGCATTCGATGGGGCCAACATCTGGGTGACCAACTCTAGCAGCAACACAGTAACCAAGCTCAGGGCCAGCGATGGCAGCACGCTGGCCGTAATCGCTGTCCCGGGCGACTTCCCCAACGGGATTGCCTACGACGGCTCATCTATATGGATTTCCAACCGACTCAGCAACACGGTTACCAAGCTCCGGGCCTCTGACTTTTTCGTGCTCGGCACCTTCCCGGTAGGCAACTCACCTCACGGGATCGCCTTCGACGGGGCCAACATCTGGACCGCAAACACCCTCGGCAACACCGTAACCAAAACCCGAGCGAGTGACGGTGCCTACTTGGGGGAGTTCCCGGTGGGTGTCAGTCCGCGGATGGTGGCCTTCGATGGAGAGAGCATTTGGGTCGTCTGTACGGTCAGCAACGCCGTCTTCAAGGTCCGCGCCAGCGATGGCGTGACGGTAGGAGCCTTCCCCGTGGGTTCAGGCCCAAGTTGGGCTGCTTTCGACGGGGCCAACATATGGGTGACAAACTTCGGAGACAACACTGTCACCAAGCTGCGCGCGAGTGACGGAGCGCCGCTGGGAACCTTTGCCGCTGGTCTCAACCCCCAAGGCATTGTCTTCGACGGAACGAACATTTGGGTATCAAACCAAGGGGACAATACCGTGACCAAGCTCAGGGCAAGCGACGGGAACAACTTGGGAACGTTCCACACAGGGAGCATACCCAAAATGCTTGTCTTCGACGGAGCCAATGTCTGGGTGGCAAACGAGGGGAGCAATTCCGTATCGAAGTTCTAGTTGCCCATCCACTACCGGCCCAGGAGCATCGCCTTAAAGACGAACCACAGGTTGGCCCTTCGGCAAGATCAGGGCGAACTTGGCGTCGCCGAAGCGATGGAGCTTGGTCTATCGACCCGAGAGCATCGCCTTCAGCACGAACCACAGGTTGGCCGGGCGCTCGGCCAGCCGGCGCATGAAGTAGGGCAGCCACTCGGTTCCATAAGGGATGTAAACCCTCATGCGGTAGCCTTCCTGCCGGAGCTGCTCCTGCAGGTCGCGCCGCACCCCGTAAATCATCTGGAACTCGAAGCGGTCGGGGCCAAAACCGTGCTCGCGCGCCACCTGCTTGGCGTCCTCGATCATCTTCGGGTCGTGTGTGGCGATGGCGGGCGTGAAGCCGTCGCTGAACAGCTTCCGCGTCAGCTTGCGGTAGCTCTCGTCCACTTGCTTCTTCTTCGGAAACGCCAGCGTCGCCGGCTCGCGGTACGCGCCCTTCACCAACCGAATCTTCGGCCGCAGCGGCTTCAGCCGTTCCAAATCCTTCTCCGTGCGGTAGAGGTAGCACTGCACCGCCAGCCCGGTGTTCTCGTGCTCGCGCCGCACGGCCTCGAACAAGTCCAGTGTCGCCTCCACCGAGTCCGACGCCTCCATATCCATCTCGACGAAGTTCCCGCGCGCCGCCGCCTCCCGCACCAGCTTCAGCGTCAACTCGCGGCACAGCTTGGGGTCGAACAGCAGCCCCAGCTGCGTCGGCTTGATGGAAATCGAGCAGTTGATCTGTCCCCGCGCCAGCTCGGTCAGCATCTCCAGGTAATTCTGGTACGACGCCTCCGCCTCGCGCCGGTCGTTGACGTACTCGCCCAGCCGGTTGAGCATGGCGACGTAGCCGCGCCCGGTCAGCTCGCGCGCAGCCCGCAGCGCGTCCTCGAGCTGCTCGCCGGCGATGAAGCGCCTGGCGAACCCCAGCCGCATCCCCGTGCGCGCGATGGGAGTGGTGAACCACTTCTTGGCGGACAGCCAGAAAACCAGGTCGCGCAGGATCATCGGATCACCTTTCGGGGGCTGCTCATCACTCCGTCCCGACTCCGTCGGGACGAAGCTACGAGAAACTTTTGACTGCGGCTTCTTCGTCCTCGAAGACTTCAAAAACCGTCAGCAGGCGGGTGTAGTCGAGCACCTCGCGCACGCGCGGGGTCAGGTTGAGCAGCTTGAGCTGCCCGCCGCGCTTGCGCAGGCTGGTGAAGCCGTGCACCAGCGCCTGGATGCCCCGGCTGTCCATCAGCGGCACCCCCGCCATGTCGAGCAGCACGGCCCGGTCGCCCTGCGCCACCAGCGTCTGCAGGAATTCGCCCACGCTGCGGCTGCCGTCGCCCATGGTCAGGCGGCCGCTCAGCTCCACGATGACCACCTTGCCCTTGCGCTCGCGCTCTTCGATGAGAAAACCCATCGCCTAACCTCTCCGCTTCCCGCGTCCGCCGCGGCGGGCGGGCCGCTGGTAGCGCGCCACCACCGCGGCGCGCATGCCCCCGCGCGGCGTGAACTCGCCCCGCACCACCGCCCACACCGGCCGGCAGGCCGCCACCACGTCGCCCAGGATGCGGTTCACCGCGTTCTCGTAGAAGATCCCCAGCGTGCGGTACGCCTGAATGTAAAGCTTGAGCGACTTGAGCTCCAGGCACAGCCGGTCGGGCTCGTAGAAGATGGTGATGGTCCCGAAGTCGGGCTGGCCCGTGCGCGGGCAAATCGACGTGTACTCGGGGATGGAGATGGTAATCTCGTAGCCCGGGAACTGGTTCGCCCACGTCTCCAGCTTCGGCAGCCGCGCGTTCACCCCTGCGCGGGCATGCACATCCGTGTATTCCGGCATATGGAAGCCTGCCTGCGGCAAGCAGGCGCCGAAATCATAGCACACCGCCTCGGGGTTTCTTGACACCTTTGCGCAATGCCCCTAAGCTGTCTTTTCGCTGAAGCGACGGCGGCGTCAACTCATCTAACCCGGTGTGGCCGACACAGAGACCGCCCAGAGAACCTTGAACCCACTCCCGCGACAGATTCTTCTCCTGGCCTGCCTGCTCCTCGCGGGCCTGTTGGCTCCGGCTGCGGCCTCCGGGCAACCGGTGGGCGAGCTCTACGGCCGCGTGCAGACCCTCGGCGCCGACGGGCAGCCGCTGGCGCTGGCGGGCGCGCGCGTCGCCGTCGTCTCCAAGGCCGACGCCAGCGTCCGCTTCGAGACCACCACCGACGACACCGGCGCCTTCCAGCTCAAAGGCATTCCCGCCGGGGGCTACGCGCTTTCCGCCGCGCTGGTGAACTACGAGGAGTTGACCCAGGACGTGACCGTGGAAGCCGGCGTGTTGCAGGAGCTGACCCTCACGCTCAAGCTGGCAGCCGTCAAGGAAGAAGTCGTCGTCACCGGCGAGCAGGAAGGCATCCAGCCGGAGCAAACCGCGCCGCAAACCGAGATCAAAGGCTCCGTCTATGAGAACGTCCCGGTGGCGAGCGAACGCTTCCTGGAAGCGCTGCCGCTGGTGCCCGGCGTGGTGCGCGGGCCCGACGGGCTCATCAAGCTCAAGGGCGCGGCCTCCACCCAGACCGGCTGGCTGGTCAACTCCGCCAACGTCACCGACCCGGTCACGGGCGACCAGGCCATCAACCTGCCCGTCGACGTCATCCAGGACATCGACGTCCTGCCCAACCCCTACTCAGCCGAGTACGGCAAGTTCGCCGGCGCCGTCACCCACATCGAAACCAAGCCCTCGACCAACAAGTGGAGCTTCACCCTGCGCAACTTCCTCCCGCGGTTCCGCCGCCGCGCTGGGAGCTTTCGCGGCGTCGAGTCGGCCACGCCGCGCGTCACCGTCAGCGGGCCCGTGGTCAAGAACCGCGTCACCTTCCTCCAGTCCTTCGAGTACCGGCTGTCGCGCAACCCCGTCACCAGCCTGCCGGAGCTCGAGCAGGACACCGACATCGAGAGCTTCGACTCCTTCTCCCAGCTCGACTTCACGCTGTCCTCCAGCCACAACCTGACCGCCGTCTTCACCCTCTACCCGCAGAAGAACCGCTTCGCCAACCTCGACACCTTCAACCCCCAGCCGGTCACCGCCAACTACCGCCAGAAGGGCTGGATGGCGGGGTTCAAGGACCGCTACGTTTTCTCGAGCGGCTCGCTGCTGGAGACGACCTTCAGCGTGAAGGACTTCGACGCCGACATCTTCGCCGCCGGCCTCGGCGACGTCTTCACCCCGCCGCCGCACTGCGCCGCCCTCCTCTTCCCCGCCAACACCACTCTCACCTACGTCCTGCGGCCGGATTGCAACTTCGGCAGCTTCTTCAACCAGCAGAACCGCATCACCCGCCGCGCTGAGCTGCTCGAGGTCTTCAACTTCCGCCCGCTGCAGGCGCGCGGGCAGCACCTGGCGAAAATCGGTTTTGCCGTCTCGCGCGACTCCTTCCGCGGCTTCCACCAGAGCCGCACCGTCGAGGTGCGCCGCGCCGACGACACCCTGGCCGAGCGCATCGAGTTCGCCGGCAGCCCGCTCGTGGACCGCGACAAGACCGAGCTCACCCTTTTCTTCCAGGACAAGTGGAGCCCCCACAAGCGGGTTACATTCGATTTCGGCGTGCGCTACGACTACGACACACTGGCCCGGGACCATCATTTGGCGCCACGAGCCGCGCTCGCCGTGCTCCTGACCCCGGACGGCCGCACCCTGCTGCGCGCCGGCGCCGGCCTGTTCTACGACAAGGTGCCCCTCAACGTCGGAACCTTCCCGCAACTGCAGCAGCGCACCGTGACCCTCTTAGCCGCCGACGGAGTGACGGTCACCGACGGCCCGCGCACCTACTTCAACTCGCTCCCCTCCATCCGCAACCCCTACAGCATCGCCTTCAACTTCGAGCTCGACCGCGAGGTCAACCGCCACCTCCTCGTTCGCCTCGGCTACCTGCAGCGGGAGAGCCGGGACGAGTACATCGTCGAGCCCTTCGCCGACCTGGGCGGCATCCCCACGCTGCTGCTCGAGGCCCGCGGCCGCAGCCGCTACCGCGAGTTCCAGTTCCTCGCCAACTACCGCTTCCGCGAATCGAGCTTCCTCAACATCTCCTACGTGCACTCCGAGTCGGCCGGCGACCTCAACTCCTTCCAGGAGTATTTCGGCAACTACGAGAACCCCATCCTGCGCTCCAACGAGCGCTCGCGCCTCGGCTTCGACGTCCCCGACCGCTTCCTGGTCTGGGGCGAAGTGGAAACCTTCTACGGCATCTTCTGGGCGCCGGTGCTGGAAGTGCGCTCCGGCTTCCCCTTCTCGGACGTCGACGCCGAGCGCAACTTCGTCGGCGCCCGCAACCACGGCGGCCGCTTCCCCACCTTCGCCACGCTCGACTCCCAGTTCTGGCGCGACTTCCGCGTCAAGGCCTTCGGCAAGGTGCGCACCTTCCGCGCCGGCATCCGCATCTTCAATCTGCTCGGCCGCTTCAACCCGCGCGACGTCCAGGAGAACATCGACGCCTTCAACGCCGGCGGCTTCTTCAATTCGCGCGGCCGCCTCTACCGCGGCATCTTCCGGCTGGATTTCTAGTGCCGTTCCAACTATCTGAACCCAAGAGGGACGCGGTGCACACTCCACGGGCGGAATTGGATGCAGACCTACTCCGACCCTGTAGCCGATATAGTTGGAACGGCACTAGCTGCCTTCCATGAGCTTCTCCTCCGCCGGTCTGCCTGCTCTCGCCCGCCTGACCGTGGCCGCGGCCTGCTTGGTTGCCTCCTGTCCCTCCGCTAGCGCCCAGGAACTGACGGCCGACGAGATCGTCGCACGGCTCCAGGAGGCCAACCGCAGCCGCGACGAGCGCCTGGCGGGCTGGAGCGTGACCCGCCGCTACCACCTGAAGAACGAGCTCTCCGACAAGGAAACCTCCAGCCTGGTGGATGTGCGCTTCGACGCGCCCGCGAAGCTCGAATTCAGCACCCGCGCGCAGGAAGGCTCGCGCACACTGGCCAAGCAGGTCTTTGGCCGCATGATGGAGGGCGAGAAGGAGTCCTTGCAGCCGGAAAACAAGCGCCGCAGCGCCATGACGCCGGAAAACTACCAGTTCCGCCTGGTGGGGCGTGAAGTCCTCAACGCCCGCCCCGCCTGGAAGCTCACCATCACGCCCCGCCGCGAGGACACCTTCCTCATCGAAGGGCACATCTGGGTGGACGCCGAAGACTTCGCCGTGGTGCGCGCGGAAGGCCGCGTCGTGAAGCGCCCCTCGTTCTGGACCCGTTCCATCGACTTGGTTCGCACCTTCAAGAAGGTGGGCCCCTTCTGGCTGCCGCACCGCACCGAGAGCACCAACGAAGTCCTCCTCTTCGGCACCACCTGGGTCACCATCGAGAACGGCGACTACCGCGTCCGCCTCCAGCCCCCCGCCAACGCCCGCTGACCCGGGCTTGCCATTGTTGTACTCTTTGACTACAATTGTTGTACAGGAGTACAACAATGATCGATCTGGGCTCCAGGCTGCGGCGCGACCTGCTCGCCTACTACTTCACCAACCCCCACGCCTCCCTCTACCTGCGCGAACTGGCCCGGCGGCTCGACGCCGACCCCGCCAACCTCGCCCGCGAGCTCGCTCGCCTGGAAGCAGCTGGGCTGTTTGTTTCCGAGCGACGCGGCAAGCAAAAGTATTTCCGACTCAATCGTGGCTATCCCCTGTTCGACGAGGTGCGCAGCATCGTCTCGAAGACCGTCGGGATGGCGGAGCGACTGCGGACGGCTCTGAAGGAGGTGGACGGCGTGGAGGAGGCTTACCTCTTCGGCTCCTTCGCCCGCAACCAGCAGGACGCCGCCAGCGACATTGACCTCCTCGTGGTCGGTGAACCTCGGTTGGAGGACTTGGAGAACGCCATGCGGCGCCTCGAGCGGCAGTTCCATCGCGACATTAACTACACCGTGCTGAGCCGAAGGGAGTTCCGCAGCCGCAAGGCCCGGAAGCACCCCTTCCTCTCCGAGGTGGCCGAAGGCAAGCACATTGACCTGGTTGGCGCCCGGTGAAGAAGCTGCGCCGGCAACGAGCCGATTTTGAGCAGATAGCCCGCTACTTGGCCAGCGCGCAAAAGAAGCTGGCGGCGGCGCGGAAGACACTGGATATCGACGCCGAAGCCTCCTACCAGCTTGCTTATGAAGCGATGCTCAAGGCTTCCCTGGGATACATGCTCAGCTTCGAGGTGCGCCCGCGCAGCCTGCCGGGCCACCACGTCACCATTATTCAGTTCGCCGAGGAGCGCCTCGGGCCCGGGGTCAAGGGTCTTATCGCGTTGTTCGACCGCATGCGCCGCAAGCGGCACCAGGCCATCTACCAAGTAACCGGGTTCATCTCCCGGCTCGAAGCCGAGCAGGCTCTGACGACCGCCGGGGAATACCTGGCGGCGATTCGCGAAGCGATCCAGAAGAAGAATCCGCAGATGCGCCTTCATCTCGAATGAGATTCCGCTTGCCGGAAAAGGTGAGCGTGCGACAGAATCGGACGATGCCAACGGCAATCATCCTGGCGGCCGGACGCGGCGGGCGGCTGGGCGCGCTGACTTCGGAGCGGCCCAAGTGCCTCCTGCGCGTCGGCGTGCGCAGCCTGCTGGAGCAGCAGCTGGAGGCGCTGCGCGGACAGGGACTCGACTCTGTGGTGGTGGTGGCCGGCTACCGCGCCGAAGCCGTGGAGGCGGAGCTGAACGGGCGCGCCCGGCTTCTGCTCAATCCCCGCCACGCCGAAACCAACAGCCTCTTCTCGCTCTGGCTGGCCCGCGAGTTTGCCGCCGACGGCTTCGTGCTGCTCAACGCCGATGTCCTCTTCGACCCGGAAATCCTGCGGCGCGTGCTGGATTCGCCCCACCCCGAGGCGTTGGCGGTCGAGCGGCGAGAAAAGTTCAGCCCGGAAGAAATGAAGGTCGAGCTCCACGGCGAGCGCATCATGGCTCTGAGCAAGGAGCTCCCCGCGGAGCGCGCCCACGCCGAGAACGTCGGAGTGTTAAAGTTCTCCCCCGAGGGCGCCCGCGTTCTTTTCGACCGCATGGAGGAACTGCTGGCTGGCGGCGCCGAAAAGCAGTTTTGCCCCTTCGCCTTCAACGCCCTGGCCGACGAGCGCCCGCTCTTCGCCGTCCCCATCGACGGGCTGCCCTGGATTGAAATCGATTTCGTCGAGGACCTCCTGCGCGCGCGCGAAGAAGTCTGGCCCGCCATCCTGGCCCGGTGCCCGGCCCCCGCCGCAGTCCCCTCCAAGGCTCTGGCAAACCCCACCCCGGCCATTGGCAACTAACCTGAAGAACAAGTTGTTGTAGAATGGGCAGACAAATGCGCGGACTCGAATGAAACGTTCCTCGCTCACAGCTCAGGCCCTCGCGCTCGTGCTGGTTGCCTCATTCTTCCCTCCCTTTCTCCCACGGGCGAGGGCGGAGACTTCGACGCCGGGCCAGCCGCCCCTGGGGCGGCTGGTGACTCCGCAGGCGGGCCGCGTGGTGGTCCAGCGCGAAGCCTATCAATGCCTGCAGGACGCGCCGCTCGACGCGCCCGACGTTTCCCTTCTCGTCATCGCCGCCGAGAGCGAACAGGAGGGCGAGCTGCACTTCCACCCCCTGGGCGCGCTGGCCTTCGACCGGACATTGGCCGACGACCCCGGCCAATGGATGGCCTACTGGGTGTTCGGCCCCTCCTCCGCCAATGCTTGGCGGCACTTTCGCGCCTTCCTCCCCATTCCCGCGGGCGCGCCCAGCGCCTCCGAGCGCGAGCTGATTCAGTTGGAGGAGCGGCTGGGCGCCATCGAGCGCAACCCGGAGAAAGCCAAGCTGGCGGTGCCGTCGCCCGTGGTGCACCTGGCCAACCTGGGCCGGCCTCCGCTGGGGGATGGGTTCTGGGGAGGGCTGCAGCGCGGCCTCTCGTGGGCGAATGTGTTCAACCCGGCGCAGTTCGTCTATCGCAGCTACCTCCACCGCAGGAAAGACCGCAATGAGCGGCAGTTCCAGCGCGCCTACGTCGGGCTGCAATGGCTGGTGGACGTGGAGTTCGACGAGGAGCTCGACCCGCGCTGGGTGGCCACCACCAACGACCTGCGCTTCCACCTGCTCAAGAACCGCTCCTTCTTCGGCCGCTTCATGACCCACGCCGAGGGGATGGAGCTGGTGCACGACTACGAGAGCGACGTCCGGAACCAGCTCAGCAAGACTTCCGCCTGGCTGCAGAGCGCGGCCAACGAGCAGCACCTGCGCTACCAGCCCGTCTATCGCTACAGCGAGAACGGCGCCGCCTTCCCCATGGGCGGCGTCCTCTACTTCGATCCTCGCCTGGCCTCGCGGCCCGATCCGGGCTGGTGGTCGGTGGCCAATCCCTTCGACCTGCCCTACAACCCGCACACGCACGCCCAAGTCCAGAAGCTGGCGCGCCAGCACCCCGACGAGCTCATTCCGCTGGCCATCTACAGCTTCCAGACCAATCTCGCTCTGCGGCCCATCATCGTGGTGGACTTCTTCGCCCCCGGCAACCCGCGCAGCCGCGAAAGCACCTCCCAAATGATGGTCCTGGCCAAGCAATGGCTGGCTATCACTACCGGCGCGTTCGGCTACCAGCGCATCCCCTACCGCGTCATCTCCTGGGTGGCCAACAAGAAAGGCTTCACCTACCTGGTTGACAAGAGCTCGCGCCTGGGAATCGAGGAGATGCGGCTGGCCCTCGAGTCCGACCTCTACTTCACTCCCGAAAACGCCGAGGCGCTGCTGGCCCGCGTCGACCAGCGCGTCCTCAACCCGCTGGTCAAGGCCGGGCCGGTGGAGGAGCGGCTGGCCCACATCCAGTTCGAGAGCCTGCGCGCGCAGCAGGGCCGCGCGCTCTGCGAGCAGGTCAACGGTGTGCGCGCCAAGATGCGCTCGCGCCTGGGCGTGTCGGACAAGCTCGCCCCGGAGGAGCAGCAGCGCGAGATGGCACGGCGGCTCGACGCCTGGCGCCACCAGGTGCGTCTTGAGGATTTCGTCTCCCAGCCGCTAGACGACTTCGGCTCCTTGGGTTCGCTGCGCCAGCCCCTGGACTTCTTTCACGAGAACGAGCCGCTGGACCCCGACAAGCTCGAGGAGTTGCTGGCCCGGCTCTACGCCAAGCTCTACCTGCAGCAGCTTCTTCTCCCCCAGGGCCGCGAAGTGGCGGAGGTGGAAGGCACCCTCGCGCTCACCCGCGTCGCCTGGCAGCGCCGCTTTACTCGCCAGGAAGAGTTCGCCCGCCGCCGCGAGAAGGCCGAGCGCGAGGCGCGCGAAGACTACGCCGAAGTCCGCCGCCGCGAGGAAAAGAAGCGCGTCGAAGCCGTCCGCAACTTCATCGAGGCCAGCCGCCGGGAGCTGCAGCGCGCCGCCGAAACCGGCTGCGGCAACGGCGCGCCCGTGCCCTCGGAGCTCGAAGCCCACCTGGCCCTGCTGGCTGAGCTTCTGCACGAATCGAACGGCGACGCCGGGCTCGAGCGCGAATTCGAGCGCCACTCCAAGTCGCTGCGACAAGAGTTGGCGAAGCTCGAGGCCAGCCTGGGCCGCTGCCCGGCCAGCGAGACCGATCCCTGGCGGGCGGAAGTGCAGGACTCCTGCCGCGAGCTGGCGCGCGCTCTCCAGCGCGATCTCGCACCTCGCGCCGCCATCCGCCGCGGAGGAGACTAGCCGTGCGCCGCGCTCGCCTCTTCCTCGCTGGGCTCGCGCTGGTCCTGTGCGGCGCGATGGGCGCGCGGGCCGCCGAGCCGGCGGCCCCGCCGCCCCAGCCGCCCCCGCGCCTGATCGTCATCAAGATCGACGGGCTCAGCCCGCTGCTGCTCGACGCCCTCATGGACCCCGACAACCCGGAGAAGCTGGCGCGGCTGCCCGACCCGGAGGGCTTCCGTCGCGCCGTGGCGCTCTTCCGCCTTGAAACCGGACAGCAGGACCTGGTGCCTAACCTCCGTCGCTACTTCTACGAGCAGGGGGTGCGCGCCGACAACATGTATTCAGCCACCACGACGCTCAGCGCCATTGCCTGGTCGGTCATCGAGACCGGACAGCCGAGCGTGGTCAAGCGCCACATGGCCCTCAATCGCAACAACGGCTACTTGCGCTCGCACTTGGACGGCTTCCGCGACACCCTCGAGTTCAGCTTCCGCCGCGGCCGCAAGACCAACGCCCTCTGGGAACTCGACCAGAGCGGCGTCAGTCTCTTCTCCGACGCCTTCAACCCCCTCCGCCGCTACGAGACGCCGGGGATGTTCTACCGCCTGACGCCCACCAGTTACCTGGGCGGCCTGGGCAAAGCTTACCTCACCGCCGGCCAGGGGTTCTCCGACCCCTGGGAGGTTGTCCGGCGGCACCTGGCCAGCCAGGTCGAGAGCGCCGACTGGCCGGACTTCGCCGAAGAGTACGTGGCCAAGCACATCGCCGAAAAGATCCTGGAGCCCGACACCGGCCGCGGCGAGCGCTACGACTACCTCACCACCAACTTCTCGCTCGACCACCAGCAGCACGTCGACCCCAACCCCGAGAACCTGGTGCACCGCCTGGTGCGGCTCGACCGCCGGCTGGGGCGCATCTTCCGCGCCGTGGAGCGCAGCCGGCGCCGCGACTCCACCCTGGTCGCCGTCGTCTCCGACCACGGCTCCGAGTACCTGCCCGGCGCCATCAACCTGACCTGGCCTCTCACGCGCGTCTTTCGCACGCGGGCGCTGGGCGGCCACACCGTGGCCACGGTGATGGCGGAGAATTCCGGCTTCGCGCTCACCGCGCCCATTCCCGGCGTGGACTTCCCCCGCATCTACGAAAGCCCTTTCTCGCCCTACGGCGAAGCCGCCGGCGGAGAGAAAGGCTACTCCACGGCTGTCATCGACAACTTCGGCAACGCCCGCGCCGAGGTCCACCTGCGCAACAACGACCTCAACCGCCTCCACCTGCTGCTGCTGGCGCGCCAGCAGCGCCGGCTCGACACCGCCCAGCGCGAACGGCTGAACCAGCTTCTTCGCGCCACACTGGACGACATCTGGCGCTGGTTCCAGTCCGACTACGTTCTCTACAACGACTACTATCAGGGCGTGCGCGCCTGGCTGCCCGGCCTCAAGGCCCGGCCCGACTACTACTGGCGCGACGCCGCGGCGCGGCTCGAAGGCGAGCAAGAGCTCGACGCCGCGCAACTCCGCACCCTCGGCCACCTGGCCGAGCTCTGCCGCGCCCCGGACCCGCTGGCGTGGCTGGAAAAGAATCGCCTGTCGGTCTCCGACCTCATCCCCAAGCGCTACTTCGGCCCGCGCAACTCCGTCCACCAGCTCGCGCACTACACCCTGCGTCTGGACGGGAACCTCGACTGGGTCGAGTCCACCGCCGACCCGCGCGGCGGCCGCATGGCGATGGACTACATTGAAGTTCTCTCCAACTGGAGCGAGCCCAACCCGCCCCCGAGCCAGGAGCCGAACCCGATTGACTTGATGGTGCGCTCGCTCCCGGTCGAGCCGGTCCGCGCCGCGCTGGTGGAGCGCGGCTGGCTCAGCCCCGAGGTCAAGCTCAACCAGGTCGTCTGGATCGTCTCCACCGCGCAGCACAACCTGCGCCGCGGCGGCCAGGCCCTGCTGCTCGAATCCGACGACCGCCGGCTGCGCTACCTGCCCGTCCGCAATCTGGCGGAGGACGCCGACGGCCGCTTCACCTTCGACGCGAGCAGCGAGCTCGACCCCCTCGGCCTGCTCTACGACTCCGGCTTTGAATCCCCCGACGGCGCGCCGGCCTTCTGGTGGCTCGCCGAGTTCCACGACCGGAGCGAGTGGATTCGCGCCGTGCACAACACCCACTATACGCTCGCCCCGCTGGTCTTCGCCGACATCGCCGGCTTCCACGCCCAGCCTTTCATCGACAACCCCGAGTTCCAGTGGGCGCTCGCCGGCTTCCCGACCGAAGAAGACAAACAGCGCTACCTCCGCGGCCTGCGCTGGAAGTACGCCTCGCAGCGGCCCGATCTGCTCCTCTGGAGCAGTTATCTCTGGAACTTCTCCTCCAAGAGCTACGCGGCCGGCGGCAGCCACGGCGGCCTGACCGGCGCGGTGATGCGCACCAGCTTCCTGCTCTGGGGCGGCCGCAGCTTCCACCTGCCGGCCGGCGCCGTCCTCCGCGAGCCCGCCACCACGCTCGACATCGCCCCCACCCTGCTGGATCTGGTCGGGATGCTCGACGCCGACAACCGCGTCATCCGCCAGGCTGGCGCCGTGCGCGAGCGCCCTTTCCTGCCCTTCGCCGGCCGCGCGCTCATCGGCCCCGGCGCCGACGTCGCCTCCAAGCGCGCCGCCCCCGTCCGCTGAGCCGGAACGCGCCGCCCAGGTTCTGCCCGATTCGCTCGAAACCTAGGGAGGACCGATGAACACCCAATCCAGACTGCCCCTCTTGACGGCGGGGATTGCTCTCGTCGCTCTTGTCCTCGCCGCGCTCGCCTGGCGGCAGGCCCATGCCGCCGCCGGCCCCGCCGCCGGTGACTGGCTCAAGCCGGCGCCGGAGGAAAAAGTCCGCCAGCTCGAGCGCCATCTCCGCGGCACCGACATCGCCATGTGGGAGATCGGCTACCGCTTCACCGAGTTGTTCTACGCCGGCGAGGACGCCAACTGGGACTACGCCAGGTATCAGGCGGAGAAAATCGACCTGGCGCTGCGGCTGGCGCTGGAGCGCCGCCCCAAGCGCGCCCAATCCGCCCAGCCTTTCCTCAACAGCGACCTGCCCGCCGTGCAGCAGGCCATCGAAGCCCGCGACGCCTCAAGGTTTCGCGAAGCCATGGAACGCCTGCGCGCTGGCTGCGTCCGCTGCCACACGGATGAGAAGCTTCCCTTCTTCACCGTCGAGTTGCCGCAGCGCAGGATTTCTCCCGTCCGCACCGTCCGCTGACGGCGCGACAAGAATCCCGTTTACAGCCGCGCCGATTCCGTCTAGCCTGCCTGTCCGTGCGACTCGCTGACCCGACCCATGCGCAAGACTGAAATCGTCTTCCTGATTCTCGGCCTGGCGCTCTTCGTCGTCCTGCTGAACCAGATCGGCTGGGGCGTCATCCTGGCGCAGCTCTATGGCGTCGGCTGGACCTTCCTGCTGGTCCTGCTGGTTTCCGGCGGCCGCTACGCGGCCCGCACCCTCGCCTGGCGCTACGCCTTCTCCGCGCAGCATGAGCTGCCGTCGTTCGGCGAAATGTTCCGCGCCCGCCTGGCCGCCCAGGCCCTCGGCTACTTGACCATCGCCGGGCCGCTGCTCAGCGAGCCCGCCAAAGCCACCCTGCTGCGCGACCAAGTGCCGTTGCGCATCGGGCTCGGCGGATCGCTGCTCGAAGCGACCGCTTACAGCCTCACTTCCACCATCATCATGGTGACCGGGCTGCTGGTGGGATTGGTGTGGCTCGGGGTCGACGAGGCGACGCGGCTGACGGCCTGGCTGCTGGCGGCTCTGCTGGCCGCCTTGCTGCTGCTCCTGCGCTGGCTGCTCGCCCACCGCGCCCACATCCTGGCGAGGCTGCTCGACGCCCTGGCGCGCACGCCCCTGCGCCGCTGGACCGAGCGCCACCGCCCTCAGCTTGAGAACGCCGAGCAGCAACTGCTGGACTTCTACGCCCACAACACCCGTCGGTTCCGGCTGATGTTTCTGTGGGAGATGATCGCGCAGGTCTTCGCCATCGCCGAGAACTACGTCATTCTGGCGGCCATGGGCCTCTGGCTTAGCTGGGCCGACGTTCTCATCATCGAGGCCTTCAGCAAGGGCCTGACCACGCTGTTTTTCTTCGTTCCCGGACGCGTGGGCACCGACGAAGGTGGGATGGTGGCGCTGTTCAATCTGCTGGGACTGGGAGTGGCAGTCGGCGCCAGCCTGGCTCTGGTCAAGCGTCTGCGCGGGATTTTCTGGGCTGCCGTCGGGCTGCTGTTTCTCGCCCGCTACACCGTTCCCCGCTCCAGCTAGAGGGGCTCGCCCGCAAGTGGGCCGCTTGCGGCTTTGCGGAATCGATGGCAGACTAACGGCTGAGACACTCACATGTGCGGCATTTGCGGATTCGTCGGCCGGTCCGACCCTGATCTTCTCGCTCGCATGGCCGGCAGACTGGTCCACCGCGGGCCCGACGACGAAGGGTTCTTCACCACACCGGAGGCCTGCCTGGGCTTCCGCCGGTTGAGCATCATCGACCTGACAACCGGCAACCAACCGGTCCACAACGAGGACGGGTCGGTCCACGTGGTCCTGAACGGCGAAGTCTACAACTACCAGGAGCTGCGCGACGAGCTCGAGCAGCAGGGCCACCGCTTCTCCACCCAGGGCGACGCCGAAACCATTGTTCATCTGTACGAGGACTTGGGCGAAGGCCTGCTGGCGAAGTTGCAAGGCATGTTCGCTTTTGCGCTCTGGGACGCCCGGCGGAAACGCCTGCTGCTGGCGCGCGACCGGCTCGGGATCAAGCCCCTGTATTACTGCCAGCACGGGCGCGAGCTCTTTTTCGCTTCCGAAGCCAAGGCCATTCTGGTCAACGGAGACTTCCCGCGGCGTCTGAATCGCGCCGCCGTCGATCTCCTCCTGCGCTACCTCTACCTGCCGGGTCGGGACACGTTGATTGAAGGACTCAAGCGGCTGCCGCCCGGCCATTGGCTGAGCTGGGAAAACGGCGAGGTTCGCCTGGAGCCGTACTGGCAGGCCCGGCTGGGCGCTCCGCGGCCGATTACGGAGAGCGAGGCCATAGCGGGGTTCCGCCAGCGCTTCGAAGAGGCGGTGCGCAGTCACATGGTCAGCGATGTTCCCGTGGGCGCCTTCCTGTCCGGCGGCATGGATTCCTCGGGCGTCGTGGCCCAGATGGTGCGCCTGCTCGACCGCCCTCCTATGACCTTCACCGTCGGTCTCCCCGGCGCGGAGGACGAGCGGCCCATCGCCCGGCGCCTGGCCGAGCGCCTGCGCACCGACCACCACGAGATCGAGATCGATCCGACCCAATTCGTGGACGAGCTGCCGCGGATGATCTGGCACCTGGAAGAGCCGACGCCGATTCCCTTCCTGCCGCTTTATTACCTGTCGCGCTTTGCGCGGCCGCAGGTCAAGGTCGCCCTCCTGGGCGAAGGGGCGGACGAGCTGTTCGGCGGCTACAAACGGCTGCTGCCGTTCGCGACACCCCTGTGGTTTGTCCCGCGCGAAGTCCAGCGGCGAATCTATCTCCGCGCTCTGCATTCGCTCGCTTCGCCGACGGGACGAAACGGTGGGGCTCGGTCCGGCCCTTCGCCGCTGGCCGACCCCCTGCTGCCCTTCCTCCGCGATCCGCAGACCACCCCTCTCAGCGCCGTGCTCGCCTTCGAGCAGCAGTACGAGCTGCCGGACTACCAGCTCCACCGCGTGGACCGCATGACCATGGCGTGGAGCGTGGAAGCGCGCGTGCCCTACCTCGACCACCGCCTGGTGGAGTACGTCAACTCGCTCCCCGACCATCTCAAGATCCGCCGCTTCGAGCGCAAGTATCTGCAGCGGCGGGCCTTCGAAGGGCTGCTGCCGCAGGAGATTCTCGATGTCGGCAAGCGCGGCTTCGGCGCCCCTTTCCGCTCCTGGTTTACTGGCGGCTTCCTCGAGGCCGCGCGGAAGTACGTGAATGAGGAGACGGTTCGCGAGCGGGGGTTTCTCCCGGTTGAGACCGTCCGCCGCCTCTATCGGCCCTACACCTGGCGCTGGCAGAAGCGCAGCGCCGGCGACCGGCTGTTTTTGTTGCTGATTCTGGAGCTCTACTGCCGCGTGTTCGTCGACCCCAAGGAGCTGGTTCCGCTGGCATAACCTCTGACCATGTCGGGAAACCACACCAAACGACTGCTGTTCCACGCGGTGCTGCCGCACCACTTTGTCTTCTTCCGCCCCGTCTACGAGCGGCTGGCCGACGACGCGCGCCTCGACTGGTTCTGGTCCGCCAACTTCCTGGGCTGGCGGCTGAAGAAACACGTGCTCGACCTCTTCTCGGTCAAGGGCACCAAGGTCAGCTCGCTCCTCTCCGGCGCGCGCGCCTATGATCTCCTCCTCTCGCCGGTCTACCTGAAGTTCGACGTCGCCCCGCGCGCCCGCCTGCGCGTCCAGGTCTTCCACGGCGTGGCCATCACCAACTGCTTCCTGAAACCGGACATCAACGACTACCACAAGTTCTTCATGATCGGCCCCTACATGGTGCGACGCTTCGCCCAGAAGGGTCTCCTGCGCGAGGACGACCCGCGCATCGCCATGATCGGCATGCCCAAGCTCGACCCGCTGGCCAACGGCGAAATCGACACCGCCAGCCTGCGCGCGGAGCTGGAGCTCGATCCGGCGCTGCCGGTGGTTCTCTACGCCCCCAGCGGCACGTACTCCTCCATCACCACCAACGGGTTGGAAGCCATCGAGCGGCTGCAGCAAATGCCCATCAACCTCCTCATCAAGCTGCACGACACCAGCCTCGACTTCCGGCGGAACAAGAAAGATTGGCTGGCGCAGGTGAAGAAGCGGGCCGGAGGGCAGGTCCGGGTCGTGGAGGGGTTCGACATCGTGCCCTACCTGGCCGCGGCCGACCTGATGATTTCCGACTTCAGCTCCGCGGCCAATGAGTTCCTCCTCCGCGACCGGCCCCTCGTCTTCCTCGCCACGCCGGAGAAGTACGAGATCAACAAGGAGCGCTGGGACAACGAGGTCTGGGGCCAGAAGGTGGGGGTGGTGGTGAACGCGTTGGACGAGCTGGCCGCCGCCGTCGAGCACGGCCTCGCCCATCCCGAAGAGATGAGCGACATCCGCCGCGCCGCCGCCGCCGACATGTTCTACCAGCCCGGCACCGCCACCGACCGCGCCGTGCAGGCGATATACGACTTGCTGGAGATGACGCCCCCCGATTCCCGCCAGCATGCTGCCGCCGCCGTCGCGCTCTAGGCCAGCATCTTCCTCGTCGCCCGGGAATCGAATGACAAGAGGATAAGAAGGGAAATGGTACGCAAGGCGGTTCTCATCAACCAGACGCTGGCGCCGGCGCGGGAGACGCCCCGCCTGGCGGGGCTGCCGGTGCTGCTGCGGGCGGTGCTGTTGGCCTGCCGCGCCGGCATTGAAGAGCTCATCATCGTCGGCGGAGACGACCCCGAGCCGCTGCTGGGCCGCGACGCTCGCGTCCATCTTTCCTGGGGCTGGATTCCCGTTCCCGGCACGGGCGAGAGCGAGCTGGAGGCGCTGCGCGCCGTCGCCGGCCGGCTCGACGCCGACTTCCTGCTCTTCTTCGCCGACTCCGTCTTCGACTCCAAGGCCGCCGCGGCGCTGCGCGCGGCCCCGCGCGACGCTCACCTGCTGCTGGTCGCGCGGCCGGCCGACACGCCGGAAGAGCTCGAGCCCCTCGGCGCCAGCCTCTACCTCTTCGGCCGCGAGGTGTTCTCCCACCTGGCCGATGCGCCTCCCGGCCGCATCGCGTCTCTCTACTCGCGCCTGCGCGCCGAGGGCCGCGCCGCCGGCCTCGAAGTGCAGGGCCGCCTCTGGCCGCGCACCTCCGAGCGCGCGCTGCTGCGCTCCATCCACCGCGAGCTCACCCACTTCAACCTCAAGCCCTCCGACGGCGTCTTCGCCCGCTTCAACAAGCTCGTGGTCGCCGAGCCGCTCATCCGCCTCTTCCTCAAGGCCCCGTTCACGCCCAATGCCCTCAGCCTGCTGGGGCTGGCCTTCGCCGTCGGCGCCGCCGCGGCCTTCTTCCAGGGGAACTACGGCTGGAGCCTGCTGGGCGCCGTGCTGGCCTACTTCAGCGCCATCATGGACCACATCGACGGCATGGTGGCGCGGCTGAAGTTCCTCGAATCCGAGTTCGGCGTGTGGCTCGAATCCGCCGTCGACTTCTCCAGCTACCTCTTCATCTTCACCGGCCTCGCTGCCGGCCTCTACCGCGAGACCGGCCAGCGCTACCACCTGATTCTCGGCGCGCTCTTCGCCTTCGCCACCATCGTCAGCTTCGTTGTCATGAGCCGCCAGCGCCGGCTCGCCAGCGCCGACAATCCCACCGACTACCCCAATCGCATCCACGCCCGCCTCGAGGCCGAGAGCCGGAACTTCTTCCACTGGTTCACGCGCAAGTTCTACTTCCTCACGCGCCGCGCCGTTCTGCCCTACATCATCCTCTTCTTCTGCCTGCTCGACCTGCGCGCACTGCTCCTCGCCTGGGTCACCTTCGGCGCCAACCTGGTCTGGATTCTCACCCTCTACAACAACCGCCTCTTCACGCGCACTCCGCCCGCCTCCGCCGAAGCCGACTGAGTCCGCGGCACTCGCGGCCCGCTCAAGAAAAGCCGACGACGAATCCTCGAGCAGGGGTAGCGGCGAGGAATGTGCTAGCCCGCGACAGCGGGCTCGTTCCTCGTCGGTTTGTCTGAAAGGATTCGCCGCCGCTACCAAGGAAAGAAAAAAGAACTGGGCCGGGACAACCCCGAGGGGGGTCTTGTGAGGAGTGTAGGGTTGATAGCTCCCGGCCCAGCGAATCGTCTTCGGCTGTGACCCGGTCCCCTAGCCTGTCGGGGTCCTCATCGCCAGCTCTTTGGGCGCGCTCAAGTACCCGCCGATGCGGTTCTTCTGCATCTCGAACACCACCAGCTCCAGCAGGTAGCGTGAGTCGGGCAGGTAGAACTGGACGGGCTCGAGCAAGGTCTTCTCCTTCTTCTCGATGACCTTGTCGTTCACCAGCAGGGTCACGGTGTACTTGTTGCGCTTGACGTCCACCTTGTTCACCCGCACCGAGATGGCGCCGACGCGGCTGTACTGCTTCGAGCGGGCCAGGTCGAATTCAAAATAGTCCCGCTCCCCCCGCCGCCTCAACTCCTCCAGCTCTTCGTGGTTGCGCGCCACCAGGCCGCTCTGCACGCCCAGGTCGCCCACCACGCCTTCCAGCCGGTTCCGCGTCTCGCTGAGAGTTCCCTGGGTCTCGGCCACTTCGTTCTGCACTTCCGTGACCTCGCCCGAGACCTCGGCCAGCTGGCTCTGCTGCGCCTCCAGTTGTGCGGCCAACTGTTGCGCGGCCTCCTGCTGTTCCTTCCGCAGCCGGCGCGCCACCGCGCGAGCGTTGGCCAGTTGCTTTTCCGTCAGGCCCAGCTTCTCGGTGGTCGCCTGCATGTCGCCTTTCAGGTCGGTGACTTCGCTTTCGAGGTTGGTGTTGGTTTCGGCCAGGGTCTGGAAGTTGCTGCCGACCTCCTGACGCCACGCCGCCAGCTCCTGGCTCATGCGGTATTGGGTAAAGCCCAGTGCGGTGATGACAAAAGCAAAGACTATGATGACTGCAATGATCCAACGGGGTACCGAACTGCTTGCTTGCCGACTTTCAACCGCTTCACTTTCAGCCATTATGGCCTCCCTCCGTCCGCCGTTGCGGACTCATGCCGAGAATAGATGCCGCCTCCGCGCGCCCAGGTTGCTAGTTTTTTCCCGAGGCCCGCGGGCCGCTCTTCTTTCAAATCTCAAATCTGCAATTTCAAATCGCCTCATCTAGCTCACGCCTCCTCCTCGTCTGTCCCTTCCTCTTTACCCTGAGGCTCGCCCCGCGAGCCGAAGGGTTCATCCTGAGGCCCGCCCTGCCGGACGAAGGGCTCAGCCCCTTCAGCCCGCATCGCCTTTTGTAGCGCCGGCATCTTGCCGGCAGCGCAGTGGGGCAGGCATTCATTCCTGCCGGCCGCTTCTCCCCGCCGCAGCTTTGCCGGAGATGGGAGCGTGCCGAAAGCCACATTGCGCACGCCCCTCCTTCTTTTCAAATGTGAGATCTGAGATTTCAGATTCGCATCTCCCTCCCCGACCCCCGTCGAGGCGCGCCTCACCCGTGGTTCCAAAGCCTTTCCCCGCCCTGCGCCGTGGGCTATACTGCAAGGTTTGAGAGGGCATACCGCACCGCAATGAACAAAGCCGCGCGTCTCCGCGAGCTGCTGGCCCGCCCCCAGCCCACCTTGCTGGTCGGCGCGCACAACGGCCTCACCGCCAGGCTCGCCGAAGAAGCCGGGTTCGACGGGGTCTGGGCCGGCGGCTTTGAAATCACCGCCGCCCGCGCCATGCCCGACGCCAGCGTCCTCACCATGGCCGAGCACCTCGAAGTCACTTCCCAGATCAACGACGCCACCGAGCTCCCCGTGGTCGCTGACTGCGACAACGGCTTCGGCAACGCCATCAACGTCATGCGCCTGGTGCGTGAGTACGAAAAGGCCGGCGTCGCCGGCGTCTCCATCGAAGACAACGTCTTCCCCAAGCGCTGCAGCTTTTATTCCTCCGTCAAGCGCGAGCTCGAGTCCATCGACGAATTCGTCGGCAAAATCCGCGCCGCCAAGGACACCCAGCGCAGCCCCGACTTCGTCGTCATCGCCCGCACCGAAGCCTTCATCGCCGGCTGGGGCCTCGACGAGGCTCTCAAGCGCGGACGCGCCTTCGCCGACGCCGGCGCCGACATGGTTCTCGTCCACTCCAAGCTCTCGACGCCTGACGAGATCAAGGCCTTCGCCCAAAAGTGGGACCGGCCCGTCCCCCTCGCCGTCGTTCCCACCATCTTTAAGGAAACCACCGCGCCAGAGCTCTACGCCTTGGGCTACCGCCTGGTCATCTTCGCCAACCAGGGCCTGCGCGCCGCCGTCAAAGCCGTCCGCGAAGCCCTCAGTGAGCTGCGCGAAAAACAGTTCGCCGCGGCCGTCGACCCCCGCATCGTCCCGCTCGAGGAAATCTACCGCCTCGTCGGCGTCTCCGAGCTGAAGAAAGGCGAAGAGCAGTTCCTGCCCGCCGGCGCCGCCAAAACCACCGCCGTCATCATCGCCGCCGGCAAGGGCTTCGAGCGCGAGGCCATGCCCCTCATCGAGGAGCTGCCCAAGCCCATGTGGGAGGTGCGCGGCAAGACCATCCTCGCCCGCCAGGTCGAGCTCCTCCGCGCCCACGGCATCCACGACGTCGTCGTCGTGCGTGGCTACAAGAAGGAGGCCATCAACCTCCCCGGCCTGCGCTACTTCGACAACCCGCGCTTCGCCGAGACCCACAACCTGGCCTCGCTCTTCGCCGCCGAGCCCGCCCTCGACGGCCGCGTCCTCGTCCTCTACGGCGACATCCTGCTCGACCCTGGCATCCTCGACCGCCTGCTGCGCACCGAAGCCGACATCGCCCTGGTGGTCGACCACGCCTGGCGCGAAAACTTCGAGCGCGGGGCCACCCATCCCGTCAGCCGCCCCGAGCTGGTCGTTACCCAGCACTCCCCGCTTTACAAGAACCGCTTCATCCCGCCCGCCGACGGCAACCGCGTCGTCCGCATCGGCCGCACCCTGCCGCCCGCCGAAGCCCAGGCGGAGTTCATCGGCCTGGCCCTGTTCTCTCCGCGCGGAGTCAAGATTATCCGCGACAGCTTCCACCGCCTCTCCAAGCTCGCCAACCAGCATCCGTTCCACGAGGCCGCCCGCTTTGACCAGGCTCGCTTGAGCGACCTCGTCCAGGAGCTGCTCGACCAGGGCCTCCCCGTCACCGCCGTCGACATCTACAAAGGCTGGATGGAAGTCGACACCTACGAAGACTACGTCAAGGTATGCGAGCAGGCCCGCCTCTGACCTCCGCCGTCGGCCTCTACGCCGACTTCCGCCGCCAGGGCTACGACTTCTTCGCCGGCGTCCCCTGCTCCGGCCTCAAAGCTTTCATCGAAGACCTGCAAGCCGACCCGGCGCTGCCCTTCCTCCCTGCGCCCCGCGAAGACGTGGCCCTAGCCATGGCCGCCGGCGCGGCGATGGCCGGGCGCAAGCCGCTGGTTTACCTGCAAAGCTCCGGCCTCGGCCACCTGGTCAACCCCATCACCTCGCTGCTCAAGCCCTACGGCATCCGTATTCACCTGCTCATCAGCCTGCGCACGCAACCCTTCGAGCACTTCGAGATGCACCGCATTGCGGGGCCGCTGCTGGAGCTGCTCGAGTACGGCGACTACACCATCGTCGAGGAGCCCGCGTGCGACGCCTAGAAGCCATCCGCCAATTGGCCGCCGGCTGGACCGACGAGCTCGTCATCGCCACCACTGGCATGACCAGCCGCGAGCTTTATGTCGCTCGCGATCGCCCGGAAAATTTCTACATGTGCGGTTCGATGGGCTGCGCGCTCTCCATCGGCCTCGGTGTGGCGCTGGCACGCCCCGACCGCAAAGTCGTCGTCCTCGACGGCGATGGCGCCGCCCTCATGAGCCTTGGCAGCCTGGCCCTCGCCCGCCACCTCCACCTCGGCAATCTCGAGCACATCATCCTCGACAACGGCACCTACGCCTCCACCGGCGACCAGCCCACCTGCTCCGCCGCCATCGACTTTGAAGACATCGGCTTCAACGTCCGCGTCCTCCGCGTCGAGCCCGGCAACGAGCCCGACACCCCGCGCATTCCTTACGAACCCACGGAAATGCGCGCGCGCTTCGAAGAAGCCGCGCGCCGCTGACTGGATGCCCGCCGACCTCGCCGTCATCCTCGCCGCCGGTGCCGGCACCCGCCTGCGCCCGCGCACGGAGAAGATTCCGAAGTGCTTGCTGGCAGTCGGCGGCCACGCCCTGCTCGACTACCAACTCGGCGCCCTGGCCGCCAGCGGCCTCCGCGACATCCTCGTCGTCACCGGCTTCGGCGCCGAGCAAATCCTCGCCCGCTTCGGCAGCCGCATCCGCACGGTCCACAATCCCGACTTCACCTCCACCAACAACCTCCACTCACTGTGGACGGCGCGGGCGCAGTTCGCCGGGCGCGACTTCCTCTGCCTCCACGCCGACGTCCTCTTTCACCCGTCCATGCTGCCCCCGCTGCTGGCTTCCAAGGCCGACGCCGCCATGCTGCTCGACCCCGCCCTGGTCGAAGAGACCATGAAGGCCCGCCTCGACGCCGGCCGCGTCGTCGAGATCGGAAAGTCCATCCCGCCCGACCATCAGGGTGGCACCTTCCTCGGCCTCGCCCGCTTTGCGCCAGCCGCCTCGGCCGCCCTCCCGGACGTGCTCGACTCGCTCGTCGCCGACCCAGCGCACCGCAATGACTACTTCGTCGCCTGCATCCCGGCGCTCGCCGCCCGCGGCCTCCGCGTCGAGCCGGTCTGGACGAACGGTCTGCCCTGGATTGAAATCGACTTTGAGGGCGACTTCCACCGCGCTGGCGCTGAAGTCCTCCCCCGCATCCTGGCCGCTCTGAAGGGCGCCCCCTAAGTCACGCCTCTCCCGCAACCTGCCTGATCCGCCAAAGGTAGGAATCTCCCTCTAGGATGGGGGTAGGAGCCCGGTCATCCCTTCAACGCATTTCCGTTCCCTCCGCACATTGACTTGCCGCCCTCTCTGCCGCACGATAGCCATGCTCGAAACGCAGTGGGGCGGAAGGCCGCGAGGCGTTCCGCGAAGCGAGGTCGCTCATGATGACTGCCGAAGACCGCCGCCGGACGCAACGCTACGCGCTCGACTTGCCGCTCGAGGTCAAGTTGCGCGAGCCCGCCGGGGAAACGCAGAAGGCCGCCGTGCTCCAGGACATCAGCTCCAACGGCATCTTCTTCATGGTCGACCGCCAGTTGCAGCCCGACAGCAAGATCGAGTTCTACGTGCGCCTGCAGATCGAGGGCGCGCCCGAGGCGGTGCTGCTGCACTGCGTGGGCAGCGTCGTCCGCGTCGTTCCCAACTCGGCCGAGCCCAACAAGGTCGGCATCGGCGCGCGCATCGAGCGCTACCGCTTCCTGCGCCCGGGCGAAACGCCCTCCGAGGACGCGACCGAAGTGGCGGTGTCCTAAGCGCTGCTCCTTCGCTTACGGCGCAAACAACCCTTTACTTCCCGTCCCCATCCGACGACAATACAACCACGGTATGCGCCAGACCGCTCCAGCCTGGGCGAAGACGCTCCTGACTGTTCTCCTGCTCGTCCATCTGCTTATCCACCCTTCGCTGCACGCGTTGCCCTTTGTCGCCGACGGCCTCCCCGAGTTCAGCTCTCCCGGCAGCACCGGGGGCGACGCCGCGCGCGAGGGCCGGGCCCCCTGTCTCGCTTGCCGCATCGGCTCCAGCGTTGCCGGCGTGCCGCTGGCGGTGGAGTTGGTCGGACCGCAGCCGCTGGCGGAAGAAGTTCCGTTCCTTGAACACCGGCCTTGCGCTCGCCTCGATACGCCCGCTCGCTCCCCTCGCGCACCTCCGCTTGCCTCCTGGACGTAGACCGCACGGAGAGGTCAAATCCAAGGAGGTGCGTGATGAGGTTCCGCTTTCATTCTTTATGCGACGGATTGGTATTGCTATTTGTAGCAGCGAGCTTCTTGGTCGGGAGCAGTCCGGCGGCGGCTGACGCCGACCCCAACCCGGCCGGCGGCACGCTGAAGGGAACGGTGACGCTGAGCGACGGCTCCACGCTGCACAAGGCCACGGTTTTGGTCAGTCAGTTGGGACGAACGACGGAGACGGACGAGCAGGGCATCTACGAGTTCCGCGACCTTCCCCCCGGCACCTACGACGTGGTTGTCCGCGCCCCGGCTCTCACCGACGGGCGCCGCTCCATCGTAATCACTGCCGGGGAAACGGCGACCCTGGACTTCCAGTTGCGGCTCGCCACCGTTCGCCAGCAGGTGGTCGTGACCGCCAGCGGCCGCGAAGAATCGCCCCTGGAGACCTTCCAGGCCGTGAACGTCGTCGATTCCATTACCCTGGCGGAGAAGCCCCAGACCTCCCTGGGGGAGGCCCTGGAGGGGACGCCGGGAGTCGCCAAGCGCAGCTCCGGGCCCGGCTCCTCCCGCCCCGTCCTCCGCGGCTTTGACGGCGACCGCGTCCTCATCATGCAGGACAGCATTGCCACCGGAACCCTTTCCTCGCAGTCCGCCGACCACGGCGAAAGCCTCGACCTCCTCAACCTCGAACGCCTGGAGGTCGTCAAGGGCCCGGCCACCTTGCTCTGGGGCTCCAACGCCCTCGGCGGCGTGGTCAACGCCATCACCGCCCACGGTCAGATTCACGAGCACGTCCACGAGGGCCCGAGCGGCTACCTCTCCGCCGTGGGCGGCTCCACCAATGGCCAGTTCGGCGGCGGGGGCGGCTTCGAGTACGGCATCGGCAAGTGGATGCTGTGGGGCGACGGCGCCGGCAACCGCACCGGCAATTACGATAGCCCCATCGGAGAAGTCGCTAACTCGCACTCGCGCGTCGCCAACGGCAGCGCCGGCTTCGGCCGCTACGGCGACAAGGCTTTCTTCAACCTCTCCTACGGCTACGAGAATGCCCGCTACGGCGTCCCTCCCGTGGGCGACGAAGTGGTCGACCTCGCCCTCCGCCGCCACAACCTTCGCTTCAACGGCGGCTTGCGCAACCTCAGCTCCTTCGTCAACGGCTTCCGCCTCACCCTCGACTACAGCGACTACCACCACGAAGAAATCCCCGAGGACGAGCCCCCGGAAACCCTATTCGACAACGACGTCTTCGCCTACCGCGGCGTCTTCCAGCAGCGCCAAAGCGGGCGCTGGAGCGGCAGCTTCGGCTTCTCCGGCCTCCACCGCGACTACACCGTCACTGGCGACGAGGCCCTGACCCCGCCGGTTACCCAGGACAATATTGCCGTCTTCACTCTCCAGGAGATCGGCTTCGAAGGCTTCCGCCTCCAGCTCGGCGGTCGGATTGACCACACGCGCTACGACGTCGTACCCACCCCGGATCCCGTGCGAGTCAACCGCTCCTTTACCGGGTTCTCCGGGGCCGCCGGTATTCACATTCCCCTCTGGACCGGCGCAGCCTTCGTCGCCAACTACACCCACTCCTACCGCGCCCCGGCGCTCGAGGAGCTCTACAACTTCGGCCCCCACCCCGGCAACCAGGCCTTTGAAATCGGCGACTCCGGCCTGAAGCGGGAGTTCGGCGATGGAGTGGATGTGTCGCTCCGCCACCAATCTTCTCGCGTTCGCGGCGAGGTCAACGTCTTCTACTATTTCATCCACGATTTCATCTTCCTGGCCCCCACCGGCGATATCGAGGACGACCTGATCGAAGCCGAGTTCCTGCAGGCCAACTCTCGCTTTGTCGGCGGTGAAGCCAACCTGGATCTCGGCCTGCATCCCAACGTCTGGCTGAACCTGGGCTTTGACGTCGTGGATGCCCAGTTGGAGTCGAGCGTCACTTCGCCGGAGACCGGCGTCACCACCTCGGCCGGCACTCCGCTGCCTCGCATCCCGCCCCTGCGCGGGCGTGTGGGCTTGGATTTCAACTACAAGGGGCTGAGCGTGCGACCCGAGGTGGTTCTGGCGCGCGACCAGAAGGCCACCTTCGTCAACGAAACCCGCACCGCCGGCTACGGCGTCGTCAACCTGAATGCCTCCTACACTATCGCCGGCCAGCACGCCGTCCACGTGATTTCCCTGGTGGCCTTCAACCTCGGCGACCAGCTCTACCGCAACCACCTCTCCTTCATCAAGGAGGTCGCCCCCGAAATCGGCCGCGGCGTCCGCCTCGGCTACACCGTCCGCTTCTTCTAGAAGATTGGCAAGGAGGCAGGAATCCCCTGCCTGCTTACGTCATTCCCGTGATGTATCATTGCGGGCCTCAATGCTCCGCTATGAAATCCTCGCCCGCGACCCGAACTCCCGCGCCCGCGTGGGCCGCCTCTACACCGCCCACGGCGCCGTAGACACGCCCGCCTTCATGCCCGTCGGCACCGCCGGCAGCGTCAAGGCCATGCCGCAATCCTTCCTCGAAGAGCTCGACGCCCAGCTCCTGCTCGCCAACACCTACCACCTCTTCCTCCGCCCCGGCTACGAGGTCATCCGCGAGCTCGGCGGCCTGCACCGCTTCATGGGCTGGCCGCGCGCCCTGCTCACCGACAGCGGCGGCTTCCAGGTCTTCTCCATGAATTCCATCCGCACCGTCACCGAAGACGGCGTCACTTTCCAGTCCCACCTCGACGGCAGCCCGCAGTTCCTCTCGCCCGAGAAGGCCATTGAAGTCCAAGTGGCCCTCGGCGCCGACTTCATCATGCCGCTGGATGAGTGCCTGCCCTATCCCATCACGCACGAGAAAGCCCGCCACTCGATGGAGTTGACCCTGCGCTGGGCGGCCCGCTGCCGACAGTCTTTTCGGAAGTCAAACTCCACCCGGCAGGCGCTCTTTGGCATCGTCCAGGGCGCTACCTTCCCCGACCTGCGCCTCGAGTGCGCTCGCCGCCTGGTCGAAATGGACTTCCCGGGCTACGCCCTTGGCGGCCTAGCGGTGGGCGAGCCCGCGGCGTTGAGCTACGAGATGACGGAAGCCACCGTGCCCGAGCTGCCCGAAGACCGGCCGCGCTACGTGATGGGCGTCGGCTACCCGCTCGACCTCATCGAATACGTCCGCCGCGGCGTCGACCTGATGGACTGCGTGCTCCCCACCCGGAACGCCCGCAACGGCTACCTCTTCACCTCCGCGGGCGTCGTCCACATCCGCAACGCCGCCTACACCCGCGACCCGCGCCCGCTCGACGAGAACTGCGCCTGCGCCGTCTGCCGCCGCTACTCCCGCGCCTACCTCCGCCACCTCTTCCACGCCGGCGAAATGCTCGCCGCCATTCTCGCCACCCACCACAACCTCTTCTTCTACCTCAACCTCATGCGCCGCATCCGCTCCGCCCTCCGCTCCGGCAAGCTGGACGAACTCGCAGCGAAACTGAAGGAAGCGGAGCAACCGATTGGGTAGGGCGGGGGCTCGTCCCCCGCCGCGGCAGGGCACAAGGCCCTGCCCTAGCTCGGGCGCGGAGCGACGGAGCAGTTTCTATGCACGTGGTTGCCTTGACAGGATCGCCAACCGTCGGGCATTCTATCCCTTCTGGGATGAGGGCAGCGGCCCCGCCCGTATGGCGGCGGCATCCGAATCACCATCCTGGCCCCGTTTGGCAGCCCGGGGACAGGATTTCATTTTGTCGGGAGGGAAAAGTTGCTGACGGAAGCGGCGCTGGCGCTGCAAACCCAGCAGCCCAGCGGGTGGACGGCCCTGGTTCCCTTCCTGCTCGTCCTGGTGATTTTTTACTTCCTGCTCATCCTGCCGGCGCAGCGGGAGCGCAAGCGCAAGCAGCAGATGCTGGCGGCCCTGAAGCCCGGCGACAAGGTCATCACCACCGGCGGCCTCTACGGCACGGTGGTGGGCTTGAAGGACGAAGTCGTGCAGTTGCGCATCGCCGACCAGGTGCGCGTTGAAGTCGGCCGCTTCGCCATCGCCGGCAAGCAGCCCGAAAAGGAAGAGAGCCCCAAAACGTAAATGAACGCCGACCTGCGAACCAAAGCCGCCATTATCCTCGGCGTCATCCTCCTCTGCATCTTCGGCCTGACCTGCTTCCACAAAGGTGTGGACGCCAAGAGCCGCTTCCGCTTCCCCACCAGCCTCACTCAGCTCCGCGAAAACCTCGGCAGCCGCATCAACCTCGGCCTCGACCTCCGCGGCGGCATCCACCTCATCCTCCAGGTGCAGGTGGACGAAGCCGTCAACAGCGAGACCGACCAGGTGGCCGAGCGCCTCAAGACCCTGCTGCGCGAGCAGGACATCCGCTTCGAGAGCACCCGCAAGACCGACGCCACCCACGTCCAGGTGCTCGGCGTCCCGCTCGACCAGATCGGCCGCGCCCGCGACTTCCTGCAAGGCACCTACGGCGGCGACTACGTCCTCGGCACCCTCTCCGGCGAGCAGAGCGGCCTGGTGCTGGAGATGACCCCGGCCAAGATGGCCCGCATCCACCAGGACACCCTGCGCGCCTCGATTCAGACCATCGACCGCCGCGTCAACGCCCTGGGCGTCGCCGAGCCCGTCATTGCCGAGCACGGCCGCGGCGAGTGGGAAATCCTCGTGCAGCTTCCCGGCGTCGACGACCCCGCCCGCGTCAAGAGCATCCTGCAGTCCACCGCCATCCTCGAAATCAAGCTGGTTCAGGACGGCCCCTTCCCCACCGAGAGCGACGCGCTCGGAAAGTACGGCGGCATCCTCCCCCCCGACGCCATCCTGGTGCAGGAGGCCCCCGGAGCGGGTGCGCAGACCGCGACCAGCCCCCAGTGGTACCTCATCGACCGCAGCGCCGTCGTCAGCGGCACCGACCTGCGCAGCGCCCGCGCGGAAATCAATCCCGAGTCCGGCACCACCTATCAGGTGTCCTTCAACCTCAGCCGCGACGCCGCCGCCCGCTTCGGGCCCTTTACCGAGCGCAACATCAACCGCCCGCTCTGCATCGTGCTCGACAACAAGATCCGCTCCGTCGCCAACATCCAGTCCCGCATCGACGACTCCGGCCGCATCACCGGCACCTTCAGCTTGCAGGAGGCCAGCGACCTGGCCCTGGTCCTGCAGTCCGGCTCCCTGCCCGCCTCCATCAAATACCTGGAGGAACGCGCCGTGGGCCCGTCGCTGGGCGCCGACTCCATCCGCGCCGGCTTCACCGCCGTGGCGGTGGGGTTCGTGGCGGTGGTGCTGTTCATGCTGGTCTATTACCGCCTGTCCGGCATCAACGCCTTCGTTTCCCTGCTGCTCAACCTCCTCATCCTCATGGCGGTGCTGGCCTACTTCGGCGCCACCCTCACCCTGCCCGGCATCGCCGGCATCCTGCTCACCATCGGTATGGCCGTCGACGCCAATGTGCTCGTCTTCGAGCGCATCCGCGAAGAGCTGCGCGCCGGCAAGGGCGTGGTCTCCGCGGTGGAGAACGGCTTCGACCGCGCCTTCACCACCATCTTCGACACCAACGCCACCACCATCATCGCCGCCATCTTCCTGCTCGCCTTCGGCACCGGGCCCATCCGCGGCTTCGCCGTCACGCTGACCGTCGGCCTGGTGGCCAACCTCTTTGCCGCCGTCTACGTCTCGCGCGCCATCTTCGAATTCCTTCTGAGCCGCCAGGGCGCCGGCCGCCCGGCCGCGCTGAGCATCTGACATGATCGAATTCTTCACGACCAGCAACTACAACTTCCTGCGCTGGAAGTGGCACTGGATCATCGTCTCCTGGCTGTTGATCCTCGCCGGCGTGGTTTCGCTCTGGACCAAGGGCGGCCCGCGCTGGGGCATCGACTTCAAGGGCGGCACGCTGGTCTACGTCAAGTTCGCCCAGCCGCCCGACCGCGACCAGCTTCGGGCGGCGTTGGCGCAGCAGGGCTTGGCCTCCAGCACTCTGCAGCGCTACGGGCCCGAGGCCAACAACGAAATCATCATCGGCACCGAGCAGGTCGGCCACGAGGACGAAGCCCTCGACACCAGCCGCCAGGCCATTATCGCCGCCCTGCGCGCCGCCTTCCAGGTGCCCGAGGGCAGGCTCGACCTCAACAATGCCGGCACCGAGACCTTGGCCGACACCCTGCGCGACTGGGACCCCCTGGGTCTGGCCGGCTCCCCCACCGAGGCGGAGACGCGCTACTCCCAGATCGCGGAACTTATCACCGACTACCGCGATAACGAAAAAGGAGGGCTGCTCGGCAGCTTCAACGAGCTGCGGAGCCTGGAAGGAGTGCCCCCCGTGGTGGCGAACACGCTCGAACAACGGGCCCACCTGACCCCCTTCGTGGTTCGCAACGCCGAGGTCGTCGGCCCGCGCGTGGGACAGCAGTTGCGCCGCCAGGCCCTGCTGGCCACCACTCTGGCGCTGGGCGGCATGCTGGTCTACATCGGGCTGCGCTTCCGCCAGTGGGTCTACGGTTCCGCCGCCGTGGTCGCCACCTTCCACGATGTTCTGATCACCCTCGGCTTCCTGTCCCTCTTCGATTACGAGTTCAATCTCAACATCGTCGCCGCCATGCTGACGCTGGTCGGCTATTCGGTGAACGACACCATCGTCACCTTCGACCGCATCCGCGAGAACGTGCGCCTGCTGCGCCACGAGCCCTTCCCGGTCCTGGTCAACCGCAGCATCAACCAGACCCTCAGCCGCACCATTCTCACTTCAGGGTTGACATTCCTGACCGTACTGGCGTTATTCTTCCTCGGCGGGGAGGTCCTCAAGGGCTTCGCCTTCACCCTGGTGGTGGGAATTGTGGTGGGAACTTATTCCTCTATCTTCATTGCCAGCCCGATTGTGGTAGGATGGATAGGCCGGGGCAAAGGTCGCACGGGCACGGTCGGCCCCGCCAAGGTAGAACGAATGCCGGCAGAACAACCCAAAGTAAAAGAGGCCGGACGCAAGAGGCGGTGACCTATGTTTGAGGACATGCTGGAATCGTCTCCCGGCAGGAGGCGCCACACCAGCCCGTGGGCCTTCCTGATCTCGACCACCCTCCAAGTCATCTTCGTCGGCGTGCTCATCCTCATCCCGCTCCTCTACACCGAAGCGATCGATGTGCAGGGGTTCAGCAGCACCTGGCTGGCGGCCCCGCCGCCGCCCCCGCCGCCTCCCCCGCCGCCCGCCGCCGCGCAGCCCGTGCGGCGCGTGCGCACCACGAGTCTGATGGACGCCGGCAAGCTGCGCGCCCCCAAGGAAATCCCCCGTGAGATCGTCATCCTGAAGGAAGAGCCCATCCCGCAAGACACCGGCGTCGCCGGCGGCGTGCCCGGCGGCGTGCCCGGCGGGCAGATCGGCGGCGTGTTGGGCGGCGTAATCGGCGGCGTGACGGGCGGCGTGGTGCCGCCGCCGCCCAGGGCGGAAACCCCGAGCCGCATCCGCGTGAGCTCCGGCGTGCAGGAAGCCAAGGTGCTCAACCGGGTGCAGCCCAGCTATCCGCCCCTGGCCAAGAACGCCCGCATCCAGGGAACGGTGGTGCTGGAGGCCATCATCGCCAAGGATGGCTCGGTGCAGAACCTGCGCGTGGTCGAAGGGCATCCCATGCTGGTGCAGTCGGCGGTGCAGGCGGTGCAGCAGTGGCGCTACCAGCCCACGATTCTGAACAACGAGCCGGTGGAAGTGGAAACCGTCATCAACGTCGTCTTCAAGTTGTATTAGGCAACAGGGGAGTGCGCAGCAGAGTGCAAACGCCAGCCTGGCTGGCAGAATCTCTAGGAGGGAAATAGAACCATGTTCGCAACGCTTTCGGCATTGGGTTTCTGGTTGCTGACGGAGGCCGCCTCCGCCGCCGGCGGAGGCTGGGATCTCCCCCACATGTGGGAGATCATGAGCTGGCCGGCTCGCATCGTCGTCATCGTGCTCATCGGCATGTCCATCTGGTCGTTCGGGGTGATGTTCGACCGCGGCTTCACCTATGCGGCGGCGCGCAAGCAGTCGCGCTATTTCGTGCAGGCGGTGGCGGGCACGCTCAAGGACGGCAAGATTGACGAAGCCATCCGCATCGCCGAGCGCAACAAGAAGAGCCACATCGCCCAGGTGGTCGCTTCCGGCCTGGCCGACTTCCAGGCCTCCGCCGGGCTGCCCGAGGATGAAATCATCGAGGCCAGCAAGCGCGCCCTGGAGCGCTCCGTGGCCATCACCCACGCCAACTTCAAGCGCGGTCTGGGCTCGCTGGCCACTATCGGCGCTACCGCTCCCTTCGTTGGCCTGTTCGGCACCGTGGTGGGCATCATCAACGCCTTCCGCCAAATCCAGACCCAGAAAGTCACCGGCTTGACCGCCGTCGCCGGCGGAATCGCCGAAGCCCTGGTGGCCACGGCGCTGGGCCTGCTGGTGGCCGTGCCCGCCGTCTGGGCCTACAACTACTTCACCGGCAAGATCGAATCGTTCGACGTCGAGATGGACAACAGCTCCAAGGAGCTCATCAACTACTTCATCCTGCGCCGCAAGGGGCAGAAGTAGCCTCGAGGACGAAGAGGAATGGCCTACAAACCCAAAGCCCCGGAGGTCACCTCCGACATCAACGTGGTGCCGATGGCCGACATCATGCTGGTGCTGCTCATCATCTTCATGGTGGTGACGCCCATGATGCAGAAGGGGTTCAGCGTGGACCTGGCCAAGACCGAGCTGGCGCGGGATATGCCCGACGCCGACAAGGAAGACGCGGTGTTGATTGCCGTCAGCCGCGACGGCAAGATCTACCTCGGCTCCGAACAGGTCGCCATCGAGAACCTCAAGAACCAGGTGCAGGACATTGTGGCGTCCCGGGACAACAAGATCGTTTACATCAAGAGCGATGCGCGCGCCAAGTACGGGAAGGTCACGGCGGTGGTGGACGAAGTCCGCACCGCCGGCGTCGACCAGATCGGCCTGCTGACCGACAAGGTCGAGCGCCGCGACCAGCCGATTCCCGTGGCCAGCGCCGCCGGCAACCCGTAGACCGGGGTGGAAGAGATGGGCATGGGCAGGATGGGCAACCACAAGGGTCAGATGAACGAGCCCAATGTCGTCCCCTTCATCGACATTCTCCTGGTCCTCATCATCATCTTCATGGTTATCACCCCGCTAACGCCCAAAGGGCTGGATGCCCGCGTACCGCGGACCGTAGAAAAGCCACCGGTCAATCGGCCAGATACGGCCATAGTCATTCAGATGGACTGCGCCGACGCTCAGTGCCGGCAGGTTGACCTCAAGATCAACCAGGAGCCCGTTACCTGGGACAGCCTGGGCGCAAAACTCGCCACGATATTCAAGGAGCGCGCCGACCGTGTCGCCTTCCTCAAAGCCTCCGAGAACTTGGAGTTTGCCGATGTGGTCCGGGCGATGGACATCGCCAAAGGCGCGGGCGTAGTGCAGGTCGGCTTGATGACGTCGAATCCGTAGTTCGCCAAGGAGAGCACGCGATGGGAATCGGAGGAATCGGGGGGGCTGCCAAAGGCCAGATGGCCGACCCCAACATTGTCCCCTTCATCGACATTCTGCTGGTGCTCATCATCATCTTCATGGTGATTACGCCCCTGACCCCGAAAGGGCTGGACACCCTGGTGCCGCAGCCGCCCCCGCCGGGACAGGAACAGCAAGTGGCCGACCCCAGCAAGGTCATCGTCATCTCGCTCGACTGCACCGACCCCTCCTGCATGCGCGTCGACATCAAGATCAATCAGAAGGACACTAACTGGAACGATCTGGGCCCGGAGCTGGCGAACATCTTCAAGGAGCGCGCCGAGCGCGTGGCCTTCGTGAAAGGCTCCGAGAACCTCGAGTTCGCCCAGGTGGCGCGCGCGATTGACATCGCCAAGGCTTCCGGCGTAGACAAAGTCGGGTTAATCACCTCTAAGATCGAAATGGGCGAGTAGTCGGCGCCGATCACGCTCGCCCCAGAAACAAACACCGAGGAGCGGTTGATGCCTACCCGTGCGAAGCTCGTTGTGGCCGTGACCCTGCTGCTTCTGCTCCCCCTGGGCGGCTGTAGCGTGCTCAACAAGCTGAAGGCCCGCGACGAGCTCAACAAGGGCGTCCGCGCCTACAAGGCCGGCGCCTTCGACGCCGCGGTCACCCATTTCCGCCAGGCCATCGAGTACGACCCGGAGCTGCTCAACGCCCGCCTCTACCTGGCCACCGCCTTTGCCAACCAGTGCACCCCGGGCGCGCCCTCGGAAGAAAACAAGCAGAAGTGCGCGGCGGCCATTGACGGCTTCAAGGATGTCCTCAGCCGGGAGGACACCAACGTCATCGCCCTCTCCTACCTGGCCAGCATCCACTTCACCACGGGTGGGGCGGCCAGCAGCGATGAGGCGGAAATGCTGAAGCAGTTTGAAGAATCGAAGCAGTACCGCCGGCGCCTCATCGAGGTGGACACCAAAAACCCGGAGCACTATTACTCCATCGGCGTAATCAACTGGTCCGTCGCCTACCGCCACAACCAGGAGCTGCGCAAGCGGCTGAACCTTCCGGCCGACCGGCCCTTCCCTGACCGCGAGCGCCGGCAGTTCGCCGAGCAGAACGGCGCCCTCATCAACGAAGGCCTGGAGATGCTGCTCAAGGCCCTCGAACTCAACCCCAAGTACCTCAACGCCATCGCCTACGTCAACCTGATGTACCGCCAGAAAGCCGACATCGCCGAAACCGAGGCCGAGCGCGAACAATACCTTGACCTCGCCGACCAGTACTTCCAGCGCCACCAGAAGCTCCGCGAAGAGCAGATGCAGGCGCCGGCAACCCCCACCGGTCCATAGTCCCCTTCTGTTAGAATAACCCTAGGCGCTGAACCGCAAGGTTCGGCGCGGCGGGATTCTCTTCATGGCGGAACCGCAACCCAGCGTCGCCTCTCCGGCCGCCGGCGGCCCTCCGCCCGAGCCGCGCTTCGTCGAGCTGGTGAGCAAGGTGCAGCGCTACCGTCCCGGCGAAAGCCTCGAGCTGCTGCAGCGCGCCTACCACTTCGCCGCCCGCCAGCACCAGACCCAGCGCCGCGCTTCCGGCGAGCCCTACCTCTCCCATCCGCTGGCCGTCTCCCACCTCCTGGCCGACATGGGCATGGACGTCACCACCATCTGCGTGGGTCTGTTGCACGACGTCGTGGAGGACACGCGGGCCGAGCCGGCGGCGGTGGAGCGCGAGTTCGGCGGCCACGTCGCCCGCCTGGTCGAAGGCCTCACCAAGATCAACCGGCTCGACTTCTTCAACCCCGAAGTCCGCCAGGCCGAAAACCTGCGCAAGATGCTGCTGGCCATGGTGGACGATGTGCGCGTCATCCTCATCAAGCTGGCCGACCGGCTGCACAACATGCGCACGCTCGAGTTCCTGCCCCCAGAAGCCCGCGAGCGCGTGGCCCGCGAGACCCTCGACATCTACGCCCCCATCGCTCACCGCCTGGGCATGGGCCGCGTGCGCGGCGAGCTGGAAGACCTGGCGTTTCGAACCCTGGAGCCGGAGAACTACTCCCGCATCCGGCAGCAGCTCGAGGAGAAGCGGTCGCTCAACGAGCGCTTCCTGGAAGAGGTCAAGCAGAAGATCGCCGCGACGCTGCAGGAGAACGAGATTCCCGCCGAGCTCGAAGGCCGCATCAAGCGCCCCTTCTCCATCCATCAGAAGATGCAGCGGCAGGGCGTGGCCCTGGACCAGATTTACGACCTGCTGGCCGTGCGCGTCGTCACCGACTCGGTGAAGAATTGCTACGCCGCCCTCGGCGTCATTCATCAGCTCTGGCGCCCGGTGCCGGGCCGCTTCAAGGACTACATCGCCATGGCGCGGCCCAACCTCTACCAGTCGCTCCACACCTCGCTCATCACCGCCGGCCAGCCCTTCGAGGCGCAGGTGCGCACCCGCGAGATGCACCGCGTGGCGGAGCGCGGCATCGCCGCCCACTGGGCCTACAAGGACAGCGAGGCGGTCACCGCCGAAGACCAGCAGCGCATCACCTGGCTGCGCCACCTGATCGAGTGGGCGCGCGAGATGCAGGACCCCGGCGAGTGGCTCTCCACCCTCAAGGTCGAGCTCTACCCCGAGGAGGTCTACACCTTCACCCCCAAGGGCAAGGTCATCGTCCTGCCGCGCCAGGCCTCGCCGGTGGACTTCGCCTATGCCATCCACAGCGAAGTCGGCAACACCTGCGTCGGCGCCAAGGTCAACGGCCGCATGGTGCCGCTCCGCCACCGGCTGCAGAACGGCGACATCGTCGAAATCCTCACCCAGGCCGGCCGCACCCCCAACCGCGACTGGCTCAGTTTCGTGCGCACCTCCAAGGCGCGCAACAAGGTGCAGCACTGGATTCGCCAGCAGCAGCGCACCCAGGCCTCCGAGCTCGGCCGGCGCCTGCTCGAAAAGGAGGCCCGGCGCTACCGCCTCAACCTCAAGCAGGTGGGCGAAGACGACCTGCAGCGCGTGGCGCGCGAGCACGGCTGCCAGCGCGTGGACGAGCTCTACGCCCGCGTCGGCTTCGGCAAGTATGCGCCCCGGCACCTGCTCTCGCGCCTGACTCGCGAGCCCCTGCCGGAGACGCGTCCCCCCGCGCGCGGGCTGGGCAAGCTGAAGGAAACGGTCCAGCGCGTTTTCCGCCTGCAGGAGAAGGGCCTGGCCATGGGCGAGCGCGACCTGTTGATGTACCGCGCCCGCTGCTGCAACCCGGTGCGCGGCGAGGCCGTGGTCGGCTACATCACCCGCGGCCGCGGTATCGCCGTCCACGCCGAGGTCTGCCCCAACGTGCAGAACCTGCTCTACGACGTCGAGCGCCGCATCCGCGTCAATTGGGCCGAAGGGGGCGAGGAATCCTATCCTGTCCGGGTCGCCATCCGCGCCGGCGACCGGCCCGGCCTGCTCACCCAGATGAGCGGCGTCATCAGCAGCCACAACTCCAACATCCGCAGCGCCGAGGCCCGCACCGACCCGGCCGACACCTCCGCCGTCATCGACCTGACCTTCGAGGTAAAGGAGATGAAGCAGCTCGAGCGCATCCTGGCGGCGCTGCGAAAGGTGAGCGGCGTCCGCGAGGTCACCCGGCGGCTCCGGTTCTAACGTGACGCGGAGAGCGATCGCCTCGGTGCGGACGGCGGCCGCGCTTTTCCTGCTGCTGGCGGCTCCGGCCGCGCTGCCCGCGCAGCGCACCCCGGTGGAAATCGAGCGCCTCGAGCTCGATGTCCATCTCGACCCGGACAAGCAGGTTCTCTCCGCCAAGGCCAACCTGACCCTGCGCAACCGCAGCGGGAGCCACGTCGAGGTCGTGGAGTTGTTCATCCCCACCCCGCTGGGCCTCCGCGCGCACGCCGAGCGTGCCTGGGACTACCACGGCCAACTGGCCTTTCGCGGGGATCCCGTGGAAGCCAACCAGTCGCAACAAATCCAGGTGGCGCTGCGCTCCCCGCTCAAGCCCGGCGGCAAGCAGCGCATCGTGGTGAGCTACACCGTTGACCTCAGCGGCCTGCCCAACTCGCCCGACGCCACCGCGCTCTCCGAAGACCGCGCCCAGCTCGCCTCCGTCGGCTGGTATCCTGCGCCGGCGCTCTCCGCGCCTCCCCGGCACATCCTGCTGACCGTGCGGCTGCCGAAGGACTGGCGCGTCTGGGCGCTCGCCAAGCCCAAGCGGGTGCTCCAGGGCGTGGCCATGGCAAGCTACGAAGTGAACCTCAAGAATGCGCCGGCCGACGTGGTGCTCTTCCGCGCCAGCGCCCCGTCCGCGCCCGACTAGGCCGCAGGCAAGAATCCGGGACATCTCACCAGGAGGAAACCGTGATGAAGGAGACCATCAAGACCTCAAAGGCCCCGGCGGCCATCGGACCCTACTCCCAGGCGGTGAAGGCCAATGGCCTGCTGTTTCTCTCCGGCCAGATTGCGCTCGACCCCGCCAGCGGTCAGGTGGTCGCCGGCGACGTCCGCGCGCAGACGGAGCGCGTGATGGAGAACCTCAAGGCAGTGCTGGAAGCCGGAGGGAGCGCGCTCGACCGCGTGCTGAAGACCACGGTCTTCCTCGCCGACATGGCCGACTTCGCCGCCATGAACGAGGTCTATGGCCGTTACTTCCCGCAGGAACCGCCGGCGCGCTCCACCGTGCAGGCGGCGGGGCTGCCGCGCGCGGTGAGAGTGGAGATCGACGTAATTGCCCTGGCGTGAGAGGGAGGAGTGCTAGGCGGCCTTCCGGACGCGCCCGCTGCGGATGCAGTCGGCGCACACGCGCACGCGCTTGCGCACGCCGTTGACGACGGCGCGCACCAGCCGCAGGTTGATGTTCCAGCGCCGCCGCCGCACATTGTGGGCGTGGGAGATGCGGTTGCCCGTCATCGGCCCGCGCCCGCACAGTTCGCACCGTTTCGCCATCGTTCCTCACCCATGCTGAAGGAATCTACTGCCGGAAGTCTCATTCTAGCAGAAGTCGCCCGGGTCGACCACCCGGTTGACATTCGCGCACCCCTCGACTAGCTTGGACAGCTTCGCTCGACCCAGTTTGAGACCTTTTGTAAGGAGCGTGTAGAGATGCGCAAGTCCATTTGCGTCCTGCTGTCCGTGACCCTGTTGGCATTGGCCGGCGCGGCACTGCTGGCTCAACAGGAAGACGCGACAGCCGCCGCCACCCGACAGATCCTCATCGAAATCGCGGAGCACTCCGAGCAGATGCAGAACCTCGAGCACCTGACCGACCGCATTGGCCCGCGGCTGACCGGCAGCCCGGCGCTGAAGCGCGCCAACGAATGGACTGCCGAGCGCTTCCGCGACTACGGCCTCGACAACGCGCGTCTCGAATCGTGGAAAATCGCCCACTCCTGGACGCGCCCGTTGGTGCGCGCGCGCGTGGTCGCCCCGGTGGAGCAGCGCCTGACCGCGGAAGCCGCCGGTTGGAGCCCGGACACGCCCGGTCCCGCTCGCGGCCACCTGATGTACGTCAAGGTGGAGAAGAAAGAGGACCTGGAGGCCTTCCGCGGCAAGCTGAAAGGCGCCATCGTCATGCTCAGCGAGCCCAGCCCGCGCCAGCAGGTGGAGGAGAAGCCCATCCTGCCGCGCCCGCCGCGCCCGGACTTTGATTTCGCCGCCCGCCAGCGGCTCGGCCGCGAGCGCGACACGTTCTTCAAGGAGGAAGGCGTAGTCGCCGTGCTGCGCGACTCCAACAAGGGCTACGGTCTCTTCACCATGTCCAGCGCGGGGGTCAACTACCAGCCGGCGGCCCTGCCGACGCTGTTCCTCTCTCCCGAGAGCTACGACCTGCTGTGGCGGCTGCGCCAGGACGACCAGCGCGTCGAGCTCGAACTCACCGTGTCCAATGGCGGCTTCAGTGAGGGCGAGGTCGAGGTCTACAACACCGTGGCCGAGATCCGCGGCAGCGAGAAGCCCGACGAGGTCGTCATCCTCGGCGCCCACATCGATTCCTGGGACCTCGGCTCCGGCGCCACCGACAACGGCACCGGCGTCACCGTCGTGCTGGAGGCGGCGCGCGCGCTGCAGAAGCTCAACCTCAAGCCCAAGCGCACCATCCGCTTCGTCCTTTTCTCCGGCGAGGAGCAGGGCCTGCATGGCTCGCGCGCCTACGTCGAAGCCCACAAGGAGGAGATGGAGAAGATCTCGGCCGTGCTCATCCACGATTCCGGCACCGGGCGCGTGGAGACGATTTCGCTCAACGGCAACGTCCAGGCCTACGACACCGTCTGGGCCCTGCTGGCGCCCTTCCGCCAGATGATCGGGCTCGAGGACTTCAACATGCGGAGCTTCGGCGGCTCCGACCACGCCTCCTTCAACCGCGCCGGAGTGCCGGCGTTCTTCTGCTCCCAGGAGACCTCCATCTACCGGCAGACGCACCACTCGCAAGCGGACACGTTCGAGAAAGTCGTCCGTGACGACGTCGTCAACGGCGCCCAGGTGATGGCCGTCTTCGCTTACAGCGCGGCGCAGGCCGACGAAATGCTGCCCCGCAAGCCGGCCCCGCCGCAGCCGCCGGCCCAGCCATCCCAACCCTGACAGCCGCGGCGAATCGGATTAGAATGGCGGGCGCCACGAGAGAGTTGAGGGAACATTGTCGCGCCCGCGCATCAGCCTGCTGATCGCCGCCGCCCTGTTGCTCGGCGGTTGCCGCGGGCGTCCCGAACCCCGCGCCGAAGTCTGGGCCGAAGTCAACGGTCAGCCCATCTACCGCGCCCAGGTCGAGAAGTACTACCAGCGCGAAGTGCGCAGCCTGCCCGAGCCCTACGCGACCGCTGAGGCGCAGGCACAGCAGCTGCGCATCCTCGGCGACCTCATCCACCAGGAAATCCTCTGGCAGAAGGCCGCGCAGGCCGGCCTGATGGCCACCGACAATGAGGTGGAAGCTCGGTTTCAAGAGCTCCGCGCCGCCTTCAGCGAAGAAGACTTCCAGCGGCAGTTGACCGAGCAGCAGATGACTCCGGAAGACCTGAAGGCCGAGCTGCGCCGCGAAATCGCCATCCGCAAGCTGCTCGACCAGCACATCGGCAGCCGCGTCGAGGTCACCGACGCCGAGGTCACCGACTACTTCCGACAGCACAAGAGCCAGTTCCGCTTCCTCGAGACTCACCACCGCATCGCCTACATCCTGGTGACGCCGCAGAAGGAGCCCGAGGTGCGCAACCTGCGCAACGACGACGCCGTCGGCGACGCCGCCGCGCGCCAGAAGGCCGACCTGCTCATCCAGCGCCTGCGTTCCGGCGACGACTTCGCCGAACTGGCCCGCAACTTCTCCGAGGACGCGGCCAGCGCGTTGCAGGGCGGCGAGGTCGGCTTCGTCCCCGAGTCGGCGCTCGCCAACACGCCCGGCGCCTTGCGCGTCGCCGTTCAGGCGATGGAGGTGGGACAGGTGGTCGGGCCGATTCGCGCCGGGAACGGCTACTACGTCGTCAAGCTGCTCGAGCGCGAGGCCGCCGGACAGCGCGAGCTCTCCGACCCGCAGGTGCAAAGCGGAATCCGCGAATGCCTGCGGCGGCAGAAGCGCCAGTTGTTGGAAGCCGCCTTCGCGGAGCGAGCCCGCAACCAGGCGCGCGTCGTCAACCATCTCGCCCGCCAGGTGCTGGAAGCCAACCGCATCGCGCCCTAATCCGGCCGCTCGCCCGGCTCGCCAGGCACTTGCTGGCCGTACTCGCTGGTGTAGTGCAGCGGCACGTCGCAGTACGTTCCCTTGTCGAGGAAATACACCTCGCAACTATTGAACGGCCGCGAATAGATGTGCAGGCTGACGGCGCGCTCGTTCCACTCCGCCAAGTTCAGCACCTGGTGCACCGGCTCCTTCGGGTCCACTTCGAGGGGAGCGGCCGGCGTAATCAGCAGCTCGGTGCTCGGCTCCAGGCGGCAGCTCATCGTCTTCGGGTCTCGCGCCGCCACGCGGTAGTTCTGGTTCTTCAGCTTCCCCATCGGCACCATCATCCAGCACTGCTGCTCGCGGTGGTTGTGGATGCGGCTGGCCTGCCCGACTTCCCAGCAGATCGCCAGCAGCTCGAAGGTCTCGTTCTTGAAAATCAGGTTGCGCGTGTAGCTGGCGCGGCTGAAGAGCAGATAGGGCTTCAGCGTCTGCGGCTCCACGGGATGGGTCTTGATGTAGTCGAACACCTTCCGCGGATGGAACTCGCGGATGCCCTTCAACCCCCCGACGAAATCATCGATGCCCACCGTCATTCCGATCATGGCTTCCGCCTCCTCTCTTTAGCCTACCACGACCAGCACCGCCCCGTGCTCGACCCGGTCGCCTTCGCGCACGCGGACCTGCTCGATGACGCCCTTCTTCGGCGACGGAATCTCGTTCTGCATCTTCATCGCTTCCACCACCACCAGCCCCTGCCCTGCCTCCACTTCCTTCTGCTCCCGCACCAGCACGCGCACGACCTTGCCCGGCATCGGCGCCGTCACTTCCTGACGCCCGGCGCGTCCCGCCACGCCGCCCGCGCGCCCTTGCCAGCGGCGCGGGTCGTGGACCGTGGCGGCAACCTCCGCCCTGCGCGTGTGCACCGTCCAGGCGTCGCCGTGCCGAACCACGTGCAGCGTGAACGATTGTCCAGCGAGAAGCACAGAAAGCACGCCCGGCGCCACCTCCACGATATCCACCGGCTGCTGCGCGCCGTCCACCCGGCACTCCCAGCC